>Ga0070704_100002508_pt1 | contig 10328 bp, 19 predicted proteins | sample KBSK5252metaG_FD_65467 | JGI IMG/M metagenome (GOLD analysis project Ga0070704, IMG submission 65467) | Corn, switchgrass and miscanthus rhizosphere microbial communities from Kellogg Biological Station, Michigan, USA - KBS K5-25-2 metaG | ecosystem: Host-associated > Plants > Roots >... | reverse complement strand
CGTACAGCGGCTTTCCAGCGAACCTGTATTTGGAACGGGTTCACAGTGGCTTGCGGATTTGATTTCCGCCGGGCGGCAACCGAGAGGTCCGCGCCGTTGCTTAGAGGGTTACGGATACGCCGACGGATTAACGTCCGGACGGGACGGGATGAAACCCGTCCGGACACCAATTTGAATCAATGAACCATGACCTCCTCATGTTCGTCGCCGGCATTGTCGTCTGCGCGCTGCTGATCTTCGCCTGCTCGCGCCCCGAACCCAAACCTCCGGTCGCGCGTTCCAGTGGCGGTCCCAGGGTGTGCAAATACTGCGGTTGCGCCGACCCGTTTCCCGACCCCGACGACCGCGAGCACCGGCCGGAGAATGACCCGGGATTGAGATGATTTTCGCCTCCGTCTGTTCGGGCATCGAAGCCGCCTCCGTCGCGTGGCTTCGCCTCGGATGGAAATGCGCGTTCACGGCGGAAATCGAAGGCTTCCCCTCCGCCACACTCCACCATCACTACCCGAACACCCCGAATTATGGCGACATCACCAAATTCAAGGAATGGCCCGGACACTCAATCGATGTTCTGGTCGGAGGAACTCCCTGCCAGTCCTTCTCCGTCGCCGGACTCCGAAAAGGCATTTCAGACCCTCGTGGCAACCTGGCCCTCGTCTTTCTTGGAATTGTTGACAGGTATCGCCCCACCTGGGTTCTTTGGGAGAACGTCCCCGGCGTCCATTCCTCTTGGTCGGATGCGTCGGACACTCGCCAGACCGAGGCATCCCGCGAGGCTGGCCGCGTTGCTCAAGCGCGAGCTATCGAAGCCGGATTTGACGCCGGAGCAGCGCGACTCTTTGGAGAATTTGAAGAAGTCGATCAGTCCAGTGATTTTGACTGCTTCCTCTCCGGCCTGGCAGGACTCGGCTACGGGATCGCCACAACGGTTCTTGACGCTCAGTTTTTCGGCCTGGCGCAACGGCGCGAGCGTGTGTTCGTTGTCGGACATATTGGAGGACAATGGCAGCGTGCCGCAGCGGTTCTATTTGACCGCGAAAGCCTGTCGGGGAATCCTCCGCCGCGCCGCCAAACGGGGCAAGGAACTGCCCCCACCATTAGCGCGTGCACTAGAGGCGGTGGCGGACTCGGGACAGACGCCGAATGCGACGGAGCCGTCATCCCCATCCAGGAAATCGGCAAACGCCAATCCGGGACACCCATGAACGGCGTCGGCCACGGACAACCCGGCGATCCGATGTTTACGCTACAGAGTTCGGCGGTGCACGGTATTGCCGCAACGCTCACGAAGAACTACGCGACTCACCACGGTCGAACGGCGGGCAACAATGGAGGCGTGGCGGAAGGGCAGTTGATCCCGGAGATAACCCCTGCCCTGACTGTGAATTACCACAAACAGCCGGATAGTTCCTGCAGCTCCAAGGGACCGATGCTGATCCCGGAAATCTCGCCGGCCATCAAACAATGCGACTACAAAGGGCCATCCAGTGATGGTGATGGGCTGCCTTTGTTGCCAGTGGCGTTCGTTGAAGGAGGCCATGGTGTAACACTAAACAACGTGGCCGAACCATTGAGCGGTGGCGGGGGGAAACCGGGACAAGGATACCCAGCCGTGGCCTTCCAACCCCGCATCGCACTCAACGGTCGTGGCGACATGGGCGACGCCGTCAACGCTCTCCAAGCCCAATCCGGCCAGACCGGAAAAGGCGATGCCGCTCCCTGCGTCGCCACCGGTTACGCCGTCCGCCGGCTGACGCCCCGGGAATGCGAACGGCTCCAGGGCTTCCCCGACGATTACACGCTGTTGCCCGGGCATAAGGCTGACGGGCCTCGTTACAAGGCGCTGGGCAACAGCATGGCCACTCCGGTCATCCGCTGGATCGGCGAACGAATAGCCCTCCTCGAAGCGCGCGCCTAAAAATAGTTGAAGTTTTCGGTTGACACCCCTACCGCTTGTGGGTTACCAGTCGCGCGTGCTGGCCACTCGTCATGGTAGGAATCTGGTCCCCTTGCGGGACGCCAGAGCAAGTAGCCAGCACTCCCGCCGCCTCGTGACTGAGGCGGCATTTTTTTCCCACGGAGGCAGCCTGTGAGCCAGTCTGCCATTCCCAACCACCTGATCGTCCCGCTGGGAGAACGGCTGCACGAACTGCAACTTCCGTTGCTCGATTGGGAAGCCTTCGACCTGATCGCCCAGGGCCGCGTGGTCGTCGTCTTCGACCTCGGCAAGTACCGCCGTGAAATAAACATCGTGTCGCCTGAAACCACCGTGCAGGATTTGGCCCACGAAATCTCAAAACGGGAGCCATTCGAATGACCCGACGCAAAGCCATCCTCTCCACCCTGCTCGCCCCATTCGCCCTCAAAGCCGTCGCGAAGGAAGCCAGTCTGAAGAAGGTGGCGCCTGCATGGGAACGACACCAGATTGGCCGATTCGACCCGAATGAATACGCTGGAAAATGGCAGTTCATAGTTACTACCAATCCCGGCTGGCGCAACCTGGATAAGACCATGTGGATGGAACTGTCTTCGCAGCAAACTTATGACTAAACCCATCGAACACTGCGTCATCTGCGATGAACCGACCGGCAAGGCCGGACCTTCCGACGATTCACTTTACGCCACCGTGGAAAGCGACCGCGGCGAATTCCAGCCGATGGGACCGCTCTGCCAAAAATGTTTCGACCTGAAACAGATGCTCGATAGCGTTCCGACACTAGACTCAAAATAAGCCGCGGCGCCGCACAACATCGCCGCCTGGTTAGCCCGTCCGTTCCCTGTAAATGGGGCGTCCGGCACCACGTCAAAAACACCGCGAAGTCGTCCACAGCCAGTGCGCTCCTGCCACCATCCAAGCAGCAGAACCGCACGGGCAGGTCTCTCATGGGCTTACCGCTGACCGCAGCCCGCCATTGCACGCAAGAACCTGCCCGCTCCTATTATTTGGATGGATGCTTTCCGCCTGCAAACCGAACCTTCGACAACCACATACCCCCGACAACCAGAAACCCTCAGACTCGATCCCAGAAATGACTTCCTTCATGTGGGAGGTCTACCGTTTGACCGGCCGCCCGTTTCTCCCCCCGCCGCCCACCCCCGCCCCCACCGGTCTGCGAAAAAAGAGAGTCCTCATCGGCCGCACGCGTCGCCGTCCAGGTCAAAGCGCAGGCTCGAGAATTATGTGCGTACAATACACAAAGGGTTTAATCCAGAAACGTACAGCCGCAAAGACTTACGACTTTCGCGCCGTTATATTCCACCGAGAACACTACAGGTTGTGGCCAGGATCACGCCGCCTTGCTCGGCTCCGTCGGCTCGATGGCGACTGGCGCCGCGGCTCGACTGCGTGATCCACGCTTGGGTATCTTCGTCGTGTCAATCGGTCTGGGCAACGGCCGCATGGCCAGCTTGCGACGCTCCTCCTGCAGGTCGCACCACGCACGCGCGAGTCCTGACAACTCCGCCGGCTTCAGCTCGCCCTGTGTGGTTTCGACAATAAGGTCCTGGAGATATTTGGCTTGGATGCTCGCCTGGCTTGACTTTGGACGGGCTTTGGACGGCAGGACAACTGGGAGCAACGCGGCTTTCATCTCCAGCAAAATGACGCTGGCATGGGGGCAAAGTCAAGTCCGCGCGCGCATCCGTAGAAATCTCGAGGCGCGCACGTTCCGTACAAGTCCTGACTTGACTATTTGGAAGCGGTTGCGTATTGTGTGGGTGTGAAATCTGAAACCGTTGGTGTGGCTAATGCCACTTCGAAAGTATCCGCGGCCCTGCTGGTTACGCTGGCAGTTGCCGAGACAATCCATGAATTGGGCGAAGTGCCGGCCGGGCATTTGTACGCGCATTTGATGGGCAAACTCACGTTGGAACAGTTCGAGAAGATCGTTGCCAGTCTGGAACGGTCTGGACTGATAAAGCAGACATCGGGGCACACGCTGAAATGGGTGGCGCCGGAATTGCCTTACACGGCGGAAAGGAGGGGTTGCCGATGAAAAATAAAAGTGTAATCAATCCAGTTTCGACGGGTGAAACGGTTCAGATGTCGGAGAAATCTTTTCCCGTCATTAAGTGCGGCGAAGATTTCAAAGGCGCATGGAGTGGCACAACGCTTCCCCGTGTTGGCGATACGGTCAAGGTCACATTCAACGGCCTTGGCACGGGCATAATTACCGCATTTTTCGAGGAGGCTGGCTTTGTGGGTTGCGTAGTCATGCCGCATCCCGGCCAGCGTCCCAAGTGGCACATTGACCAGTTCAAGCGCAATCGGATGGAGTTTAATGGCTACATGGTCTTTGGCGCGGAAATCCTGCCGCAGATTGTGAGGGAAGCATGAGCAGTACCCCTTGTTGCCGCTGCGGCAAACCCATCACGCTGGCTGATCTGCCTTTTCACGGCGCCGGCCTTTGCGACAAACCCTCAAACGAAAGTGAACCCATGAAAACCGAAACGAAGCACACGCCGGGACCGTGGCATGTTCACGCCGGTTCTCCGTCAATTGTACGCGACGAACAAAACGCATTCGTTGCGGAAGGTTGCAGCAACGCAGACACCCGCCTGATAGCCGCCGCGCCGGAGTTGCTCACAGCTTTGGAGGGCATTATGGGCGCTCTTGACCAGCCCAACACGCAACGCTTGCGCCGTGAAAATTCCATCCTGCATGGCGACTTGTGCGTGATTGAACACTTCGCAAAAGAGGCCATCGCCAAAGCGAAAGGCCACGCGTGAAAACTTACGAGATCACGCTAAAGCACGATGCCGGAACAGTGAAGGCGCGCGCCACAGCGAGCAGTTACCAAGCGGCGATCGAGCTTGTTTGCCTGGCTGAGAAGGCGCCGACATCTGCCGTGCAAACCTGGAGAATCATTCCAACAGCAAAACAAATTGCCCGCACCAAGAGCCTGATGCGCGGCCTTTAACCCTTTGAACGACGGTGAACCCTCTAAAAATCAAAACGTATGAATAATCCTCCGCCTCTCACTCAACTGGAAATGTCCGAGGAAGACATCCGCACGGCCGAAAAGATCGCGCGCCGGCTTGGTTTCCGGCAAACCGCCTACACTTCCACAAGCGGGCTCTGGGGTCTGTTCTGCCTGCCTGACAGGCCGACACAACGGCACGGTTGCGTTATCAAAACAAGGGAATTTGGCCTGATATTCGTGGCCGATCTGGAAGACCTGCTTATGGAGGACTTGAAGCCATGAGTACGCCCAACACGGACTTGACGGTTGCAACTACCATCGCCCAACAGATCGGACACCGCGCGTTTGTAATGATGGGGACCAGGCACAAGCTGGGCGGGGAAAACTTCCTGTCCTTCGACATTCACGGTTGCCGCGATTATTCAAAGGTGCAAATCACCTTGCAGCGAGACGACACTTACACGGTTGAGTTTTTCAAATTCCGCCAATGGGAAAAGCTCCGACACAAGACCGTGGACAGCGTGTACGCGGACGGACTGAAACAGTGCATTGAGTACAACACCGGACTTTGTTTAAGCCTATGACGCTATACCAAGAAATCGTTGCGGCTGGCATACCGATTGGTTGCCATGAATCAGACCTTTATTTTCCGGTGACAGAACAAAGCCGGGAAATCTTGGCGCGTTATCCTTTGCAGAAGGGCAACGCCACCACGTTCATAAACCAAGTCGAGGGCGGTCGCTGGTATGACATCCCATTTGCTTACGACCCATGGTGGGAATCGCGGAGCATCAGGCGGGGGAGACCATGACCCACAAACGCAAACCGACCGCGCGCGCCTGGCGATTGCACGGCGCCCTTTTGGTCATGGCCGAACGCGGGATAAATGGCGAGCGCGACAACGCCCGCGAACGCTTGGCCGAACTCGTTGCCCGCTACGACTTCGCCCAGGTCGAGCGCGAATTGCAGGACCGTCTAAAACCCCAGATCGAGGACGCCTCAAAATGCGGCCGCAAGTTGCACGGGTTCATGCCGCCTTGCGTTCTGTCACCCGGACACGACGGGTCTTGTGAGGACGGTTTCGGAGGCTATTACACCCACGGAGAATACACACCATGACCGACATTGACGACACAAACGACAACGGCGCCCCCGTCCTGCCCCCCAAAGACCCGGCCGCAGTCTCTCTCGGGCGCCGCGGGGGATCGTCGCGCAGTCCACGGAAGATTGAGGCCGCCCGGCGTAACATGGAAGCACTGAGACGCGCCGGCAAGGGAGGCTGGACGAAGGGCAAGCCCCGCAAGCCCAGGCCGCCCGATCCGAACGGCCCATAGTCGCGACACGCCCGAAACTGATACTTTCGGGCGTTTTCTTTAGGCCGGACGGCCATAACCGTGCCCAAGCACCTGGCCATCGCCGGCCGGACAGTGAATAACTTTCCCTTGCCTCGTGCGTAGTGTTTAGTGTTAAATACTTCGCATGGCCAATGTCCATCGAGTCAACTACACCGTCACCGTCTCCAAGGAATTCAAACAGCGTTTGGTGAAACTCCCCGTCGAGGTCCACCGCGCGTTCGCCAATCCCATGCGGCGCCACCTGGAAAAGCTCGTGGAAAAGGCGGAGGCCAGGGCCGCGAAGAACGGACGGGAGTAACCCACATGGCAACCCCCGTAAAGCAGTTGGGCCTGCAACCCATGCCCAAGCTGGAGAGCGCCGTTGACGTGATCCGCCCGCAACCCACCGTGGCCGACATGCTCCAGGCGGTCATCGACAAGGGCGTGACCTCCGACAATGTGGCCGCCATGGGCGAGCTTGTGAAACTGTACGAACGCATGGAGGACAAGAAGGCGGAAAAGGAATTCGCCGCGGCATTCGTCCGGCTCCAGGCCGAAACCCACATCGTAAAGGCCACCAAGCTCGTGCCGAACAACGACGGCAGCATTCGCTACACGTTCGCGCCGTTCGAGGAGATCATGGCCGCCGTCGGCCCGCTGCTGGAGCGCCATGGATTCACCGTCACGTTCTCCACCGATTACAGCGAAGGACGGTTGATCAAAATATGTCACCTGACCCACATCGGGGGACACAGTCGGGAGAACAAGTTCGCCGTCCGCGTGGGCAAAGGACCTCCCGGATCGAGCGAGGCCCAAGGGGACGGCGCGGCATCGACCTATGCCAAACGGTTCGCCTTGTGCGACTGCCTGAACATCGTGATCGAGAAGGACAGCGACGCACGAGCGGAAGGAGGGTCCATCACGCCGGAACAGGTCGAGGAACTGTCGCGCCGGGTTGCCGAGACCAACTCCAACCGGGAGGCGTTTTTGAAGTTCGCCAATGCCAAGACATTCGCGGAGATCGCGGCCGTCAAGTACGACATGCTCGACCAGTTTTTGACGAAGAAAGAGCAGCGCGGGAAATGAGCAAGGTCCACAAATTAACGGGACAAAGATTTGGAAAACTGATTGCGTGTCGATCTTTGGAGCAGCGTCGCCGCGGTAACATTGTTTGGGAATGTCTGTGTGATTGCGGTTCGATCTGTAATATCCCGAGTTACAATCTTACTGCCGGACTCACCAAATCTTGTGGCTGTTACGGCAAGAACATACTGGGCAACGCAACTAGAAAACACGGCTTGAAGCATCTTCCAGAATACACTTGCTGGAAATTAATGAGGCAAAGATGTTCCAATCCCAATGTCGAACGATACCCAAGATACGGAGGCAGAGGAATTATCGTGTGCGAACGCTGGAACGACTTCGCTTCTTTTTTTAAGGACATGGGTCCGAAACCGTCACCCAACCATTCGATTGACCGTATCAACAATGACGGCAATTACGAACCAGGAAATTGTCGCTGGGCCACACGCTCACAACAGGCTCGAAATAAGAGTCCGTCCCCTAAATGAAAATCCACGATGTGGCTCAAGGTAGTGTTGAATGGATGCAAATGCGTGCTGGGATTGCAACCGCCTCGGAATTCGACTGCCTTGTCACCCCGGAATTCAAGGTCCGCACGGGAGACATGCCGAAGTCCTACCTTGCGAAGAAGCTGGCCGAAGCATGGTTGGGCGGTCCGTTGCTCGGATTCAACATGTTCGACATGGACCAGGGGCAGATTCTTGAGGGCGAGGCCATCCCGTGGTACGAACTCGAGTACGGCCAGGAAGTGCAACGGGTTGGACTCGTGACCACCGACGACGGCCGGGTAGGCTGTTCACCCGACGGACTGCTCAAAGGCAGCGGCCTGGAGATAAAGTGTCCGCGGCCCGAGACGCACACGGGTTACCTGCTCAAAGGTGTCTTGCCCAAGGATTACGCCGCCCAGGTTCACGGCGGAATGTATGTCACCGGGTTTCATTCGTGGACCTTCCTCAGCTATCGGCGCCGGTTTCCCCCATTGCTGCTCACCATCGAGCGTGACGACGAAATCCAAAAGGCCATCGGCGAAGCTCTGGCCAGCTTCCTCGAAGCGTTCGACGCCGGCTGGCAGAAGCTCTGCGAGATCAACGGTGGCCCGCCTGTGCGGCGCCCGGTGCAGATCGTCATGCCCGGCGAGAAACCGGCGTTCATCGACCCTGACGATTACCGCGTATGACCGAACGAACCTCCTACCCGTTGTCCTGGCCGGACGGCTGGCCGCGAGTTAATCCGTCCCAACGTCAGTCCAGCCGATTTGTTAAACAAAGCGGAAATGGGTATTGCCGCCGTTGGTACAGCATGGACGAAGCCACGAATATGTTGATCGGCGAACTGGAACGGCTCGGCGCCACCGACGAAATCCTGTCCACCAACGTCAAGTTGAGGCTGAACGGGGAGCCTTACTCGCACCAACCGCAGCCGGCGGACACCGGGGCGGCCGTCTATTTCAAGTTGAACAAGCGGGATGTTTCTCTGGCGTGCGACAAATGGAACCGTGCCGAATGTAACGTGCTGGCCATCGCCAAACATATCGAGGCGTTGCGCGGCCAGGAACGCTGGGGTGTCGGCAGCATTGAGCAGGCGTTTCGCGGTTACATGCAGTTGCCGGGCATCGGCCAGACCAGCAACACCAATCCTTGGGCGACGCTCGGTATCGCCATCAATTCCAGCGCCGACCAGGCGCGCGATGCCTATCGGACGCTCTCCAAGAAGTTTCACCCGGATAATCCCCAAACCGGGGATGCCGACCGTTTTCACCGGATTAAGGAGGCTTACGACCTCGTCACCCAAAACCACCAATAAACCCACCAAACATCATGCCCACATACAAAAAGTGCCCCAAGGAAATTGACGCTCTCGCCGCCGACCTCATCAGCCGCTTCGAGTCCCACGCTCCGTTGACCGATTGCAAGGTTCACATCGACTTTGTGTTCGCGTATTGCGACCGCGACGAGGAAACCGGGCAACCGTTGAACAACGCCATCATGCACCAGGGACAGAAGGCGCTCGGCCTCACACGCATCCTCAACGAGAAAGACCGGGTCAAGGGAATGGGAGACGCGGAAATTCTTCTCGACGGAGATTGGTGGAATCAGCAGGCCAGCGAGGAACAGCAGGCCGGACTCTTGGATCACGAACTACACCACGTCTCGCTCAAGACCGTCAAAGGCCAGTACCAGCACGACTTCATCGGCCGGCCCAAGCTGAAGTTGCGCAAGCACGATGTTCAAATCGGATGGTTCGCAGTGATTGCCGAACGGCACGGCAAGAACAGCGTCGAACAGATTCAGGCGGAATTCATCATGGACAACCTCGGGCAGTACTTCTGGCCGGCGCTCGCTCCCAATCCCGTAAGCAAACAGGTGACCGACAAGAAGAAGAAATGACCATCCTCGCCAGTGACCCATGACCAACTCAGGGCCAAAGGCTACGTCCTCCAGCCAGACGGCTCCTACCAGCGTCCGACTCGTGGTTCGGAACCTGGGGCACATTCCGAGCAAAAAGAACTACCGAAACTCAAGCCCGAGCGGGCGCGTGTGGACCGACAAACGGGTTACCCAATGGCTCGCCAGGTGCAAATCCAGTTTCGTGTCACAATTGCTTTCGCAATGTCCGACCGTCGGAGGCGCGACCTCGACGGAGGCGCTGCAACAATTCTTGATTGCCTCATTGCCGCCAGACGACAACTGGAAATGTATTCCGGAGATCGTGCTGACGGCCAAGTCCTGCCAGGCCGGTGAAGAAGGGGCGGAAATCCTGATTGAGTCCCTGTGAGTAACCCTGTGCGCAAGTTGTGAATAACCTGTGGAAAACTTGTCAGCAACCACCTGTTCACATTTTATTCACAAAGTTATTCACCGTTTTGAACTTCTTAACTCCTTGTAAATCAGTCTGCTGCGGAGTTATTCACACTATTCACAACCCTTAATAATAATAGGTACGAGGTACTCAAAATACAGTATTAGGTAATTCAGTAATCCGGAAGCGA
>Ga0070704_100002506_pt1 | contig 10331 bp, 7 predicted proteins | sample KBSK5252metaG_FD_65467 | JGI IMG/M metagenome (GOLD analysis project Ga0070704, IMG submission 65467) | Corn, switchgrass and miscanthus rhizosphere microbial communities from Kellogg Biological Station, Michigan, USA - KBS K5-25-2 metaG | ecosystem: Host-associated > Plants > Roots >... | reverse complement strand
ACGCCGTAGCAATCCGCAGAGCGTGATGCCCGGGCTTCGAAGCGTCATCGTTTGCGCTTTGAACTACAACTCCCCCGCACCGCGATCGGTGGATGCGCCCGGGTTCGAGGGAGCCGACCCGCGAGGCTGGATCTCCCGCTATGCCTGGGGGCGGGATTACCACGAAGTTCTTCAGCAAAAGCTGCAAAGTATGACGATGATCCTTCGCGAACGATTCACCGAGCCCTTTGAAACACGCATTTACGCGGACACCGGGCCCCTGCATGAGCGGGTCTTTGCTAAGCGCGCCGGACTCGGTTGGCTTGGAAAAAACACATTACTACTGAACTCCAGACTCGGCTCCTGGTTTTTTCTCGGTGTGATTCTTACGACTCTCGATATTCCACCCACACTCGGTCCTGCCGAGTTGCCCCCTCCCGACCTCTGCGGCTCTTGCACCAAATGCATCGATGCCTGCCCCACCGGTGCGCTCGTCGAGCCATACGTGATGGACTCTCGTCTCTGCATTTCCTACTTGACCATCGAACTTCGTGGCAGCATTCCGGAAGCTTTGCGCGAACCTATGGGCCGTCACGTCTTCGGCTGCGACATTTGCCAGGACGTTTGCCCCTGGAATCGGCGCGCCCCCGTCACACAATCAGCAGATTTTCAGCCACGTACTTTCCCATTGGCCACACACACACCTCCGTCAAAGCAGGCTCCCTCCGCCTCAGGAGAATCGCCAGACGGTGAATCTTTCCTTTTGCCGCGGCTCGAATGGCTGGCCGCAATGAACGAAGAGCAGTTTCGCTCCATCTTTCGCGGAAGCCCTGTCAAGCGCACGAAGTGGCGTGGCCTGGTGCGAAACGCTTGCGTCGCCCTCGGCAATTCCGCCCTCGTGCGCGGTTCAAGCCAGCACGTAAGGATTTGCGCACTCCTCAAGAAACTCTCCGCCTCCACGGAGCCATTCGTCGCGGAATCTGCCCAATGGGCGCTTTCGCGCATCCAACCTGTGTAGCGGGCTCGCGGTCTTCACCCCCGCTTTCCATAAGCTGCCCCAAGAGCCACGCTGACAGCCAGGCATTGAGGCGTCTCCGAGATGTGCAGTATGATACATGCGGCTGATCGATCAGTATGAAACACTCGACTGGTTGGTCAGCATCCTCACCGCAGGAGATCCTCATGAATCGCCGGAATTTCCTGGTCAATACCGGGATTGTTGGTGCGGGATTGCTTGAAGCGCGCAGCGGAGTTTCTGCGGCTTTGCGCTCCGGCACCGCGTTCGATTTTGCATCAAATCTCAATCTGGAGGAAACAACCGTGGCATTTACAGTCCCACCATTGCCTTACTCGTTCGACGCACTCGAACCCTACATTGATGCCAAGACCATGGAAATCCACCACGACAAGCACCATGGCGCCTACGTAACCAACCTGAACAAAGCGCTCGAGGGCCATGCCGACCTCCAAGCCAAGTCGCTTGAAGACCTTCTTAAGGGGCTCGACTCCATCCCGGAGAACATTCGCTCAGCGGTCCGCAACAACGCCGGCGGCCATTGGAACCACACACTATTTTGGACCCAGATGAAGAAGGGTGGCGACGGAGAACCCCAAGGTGATCTTGCCGCAGCCATTAAATCGGCTTTCGGATCCTTCGCGGAATTTCAAGCCAAATTTGCCGCCGCTGGGCTTGGCCGCTTTGGTTCCGGCTGGGCTTGGCTCCTCGTCAAGGACGGCAAGCTGGCCATCGATTCAACTCCCAATCAGGACACGCCGTTCTCGCTCGGCGCTAAGGCCGTCCTCGGCCTTGACGTTTGGGAGCACGCCTATTACCTGAAATATCAGAATGTTCGCGGTGATTACATCAAGGCTTGGTGGAACGTCGTCAATTGGGACTCCGCCAGTCAGCTCTTCGCCGCGGCAAAGAAATAACCGGCGTTGCAACGCTTCGCACAAAACTCAAAGGCCCGGTTCGACGAAATCGAACCGGGCCTTTCCTTTATTTCTAACTTCCTGTCTCTAGTTCGGATTAAGCCATCATTGACCGCTTCGCAAGCGGAACAACTGTGCCGCTGCGCGAGACGTTACCGAAGCTCTGTGTCATCGGGCCAAACGCCCGCGGTTCCATCGTCGCGGCGTGCATTGGCATTGGCATCGCCCCCATGGTATTGCGTGATGCTTCGCGCACCAATTCCATCCGCCCTCGAACGCGGAACTTGGAAAGCAGCGACGACACGTGAAACTTCACTGTTCGCTCGGAAAGATTCAACGTTGCGGCAATCTCCTTGTTGGCCATGCTTTTCATCACGCCGCCTAGCACTTCTTCCTCGCGGCGCGTCAGTTTTACGGCGCTTCCGACAGAGTGGCCTGCTTGCAGTAACTTTTCTGCCTTTTCGGTAAGGCCTTCCAGGAGATCATTCTCCGCCCTTACCATCACCATGTAGTCGTTTGGCGACTGCCCTCTTACCATGCAGTGCATCGCCAAGAGACCCGCGGCTTGATCCACGGGAAAGCCTCCATCGGGGCCTGCCTCCACGTGAAAATGTGTGGCTCCCGTGCTTTTTTCGTAAAAATAGTAATGATCGCGAGGTATTGCTGGGCGGAGATTGTTCAAAGGACGATGCTGTTCACTTCTGCGGATAAGCTTCACATGCACCCCTCAATTTGCAGCTTCGTGGAATAACCGAAGCTATTTTTTATATTAAACCCCCGAGAGGAGGCAAACTGCGCTGCATAGGCAAGCGGCAAAGTGTGAAGCCAGAGCTGAAGGCCTTTGACCCGGTGCCTGGACCTCACAAAAGCTACACCGAGCCGCGAGAAGGAGTTCCCTGCCAGTTCGCCTGCTTCAAAACACCGAACGGCTCCATGTATGCACTTTTTCTTCCGAACAGCCAACATTACAACTCATTCAGAAATGGGGTACTTAAGTGAGACCTACGACCCGCTACAAACGTTTCACCCGGTAGGATTTGCATGGTAGACGAAATTTTTCCATTAGTCGACATCTGCCTGTGGAAAACTCATCCTCATTTCACGGCAACCAATCTCCCAAGTTCAGTGTTGAACGATTAGACACAAATTAAGTCATCTGCTTGGGCATTCTCCAGCCTGTGGAAAATCGCTTGTGGAAATCTTTTGGTAATTGGCAGTCGAGTTGCCTCAAACTTCAGTACGCCAGGATGCGCGTCTGCTGCGGGGAGATTAGCTCATAGGTAACTCCTCGCCAATATATCTTTCGTGTGAATACCGAGCTGACGAAATTCATCAAGTAAAGAAATGGAATGAGGGCGGGGATCAACACATAAATCCAGCCTTGGCTGGCGATTTGCGAGCGGTACGCTGGCAGAACTTCCGAGACTCCCGCAGCTCGCAGCGCCCCCCGAATCATCGCCAGCAAGACCGGCAAGAAAGTAAGCGCCGCCAAATGAAACGCCGGTCGTGTCGCTAGCAGGTTGCCAAGAGTCAGATACGTTCCAAGGACCAGCGATAGGCAGTAGAGCAGGTGAGTGCCGGCGGCAATCCCCCACATCTTTTCCGCGTACACACGGGTGATCAGGACTTGCCGGTTCGTAAACTCCATCAAGGTGGCCGGGTCTGCTTCTACAAAGGAAGGCACGATGCATTCCGGCAAAAAGACGATCGAAAGTCCGGCTCTCTCCAACGCGCGCGTCATCGAGTAATCATCACTCACCGAGTGCTTCCATTCTTCTGCAACCCCAGCCTGCTCGAAGACGCTTCGGCGGATTGCCGTGCCTCCGCCCCAGCAGAAATTCTTCCCCTTTTCGCTGAGCATCGTGACAATGGGAGCGTTCCACGCCGCCAGCAGCGCCGTCGCGAAGTTGTTTCGGTTCGGAATCAACCATCGCATTGTGGTCGTGGCTCCAATGCGAGAGTCTGTCAGAGGAGCAACCAGGCGGTGCAGCCACTGTTTTCCGGGGCGTCCGTCAGAATCAACAAAGGTGAGTACCTCAAATTCCGGCGGCAGCTGCAGTACTCCCAAGCGCAGATTATTCACTTTCTCGCCGCACCCATCCGGCTTCTCCGTCAGCACCACATGGGCTTTCGGGCGGGACTGCAAAGCAACGCGCTTCACAATGCTGTAGGCCGGATCGTTGGCCGAGGCGATTAGAAAGAAAATCTCATAGTTTTGGTAGGTGAATTCGGTGAGCGAAACGAGGTTGCGCTCAAGGGCTGGTTCGATCCCTCTGCACGGACATAGCACCGCAACTTTCGGCGAATAGAATCCCGGATCCGTGTGTATGCGCCGCCGAGTGTAGCCCAGCCATTGAAGTCCCTGTCCGAGCAGATACAGACCCAAAAGGATCTGCGAGATCGCCAGTATATAGAATAAGATTTCCACGCCATTCGAGAATAGCAGACATGCTGCGCTCGCACATGGCCGCGTGTGCGGGTAGAATCGCACCGGTAAACGTCCCTCTCGAGGAGAAAAAAGATGGTCAATCGCGTGGACTCGGCAATGGTTACAACAGGTATCGATCTCCCCGGCTACCGCATCGTGCGGAATTTTGGAATCGTGCGCGGCATCATCGTCAGATCGCGAAGCGTCATCGGGAATCTCGGCGCCGCGTTGCAAACCATTGTTGGCGGCAACATCACCATTCTTACGAACCTTTGCGAGAAAACTCGCGAAGACGCCTACGAATTGCTCCTCCAGCACGCCGGAGAACACGGAGCAAACGCCGTCATCTGTATGCGCTACGACGCCACCGAAGTGATGCAAGGCGTAACCGAAGTGCTTGCTTACGGCACCGCCGTTCAGGTCGAGCGAATCTCGTAATTCAAAATCGCATTTTTCGTGATCAGCCTCTGCGGTAGCTCGCAGCGAGCCGTTTCGCAATGATAGAATCTAGCCTTCCCATGTACTGCTCTTCCTGCGGCGCACAGGTTTCTTCCACCGGGCGATTCTGCTCCTCCTGCGGCGAATCACTCCAGCTCAGTGCGGCGACCATCGACTCTAATGATCTAAGTATCGAGCAAGAAACCCTTGCCCCCTCTGCGCCTCCGCGCGGGATTTCTCCTGCTTCCACTCCCGCTCGGTCTCCGCGCACGCCTTCTCGCGGCGGCTCAGGCGCAAAACCAACGAGCTCTGATCCCATCGGCGGCGGGCGCTTCACACCGGGTCAGATGATTGCCGAACGTTACCGCGTTGTGGCTATGGCCGGCCGCGGCGGTATGGGCGAGGTCTACCGCGCGGAAGACCTGACGCTCGGGCAACTGGTTGCCATCAAGTTCCTTCCCGAGGCCCTCTCGCAAGACGCTGCCACTTTGTCGCGATTTCATTCCGAGGTTCGCATCGCCCGCCAAGTCTCCCATCCAAACGTTTGCCGCGTCTTCGATATCGGCAACGCCGATGGCGTGCCTTTTCTCTCCATGGAATTCGTCGACGGCGAGGACCTTGCCTCCGTCGTCCGCCGCATCGGCAGACTCTCTCCCGACAAGGCTACGGAAATTGCTCGGCAGATTTGCGCTGGCCTTGCTGCGGCGCACGAGCGCGGCGTCATTCATCGCGACCTCAAGCCCGCCAACGTCATGCTCGACGGCGCCGGAAAAATTCGTATCACCGATTTCGGTCTCGCGGGAATCGCCGCAAGCATTCAGGGCGCGGACATTCGCGCCGGCACCCCCGCCTACATGGCGCCGGAACAGCTTGCCGGAAAAGAAGTCACAGCCAAAAGCGACATCTACTCGCTTGGCTTGATCCTCTATGAAATCCTTACCGGAAAGCGTGCTTTCGACGCCGCCACGCTGCCTGAACTCACCTCGCTCCGCGAGCAAGGCACGATCACCAACCCTTCGGCTCTCGTCCGCGACCTCGATCCTTTGATCGAACGCGTCATCCTCCGCTGCTTGGAAAACGATCCCGCAAAACGCCCCGCGTCGGCCCTCCAGGTTGCCGCCGCGCTGCCCGGTGGCGATCCTCTGGCAGCTGCTTTAGCCGCCGGAGAAACACCATCGCCTGAAATGGTCGCTGCCGCTGGCGCCACCGAGGGCATCAAACCGCGTCTTGGGCTGGCGCTCGTTGCAACAGTGCTGCTTAGCCTCGTGGCCAATATGTTTGTGGCCGATCGCTACAAAGTTCACAACCTGACGCCGCTGGAAAAACCGTCCGAAGTTCTTCTCGCGCGCGCTCAGGAAATCATTCAACAACTTGGGTTCTCGGAAACGCCCGCGGACAGCGCCTATGGATTCACCGCCGACGGCAACTATATCGACTACATACAGGATCACGACAAATCGCAAACGCGCTGGCAGCGCCTTTCCTCCGATCGTCCCCCGACGATTCTATTCTGGTATCGCCAGAGTCCGCGCGAGCTGCAGTCGTTCAATTTCTTCAATTCCGCCGGTTCCGGAATTGTCACGCAGTCGGATCCGCCGTCAGACGTAACTGGCATGATAACGGTCGTTACGGATTCTCGAGGCCGTTTGATATCCTTTAAGCGCCTTCCGCCGGAGCACGATCCACTGGACGGCCCTGCCGCCGCGCCGGATTGGGCCGCACTGTTCGCCGCTGCGGGCCTGGATCCCGCCGCCTTTACCTCCGCTGCACCCGAATGGACTCCTCTCCTTTCTTCCGACACGCGTGCCGCCTGGACGAGGCAACTCCCAACCCCCGCCAGTGTCACCGAGCGCGTGGAGGCCGCTGCCTACCGAGGCAGGCCGGTTTTCTTCCAAGTCCTATACCCTTGGAACAGGCCCGGGCGAGACCAGGCCTTCCAACTCTCGACACACCAAAAGTTGGCCAACATCATCGGCATCCTGATCTTTGCCGCCCTCGTCGTCGGCAGCGCCCTCGTTGTCCGGCGCCACCGTCGCCTTAAGCGCGGCGACGAAGCCGGCTCAACGCGCTTGGGCAATTTCCTTTTTCTTGTAGTTCTAGCCATGTGGGCCCTTCTCGCCCATCACCTTGCTTCGACCAACGAATTCCCGGTCACCATCCTTGGGCTCGCATGGGCCTTTCTTATCTCCTCCTTTGCCCGGCTTCTCTATTTCGCTCTCGAGCCGTTCGTCCGCCGCCGCGATCCCCACACATTGATTTCCTGGACGCGCTTGATCGGCGGAAAGATTCGCGATCCCCTGGTCGGTCGCGACGTTCTGATTGGCACGGCTTACGGCGTTCTGCTGGCTCTGTTCGAGTCTTCTGACAATCTTTTCCTTCCACTCTTCGGGGGGCTTCCGCCGGAGCCCGGTACGCCCTCCATGGGAACGCTTCTAGGCTTCCGCCCCGTCCTCGGTTCCGTCTTCGCGTACACCTGGATCTACGTGCTTTATGCGTTGGGGATTTTCTTCATTCTTTTCCTGCTGCGTTTTCTCGTTAGGAAGGACTGGGTAGCGGCCCTGGTGATCGTTTTCTTGGGCGCTATCACCAACACCGGAGGCGACTACTTCTGGGCCACCTTCTTAGCCTCCGCGGTGATTTGGTTGTCGATCTATATGGTCCTGCGACGCTTCGGCGTGCTCGCGCTGGTGGTCGGACTCGTGGTGCAAAACATACTCGTCGTCTTCCCCATGACCTCGCATCTAAGCCGCTGGTACGCGTCCGGAGCAGTCACTGGCATGGTGATAATCGCCGCCATCGCCCTGCTTGCGCTTTACTACGCCTTGGCGGGCCAGCGGCTGTTCTCCGCTGCCTCTCTCGATCAGTAGTGCGGCTTCTTCCTAACCTAACGCTTCTGGCCTGGAGGCGGTGTCCCTTGTCCATGCAACACTGTGCCGGTGACCACCGCGGCCAGGTTTTCCAGGTCGTTCAGCGCGCGGCTGGCCGCGATTCGCGCCTTTTCCAGAAACGACGAGTCCAGCAGGAACGCGCAGCGGTCGACGAATGGATGACTGGCTGCTTCAAATGGCTTGCGGTTCCGCCGTGCCGAACTATTGCGCGCTAGCAGATCTTCGTATATTTGCAAGTCCGCTTGAAAGTCGAGAGCGTCTCCCGCGCTCCATTTTTTCTGGCGCACGAGCGCCGCCAGCAATTTGCGCCGAAAGCCCGCGGCGTCCTTTCGCAACATAGGGCGCGGCTTCGCTCTGCCGCAAGGCAGCGGTTCGACGTAAGTAATTTCCAGCGCCCGCGCCGTCACCGCGAGCAACGCCTCGCGCTGGAGCAATTCGAGAAGATCGCGATAAAGGGAAGCGTGAACCTGCAAGGCGAACCGCCCGTGCTCCACAACATAAGAATCGACGAATCGCGGAACAATCCGCTCGCGCTGAAGACCTTCTGTCAGCCGCTGCGCTAGCTCAGCAGGTGCGTCCGCTTTAATTTGTTGTTCGCGAGCCATGCCCCAAACCATGGTAGCAGGACTTTTATCCCGCTCAGCGCGTCTCGCCCAAAAGCAAAAGCCCAGCGAAACTCCCTTCGCTGGGCTTCTCTTTGTCGCTTTTCACCGGCGCACGCAAGTTGCCGCGCGCGTGTCACTACTCACTACGAACTACTCACTTCCTGTTCAATGAATTGCCCGCGGACTTTCCGGTCCAACGCGCTTCTGCTTCGGTTCCGGCTGCGGCACGATCGGCGGCGCAACCGCGTTCTTGGACAGCGCATGCTCCAGCACTTCATCCAAGTTGCGCACGTAGGTGATCTTCATATCGCCGAGAATATCCGGCGGCAGATCCGCTACCGCGTTCGGCTCGTTGTCGGCCGGCAACAGCACTTCCTTGATGCCCGCGCGCTTTGCGCCCAGGACCTTTTCCTTCACGCCCCCGATCGGCAGTACCACGCCTGAAAGCGTCATCTCGCCGGTCATCGCCAGTCGGTCGCGCACGGGCCGCCCCGTAAGCAGGCTGATCAGCGCCGTCACCATTGCCGCTCCTGCGGACGGGCCATCCTTTGGTACGCCGCCCGACGGCACATGGATGTGGATGTCCTGCTTGCGGAAGAAGTCCGGATCGATTCCGTACCGCTCCGCATTCGCTCGCGTCCAGGTCAGCGCCGCGGTCATCGACTCTTGCATGACCTCGCCCAGGTGCCCGGTCATCGTGAACTGTTTCCCTCCGCGCATCCGGCTGGCTTCGATGAACACGATGTCTCCGCCCACCGGCGTCCACACCAGGCCCACAGCCACCCCAGGAATCTTGACGCGCTCCTCGACTTCTTTCTCCGCCCGGAACTTCGGCACGCCCAAATATTCGCGGACGATCTCCGGTGTAACCTGCATTTTTTCTAAACTGCCTTCGGCGATCTTCCGCGCCTGCTTGCGCGTGATCGTCGCGATTTCCCGCTCAAGGTTTCTCACGCCTGCTTCTCGCGTGAAGCTGTGGATGATTTCCCGCAGCGACTCGTCTGAAAACTCAATCTGCTCTCCAACCTTCAGCCCATGCTCCAGGGCTTGCTTGGGAATCAGATATTTGTGTGCGATGTGGATCTTCTCTTCGCCGGTGTACCCCGGCAGTTCGATGATCTCCATGCGGTCTCGCAGCGGTTCCGGGATGGGGTCCATCCAGTTCGCCGTCGCGATGAACAGCACTTTCGAAAGATCGAATGGCACGTCGAGATAGTGATCGCGGAACGCATTGTTCTGTTCTGGATCGAGCACTTCCATCAGCGCCGAGGACGGATCGCCCCGGAAATCGCGGCCCAGTTTGTCGACCTCGTCGAGCATCATCACCGGATCGTTCGATTCCGCCCGCTTCAGCCCTTGAATGATTTGCCCCGGCAGTGCGCCGATATAAGTACGCCGGTGGCCGCGGATTTCCGCCTCATCGTGCATTCCGCCCAAAGCGATGCGCACGAACTTGCGGCCCAGCGACCGCGCGATGGACTTTCCCAGCGATGTCTTGCCCACGCCAGGAGGCCCAACGAAGCACAGAATCGGCCCCTTCATCCCTGGCTGAAGCTTCTTAACCGCCAGGTAATCCAGAATCCGTTCCTTGACCTTCGCCAGGTCGTAGTGGTCTTCGTCAAGGATTTGCTTGCCCTTGGCAATGTCGATTTCGCTGACACCCGAAGACTTTGCCCACGGCAAAGAAGTCATCCACTCGAGATACGTGCGAGAAACCATGTATTCCGCGGACGCCGGCGTCATCTTGGCCAGTCGCTTCAATTCGCGCTCGCACTCCTTCTTTGCTTCCACCGTCATTCCGGCTTCTTCCATCTTTTTGCGGAGCTCGTCGATCTCCTGCGTCGAGTCGTCCGATTCTCCGAGTTCCTTCTGGATGGCCTTCATCTGTTCGCGCAACAGGTACTCGCGCTGGTTTTGGCCCACCTGCTCTTGCACTTGCTCGTGAATTTTCGAGCGCAGCTCCAGCACTTCCAGCTCTTTCGAGAGTTCGCGAATCAACATTTCCAGGCGCTTCCGCACGCTCGGCGTTTCGATCAGTTCCTGCCGCAACAGCGTCGAGAG
>Ga0070704_100002505_pt1 | contig 10334 bp, 9 predicted proteins | sample KBSK5252metaG_FD_65467 | JGI IMG/M metagenome (GOLD analysis project Ga0070704, IMG submission 65467) | Corn, switchgrass and miscanthus rhizosphere microbial communities from Kellogg Biological Station, Michigan, USA - KBS K5-25-2 metaG | ecosystem: Host-associated > Plants > Roots >... | reverse complement strand
GGGAAAGGAGACGCGGCCGGGATACATGAACAACGTGCACGGCGTCGCCGTCGACGTGCAGACGCGGCGCGTCTTCGTCAACGACCGCGACAACCACCGAATCCAGGTCTTCGACGAGAACGGGAAGTACCAGAAGGAATTCAAGATTGCGGTCAGCCCGTCGAGTCTCCATTTCGTGCAGATCGGCGCCGATCGCACCATTGCGACCTTCGATCGCAACACGCACAAGATGCTGAAGTACGACCTCGACGGCCATCTGATCTACTCGTGGGGCACGGTCGCGGACTTCCCGGGGACGCTCTGGGGCGTGCACGGCATGAGCACCGATCAGGAAGGGAACTTCTACGTCGCGGAGGTCGATGCGGGACGGTTCCAGAAATTCCAGCCGCGCGCCGGCGCGAACCCGGCGACGCTGATCGGCAAGCCCGTTTACTCGGCGTGGCAATAACGCAAAGGAGCGTCGACATGCGACCGATCATCATCGTTGCCGTCGCGGCTCTCGTCGTTGGCCTGGGCGCCTCCTCTGCGGACGCACAGACGTGGTCGCCGCCGGCCGACAGCCAGCGCTGTCCGTCGAAGTGGGGCGCTGGCGACCAGCGCGGCGCCGCGAACCTCATGAAGCCCGAGACCGTGATGCGCGCCACGCGTCTGATCAAGACGGGGCAGGTGTTCGAGCTGGGACGTCGTCTCGAGGAAGGGATGCCGCTGCAGTCCACTCGCACCTTCGAGCTGCACACGAAGCGGACCTCGCCGCTGGCGGGCTCGAACCGCCGCGGCAGCAACGAGGAGATCGTGCTGGCGGAGATCGGCCAGGTCGGCACGCAATTCGACGGCTTCGCGCACCAGACCATCGGCGACAGCCTCTACAACTGCTTCAAGGTCGACGACGTCGCGACGCGCAACGGCTTCAGCAAGCTCGGCATCGAGAACATCGGCGCCTTGATGACGCGCGGCGTCCTGCTCGACATCGCCGCGCTCAAGGGCGTCGACATGCTGCCCGACACGTACGAGATCACCGTGGCCGATCTGCAGCAGGCGCTGCAGCGGCAGCAGCTGACGCTGCAGCCGGGCGACGCCGTCATCCTGCATACCGGATGGGGGCGGCTCTGGGGCAAGGAGAACGACCGGTACATGAAGACGAACCCAGGAGTCGACGTCGCCGGATCCGAATGGCTCGCGCGCCAGAATCCGATGCTGATCGGCGCCGACACGGCGCCGGTCAACGTGACACCGAGCCCGGATGCGAAGATCTCGAACCCGATCCACCAGATCGCGCTCGTGGTGAACGGGATCTTCCTGCTGGAGAACCTCAGGCTCGACGAGCTCGCCGCGCAGCGCGTGTACGAGTTCGCGCTAATCGTCGAGCCGCTGAAGCTGGTGGGCGCCACCGGGTCGACGGTCGCTCCGATCGCGATCCGGTAAACTGCCCGAGTGGACCTGCTCGCGACGCTCGGCCGCACGCTCGGGTTTTCGCTTGCGGCCGGCGTCAACCTGTACGCGACGGTCGCCATCCTGGGCCTGGCGGCGCGCTACGGGTGGGTCACGCTTCCCCCGCAGTACCAGGCGTTCAACAACGACGTCATCATCGTCGCCGCGCTTGTCATGTACGTGGTCGAGTTCTTCGCGGACAAGATCCCGTACTTCGATTCGCTGTGGGATGCGATCCACACGGCGATCCGGCCCATCGGCGGGGCGCTCATCGCCGTCACCACGCTCGGCGACGCGTCGCCGGCGATGCAGGCGCTCGTCGCGCTGCTGGGCGGCGCCGTGGCCGCCAGCAGCCACCTCACCAAGACCAGCACGCGTGCCGCGGCGAACACGAGTCCCGAGCCGTTCTCGAACTGGATCCTGAGCCTCGCCGAGGATGTCTTCGCCGTCGGCCTCGGCTACACGGCGCTGGCGCACCCGGTGATCGCTCTCGCGATCGCGGTCGTCGTCCTCGCGCTCATCGCCGTCTTCGCGGTGGTGATCGTGCGGACGGTCCGGCGATGGTTTCACCGCCGGCGCCCGGCGCTTAACGGACCTTCATCCGGTTGATGCGCGTCGCGGTCGACGGATCGTTGCGGTCGTCGCGCCACGTCGGGTGCGTGAAGTGAATCACCGCGTCGCCGTTGTACGAAATCACCGCGTTGTCGAACACCATCGTCCCGATGCGCCGCCAGTTCCTGAACGTGCGGCGCACGCGGAACGGCGCTCCTGACGTCTTGCCGTCGTCGGTGACCTCGATGTTGAAGGTGAGCGTCCGCTTGGGCGCCGGATCGCCACGGTCGAAGATGTGCGCCATCACCTCGTCGCGAACGTCGAGGGTGTCGCCGGGAATCACGGGCTGGCCCGGAGCGACGAGGAGCCGCATGAACTCCGGGGCGCGCGTCGGCTGGCCCGCGGGCTTCCCGAGCTCCGCAATCGGATAGACCTGGCGGATGGTGGGCTGCTGGTCCACGCGCTGGAACACCGATGCGACCTTGATCAGGATCGTTCCGGCCGGCCCGCGGCGGAACACGGTCACGTCGGGTGCGTTCCGCAGTTCCGCCTCGTTGATGGAGAACGTCGTCGCGCCGCCGATGTCCTCCTGCGTGATGAAGCTCGCGGTGCGCAGCGGCGTGGGATGGTTCGGATCCGTCGTCGGATAGAGCTTGCCCACCATCGCCATCGATCGGATCTGGCCGCGGTGCGCCCCTCCCGCGCCGCTCGAGTAGCGCGCGATGACCAGCGCTGAGCTCCCCTTGGAGAAGTAGCCCGTATACGGTGTGTCCTCGGTGATCTGCCAGCGTCCGAACAGGCAGACGCCGTCCGGATGAAGAAACCGCCGGAAGCCTTTTCGGTCGGGTCCCCACCGCAGGTCGGCCCCGGAGTCGAGCGAACGTTCGGACGCGCGTTCGAATCGCGGTGGTTTGCCGCGCGAGAGCAACCCGCCAAACACCGTCTTGATGGTGACTTCCGTTTCCGGAAGCGGCGGCTCGCCGTCGCGCCCCCACACCTTCTGGTACGGGTTCGCGAACAGCGCCTCGACGACGTCACGGTACCGCGAGCCTGAATAGAGGCGATCTTCGTCGGTGAACTGTTCCGCGCCGACTTCTACGTCTTGCATGTGGCACCCCGCAGATCGATCGGGGGAGCGAGGATGAGCGCGGCCGCCGGCGCTGGAAACCGGCGGCGTCGTGACTAGTAGCGACCGGTCCCGGCCGGGGCGCCCGCACCAGCGCCCGCGCCGCGTCCGCGGCCCGCGCCGGCGCCGGGGTCCGGAGCATCGAGCGGCGGCGAATCCATTCCGCCGGCGTGGTTCTCGTCGGTGATCGCCGCGCTCGGCGGCCACGTCTGCGGGGGTCCACCGTCCACGCGGAACGGCGGCGGCTCCTGCTGGCGCAGCCCGTGAATCGCGTTCGAATAGTAATCCGTGTAGCGGATGCTGCCGCCCTTCGCGTCCACGAAGCCAACCGACCCCTGGAACAGGCCCGGCTCCGGCATCCCCTTCGGCACCGTCCCCTCGAAGATGTAGAGGCGGTTCTCGTGCATCGTGACGTAGCCGAACGTGCGCGACTCGTCAGCGTTGGTCAGCTGCATGAAGAGGCCCTCGACGACCTGCTCGAACTGCAGGTTCATGTCGGTGACCTTCACACCGGGGCGCTGGACGAACTTCAGCGCCGCGAACGACAGCGCGCCGCGCACGTCCATCTTCCAGTAGCCGAGCCCGATGATGCCGCCGCGGCGCCCGTCCTGCGTCCCGATGCAGGTCTCGGCGCCCGCGGGGCACCCCTTCGCGCGGTCCTCGCCCATCTTGGGCAGCACACGGTAGTCGACGATGGTGACGGAGTAGCGCTCGCGGCCGTGCGTCGCGCTGTAGACCTTGGCGGGCAGGTTATAGCGGTACTGCGAAACCCATGTCGTGGTCTCGACCTTCGGCTTGCCGGGGAAGTTCACCTCGAAGCCGTCCTCGGGGAACTTGAAGTTGTCCCAGTCCTCCTGGGCCAACGCCGGCGTCGCGAGCGAGAGTGCGACCGCCGCCGCCACTACTGAAATCACGCGCATCAATGCCTCCGGTTGCCGAGCGTTTGACTATATCAGGATTTTCCAGGGTCCCGGGCGGTCGGCGCGTCGTGCGGGAGGCCCGCCAAATCCGTACGGTCGAGGACGTTGTCCGGCGCGCCGACGCGGTACCACCGCCACGCATAGCCGTCCAGCGTGATGCGATGCTGGCCGTCGTTCTGCCGGCGGCTGTGACGGCCGTCGAACACTTCCACGAGCACCTCGTCGCGCGGCGCGCCGACGCGCAGCCGCACCTTCTGCTCGTGGCCGGAGAAATTGTGGAGCGTCAGGACGGAGGTGCCGTGCCAGTCGTAGCGGATCGCGAGCACCTCGGTGACGTTAGTGCGCAGCACCGTGAACGTCCCCCAGCTGATCTCGGGACACTCCTTGCGCATCCGGATCATCCGCTCGGTCCAGTTGAGCAGCGAGTGCGGGTCGCGCCGCTGATCCGCGACGTTGACCTTCTCGTAGCCGTAGACGGGATCGCCGATCGCCGACCGGACCACTCGACGCGCGCGTGAGAAGCCGCCGTGCCGCTCGCTCGTCCACTGCATGGGCGTCCGCGCGCATTCGCGTTCCGGCAGGCGAAGGTTGTCGCCCATGCCGATCTCGTCGCCGTACTGCATCATCGGCGTGCCGGGCAACGAGAAGAGCAGGCTGAAGGCGAGCTCGAGGCGCTGGCGATTGTTGCCGAGCATCGGCGTCAGCCGCCTGCGGATCCCGCGGTTGTACAGCTGCATGCGCTGCTGCGGGGCGAAGGCCTTGAAGACCTTCTCGCGCTGCTCGGGATCGAGCCGCCCGAGATCCAGTTCGTCGTGACTGCGGAGGAACTGGACCCACTGCGCGTTGGCGGGACGCTTGAACGTCTGCTCGAGCGCCCAGACGAGCGGCTCGGTGTCGGCGGTGGCGAGCGCGTAGAACAACCGCTGGTTGACCGGGAAGTTCAGCATCATCTGCAGCCGCTCGCCGTCGTCGCCGAAGTAGTGGAGGCTTTCGTCCGGCGGCACGTTCGCCTCGGCGAGCAGAATCGCCTCGCCCGATCGCCACTGCAGGAAGTCGCGCATCTCCTTCAGGATGTTGAAGTCCTGCTGATGCTCGACGCCCGGACCCTTCTTCTCGATGAGGAACGGCACGGCGTCCATCCGGAACCCCGACACGCCGAGCTGCAGCCAGAAGCCCATGATCTTGTGGATCTCGGCGCGCACGTACGGATTCCACGTGTTCAGGTCGGGCTGGTGGTCGTAGAAACGGTGGAAGTAGTACTGCCCCGCCTTGCGATCGAAGGTCCACGTCGTCGTCTGCTCGCCGGGAAAGACGATCCCCTCGCGGTGGTTCTTCGGGCGCTCGTCGGCCCACACGTACCAGTCGCGGAAGAACGAATGCCTGTCGGCGCGCGCCGCCTGGAACCACGGCGAGTCGACGGAGGTGTGATTGACGACGAGGTCGACGATGACGCGCATGCCGATCGCGTTCGCGCGGTTCATGAAGTTGACGAAGTCGCCGAGCGACCCGTGCTTGTCGTGGACGTTGTAGTAATCGGCGACGTCGTAGCCGTTGTCCCGGTTCGGCGAGACGTAGAAGGGCTGCAGCCAGACGCAGGTCACGCCCAGCCCGGACAGGTAGTCCAGGCGCCGCATCAGACCCTCGAAATCGCCGACGCCGTCGCCGTTGGCGTCCTGGAATTTCTCGACGTCGAGGCAGTAGATGACGGCGTTCTTGTACCAGAGGTCCTCGATGGACATGACGCCGCGTCGAGCAACGCCGATGCCACATCGCCGGCTCGGTTGCACGAGCCCGGCGCGCGCGTCCTGCGCCCGGTCCAAATGGTGGCAAGATCGAGCGATGCTCGCCTTCCCGCGTATTGCTGATGTCGCGCCGCGCCTGCGCGCGCGCGGCGTGTCCGCCGTCGAAGTCGTCGAAGCCTGCCTGGCGCGGATCGAGGAAATGAACCCGCGGCTGAACGCCTTCATCACGGTCCTGAGCGAGGAGGCACGCGCACAGGCGAAGCAGGCCGACGCGGACATGAAGGCCGGGCGCTACCTCGGTCCACTGCACGGGATCCCCGTCGCCATCAAGGACTTCTACGACACGGCGCACGTGCGGACGACCGCGGCATTCGAGCACTTCAAGCATCGCGTGCCGAAGCGCGACGCCGAGGCGGTCGCGGCGTTGAAGGACGCGGGCGCGATCGTGGTCGGGAAGACGAACATGCACCAGCTGGGATCGGGAACGACGGGTCTCGAGAGCTATTTCGGCCCGATCCGCAATCCCGTCAACGACGCGTACATTCCGGGCGGCTCCTCGTCCGGATCGGCGGCGGCCGTTGCCACCGGCATGTGCTACGCGACGCTCGATACCGACGCCATCGGCTCCTGCCGCCTGCCGGCCGCGTGCTGCGGCGTCGCTGGCTTCAAGCCGACCTTTGGCGCGATCAGCACGAAGGGCATCCTCGAAGGCGAGAAGACGGACGAGACCATCCTGCGGTTCGCCCACGCAGGCATCACGACGCGCAGCGTCGACGACACGGCCCTCGTCTTCGACGCGCTGGCGGACACCGATCGTAGAGCCGCAGCCTCAGAGATCGATCGTAGAGGCGGACCTTCAGGTCCGCCTGACAAAGTAGCCGCCGCGACCGTGCGGCTGGGCGTCGCGGACAACTTCACGGCGGACGACGAGATCGCGCATGCCTTCGAGAACGCCGTCGACATCGCGCGGACGATGGGCTATCCGCTCGTCCGCGCCCAGGCGCCGTTCGACATGCCGAAGTTCGGCGACCTGCGGACGATCGACGTCGATCGCAAGACGATCGGCGAGCGCGCCTTCAAGGAGATCGACGTGCTGCTGCTGCCGACGACGGCGACGGCGGTGCTGACGGTCGAGAGCGCGAAGGGGAAGCCGCAGGCGCTCTCGCCGGCGAACACGATGTTCGCGAACTACTTCGGGCTGCCCGCGATCAGCGTCCCGTGCGGGTTCGACTCGCACGGCCTTCCCGTCTCCGTGCAGTTCGTGGGCAGGCCGTGGGACGAAGCGACGGCGCTCCGGGTCGCGGGCGAATTCGAAAGGCGCGCCGCACGCGCGTGAGCCGCCGCGTCTTCCTGCCGATTGTCGCCGTCCTGGTGCTCGCGATCGCCGCATTGACGATGTCGGTGTGGAGCAGCGCGCCGGCGCGAAGCGCCAGGGGACCGCGCCTCCGCCCGACCCGCGTGCTCGCGGATACGTTCGCGCAGGTGCTCTGCAGGCCGCCGGCCGACCGCGAAACCGTCGACTGGGACAGCCGGCCGTTCGACCGCACGACGCTGGCGCAGGCGCTGGCGTCGACGGACGAAGCGCAGCGGGTCATGGAGATCCGGGCGCTCCATGTCGATCTGCTGCGGCGCGAGGCCGGCCCCGGCGACTGCGGTCGGATCCGCCAGTGGATCGATCGCGGAGCGTCGGCGGATGACGCGAGGCGCGAGCTTGCGCGGCTGCCCGAGGCGCGCCGCGTCGACCAGGTTCGGCGAGTGTTCGTCGACACCTTCGGACGCGATCCGCGCGAGTGGGACGACCCCGCGCTGCGCCGCTGGGTGGACAGCCCGTACACGGTGGCCGAGATCAGGAGCCGTCTCGTCGCGCAGCGGCCGCTCGTCGGGGTTCACTATTTCGCCTGGTATCAGCTCGCCTCCGCCGGGTGGCGCAACGACTTGACCACCGTGCCGCCCGATTCGCCGAAGCCGGTCGTCGGGCGCTACGAATCGAGCGACACCGACGTCATCGCCACGCACATCAGGCAGATGGAGGAGGCCGGCTTCGACTTCGCCATCGTGCACGTCATCGCGGGCTTTCCGCGCACGTGGATGACCGCGCGCACGTTCGTCGACAGGCTGTCGGGCCACCGGCTGAAGGCGGCGATTCTCGTGGACGGCCTCTACGAGAGTGATGTCGCAACCAAGGCGATGTGGGTGCGGAAGGCGAGCGACGAGTTCGCCGGCGACAGCCACTACCTGCGGATCGACGGGCAGCCGCTCGTCATGCTGTTCTCCGCGCCGCTCGACTTCGACGTGCCCGGCGTCGCGCTCCGCAACGTCTACTGGACCGATCGCTACGATCCCGGCCGCAACACCTTCAACGGCAATCATCGTCTCGAGCCGCGCGACTGGCCGTTCTGGGCGCCGACGCCGCAGCCGCTCGTCAACGGCGTGGTGCCGGTCGTGCCCGGCTACACGGACGCCAGCCTCGGCCGCGCCCGAACGATGGTCCACCCGCGCGGCAACGGGCAGATGTATCGCGAGCAGTGGCAGCGCGCGCTGGCGCTGCACCCCGAGCTGATCCTCGTCTACAGCTGGAACGAATACTTCGAGCAGACGGCCATCGAGCCGACCGAGGCGTGGGGCAGCCAGTACCTGCAGATCAGCGCCTGCTTCATCGCGCACGCGCATCGCGGCACGGCCGGACGCTGTTGATCGGCGACGCGACCCCTGGTCCCGTTTAGAATCGCCTGCGCATGGACATACGCATCGCGCGCGCGCACGAGCACGACGTCCCGCTGATCCTGGAATTGATCCGAGGCCTCGCGGAGTACGAGCGGCTGGCCGATCAGGTCGTCGCGACGGAGGTGGGCCTGCGCGACGCGCTCTTCGGCGCGGAGCCGGCGGCGGAAGTCGTCATCGCGTACGCGGACGATCGCCCGGCGGGCTTCGCGCTGTTCTTCCACAACTTCTCGACGTTCCTCGGCCGCCGCGGACTGTACCTGGAAGATCTGTTCGTGAAGCCCGAGCTCCGGCGGCTCGGCATCGGCCGCCGGCTGCTCACCGAGCTCGCGCGCATCGCCGTCGAGCGCGGCTGCGGCCGATTCGAATGGTCGGTCCTCGACTGGAATGCGCCGGCGATCGAGTTCTACAAAAGCCTCGGCGCGAAACCGCTCGACGACTGGACGACCTTCAGGATGACCGGCGACGCGCTCACGCAGCTGGCCGAAAGAAAGGCGTCCACGCCAGACCCGGTGTAGGGCGGGTTCCGCGACACTGCTGAATCCACGTGTCGCGGACCCGCCGCCGCGTTCTATTCAGGCCGGCGGAAGAACCCGAGATACACGGCCTTGCCGACGATGTGGCCCTGCATCGCGGCGAGGACCTTGGCGCGCGTCTCGAACGGATCGCTGGCGTTGGCCGGGACGTCCAGCTTCGTGTCGAGCGCGAAGATCTCGAACACGTAGTGGTGAAACGGACCGTTGGCCGCCGCGCCGGGGCCGCGGTAGGTGCCGTCGCCGGTTGCGCTCGTCTGATGGCTGCCGTCCTTGAGGGTCGGACCCTTCGGCACACCCTCCGGCATCGCCGTCGTCGTCGCGGGGATGTTCCACACGAGCCAGTGGAGCTGGTCGTCCGTCGTCTTGTTGCGCGCCCCTTCCATGTCGTGCATGTGCAGCACGAAGCTCTGGGTCGCCGGCGGCGCGTTGACCCACGCGAGCTGCGGCGAGAGCTGGTCGCCGGCCTGCGTGAACCGCGGCGGAATCAGCCCGCCGTCGATGAACGACTGCGACATCAGGCGCATCGGCGCCGCCGCCGGCTGACCGCCGCCGCCAGCACGCTGACCACCCCCGCCGCGCTGCCCACCGCCTGCGGCTCCCTGCTGCGCGGCCAGTGCCGCGACCGTGATCGAAAGGACGAACGCCGTCGCTATAGCACGTGACAATCGCATTACCTGCTCCTTGTTGCTTCACGCGGCGGCGGGTCCGCAACGTCACGGCTTCAGTCGGCGTCGCGGGACCCGCCCTACGCCAGTTGCGGCGGGTCCGCAACGCCATGGCTTCAGTAGGCGTCGCGGGACCCGCCCTACGCCGCCCGCATCGCGCGCTCGTGGAGCGACTTCAAGGCCTGCCATCCCGCCGCAACCGCGCCTTCCTGCCAGTCGGGTTCCGATGCCGGCGTCGTCGCGGCGCACCCGATCAGGATGCGGTTCTCGACCCGTGAGAGCTGCTCGCGCCGCGCGACCGCCGCGCCGGTGGCGTAGCCGCCCTCGCTGTATTTGACGCGCTTCCACCAGACCGCGTACGCACCCTCGAACTCCTGGCGGATCTGCGGATGCACCTTGCTCGCGTGCGTCAGCACGTGTTCCACGCGCGCTTTCACCGGCTGGTTGATCAGATCGCCGAGGCCGGCGTTCGAATACAGTCCGAGCAGCACGCCCTTCCGGGAAAAATAGTCGCTCGACGGATACGAGAACTCGCCGAGCGGCAGGTTCGAGTAGAGGTGGCCGCCGAAAATCTGGTCGTCCTCTTCCCAGAAGCGGCGCTTCATCGCGAGCCCCAGCTTCGCGCTGTCGCTGTAGGTCGTCGC
>Ga0070704_100002504_pt1 | contig 10336 bp, 7 predicted proteins | sample KBSK5252metaG_FD_65467 | JGI IMG/M metagenome (GOLD analysis project Ga0070704, IMG submission 65467) | Corn, switchgrass and miscanthus rhizosphere microbial communities from Kellogg Biological Station, Michigan, USA - KBS K5-25-2 metaG | ecosystem: Host-associated > Plants > Roots >... | reverse complement strand
GTAGTACGCGAGCACCATGTGCGCGCCCGTGAACCCGGGCTTCTGGTACACCGCGTACACGATGCGCAGCCGCTCTTCGGCGATTCCGAGCGCGCGCAGCGTGAAGTACTTCGCGATCGAGAAATCCTCGCAGTCGCCGCCGTCATTGGAGAGAAACTCGACCGGCTTCGCCCAGTAGTCTTCCTTGCACCAGAGCACCGGGTCGCAATAGAACGGCGTCTCGTGCATGAATTCGTTGACCGCCTTGAGCTTCTCCGGATCGGCAGCACTCTTGTACTTGGCCGACGTGGACAAGTCCTTCCACCCCGCGAGCCGCCTGCGGATCACGCGCTTCTCGGTGTCGTTCGTGCCGACGGACTCGACGATTCGATTGATCTCTTCATCGCTGACCGTGCCGAGGTTCGAGGCAGGCTGCGCCGCGAGCGTCCCGGCAAACAACGCCAGCAGCAGGGCCCTGCAAGGCACGCAGCCCGGGCAGCGCACGGCGCTCAGTCGCAGAAGTATTCGACGATTTCCTTCGTCGCGGCGCGCGGCTGCCCGCAGGCAATCCAGCCGTGCTTGCCGAGCGTGAATTCCTCGCGCTGCAGCAGGATCTCCGCCTCGGACTCGGCGGTGACGTAGGTGCCGTTGGTGCTGTGATCCGCGAGCACGAACTTGCCGTGCCTGCGCTCGATCGTGCAATGCAGGCGCGAAGCCATCGTGTCGGCGATCACCAGGCCGGCGTTCTGGTCGCGGCCGATCGTGATCGAGTCCTGCTCGCGTCGCCGGATGACGTCGCGATCGTGATAGCGCAGCCGCAGCACTACCAGCCGCGTCTTCGCCGCCGAGCGGTTGCTGACGAGCGCCGTGGTGTCCGCGCCTTGCCTCCAGAGGACTTCGCACAACTCGACTTCGGCGGTCTTGCCTTTCACCTGGATCGAGTACAGGCGTCGCGTCCAGGCCTTGTAGACCGGGCCGAGCATCTCCATCGTCTCGTTCGAGGTGATGATCTGGCCCTTGCCCGCCTGTCCGACGAGTCGCGCGGCCAGGTTCACTGTGTCGCCGAACACGTCGTCGTCGCGCTGCATGACCGGGCCGTACTGGAAGCCGATCCGCACGCCGAGCTTGGTGTTCTCGACCATCGGCAGCGCATCGATTGCGTGCTGCATGTCCGCCGACGCACCCGCCGCGGCGTCCGGCGACGGGAACAGCACCATCAGCTCGTCGCCGATCGTCTTGACGACGCGGCCGCCGAAGGCTTCCGACGACTTCCGCAGGCGCTCGAGGCAGCGCTGGATCGCCTCCATCGCTTTCGCGTCGCCGGCGGTGTCATAGAGCTTCGTGCTGCCGCTGACGTCGGAAAACAATACGGTGGTTTGCCTCGTTGAGTCCATGCGCTCCCTGCTGTCCGCGAGAGTATGACAGAGCGCCTTCGCTAGCGCAGAGAGGTCACGTAGTGCCCCAGGTCTTCGATGTCCTGGTCGCTGAGAGTCTTGGACACGCTTGCCATGTTTCCGGCGTCGTTCGTCCGCCGGTAGTTCTTGAAGTCTTTCATCTGCTTGACGACGTACTCGTAGTGCTGGCCGGCGACCCGCGGGATCTCGTTCTGGCCCATGAAGCCGCCGAGGTGGCACATGGTGCAGAGCGTTTCGTCGGCTTTCGCCTTGCCGCGCGCGGCGCGCTTGTCGTCCACCTTGAACGCACCCGGCTTCAGCCTCTGCGCGGCGAAGTACGCCGAGAGGTCGAGCATGTCTTCGCGGCTCAGGTTCGCCACGAAGGGGTCCATGGTCGGCTCCTTGCGGCGGCCTTCCTTGAAGTCTCTGAGCTGGAGGTAGAGATAACGGGCGGTCTGCCCCGCGAGGATCGGAAACTGGGGCGCGACCGAATTGCCGCCCGGGCCGTGACAAGCCGTGCACGGCTCGGCTTTCTTGCGTCCCGCTTCGGCGTCCTGGGCGTGCGCGGGAACCGAAGCAAGCAACGCAAGCGCAAAAAGAAAGGCCGCCCTCAGGCGGCCTCCCCGATCTCGAAGCGCCCGCTCAATCGAGCGAGAACACGAACACGCTGTTGCCACGCTTGAAGTCGAGCTGCGTGTTGCCGCCGCAGCCCATCGCGACGTACTGTTTGTTGCCCACCATGTAGGACACCGGCTGTGCATTTGCACCCGCGCCACAATTGAAGCTCCAGAGTTTCTTGCCGCTCTTGGAGTCTAGCGCATTGAAGCTGCCGTTCCCTTCGCCGAAGAAGAACAGCCCGCCCGCGGTGGCAAGCCCGCCGCCGATCAGGGGCTCAGGCGTGTCATGTTTCCACGCGACCTTGCCGGTGTCGATGTTCACCGCCGAGACGCGCCCCCACTGCTTTTCGCTCGCAATCGCCTTGAATGCGCCGCCGAGCCAGAGCTTGCCGCCCGGATACTTCGACGCTTCGACGTGGTAGGTCATCGGCTGGTGCAGGTTGAGTGCGATCGCAAGGCGCGATTTCGCGTCGTAGGCCATCGGCGACCATTCGACGCCGCCGTTGGCGCCTGGCAGCATGCGCGCGCCCTGCGCGGTCGGCAGCACCCACATGTTTTCCTGCGGGATCATCGCCTCCGAGAAGCGGATCAGCGAGCAGTCCTTGCGGTCGTGAACGTAGACGTGACCCGTCTTGCCGCCATGGATCACCGCCGGGACCATCTTCCCGCCCTTATCCTTCGCCTGCACGAGGATCGGGGGCGAGACCGCGTCGAGGTCCCACACGTCGTGCGCGACGTACTGGAAGTGGCACTTGTACGTGCCCTTGTCGAGGTCGACTGCGACGAGCGAATCGGTGTACAGGTTGTCGCCCGGGCGCTCCGCGCCGTACAGGTCGGGCGACGGATTGCCGACCACGAACCAGATCGTGCGTGCCGTCAGGTCCACGGCCGGATTCATCCACACGCCCCCGCCCAAGGTCTGGTAGAAGGAGCTGTCCTTCGCGAGCGCGGCCTTCTCTGCGGCGATATCGCGCTTCATGTTGCGGCCCGTCGCGTCGTTGATTGCCCACACGCCTTCATGACCCTTCTCCGGGATCGTGAAGAACGTCCACAGCAGCTTGCCGTCGGTGGCGTTGTACGCCTTCACGAAGCCGCGGATTCCGTACTCGCCGCCGTTCGTGCCGATGAGCACCTTGTCGTCCACCACGGTCGGCGCCATCGTTTCGCTGTATCCCTTCTCGGGATCGGCGATCTGCGTCTCCCAGAGCAGCTTGCCGCTCTTCGCGTCGAGCGCGACCAGCTTCGCGTCGAGCGTCCCCATGAAGAGCTTTCCGCCGGCGATCGCGACGCCGCGGTTGTTCGGCCCGCAGCAGAACGTCGTCACCGGCCCCATCTTGTGCTTGTAGTGCCAGAACTCCTTGCCCGTCGCGGCGTCGATCGCGTACACGTGGTTGTACGAGGTCGTGAGATACATGATCCCGTCAATGACGGTCGGCGCGGTCTCCATCGACTCGCGCACCTCGGTCTGGAAGACAAAGGCCGGGCGCAGCTTCTTGACGTTCCCGGTGTTGATTTGCGAGCCCGGGTAGTAGCGCGTCTGGTCGTAGTTGCCCTGGGTGTGCAGCCAGTTCTTCGAATCGCCGGCCGCCTTCGTGAGCATGTCCTGCGAAACGTTGATGCTCTTCGGCACATCGCCCCCGTGCGTGCCCGGCTTTGCGCCCTGCACCTCCTGCGCCGCCAGCGGCGCGCTCGCCAGGGCAAGCGCAGCAAAGCAGGCTGCGCGCAAAGAAAGCGCTCGAGAGTTCCTAGTCATGTTTTCCTCCTTGGATGCGGCATCGGGGCCAAGCAAGCGCCCCAAGCCATTGGTCCTATTTTGTTCTTGTGCTGAAATTGAGTCTAGTGCAACGGCAGATCGGTGCGCAACGAGAATTTCAATATGGGGAACCGCAGCAAGCTGAGTCTATTGCATAGCAGCAAGCGCCTTTTCCCATGGTTGATGCTGCTTCTCGCGCCGCTTGTGGCGACCGGCCAGGAGTGGGATCTCAACCGCGACCTTCTTCAAGCCGTGCGGCGCGGCGACGACGCCGCTGCAATCCAGTTGCTCGGCCAGGGCGCGAACCTGAACTCCCGCAACCGCCTCGGCGATACGTCGCTCAACATGGCGGCCAAGAGCGGCAAGACGGCCCTTGCGCTGCAACTCGTCGAACGGGGCGCGGACGTGAATCTGTCGAACTTGTCAGGAGTCTCGCCGCTGATGAGTGCCTCGTTCAACGGCGATGTCCCCCTCGCCAAAGCGCTGCTCGCTCGCGGCGCAGACCCCGTGCGGGTGGATCGGGTCAAGAAAACCGCCGCTGTCTACGCCGCAGCGAACGGCCACGCCGAAGTGCTTGGGTTGTTGCTCGATGCCGGCGTAGGCGTAAACGCGCGCTACGACAACGACCTCACGGTCCTCATGTGGGCAGCGGCGTACGGCAAGGACGATGCGGTCCGGTTGCTGGTCGCGCGCGGCGCAGCGCTCGATGCGCGCGACAATCGCGGCCAGACGGCGCATGACATGGCGGTCGGCAGCGGGCACGGGGCGACGGCGGAACTGCTGCGGCGGCGCTAGCCTGGCTCTAGCTTCGCGGCTTCTTGTCCCACTCGTAACGCAACGAGATCCATGCCGCGCGCGGCGCGCCGGGCGAACGGAACTGCTCGTTCGCTGCGGCAGCCGCATCAAAAGTGCTGCCGGGCCCGGTAAAGAAGTTCTGCCCGAGCACGCCGAACGACTCGTAGCGCTTGTTGAAGAGATTGTCGACCTTCAGCGAAAGCTCCCAGCCAGACGCCGGAACGTAGCGTCCCCTGAGGTACGCGACTGCGTACGCCGGCAGCGCTCCGTTCACGTCGCGGTTGTTTTCGTCGCCGCGCGCATATTGGCGATCGAACCAGTTCCAGCCGAAACCAACCGAAAATCGATCGCTTGCGTTCCAATCGAGCTGCAGCTTGAAATTCTGCAGCGCGATACCGGGCAGCCGGGCACCGCTCGGGACGTCGATGTCGCCGCCCGCGTCGGCGGTCGAGTTTGCCGGACTGTGCAGCCGGAAAGAGGTCTGGTATGTGGCGCGAACGCGACCGTAGGCGGCCTGCGCGCTGAAGGCTCCGAGCGCTGCGCTCGCCGTGAGGTCCATGCCCTGGCGAAGCGTGCGTCCCACGTTCTGGAAGAAGCCCGCGTTGAGCACGCCACCCGAGGTGACGAACTGGATGTCGTCGTTCAGCACCGAGCGGTACACCGCGGCCGAGATGCGGATCGTTTCGGAAGGACGCAGGCGAACGCCACCCTCGAACGTGCGCGCGACCACAGGCTTGAGTGGCGGGTCGGCGAGAAACTGATTCGGCAGGCTGCATGGCGCGGCCGGATCCGCGCAAGTAAGCTCCACCGGGGACGGAACGCGCATCGCCTGGCCGAGCGAGGCGAACCACGTGAGCGCCTGGGTCGGGTTGTAGGTGACCCCTGCGCCGGGATTGAATCGCTTGAACTTGTGCTCGCCGTTCAGCGCGGGTTGCGTCCCGGAGCGGTCTTCGAGCCTGACGGTTGCGAGGTTGTAGCGGCCGAACACAGCGATCGTCCACTTCTCGGTCGGCATGTAGTGCTCGCTGAAATACAGGCCCAGGTAGCGGTTCGTGCCGCGCAAGCGAGTGCGTGGCGCGAAAGCGCCGAACCCAACCGCCTCGCGATCGACTGAAAACAGCGCCTCCTGGCGATCCTGCGAGAAATCGGATTCGGCCGAATCGAGGCTCGCGCCGAGCGTCAATTGATTGCGTCCCTTGGCGAGATCGTGATCGAGCGTGAGCTGCAAGGATGCGCCTGCCATGCGCTGGCGCAGCGCGAGCCGGTCGTTGAATCCCTGGGGGTTGCCCGCACCCGGCGGCTGCGTCGGATCGTGATCGTCGTTGACGTTGCTGCTGACGTTGTCCTGATCGAGGCGACGATGGTAAGCAAGGCCCGAGAGCAGCGCGCGATCGCCGACGTAGCGCGAAGCGCGAGCAGTAAGGAATTCCATCTGGTTCTGGGTGCGGTCGGGCCAAGTGTATGCACTGCGCGGATTTACCAGCATGGAAAGCGGCAGCGCCTGCGTGCCTCGCAGCGAGTTGTCCGCAAGCGCGAGCGACACATCGATATCGGTCGACGAATCCTGCCATCCAGTCTTCGCAAACAGCTGCCGCACGGAGCTCGGCGAGTGATCGCGCCAACCGCGCTCGTCCAGCCAATGGCCGGCAACGAAGTAGTCGAGATTCCTGCCGTGCCCACCGGCCTCGAACTCACCGATCTTTCGTCCGAACGAGCCACCGAGCAGGCGCCCGGAATACCCCGGATAGGAGAAGCCCGACTTGGTATGGATCGAAAGCGCGCCTCCGAGCGTATTCAACCCGAAGAGCGGATTGGACCCCGAGAGCAGGTGCGCGGTGGAGATCGCGTTGCGCGGGATGAGATCCCAGTTGACCACGTCGCCGAATGCCTCATTGACCCTGACGCCGTCGACGAACACGGAAATCCCCTGCGGCACGCCGAGCAGGTGCGAAGCAGTGAAGCCGCGGAAATTCAGATCGGGTTGCAGGGGATTCGCCTGGGCGGAGTTTGTCGACACGCCCGCGAAGCTGCGTTCCATGTATTCGCCCGCATCGAGCGCGTGGCTCCGGCGCAGCGCGTCGTCGTTAAAGCTCTGCACGGCCGAGGGCACGTCGCGCAGCGGCATCCCGAGCCCGGGAATCGGCGTGATGCCGATCACCTCGACGACCGGCCTTTCCATTTCGGTGGCCGGGTTTTCGCCGCAGACGAGGCCGGTGGAGCAGGCGGCGCACGCAGCCGCAAGGGTGGCGCGCGCCGCAATGCGCGCCACCGTCCCGTCTTCCTTCATCGAATCACGACCCCCCAGGGCAGCTCGCCGACTGAAACGTCCGCAAGCCTGGCGTTCGAGCGTGCATCGATGACGGAGACCGAATTCGAGCGGCCGTTCGCCACGTAGAGCTTCGTGCCGTCCGGAGTGATCGCCATGTTCCACGGGCGGTTGCCCACTTTCACCGTCGCAATGATCGCGTTCGTCGCAGTATCGATGACCGAGACGGTCCCGTCGCGGCCGTTGGAGACGAATGCGCGCGCGCCGTCGGGACGCATCGTCACGCCGTTCGAGAAATTGCCGGCCGGGATCGAGGCGATCACGCTGTGCGTCGTCACGTCGATCGCATACACGGTATTGGCGAGTTCGCAGGCCACGTAGGCGCGCCGGCCGTCCGGCGTGAACGCGATCCCGCGGGGCCGGCCTCCGACTTTGATCGATGCGACCTGCGCCCGTTTTGCAACCTCGATCACGTCGACCGTATCGGCGTCTTCGGCGCTCACGTACACCCAGCGGCCGTCGGGACTGAACACTGCGTGCTCGGGATTCTTGCCCTGCGTCTTCACGTGGAACGCGACCTTCCCCGTGCTGGGTTCGACGAACGCGATGCTGTTGCTCACTTCGACCGCCGCGATCACCCACTTTCCGTCCGGCGAGAGGCTCACGCCCTCCGGGGATTCGCCGAGTTCGATCCTCGATTCGAGCGCGCGCTTTTGCAGGTCGACGATCAGCAGCGCATTGTTCGGTTGGTCGCTTACGTACAGGCGGCGTCCGTCGCTGCTGACCGCCATCCCGCGCGGCTTCGTGCCGGCGCGGATTTCTCCGATCACCGTATCGCGCGCGGTATCGATCAGGGTCAGCGTGCCGGACTTTTCGTTTGCCACGTAGGCGATCGGCTGCGCCGGCGCGGGCAGCGCGGTCGACAGGCAAACCGCCCCGAGGACGACCCCGAGTACACCGCTTCTCAAGCCGACCCCGCCGTGCCGCCCCATGGCCACATCCGCTGAAAGACGCCGTCGCGATCGATGACCAGGTGCTTGAGCGCCGCAGCGACATGCACGGCGAGAACGGCCATCAGCAAATAGGCAGTGCCCAGATGCATCGCACTGAAGAAATCCTTGAGTGCCGGCGAGTCCCAACCCCAATGCGGCAGCGTGATGCCGAAATACTTGATCGGGTAGCGCGTGAAAGAGGAACCGAGATATCCCCAGGTCGGCTGCAGGATTACGCAGGCGTAGAGCAGGAAGTGGCTCGTGTGCGCCGCGGTCTTCTGCCACGAGGCCATCGACGCAGGCAAGGGCGGGGCCGGGTGGCGCAACCGCCAACCCAGGCGCGCGAGCATCAGGACGCCGATCGTGAGCCCGATCGACTTGTGCAGGTTGAACCACCATGCCCGCGGGCCGGGCGGATTCTTGGGAATTTCGATCATCCACCAGCCGAGCGCGAGCTGCGCAAGCACAAAGATCACGAGGATCCAGTGCAGCGCGATCGAGACCGCATGGTACCGCTGGAGCGCCATCCTCAGAACGACAGCGTCGCGCTGATTCCGAGGATGCCGTTGCGCCGCGGCGCCGGCTCGAAGAAGCGTCCGTTGCCGTCCGCAACGATGACCGAGCCGATGTATTTGCGGTCGAACAGGTTCTCGATGCGCACGAACTCGCTCAATTTCCATCCACTGCCGCTTTGCTCGAAGCCAACGCGCAGGTTCGCCGCGGTGTACGCTTCCGCCGCGTCCGAGTTCGCGTCATCGACGTACAGCTTGCTCGAGCGGCGTACATCGAACCCGAGGGCAAACCCGCTCGGCGGATGTCGCCAGGTGAACTCCGCATACGCGACGTTGCGCGGCACCGCCGGCAGAAAATTGCCCGCAGCCACGGGCCCGGTGCTGGTGAAGCTCTCCTTGAATTTCGCGTCCACCCGGGTCAGCGCCAGGTACAGGTTCGTATTCACGTTCAGCGGCAGGTCCCAGGACAGCTCGAAGCCGTTCCGTTCGGTGCGCGAGGCGTTCTTGAATGTCGTCCGGCCGCCGACCGCGCTATTGACCACGATCTCGTCCTGCGTCTCGATCGTGAAGAGCGCGAAGTTGACCCGGGTCCATCCGAACGGGGTCGCCTTGGCGCCGATCTCGAGCTGCTTGCTGCGCGCCGGCTTGAGGTCGAAGTTCGGTCCGAGCCCGACCGGCCGGTAGGCAAGCTCGGCGAGCGTCGGCGTCTCGAATCCCCGCCCGTAGCTGGCGTACAGGTTCAGGCCCGGCAGCGCCCGGTAGAGCACGCCGATTACGGGGGTCGTCGCGCTGAATCTCGTTTGGCCGCTATCGTTGCCGTTGCCGGGAACGATGAAGTGATCGTCGAACGTGACCTTGACGCGGCTGGTACGCACGCCGCCGTTCACGCTCCAGCGCTCGGCAAATCGCCAATCGCCGTGGACATACAGCCCGCTGCTCGACACGTCGTCGTCTTCGTCGCGACGCAGCGCGCCTTGCACGCCGTTCAGGTTCACGTAGCCGCGTCGCCGTTCCTTCATTGCGTCGAGCTCCGCGCCCGCCGAGTAGCTGAACAGCCCGCCCGCCAGCTCGGTTTTTCCAGCCCAGCGCAGGCCGAGACCGGAGAAGCCCCTCTCGAGGGTGACCACGCCACCCGAAGAGGTGATCGCCGCTCCCGAGAGCGCGAGGAACTGCCGCACGTCGCGCTCGCCGCCGTACGCCGAGACCTGCAGCGTGTCGCCGCCGGCCAACCGCTTTTCCCATGCCGCGCCCAACTGCGCGTGCCCGATGCTCTTTCTCGTGTCGAACGTGGTTGCCGCCGGATCCGCCTGACGAGGATTTGCCGCGACTTGCGCGCGCGTCAAACCAAGCGGATCCTGCGTGTCGGCCTGGTTGAGCGCATTCAGAACGAAGTTCAGCTTCGAGCCGTCGTCGAGCCGCAGCCGCACGCGGACGTTCTGCTGATCGCGCGTGGTTGCGCTGTGGTCGCGGTATCCGTCGGTTGTAAAGCGGGAAAAGTCGCCGAGGAAATTGACCGCGCCGACCTGGCCCGCCGGCCGCAGCGCCGCGCGCCACGACCCGTACGACCCGCCCCACAGCTCGCCGCCGATCTCCGGCACCGGCGGCCCGTCGGCCGTGAAGATCTGGATCAGTCCGCCCGATGCATTCCCGTAGAGCGCGGAAAGCGGCCCGCGCATGACCTCGATGCGGTCGGCAGAGCCCAGGCTGAAGGTTGCCGCCTGCCCGGCGCCGTCCGGCATCGTCGCCGGCACGCCGTCGGCGATCAGCCGCACGCCGCGCACGCCGAACTGGGCGCGCGAACCAAAGCCGCGCGAGGTCACCTGCAAGTCCTGCGCGTAGTTCTGGCGATTCTGCACCGAGATGCCCGGAACACGATTCAGCGTTTCGGAAAGATTGACCTTGGGCTGGAAGAGCTGCAGCTGCTCCGACGTTACGCTGTCGATCGCTGCCGGCACGTCGAACGGCCTTTGCTCAGAGCGTGTCGCGCTTACCACGACGCGCGCGTCGGCCGGGGGCGGAGCGCTTTGG
>Ga0070704_100002499_pt1 | contig 10342 bp, 11 predicted proteins | sample KBSK5252metaG_FD_65467 | JGI IMG/M metagenome (GOLD analysis project Ga0070704, IMG submission 65467) | Corn, switchgrass and miscanthus rhizosphere microbial communities from Kellogg Biological Station, Michigan, USA - KBS K5-25-2 metaG | ecosystem: Host-associated > Plants > Roots >... | reverse complement strand
GCTCTCGCCCATGTCGCAGTTGAGATCGATCGTTTTCATCGAGAAAGATCCAAAGTAGTCATCCCCGCGAAGGCGGGGACCCAGTTTTTTTCTCCCAATACATGGGTTCCCGCATTCGCGGGAACGACGATTCGCGTTTCCTAATCATCGAGACCAGAGAGGCCTTGCCGGTGCGCGAGGGGCTTGGCGCCCGCGATGCGGAAGAGCACCGCGCCAGGCCACGCCAGCCGGCCGTCGAGCTTGCGGCTGAAGAGGATGCCGTCGGTGCGTGCGGGCACCGGGATCCGGGCCTTGGGCCCGCGTATGTCGGCAGGGTCGATGACTTCGCATACCGGCTGGCCCGCGCGCACCTTGGCGCCCTTGGGCACGTGGTAAACGACCATGCCGGTGCGCGGCGCGTAGCCGACGTCCATGCCGCCGATCGGCGTCGCCTGTGCTTTGAGCCGTGGCAACGCGCCGGCGCTGCCGGCGATGATCTTTCTCCGAGTCAGGAACCGGAAAAGATTGCGTGCATCGGACGCGCCGAGGGCATGGTTGACGTCGTGCTGGCCGCGATACTCGATCGTGGCCGAGAGGCACGCCTGCGGAATGTCGGCGTCCGGAAAGCGTTCGGCGAGCCGCGCCCACAGCGCGCTGTGCACGCCCGAAAACGTGAGCGAGGCGGGATAGGGTTCGTTGTAGAGGGTTGCCGCGGCGCCGATATCGGCGGCGAGCGCCTCCGCCGCGCCGGGCCAGTCGCGCTGCGAGATAAAGAGGTGCAGCGCCGCTTCCTGGTCGCAATGCAGATCGAGCACGATGTCGGCGTCGAACGAAAGCTTCATGATCTCGACGCGCAGCGCCTGCAGCTCGCTCATGGGCTTCATCGCCATGAGCGCCGCGAGCGCGGCCGCGCGGATCGATGCGACATCCGTTTTTCCGCTCATTTTTCCATCCAGGCGCTCGGCGACCGCGCCGGACAGGTCGAGCCAGTTGCGGTTGAAGTTGTCGCGGCACAGGAAGTCGTAGCGGCCGAGATGATTGTTGCCGACGAGCTGCGAAAGGCCGATCGGGTTCACCGTCGGCACGATCACGATCTCGCCGCGGATGCGGCCGCGCCGGTCGGCCGCGAGGAGCATCGGCATCAGATGGTGCAGCGCCATAGCGCCCGGCAGCTCGTTGGCGTGGATCGCGGCTTGCAGGTAGGCCTTGGGCCGCGCGCCGCGGCGGCCGAAGCGGTGATAGACGACGCTGCGCCCCGTGCCCGGCGTCATCGAGGGCAGCACGATCCTGCTCTTGGAGTGGGACATGGACTAATATGGTAACGGTCGATCCTATTCCTGGAGGAGGAATTCCGATGGACGAAAAAGAGCTGCGCTCTTTGATCGCCGAGGTCAAGGCGGGCCGCGTTTCGCGCCGCGGCTTCATCCAAACGATGGTCGGCCTGGGCCTGACGGCGCCCATGGCCGCGCAGATGCTCTCCTGGTCGGGCGTGGCGCAGGCGCAAGCCAAGTCGACGTATGCGCCGACCAAGCGCGGCGGCGGCGGCGCGCTGAAGGCGCTCTGGTGGCAGGGCGCGACGCTCCTTAACCCGCACTTCGCGGTCGGCACCAAGGACCAGGAAGGCTCGCGCATCTTCTATGAGCCGCTCGCGGCGTGGGATCGCGACGGCAACCTGTACCCGGTGCTCGCCGCCGAAGTGCCGACGCTTCAGAACGGCGGCGTGTCGAAAGACGGCATGTCGGCGACCTGGAAGCTGAAGAAGGGCGTGCAGTGGCACGACGGCAAGCCCTTCACCGCGGACGACGTGGTGTTCAACTGGGAATACTCCTCCGACCCCGCCACCGCGACGGTGACCATCGGCAGCTACCAGAACATCAAGGTGCAGAAGGTCGACTCGCACACGGTGAAGATCCTGTTCGAGAAGCCGACGCCGTTCTGGGCCGACGCGTTCGTCGGCACGCGCGGCATGATCATCCCGAAGCACCTGTTCGAGCCGTTCAAGGGCGGCAAATCGCGCGAAGCGCCGACCAATCTCAAGCCGGTGGGTACCGGGCCGTACCGCTTCGTCGACTTCACCCCCGGCGACATGGTGCGCGGGCAGATCAACCCGACCTACCACATGCCGAACCGGCCGTACTTCGACACGATCGAGATGAAGGGCGGCGGCGACGCGGTGTCGGCGGCGCGCGCGGTGATCCAGACCGGCGAATTCGACTTCGCCTGGAACATGCAGGTCGAGGACGAGGTGCTGAAGCGCCTGGAAGAAGGCGGCAAGGGCCGCGCCGAGATCTACACCAGCGGCAACATCGAGTTCATCCAGATCAACAACACCGACCCGTGGAAGACGGTGGACGGCGAGCGCGCGCACGCGAAGACGCCCCATCCGATCTTCACCGACCGCGCGGTGCGCGAGGCGCTCAACCTGCTCGTCGACCGCGGCGGCGTGCAGCAGCACATCTACGGCAGGACCGGCGTGGCGACGGCGAACTTCCTGAATGCGCCCGAGCGGGTGCGCTCGAAGAACACCAAGTTCGACTTCAATCCCGAGAAGGCGGCGCAGATCCTCGAGGCCGCGGGCTGGAAGCGCGGCGCCGACGGCATCCGCACGAAAGACGGCAAGAAGCTCAAGTTCGTCTACCAGACCTCGATCAACGCGCCGCGGCAGAAGACCCAGCAGATCGTGAAGCAGGCGTGCCAGAAGGCCGGGATCGACCTCGAGCTCAAGTCGGTGACCGCGTCGGTGTTCTTCTCCTCCGACGTCGCCAACCCCGACACGTACACCAAGTTCTACACCGACCTGCAGATGTACACGACCACCATGACGCAGCCCGATCCCGAGATCTTCATGGATCAGTACTGCTCGTGGCTCGTCGCCACCAAGGAGAACAAGTGGCAGGGTCGCAACATCACGCGCTGGGTCAACGCCGACTACGACAAGGCCTACAAGTCGGCGCAGAACGAGCTCGACCCCGTGAAGCGCGCCGCGCTCTTCATCCGCTTGAACGACCTCGTGATCGAGAACCGCGTGGTGATCCCGGTGGTGGCGCGGCCGCGCGTGGCGGCGATCTCGACCAAGCTGCGCGCGCAGATGAGCGGCTGGGACCTCGACTTCTGGAACCTGCAGGACTGGTACCGGGCGGAGGTCTGATTCGGGGACGGAGCCCGAACCAGGTCGGGGACGGAGCCCGATCCCCGAAGTTGAAAAAGCCAAATGGGTAGGTATCTCGTCCGCCGCCTGCTCATCGCGATCCCGAGCCTGGTCGGGATCAGCGTCGTGCTCTTCACGGTGCTCGCGCTCGCCCCCGGCGACCCGTTCGAGGAGCTCGCCACCAACCCGAACGTCCCGTCCGAAGTGCGCGCGAACCTGCGCAAGCAGTTCGGGCTCGACGACCCGATCCAGGTGCGCTACGTGCGCTGGTTCGGCTCGATGATGAAAGGCGACTGGGGCTTCTCGTTCGCGAGCCGGGTCGACGTCGACCGGCTGATCCTGCAGCGCCTGCCGGTGACGATCGTCATCCTGGGCTCGTCGCTGCTGCTCGCGCTCCTGGTCGCGCTGCCGGTGGGCGTGTACGCGGCCACCCGACCTTATTCGGTCTTCGACCAGATCGCGAACACCTTCGCCTTCATCGGCTTCTCGCTGCCGACGTTCTTCACCGGCATCCTTTTCATCCTGATCTTCAGCATCACGCTCGACTGGCTGCCGTTCGTGTACCGGGCGGACATCAGCGCGACGGGCTGGCGCTGGTTCTGGGAGCACTTCAAGCAATCCATCATGCCGATCGCGGTGCTCGGTCTCTTCCAGGGCGCTTCGTGGACGCGCTACGTGCGCTCGGCGGTGCTCGACGTGATCCGGCTCGACTATGTCACCACCGCGCGCTCGAAGGGCCTCGCGGAGCCGGTGGTGATCGTGAAGCACGTGGTGCGCAATGCGCTCATCCCGGTGGTCACGCTGGTCGCGCTGCAGATGCCGCTCGTGTTCGGCGGCGCGATCGTCACGGAGCAGATCTTCCGCGTGCCCGGCATCGGCTCGCTCTTGATCAGCGCGATCCTCGCCAACGACACGCCGGTGATCATGGCGGTGACCTTCGTGTTCTCGTGCCTCGTCATCCTCTTCAACCTGCTCGCCGACATCCTCTATGGCTGGCTCGACCCCCGGATCTCTTACCGCTAACGGCGCCGGCGCGGCGCCGAAGCGCCGCGCGCGCAGCCACTCGCCGTGGGCCGAGGCCTGGCGGCGCTTCCGCCGCCATCGCCTCGCCGTCGCGGGCGCGGTGATCCTCGCCCTCATGGCGCTCGCGGTGCTCGTCGGGCCGCTCCTCTACCCGGTGCCGATCAACGAGATCGACTTCAGCGCGAAGCTGCAGCGGCCTTCCTGGAGCCATCCGCTCGGCACCGACGACCTCGGCCAGGACATCCTGGCGCGCATGCTCTACGGCGGGCGCATCTCGCTCGCGGTCGGCCTCGCCGCGATGCTGATCGCGGTGTGCGTCGGCACGGTGATCGGCGCGATCGCCGGCATCTCCCGCGGCAGCGTCGACGCGGCGCTCATGTGGCTCACCGACCTCTTCCTCTCGCTGCCGCAGCTGCCGCTGCTCCTGCTGATCATCTACCTCTTCCGCGACACCTTGCGGGTCCTGGTCGGGCCCGAGGTCGGCATGTTCGTGCTGATCGTGGTGGTGATCGGCGGCTTTCGCTGGATGCCGGTCGCGCGCCTGGTGCGCGCGCAGTTCCTCTCCCTGCGCGAAAAGGAGTTCGTCGAGGCCGCGCGCGCGCTCGGCGCCACGACCACGCGCCAGGTCACGCGCCACATCCTGCCCAACTCGCTCGGGCCGGTGATCGTCGCGGGCACCATCGACGTCGCGGCGGCGATCATCGCCGAGTCGACGCTGTCGTTCCTCGGCCTGGGCTTCCCGCCCGATATCCCGACCTGGGGCCGGATCCTCTACGACGCCAAGGACCATCTCGACATCGCGCCGCACTGGGCGCTTTTCCCCGGCGGCGCGATCTTCCTCGCGGTGCTCTCGATCAACTACATCGGCGACGGGCTGCGCGACGCGCTCGATCCGCGGCAGGTCATGTAATGCTTCTCGATATCCGCGGCCTGAAGACGCACTTCGCGACCGACGAGGGCTGGGTGCATGCGGTGGACGGCGTCGACCTGCGCATCGACCGCGGCGAGACGCTCGGCGTGGTCGGCGAGTCGGGCTGCGGCAAGACGGTGACCGCGCTCACGGTGATGAAGCTGATCCCGATGCCGCCGGGGCGCATCGTCGCCGGGAAGGTGCTGTGGCAGGGACGCGACCTCGTGCCGCTCGGCGCAGCCGAGATGCGCAAGATCCGCGCCAAGGAAATCGCGATCGTGTTCCAGGAGCCGATGACCTCGCTCAACCCGGTCTACACCGTCGGCGAGCAGATCGCCGAGGTGCTGCGCCTGCACGAGGGGCTGGGGCGCAAGGCGGCGCTCGAGAGGACCGTCGAGATGCTGCGCCTGGTGCGCATCCCGAACCCCGAGGGCCGCTTCCGCGACTACCCGCATCAATTTTCCGGCGGGATGCGCCAGCGCGTGATGATCGCGATGGCGCTCGCGTGCAGCCCGAAGCTCCTCATCGCCGACGAGCCGACCACGGCGCTCGACGTGACGATCCAGGCGCAGATCCTGGATCTGATCGCGGAGCTCAAGACGCGCCTCGGCATGGCGGTGATGCTGATCACGCACGCGATGGGCGTGGTGGCCGAGACCGCGCAGCGCGTCACCGTGATGTACGCCGGCAAGGTGGTCGAAGAGGCGCCGGTGCGCGAGCTCTTCGCCCACCCGCGCCATCCCTATACGCAGGGCCTGATCCGCTCGATCCCGCGCATCGACACCGCGGCAGTGCGCAAGGAACGCCTCGAGCAGATCCGCGGCGTCGTGCCCAGCCTGCTCGATCCGCCGCCCGGCTGCCGCTTCGCGCCGCGCTGCAAGTTCGCGCGCGACGAGTGCACGCGGGAGATCCCGCCGCTGCGCGAGGTCGCGCCCGGGCACAAGGTGGCGTGCGTCCTCTGATGTTGAAGGTCCAGAACCTGGTGAAGCATTTCCCGGTGCGCCGCGGCTTTCTTGCCAAGGGCACGGAATACGTGCGCGCGGTCGACGGCGTGAGCTTCGAAATCACCGCCGGCGAGACGCTCGGACTGGTGGGCGAATCGGGCTGCGGCAAGTCGACCACCGGGCGCTGCATCCTGCGGCTGATCGAGCCGACCTCGGGGGAAGTCTGGCTGCAGGGAACCAACGTCACCGCGCTCGGCCGCGGCGAGCTGCGCCGGCTCACGCGCGACATGCAGATCATCTTCCAGGACCCCTACGCCTCGCTCAACCCGCGCATGACGGTGGGCGCGATCATCGGCGAAGCGCTCACGATTCATGGCCTCGCAAAGACGCCGCGCGAATACGACGAGCGCGTGGTCGAGCTGCTGGAGACCGTCGGCCTGCATCCCGACCATCGCCGCCGCTTTCCGCACGAGTTCTCCGGCGGCCAGCGCCAGCGCATCGGCATCGCGCGCGCGCTCGCCGTGCGGCCCAAGCTCATCGTGTGCGACGAGCCGGTCTCGGCGCTCGACGTCTCGATCCAGGCGCAGGTGATTAATTTGTTAGAAGACTTGCAGCAGCAGTTCGGCCTGACGTACCTCTTCATCGCGCACGATCTCTCGGTGGTCGAGCACATCAGCACGCGCGTCGCCGTGATGTACCTCGGCCGCATCGTCGAGATCGCCTCGGCGCGCGAGCTCTACCGCTCGCCGCGCCACCCGTACACCGAGGCGCTGCTCTCCGCGGTGCCGATCCCCGACCCGGCGCTCGAGCGCCGGCGCTTCGTGCTCGAGGGCGACGTGCCGAGCCCGATCCGGCCGCCGTCGGGCTGCCACTTCCACACCCGCTGCCCGATCAAGAAGTATCCCGTGTGCCGCGAGCAGGCCCCGCCCCTCGAGGAGGGCCCCGCCGGCCACTGGGTCGCCTGCCACTTCGCAAAAAGGGGTCAGGACCCTTTTTGGAAAAAGGCGTAGAGCCAAGACGCAATTCGGGGACGGAGCCCCATCTCCGTTCTATTTGGTCTTGACGCCGTATTCCCAGCTGATGGCGCGGATCGCCGATTGCAGGCGCTCGCGCGCGTCGCGCCGCAGCTCGGTGGCGATCTCGAGGCTGCACTTGGCGAAGTGCACCTTGCCGCCGGGGGCGAGCTGCGCGAGGCGCGCGACGTCGGCGGAGGCGATCTCGGCGATGCGCGGGTAGCCGCCGGTCGTCTGGTGGTCGGCCATGAGCGCGATCGGCACGCCGCTCGGCGGCACCTGCACCGAGCCGAGGCAGGTCGGCCCGGAGAGGATCTCGTCGGCCTGCGGCCGGCCGAGCGGCGGGCCGCTCAGGCGAAAGCCCATGCGGTTGGAATCCGGCGCGATGCGCCACACCGTGTCGAAGAAGGCGCGCTGCGAGTTGGAGTCGAAGCTCGCGAAGTGCTGGCCCTCGATCACGTGAACGAGGATCGGCTCGCGGTCGGGCAGCGTCAGCGGCGGCGCAGACCACTTCACCGTGCCGTCCCTGGTCTTTTTCAGCACGGAAAATCTCTCCACCGCCTTTTCGTCTCGCAGCGGCAAGAGGTCGCCGTGCTTGAGCGCCCTGCCTTCGAAGCCGCCGAACTGCCCGGGGAGGAAGGTGCTGCGGCTGCCGAGCACCGGGTCCACCGCGAAGCCGCCGGCGACGGCGATATAGGCGCGCGCGCCGCGCGCGGCGCGGCCGACGTTGAAGCGCGTTCCGGCTTTCGCCAGCACCGGCCGGTTGTGCGGAAAGCCGCCCTGGAACTCGGCGCCGCAGACGGCGACGAGCGTGTCCTGCTCGAACACGAGCTCCGGGCCGATGACCGTGATCTCGAGCGCGGCTTCCTCGGGCGGATTGCCGACGAGCGCGTTGGCGAGCGAGAGCGCCACCGGGTCCATCGCGCCGCCCGGGCACAGGCCCACGCGCTGGTAGCCGTGGCGGCCGTGGTCCTGCACGGTGGTGAGCAGTCCCGGACGCAGCACACGAATACTCATTGCCCTGCCGCCATCTCGACGAACTGCGCGCGCGAGATCGCGCGGAAGCGCACGCGGTCGCCCGGCCAGAGCAGGCTCGGCCGCTGGCGGCGCGCGTCGAAGAGCACCATCGGCGTGCGGCCGATGACGTTCCAGCCGCCGGAGATCGCGTACGGATAGACCACGGTCTGCTCGTTCGCGATCGCAACCGAGCCCGCCGGAACGATGGCGCGCGGCGAAGCGCGCCGCGGCACCGCGAGCTTCTCGTCGAGCCCGCCCATGTACGCATGGCCGGGCGCGAATCCCATCATCAGCACGCGGTACTCACCCGAGAGGTGCAAATGCGTGACTTCCTGCGGCGGAAGTCCCGCCTTCTTCGCCACCTCGGCGAGATCGAGCGCGAACTCCGGCTCGTAGCACACCGGCAGGACCACCTCGCTGCCGGGGTTGTCCTTCGCCGCGAGCGCGGCCTTGAGCGACTCCAGCACCAGCGCGAGCGCCCCTTCGAGCGGCTTCGCCGGAAATTCCGGGTGGTCGGGATCGAAGTGCAGCGCGAGCCCGCCGAGCGCCGGCACCACGTCGCGCACCCACGGCACCTTGCGCTTGAGGATCGCGAGGCCGAGGCGCTGCACGACGCTGTTCACCTCGAGATCGAGCTTCTCGGAGAACTCTACGTAGGCTGCGGAATCCCCGAGGGGGATCACGCCCAGGGGGCGGGGTTGCGCCATGAACGCCTTCTAGACCGCGCTGCTAATCGTTGGGTCCCTTGGGCACTGCAACGCCCAGCAGGCAGTCGCGGTTGACGAGCGCGGCGAGCCGCTCCTCGCTCCAGCCCTCCGTTCCGGCGGGACGCATCGGCAGCACCATGTAGCGCATGTCGGCCGAAGAGTCGTGGACGCGGACCTGGATTTTCTGCGGAACGTTGAGGCCAAATTCCTTCAGCACCGCGCGCGGCTCGCGCACCATGCGCGAGCGGTAATTCCTCGACTTGTACCACTCCGGCGGAATGCCGAGCAGCACGCGCGGATAGCACGAGCAAAGGGTGCAGACGATCGCGTTGTGCACCTCCGCGGTATTCTCGACCACCACCAGCTTGAGCGCCGGAATTTCCAGCCCGAGCTCCTCGCACGCCTGCGTGCCGTTCGCGAGCAGCTTCTTCTTGAAAGATTCATCCAGCCAGGCCCGCGCCACGACGCGCGAGCCGCGCTGGTAGCCGCGCTGGCGCATGGTCTCGACTTCCTGCGCGATCTCCTCTTCCGAGAGGATGCCCTTCTCCACCAGCAGCTCGCGCAGGCTCACCTCCATCAGCTGGAAGTAGCTCAGCGGCTGATATTTCCCCTTATCCGTCACGCGGGCTCCAGCCAGTGTTGGAAGATTTCCACCTCGAGCACATCCTTGGCGCTGCCCCGATAGTCCGGCCACACGTCCTTCTGCAGGAAGCGCACGCGGTAGAGCGGCTGCGGCGGCAGGCCGTCGCGCATCTGCGCCAGCTCCTCGGGGTTGGGAAACGCACCGCACACGCGCTCGATCGTGCCGGTGTGACCGCGGATGTAGTACGGCGTTCGCACGTGGCCCAGCGGGTAGGCCTTCATCACCCGCACGCGCTCTCCGGGCCGGTACCTAGCCTCGGACACGGTTCTGCACCTCGGCCATCTTGCGCGCCAGCTCCTCGGTGGTGATGAGCCCGCGCTGGATCAGGCTCTCGCCGAGCGAGAGCACCCATTTCTCGTAGTACGCGGTCTGGTCGTAGACCTCCGGCGGCAGCTGCTCGATGTTGCGCCGGCGCTGGTCCACGCTGACGAGCTTCTTGTTGCCGACGAGCACGCACATCGCGTCGACGCGGCGCTCCCATTCGGCGTAGTCGTGCTCGTGGCGGTCGACCGGACCCGCCGGCAGCCCGCCCATGTCGTGGTGGCTGCGCTCTCTCATCTGCCAACCATGGGCACGAGCACCGCCGCCAGCAGGAGGATGACGATCAGCGCCACGAAAATCCAGACGATGATCGAAGTCCGGTACTTCACGTGCGGCGTCGCCGCGATGATGTCCTGATATCCAGGCGCGAAGATCGTGCGACCTTTCTTCGAGAGGAAGAGATAAAGAATATAGGCGTTGATCAGCGTGCCGACCGGAAATCCGATGAGGCCGATCGCCGAAAGCACGCAGCCGACGATCCTTCCCCATGGGCGCAACGCCCGTACGCCCCAGCCGGCGAACAACGTCCCGACGCTGAATGCGGCGAGCAGCAACGCAGGGATGGCGCCCGGGAATTCCATCGACACGCCAACCAGCACAGGCGTGATGGCGCCTACCAATCCCAGCACGCCGCCAA
>Ga0070704_100002498_pt1 | contig 10348 bp, 10 predicted proteins | sample KBSK5252metaG_FD_65467 | JGI IMG/M metagenome (GOLD analysis project Ga0070704, IMG submission 65467) | Corn, switchgrass and miscanthus rhizosphere microbial communities from Kellogg Biological Station, Michigan, USA - KBS K5-25-2 metaG | ecosystem: Host-associated > Plants > Roots >... | reverse complement strand
ACCTCTCGGCAGGCGGATCCGTTCGCAGGAGATGGCAAATGGGTGTACGGGATTATGCCATTGGCTACCATCCTGCCTTTGAGGCGATAAAGTGTCTCAGCCGCATGAAGGATTCCCCCTTCTTGATCGGCGGGATGGTCTGGTGGGCTGGTTTTTGTATGGCATCCGCGCGCCGACGCAGTCGGCTGGTCCCTCAAGAGGTAATCGAGCACATGCAGTCGGAGCAGATAACGAGGCTCCGCGGCTTTGCACACTCGCGGAGATGATCCAGAAATATCAGCGCGGATGGGGGCGGCGATGCCGTTGATCCTCAACTTTCACGGAGTCGGTCCCGCACTTCGGGCCATAGGGGAGCACGAGTCCCGCGCCTGGCTCGCCCCCGAGTTCTTTGAGACCATCCTGGACGTGGCCCGTGGGCACCCTCAGGTCGCTTTCACGGTGGACGATGGGAACCTGTCCGACTTTACCCACATTGCTCCAGCCCTGGTGAAACGTGGGCTCTGCGCCACGTTCTTCGTATGCTCGGGACGCCTCGAGCAGTCTGCGTTCCTGAATCGGGATCAGCTTCGTGCATTGCGTTCCGAGGGGATGATGATCGGGAGCCACGGCGTGGGGCACGTCGCTTGGAGAGGCCTCTCTCCAGAGAACCTCAGAGCGGAATTAGAAACCAGCCGTGGCGTTCTCGAGGAAGCGTGCGGGGGGCCCATCGATGAAGCCGCTTGCCCCTTTGGGGCTTACGATAGAAAGGTCCTTGCGGCGGCGCGGCGGGCGGGGTACCGACGGCTGTACACAAGCGATGGGGGTGCTTACGAACCGGGCAATTGGGTCGTTCCAAGAGTGACGGTGACCCGCATGATGTCTCTCGACGACGTGAGTTCTCTGCTCGGGAATGATTCGAAATACCTCAGAAAAAAGATGATCCAAGCAAAGATGCTCGTGAAGAAGCTTCGCTAGCCAGGTCGGCTGCGAACTCTATCCAGGGACCAGCTGAGGTTGAAAAGAGGAGGGACCCCGTGACTCCCATTGGTCACATTTGTGCCCACTCGAGAAAGCCCCCCCCGTCCATTAAGGGCTTCCTCGACCACGGGGCCCCTCCTCCAAATGGTTTCTTGATTCAATTCGCCCCGGGGCGAATCGAGTGATGGAGGTGACATCCCCGCGATCGCGAGGCGCGGGCCGCACGGCCCCGCGATCGCGCGGGGGATGTCAGGCGCTACGAGCGCCCACGTAATACAAATGCAGGAGCCGTGCCGAGGGCTGAAGGAATGTTGGCCATTACAATTTCGCCGGTTACGGCTTCGCCAGAGGATTTCTCGAGAGGAAAGTGACGGTCAGCGGTCAGAGGGCGGCAAAAAAGCGGCGAAAATCAGCTCTCGAGCGCGTGGGACAGATCTCGCCAGAGATCCTCGAAGTTTTCGATGCCGACGCTGAGCCGCAATAACCCATCCCGGATCCCCACCGCTTCTCGCTCGGCCAACGAAAGCTGCCGGTGGGAGGACGTGGCGGGATGTAGCGACATCGACTCGACGCCGCCCAGGCTCGGGGCTCGCGCGATCAGCTTGAAGCGATCATACGCACGGCGCGCGGCATCGATGCCGCCCGCAACTTCGAACGCCAAGAGCGCCCCAAAACTTCGCATTTGCTCCCGGGCCAGGGCGTGATGCGGATGGGAGGGCCGGCTCAAATGAAACACCCGCTCCACCCGCGGATGACCTTCCAGCCGCTCGGCCAAGACAGCCGCGTTCCCGCATTGGCGTTCCCAACGCACGGCCAGCGTCTTCAACCCTCGCCCCAGCAACCACGCGCAAAAGGGATCGCACATTGCCCCCATCACCCGTCGCTTTTCTCGTAGCCGATCGATCCACTCTTTCTTTCCCGAGACCGCGCCCGCGGTCAAATCATCGTGTCCGCCCAAGTACTTGGTCGCGGAGTGAAACACGAGATCGAACCCCGCTTTGAGCGCGCTCTGTCCCAGGGGCGTCGCCAACGTTCCGTCCAAGACGACCAAGGGGCGCTCGGAATCTGGGGCGCTACCCAACGAACGAAACAAGGCCTTGAAATCCGCCACGCGCATCAATGGATTGGATGGCGATTCCAACACAATCAACCGGGTCGTATCCCGCACCCGCGTGCCGACCTTCGAAAATGCTTCCAAGGGCAGAAACTCCACCTCTACCCCGGACGACACTGCAGTGATCTTCAACAACTCCGTCGTGCCGCCGTACTGTTCCTTGGACGCGATCACGTGATCGCCGGGTTTGCATGCCGCGGCCACCAAAGAACTCACCACCGACATCCCGCTCGCGGTCAAGATGCACGCTTCGGCTCCTTCCAAGGACGCAATGCGCTCCTCGACTTCCTCGCCGGTCGGATGGCCATAGCGCGCATACAACGGGGCGTGCCGCCGCCCCTCGAACGTATCGATCGATTCTTGGAGGGAAGAAAAGGCGTAAACGGAGGCCGGAAAAATCGGAGGGGCAAGACCGGGATCCTTCCGGTCCTGCCCCCCGTGAATGCACCGCGTTTCGGGAGCGGGTTCCTCGGGCATGCGCTCCTAGTGCGAGTAGAGGGTCTTGATCCTTCCCCACGTTGCAGGAATGACGGGCACGGGGGCACATGGGGTCAAGCACGGGTTACACCCCAAATTTAGGGGATCGAAACTCACCCGGCCTGCATTTTCAGGGAGGATGGGCCATTGAGCGCCGTCAGCACAGTCGGCCGCAGACAGGTCTGGTACGCCGAGCTTGTTGTTGGGCGTGATGGAGAACTGGTCTGCGCTATAGGCGTAGATAGCGAAAGCACCGACGACAATGTGAGCACCGTTGGGCGGAACGTACCCGACGTGGCAATCCACCCAGGTAAGGACGTTGCCGCCACCCGAGTTGGGCCAGTCATTCGGGAACTCGAGGTCAGCGCACGATGTCCATCCGGTCACGTCGACACCCTGGGAGCCCGTACCGTTGTAGGAGATGCCGAACGTCACCCCTTTGATTCCATCGCCCAAGGCTTCGTCGTTGTCCGAGGAGTCTGCCCCGGCCACCACGACATAGAGCGAATAGGAGGCCCCCGTCGCTCCGCTCACGACGTAGGCGCTGCAAGGTATACTGAGCGTAACCGGGCTTTCAGTCTGGCAGATGGTGGTCACAGTATTTTTTGCCGGCGGATGGGTCAAATGAAGCGCCATCTTGGCATGTGTATACAAGGCGCCCTCCGCGACCCTAGCCCCGAATCCGGCCACGAGGGCGGCCAGAGCTACGACGTACAGACGCTTCATGTAAAAACCCTCCAGTCAAAGCCCGAAGAATTCGTCCGATCAGAAGATCGGCCATCCGTTAGACTTACGCTACCTTGCCCCCTCCTGGATGTCAACCCTGGCGGCAGGAAACCGCAATGGCAACGCTTTAGAAGTCATCAATTTGTCACGGGGGAGCGCCTACCGGATACCGCATTCGTACCCTAGAATGCCACCTTCGATGAAGCGAAAAATTCTCGTCGTAGACGACGAGCCGGATCTCCTGGATTTGCTCGCGCATCACCTGGAGGGGGCCGGCTTCGAGGTGATGCGAGCTGGTCGGGGATTCGAGGGACTGGAACTGGCCTTCCGAACCCCTCCCCAGCTCATACTCCTCGACATCATGTTGCCCGATCTCCTGGGTACGGAGATCGTCAAACGGCTTCGGCAGAACCCGGCCACCGCCGAGGTCCCCGTCATCTTCCTGACCGCGCGAGGCGAAGAAATGGACCGGGTGGTCGGCTTCGAGCTGGGGGCAGATGACTATGTGGTCAAGCCCTTCAGTCCTCGGGAGCTGGTGCTGCGCATCCAGGCGCTTCTTCGCCGTTCCGAAGGCGCGGAGACCGAAGTCCCCGCCGACGCGATCCTCGATCGGGGAGGTATTCGTGTCGACCGGACCCGATACTTGGTCGAGGTCTCCGGAAATGCGCTCGACCTCACCCCGATCGAGTTCCGGCTTCTCGCCCACCTCATGGAACGACCGGGCCGAGTCCTCTCGCGGGACCGGCTCCTCGAGAACGTTTGGGGGACCGACGTCTTCGTGACCGAGCGCACGGTCGATACCCATATCAAGCGGTTGCGTTCCAAGCTCGGCCGGGCTTCCGACTGCATCGAAACCATACGAGGCATCGGGTACCGATTTCGGGAATAATTAGGGGCGATGCGCACATCGATCCGTATAGCTCGGGATACCTTTCTGGGCGGAACGGTGGCATGGATTGCCGCCCACGTCTTGGGAAGCAGATTTCTGGAAGGGTCCACCCTTCGCCCCTGGATTGAGGGGGGCGCCGCGGTCACTTTTTCCTCCCTGGCCGTCCTTTGGCGCGTCGAGCGGGACGTCGTGCGCATCCTAGATGGAATGAGCCGCGATCTCATGCAGCCCGGTTACGAGCTGCGTTCCTCCCCCGAACCCGGTGCCCTGGACGAGATGCACGACCTTCAATTAGCGCTCGACCGGCTTCTCTCGGGATTTCAGGTCCGCATGGCCAGGGACGCCGGTGAACGAGATCGCTTGATCAAAATTCTAAATGCATTACCGGTCGGCATTCTCGAGTTGGACGGGCGAGGACGCATCGTGTTTCAGAACCGCGTGCTCATGGATCTCATGGACACCAGCTTGCGGGCGATCGGCCGGACCCCCGTCGAGGTGATTCGAAGCGGCGAGCTGCAGGAGTTGGTTGACGCTGTGCAGACGGAGGGCGTCGCGCGTTCGGCGGATCTCACGGTGCTGGATCCCACCCGTCGAAACCTTCACGTGTACGTGCTTCCGGTCAAAGACGGCCTGATCGTTATCGTCGAAGACCGCACGCAAGTGCGCCGTCTGGAAAAAGCGCGAAGCGAAATGGTGGCCAACATCGGCCACGAGCTACGCACGCCCTTGGCCGCCATATTGGGCTACATCGAAACCCTCGACCAAAATGAGGACCTATCCTCCGAGGATCGAGCACGATTCTTATCCGTGATCGCTCGCAACTCGAGGCGACTGGAGCGGCTCGTGCGCGATCTCTCCCGGCTCTCCCGTCTCGAATCCAACCAGGTCGCCCCCAAACCGGAACCGCTCGATCTGGCCGCCGTGGCCGGTGCCGTTCTGGAAACAATGGGGCCCCGCACGCGCGACATCCAGGTTCGTGTGGACATCCCGCCTTCGCTCCCGCCGGTCCGAGCGGATCGGGATGGGTTGGAGACCGTGTTGCTCAATCTCATGGACAATGCCGTCCGGGCCACGCCGGCCGGCGGCTCCATTACCGTGGGCGCCCGAGAGGACCATGACCACATCGAGCTCTGGGTGGAGGACACCGGCCCGGGTATTCCGGCCCACTTGCGGGAACGGGTCTTCGAACGCTTCTATCGCGTCGATGCCGGCCGCTCGCTGGGCGAGGGCGGTTCCGGTCTTGGGCTCGCCATCGTCAAGCACACCGTGCTCCAGTTAGGGGGACGGGTCTGGATCGAAGAGGGCGCCCGGGGGGGGGCCCGATTTCATCTGTCGCTGCCGGGCTGGGAGCGCGAACTGATTACCCAATAATTGCTTGCGATAGCTCGAGATTATCCTCCTAGTCGCCACAGAATTGTCACGCGTTCGTCACATGGGAATGCCACCCTTGTTCGCGAAATGAAGGTGCGCCTCGGCGCAAACCCCGTTCATAGGAGGATCTCAAGTGGTACAGCGAACGAGTTTCCTGGCACTCGCTGGCCTATTAATGATGACCGTGGCTTGCCCCGCGAAGGCGGCCGTCGTCGTGAAAGGCTCCGATACGATCTTGCCTCTGTCTCAGAAAGAAGCAGAGGTATTCATGGAGAAGGATAAGAAAGCTTCCATTACCGTGATCGGCGGTGGCTCGGGCGTGGGCTTGGCCGCGCTGATCGATGGAACGTGTGATATTGCACAGTCTTCGCGTCCTATCAGCACTAAAGAAACTCGGCAGGCCAAACAGAAGGGTGTGAATCCGGTCGAAACCACGATCGGCAAAGACGCTCTGACCGTGATTGTGCATCCCTCGAACCCGGTGACGCAGCTCACCACCCAGCAGATCGGCGACATCTTCACCGGGAAGATCACGAATTGGAAAGCGGTCGGCGGACCGGATAAAGCCATCGTGATCTATTCGCGTGAGTCCTCGAGCGGCACCTATACGTTCTTCCGCGAGCACGTGCTACAGAACAAGGAATACGCGGCGAGCGCGCTCTTGGCTCCGGCCACTGGGGCCATCGTGCAATCAGTGAGCCAGACCGACGGGGCCATTGGTTACATCGGGATGGCGTACATGACCGATCAAGTCAAGGCTCTCGAAGTAGCGTCGGGCCCGGGGCAGCCGTTCGTGAAGCCCACTCCCACCACGGCGCTCGACGGCTCGTATCCGATTTCGCGCGCCCTCTATTACTACACCAATGGCAATCCGAAAGGCGCCGCCAAGTCGTTCGTGGATTTCGTGCTTTCGCCGGAAGGGCAGAAGCTGATCCAGGACGTTGGTTACGTTCCGATCAAACCCATCGCCCAGTCCTGATCGCAACGTTTCATTAAGGAGCCCGGCTAGGACCGGGCTCCGCCATGCGAGGACAACTCCACTCCAAACGAGCTCCATAACCCATCAAGGAGGATCCAGTGAGGAAGACGATCCTGGCCGTCTTGACCTTGCTCGCGCTCCCCGGCGTTGCCGGCGCGCAGACAGCCACCGTGCAAAAGTACGGGTTCAGTCCCGAAGCGTTCGAGATCAAGTTCTACATCCAGCCCCGTTGGGCGTACTACTCCCAACCCGTCGATCTGGTTGATGGGAAGCTGGCCCCCGAGACCGACAACTCGTTCTCGATCCGGCGGAGCCGCATCTACCTCACTTCGAACATCAGCCCCAGCGTCACGGGACGCGTTCAGTTCGACGTGAAGCCCGATAAAATCGAGACTCTGGATGCCTACTTCGCTTTCAATCCCAAAGTGAGCGAAAAACGCCCGTGGACGTTCACGGTCGGTCAGTTCAAGAAGCCGATCAGCTATCAGGAATTCGCGATGGCGAGCAGCAACTTAAACTTGATCGATCGGCCGTTCACGAACGACTTCCTGGAAAAGAAGCTCTTTGTTTCGGCGGAGGACGTCGGTGCGATGGCAACGGGGGACTTGTGGGAATTCGGACTTCCCGTCACCGTCAACGTGGGCGCCTTCAACGGGCTCTTGAAGGGCAGCTCCAAGTATGATTTGAACTCCGGCAAGGAGTTTGCCGGGCGGGTCGAGGCGACGCCGGTGACCGGGATCTCGGTCGGGGTGAACGGGGCGATCAGCCAGCGTGGCTATGCGTCGGATTCCACAGAGACCAAGAACTTCGACGTGTGGGGCGCGGATGTCGTGCTCGCCCGGAACAACGTGCAGATCCTGGCTGAGCTGTTCGGAGGCGACAATACCGAGGCGATCACCGCCGAGCCGCCCTTTTTCCCGTCGGCGATCCCGATCTTTCACGCCTGGTATGCCGAAGCGATTCTGCGTCATCGGACCGGTTTCGAGCCGGCCATCCGATTCGAATACTTCGACCCCAACCGGGACGATGAGGATGACGGGCGCACGGTCTGGACCGGCCAACTCGCTTATTCGTTCAGCCCCAACTTCCGCTGGCAGGTGAATGGATCCCGCGAAGTGTTCGAAGGGAGCGCCAAAAAAGACCTGACCGCGGTCGTGAGCCAGTGGACGGTTCGACTGTAGGATTGGATCTCTGTGATTTCTAGAAAGTTCGTCGAGCGGGCCATGAAGAGCATGCTCTTCGTGGCCGCTCTGTCATCTTCGATCGTCATCGTTCTCATCATCCTCTTTCTGTTTAAGGAAGGGGCGGGAATGATGGGTGAGCGCCCCCTGGCATTCGGGCAGGTCATGGTGGCCAACCCGTCCACCGGCATCCATCGTCTCAAACCGGCGCAGATTCGGGCGATCACCGATGGCCGAGTCACCGATGCCGGTCTGGTGGGGGGGACCCCGGGACCGATTCACTACCTCACCTACGACGACCTCGATGCGATGAATGCGGCGCGCGCCGACTCCGCTCGGAAAAACGGCGCGCGGGATTCAACCCGCACGAGCCCGGCCGACAGCGCCGCGTCCGAGCGGTTGCTCGATGTGGTCGCGGTCACGCCCGGCGGGCTGGCCTCGGTGTTCGAGGACGAGCTCACCGAGAGCCCGCGGGTGAGTGAGGTCACGCAGGTGGAGGTGACACGGGTCAACCCGATCAACTTCCTGTTCGGCAGATGGTGGTATCCCACCTCCGAACCGGCGCCGCAGCTCGGCATTCTTTCGCTCATCATCGGGAGCCTCGTGGTGACGCTCGGCGCCATCCTGGTCGCTTTGCCCTTGGGTTTGGCGGGGGCCATCTATCTGTCGGAGGTCGCGCATCCCACCATCCGCGCTTTCCTGAAGCCGGCCATCGAAATCCTGGCCGGCATTCCCTCGGTGGTGTTCGGGTTCTTCGGTCTCGTGGTGCTGGTGCCCTTCATCCAGCGCACGTTTCATCTCGCCGTCGGCGAGACCGCCTTGGCCGGGATCATCATGCTGGCCATCATGTCCTTGCCCACCGTGATCTCGATTTCGGAGGACGCGCTCTCCGCGGTGCCGCACTCCTATCGCGAGGCTTCGCTGGCGTTGGGCGCCACGCGTTGGCAGACCATTACCCAGATCGTGGTGCCGGCGGGTCTTTCCGGGGTCACCGCGGCCGCCATGCTGGGGGTGGGCCGCGCGGTGGGGGAGACCATGACCGTGCTCATGGTGACCGGAAACGCGGCGCAGATTCCGCACAGCCTGCTCGTTCCCGTGCGCACGCTCACCGCCACCATTGCCGCCGAGCTGGGCGAAGCCCCGCAGGGAGGACTCCATTACCAGGCGCTGTTCGCCATCGGTATTGTGCTCTTCGTGATCACGTTTCTCATTAATTTGATTGCGGACGTGGTGAACACGCGCTACCGGAGGGCCGACTGACCGTGGCTTCGCGCACACTGCAGGAACCGCTCAGCAAAGCCGTTCTCGACGAAAGCAACACGCGGGCCCGTCTGGCCGGAGAACGGATCTGGTTCTGGGTCTTGCGCCTCATCAATCTGGGGATCGTAGCCATCCTCGTCGTCATCTTGTGGTTCTTGTTCCAGCGCGGGCTCACGAAGGCGCTCTCCTGGAAATTCCTGACCGAAATGCCGCGAGAGGGGATGACCGAAGGCGGCATCTTGCCGGCCATCGTGGGCACGCTCCTCCTCACTCTCATCTCCATGATCGTCGCCCTGCCGCTCGGGATCGGTACGGCGATCTATCTCAACGAATACGCGCGAGACGGGTGGCTCAAGCGCGTGATTCATCTCGCCACCAACAACCTGGCCGGCGTGCCGTCGGTGGTCTTCGGGCTCTTCGGCATGGCCCTCTTCGTCAAAGGACTCAACTTCGGCACCTCGCTCCTGGCCGGCGGTCTCACCCTTGCTCTGGTGGCGCTCCCGGTCATCATTCGCACGAGCGAAGAAGCCCTCAAATCGGTCCCCAAGGAATATCGTCATGCGAGCCTCGCCCTGGGAGCCACCCGCTGGCAGACCATTCACCGCGTCGTGTTGCCGGCCGGGGCCTCGGGGATTCTCACCGGATCCATTCTGTCGGTGGGCCGCGTGGCCGGGGAAACGGCCCCCATTCTCTTCACCGCGGCCGCCTATTTTCTCCCCCGGCTCCCCCACAAGCTCCACGACCAGGTCATGGCTTTGCCCTATCATCTCTACGTGATCTCCACCTCCGGCACCCAGATCGAAAAGTCACGTCCTATCGCCTACGGCACGGCGGTGGTGCTCCTCTTTCTGGTCCTCGGCATGAATCTTCTCGCGGTGTTCCTGCGGCATCGATTCCGGAAGGCGACCCGGCATTGAACGACGTCAAGGTTTCCGTCCGCCGCCTATCCCTTTGGTACGGCGACAAGCAAGCGCTGAAGGAAATCTCGCTCGAGATCCCGCCCAACAAGGTGACCTCGCTCATCGGCCCCTCCGGCTGCGGCAAGTCGACCTTTCTGCGCTGCCTCAATCGGATGAACGACCTCATTGACGGCGTGCGCATCGAGGGCGAAGTCCGGATCGACGACGTGGACATCTACGGCAAGGGTTTGGACGTGGTGGACCTTCGCCGCAAGGTGGGGATGGTGTTCCAGAAATCCAACCCGTTTCCCAAGACGATCTTCGACAACATCGCCTACGGCCCCCGTGTGAATGGTTTGCGCGGGAAGCGCAAAATGCAGGAGCTGGTCGAGGAATCCGCCCGCCGGGCGGCGATCTGGGACGAAATCAAGGACCGCCTCCATGAATCGGCGCTCTCCTTGTCGGGGGGGCAGCAACAACGGCTCTGCATCGCCC
>Ga0070704_100002497_pt1 | contig 10348 bp, 7 predicted proteins | sample KBSK5252metaG_FD_65467 | JGI IMG/M metagenome (GOLD analysis project Ga0070704, IMG submission 65467) | Corn, switchgrass and miscanthus rhizosphere microbial communities from Kellogg Biological Station, Michigan, USA - KBS K5-25-2 metaG | ecosystem: Host-associated > Plants > Roots >... | reverse complement strand
CGACAAACTGAACATCGCCCGCACACGCGACGAGGCGACGGGGCAGATCCAGCACTCCAATCTTTTTTTCCTGCTCGACCGCGAGGGACGCATCGCCTACCGGCTGTCCCTGAGCCAAACTGAGCAATCGTGGCTCCTCTCAGCGCTGCGCGTGCTGCTCAGGGAGAGAATTCTCCCAAGCAAAACTTCGCGCACTGAATCCTTGAACATAAGAAGCGCCCTCACCCCCAGCCCCTCTCCCATCCGATGGGAGAGGGTGGCCGAAAGGGGGGAGGCTCGTGAGGAGAGATCCACTTGAGCGGAATCTCCATGAGCGAGGAACTCATCGTGACGGACAACGACAGGCGTACGGGGATTGAAACTCCGTTTGCGGAAGGTGAGCCGCGGCCGTCCGTGCGTGCGGAGGGGTTCCTGCGCTGTTTGGAAAACGCGTGGCATTTCCTGGACCGGCTAATCCAACGCTCGATTCCTCCCGCCTTCAACCCGCTGGGCCAGCTCGGAGCGATCGCCAACACCTGCCTGGTCATCGCCGTCGTCACCGGCATCGTGCTGCTCTGCTGGTATACGCCTAGCGTCCATCACGCTTACGACTCGCTGGAAAAAATCAAAACGTCGTCATGGCTTGGGCAGATGATGCGTTCGCTGCATCGGTATAGCTCCGATGGCTGCGTCTTTTTCATCCTGTTGCACGCCGGGCGAATCGTCTGCCAACGCCGCTTCACCGGCCCGCGCTGGGTGGCCTGGACCACGGGCATCACGCTCCTGGCCTTGATTTGGTTTGTCGGCTGGACCGGTTACTGGCTGGTCTGGGATGTGCGCGCGCAGCACGCCGCGCTCGGCACCGCGCGTTTCATCGAGCGGTTGCCCGTCTTCGCCGAACCGCTCTCACGTTCCTTTCTAACCGATGCCAGCGTGCCGTCGCTGCTGTTCTTCCTCATCTTCTTCGTCCACATGCTCACGCCACTCGCCTTGGGCATCGGGCTCTGGATGCATCTCATGCGCGTGAACCGTTCGCGTTTTCTGACTGGCCGCCCGATGACACTCTGGCTCGTGGGGTCGCTGGTCGCGCTCGCCGCGTTCCGACCGGCTTTCAGCGCTGCGCCCGCACAAATGACCGTCAAGGTGCAAGCCTTCAGCATCGACTGGTGGTATCTGTGGCCGATGGGTCTGACCGACCGGCTGGGGGGTGGCGCGCTCTGGGCCTTCTTTCTATTCTCAGGCATCATTGTCATCACTGTTCCGTGGTGGATGACGAAGCAGCGGCGTGCGCCCGCATGGAAGGCGACCGTCGAGCTGCCGCGCTGCATCGGCTGCAGCCGTTGCGCGCAGGACTGTCCCTTCAATGCCATCACCATGGTCGCACGCGAGGACGGAAGGAGGTTCGCTGTTCAATCCCATGTGGAGCCGGAGCTGTGCGTGGGCTGCGGCATTTGCACCGGCTCGTGCGACTCGCAGGCCATCAATCTGCCCGCGTTCCACAGCCGCGACATCGAGCAACGTGTCCTGGCGTGGGTCGAGACGGAGAAGGCCCGGGGCGGCCGGCCGTTTGTGGCATTCTGCTGCGGCGAATCTGCCGGCGCCTTGCTGGGCGTGGGTGAGGAAGGCGGTTCGGACGGGTTGCCCGGCTACCGCCTCGAGACGGTGCCGTGCGTGGGTTGGTTGAGCGCGGTGCTTCTCGAACGCACCCTTCAGCGGGGCGCGGAAGGCGTGCTGGTCGTTGGTTGCAGCGAAGGCGAGCCCGTCTATCGCGAAGGGCTCAAGTGGTTTGACTTGCGCTTGCAAGGTCGGCGTGAGCCGGCATTCGACATCGGCAAGGCCGATCCGCGCCGGGTTCACTTCGTGAAGTTCGAGCGCACCCGCCGCGCCGAGCTGTTCAATGTGGCCCGCGCCTTTCAGCAAGGCCGGGCCGTAAAGCGCGCGGCGGCGAGGGGCAAACTTGCCCGGCAGCTCGCCGCGGCTGCAGTGCTTTCACTGGTGCTCGGCGCGCTGATGTTTGCGGCCAGCAACCTGCCCTATCGCACGCCCTATTCGCCCGAGCCGGAACTCGTCGTTTCGTTCAACCACGGCGGCGCCATTCTCGAAGCGCGCAAGCTCACCAAGGAGGAATTGGAGAAACGCCTGCCGCACATGCGGGCCCAGATCAATGTCACGCGTGAGCGCGCTCCCGTGCGGCTTCGTATTCACGTGGACGGCCAGGCCGTGTTCGACCAATCCTTCCAGCCCAAGGGCTTCTCCCACGACGGCCCGAGCGTTGCCCTGGTGCGCCTGCCCGTCACCTTGGGCTCACATCAGGTGCGCGTCGAGATGGCCGACACTGCCGACCGCGAGGCGTGGACAAAACAGTGGAGCGAGACAGTGAATTTCGAGAACCATCGCACCCGAGTGGTGTTGTTCGACACGAAGACGGGATTCAGCCTGCACTGAAGGCGTGCGGTGGCGGCGACGTAGCGCAGGCTTCCAAGCCTGCTGTATCGCAGGTTTCCAAACCTGCGGAGTGTCCGCTTGGCCTTACCGCTTATGAATCGAATGGGCCTAACGCAAGCCGGGCATATGCGCGTCCACGGAAAGCAGCGCGCTGGGTTCGTTCGTGACCGATGTGGAGGAAAGGGAGGCTGGCGAAGGTGTGGCCTTTAGAATCCCAGCGCCATTCGCTCCGCCCGGGGGAATCAGTGCGGTGGATTTTCGCGAACCACAGGACTCGGCCAGGAGCGCGCTGGCGAGCAGCGCGATTCCCGGGAGGAGACACAGATTTCTCTTCATCGACTCACTCATGATGGGACTGATAGATGGCGCTTTCTGCTGCAATGATTATCGACTGGCCCCGTCCGGCATTCTTTGACTGACGTCATGCTTTCCAGCTGGGCGCAACCGCCGAGGCGAAACATCTATTATTCCAGTCCACTGACGTTGGCCGTTAGGGTATATTCCCAGCCATGCAAGTTCACCGCCCATCAAGCGAATGGTGGAGGCGCGCCCTCATATTCGCCGCACTGTGGACGTTGCTGGGCCTTTTCGTCGGCAGCAAACTGGTCATCGAACATCGGCTTTACGGCCAGCCTTATCCCTGGTTCAAGGCGCTCTGGTGGTGGTTAATGGAGGCTTACACCTGGGGGTTGCTGTCCTTGGTGGTGACCCGTGCTTGCCGCAGGTTGGCGGCACTGCGTTCGACTTGGCCACGACAGGTCGCCTCGCATCTGGTGCTTGGTTCCGCGCTTTCGGTGGTCCAGGGTACGGTGGCCTCCACTGCCGGTCTCATCGAAAGCTGGGCCAAAGGCTGGCCCCCCACGCCGGTGGGTCCATACTCTTTCCTCAACGCGCTCAAGGTGACCGTTGTGAATCACTTTCACACCAACCTGCTGGTTTATGCCGGCATCGTGCTCGCCTGGCACGCGTTGAACTATTACCGCGAATGGCGCGAGCGCGAGATTCAAGCGTCAGCGCTCGAAGCGCAGTTGGCCCGGGCGCAGTTGCAGGCGCTCAAGATGCAGCTTCAACCCCATTTTCTGTTCAACACGCTGAACAGCATCTCCGCGCTGAATCACGAAGACCCGAAAGCCGCCAACCGCATGATTGCACGGCTCAGCGAACTGCTCCGCCTCAGCCTGGAGAACGACGGCGCCCAGGAAGTCTTGTTGCAGGAGGAGTTGGATTTCCTCAAACGCTACCTGGAGATTCAACAAGTGCGATTCGGAGAGCGGCTCATTGTGCGCTTTGACGTGGCGCCGGAAACGATGGAGGCGCGTGTGCCAAATCTGATGCTGCAGCCGCTGGTCGAGAACGCCATCCGACACGGCATCGCGCCCTTCGCCGCGCCCGGTGAAATTCAGATTCAAGCCAGGCGCGAAAACGGTTTGCTCTGCTTGCGCGTGGCGGACAATGGCCAGGGTCTGCCGGCGGCGAAGCGGAGCGGGGAGCCTGATGGCATCGGCTTGACCAACACGCGCGCCCGCTTGCGCCAGCTCTACGGTGACGCGCATCGGTTCGATTTGCGCGACGGCGCAGAAGGCGGTGCCGTGGCCGAGATTCGCATTCCGTTTCAGAGTGGCGAAGCGACACAAACCAAACGCCCGGTATGAAAGTCCGCACGCTGCTCGTGGATGACGAGGAACTGGGGCGAAAACGCATTCGCAAGCTGCTTTCCCAGGAAGCGGCGTTTGAAATCGTGGGCGAGAGCCGCGATGGACGTGAGGCAATTCGGGCCATCGAGAAGTATGCGCCTGACCTGGTCTTCCTGGATGTGCAGATGCCGGAACTCGGCGGCTTCGAGGTGCTCGCCCAAATCGCCCCGGAGAAGATGCCGGTGATCATCTTCGTCACTGCTTACGATGAGTTCGCGCTCAAAGCGTTCGAGGCGCAAGCGCTCGACTATCTGCTGAAGCCTTTCGATGACGAACGCTTCGCCCAGGCTTTGCGGCGGGCCGAGACGTATCTAAACGGAAATGAAACCGGTGCGATAAAGGGACGGCTGGCGAAGTTGGTGAACGGGCTGCCGAACCTGGGCAAGTACCTTTCGCGAGTCGCGGTGAAATCGGCCGGTCGGGTTATATTTCTGAAGGTCGGGGAAATTGACTGGATCGAAGCAGCGGGCAATTACGTGAAGCTGCATGTGGGCAAGGAATCGCATTTGCTGCGCGGGCGGATGAGCGAATTGGAAAAGCGATTCGATCCGGAACTATTCTTTCGCATTCATCGTTCCACGATGGTGAACCTGGACCGCGTCAAGGAACTTCAGTTGTTGTTCAAGGGGGAGGGCATCGTGGTGTTGAAGGACGGTCAGCAGCTTTCCGCCAGCCGCAATTGCAGCCACCGCTTGCAGTCATTGTTGGAACCGGACTTGTGAGGATTCACTGTCCGGGTTCGCCCTAACCCTCTCCCCCCAGGAGAGGTTAGGGTGAGGGCGGAGGTATCTCCCATTCGTCACTGCCTATCGCCGTTGGTCCCTGGGCATCCCTGCCGGTCACAAATCCATTTCGAGCGCGAGCATTCGCCTGTAACTGAGGCGCATGAAAATCCGCTCCCTTCTCGCAGCCGGACTGTGTGCTGGTTACGGCGGCCAGGTTCTTTGCGCTGACACCTTGTTTACACGAATCAACACCGGCCCGGGCGCCGTGCCGAATGGTTCCTCGGCCGTGGCCTGGGGCGATTTCAACAACGATGGCTGGCTGGATCTGTTCGTCACCAGTTTTGGCGGGACCTCATTCAACTACTGCTACACCAACAATGGCAACGGCACCTTCACCCAGATTCTGCCTTCGTTCTTTCCGGCCAACAACATCAACTCCTTCGGCTGCGCCTGGGCCGACTACGACAACGACGGTTACCTCGATCTTGTCAAAGGGATCAGCAATCCATTCGGCGGCAGCACGCAGCTCTATCGCAACAATCATAACGGCACCTTCGCCAACGTGACGGCCGCCAGCATCGGGAATGTAGGGCCGGGCGCGAACAATGTTGTCTGGGGAGATTATGACAATGACGGTTTCGTCGATCTCTTCCTGGCGGTGGGCTACAACGCGCCGGACAACGTGCTGTTGCATAATCGTGGTGACGGAACCTTCAGCCGCGTCATCGGCAACCCCATGGTCACCGCGACGGGAATCTCAGGAGGCGCGTCCTGGGGCGATTACGACAATGATGGGCGTCTGGATCTCATCGTCACTCGCACTTCGGCCGGATGCCTGTTGTATCACAACGAGGGCGGAGGCGCCTTTCGACAGATCACCAATCAGGTCATCAGCACGGACACTAATGCCGCCGGAGTCTCGTGGGGTGACTTCGACAACGACGGGTTTTTGGATTTGTTCCTCGCGCACACGCAGTCGCCCAATCGCCTCTATCGCAACCAAGGCGACGGCACGTTTGCGCTGGTGACGGACAGCGTCATTTACCGGCTGGGTGGACCGAGCAGCGGCGGGGCGTGGGCGGACTACGACAACGATGGCTGGCTGGACTTGTTTGTGGCGAATTATCGGAGCAACAGCTTCTTGTTTCACAACGATGGGAATGGCGGTTTTACCAGTGTAACCGGTCTGGTCACCGAACTCGGGACCGGTCAGGGCGCAGCCTGGGGTGATTACGACAACGACGGCTTTCCGGATTTGCTCGTTCCCAATGTTTTTACTTACAATAATTTTTTCTATCACAACAACGGAAACAGCAACGCCTGGCTGACGCTGAAGCTCGAAGGCCGGATATCGAATCGTGCCGCCATTGGAGCCAAGGTGCGAGTGAAGGCGACCATGCAACGACGTGAAGTCTGGCAGCTCCGTGAGATTTCCGGAGGGGGCAGCCTCGGCAGTCAGAACGAGCTGCGCGCGGCTTTTGGTCTGGCGGACGCGACGAATGCGGACGTGGTGCGCATCGAATGGCCAAGCGGCATTGTTCAGGAGCTTCACGACATGGCGCCGCGGCAGTTCCTCGTCGTGCTCGAACCGGAAGCTCGCATCACGCCGTCGACGCTCGAAGTCCAAGCCGGGGCCACCGCCACGTTCACCGTGAGCACGACCCTGCCTCCGCCGGTCCACTTTCAATGGCGGTTCAATGGCGTGGAATTGCCGGGCGAAACGAACATGACGCTGGTTATCGCCAATACCCGCGCGCAGCACGCCGGAAATTATACCGTGACCGTGTCCAATCCCGATACCGGTACGTCGTTCAGTTCACCTGCGGCGTTGTTGACTGGACCTGTCGTCATTATGCAGCAGCCCGGCGATCTGAATGTGCGCCCTGGCTCGAATGCGCTGTTCTCCACGACCGCCAGAGGTATTACTCCCGTTGCCTTCCAATGGCGCTTCAACGGCGTCATTCTTCCGGGTGAAACCAACGCGACCTTGACCGTGCTGAGCGTACAGTCCGACCGGGTTGGCAGCTACGACGTGGTCGTGGCTAACAGCTACGGCTTCGTTGCCAGCAAACCGGCCTCGCTGGGCCTGCTTATCAATCCAGCCATCACCATCCAGCCGCTCAGTCAAAGCATCGCCGTCGGCGGAAGCGTGACCTTCAGCATCGCGGTCACTGGCAGTCCGGCACCGTACACGTTTGAGTGGCGTCGCGGTTCCGCTGGGCTTTGGACAAACGTCGCCAGCGTTCCCGTGAGCTTCTTCACGCTGACCAACGTGCAGACAAATCAGGCCGCCCCCAATTATCGCGTGGTGGTCAAGAACGCTGCCAACTCCCAGCCCGGCATCATCAGCGGCAATGCCGCGCTGACCGTACTCACAGATACGGACGGCGATGGTTTGCCCGACGAATGGGAAACGGCGCACCGACTGGACATTGCGGATGCCCGTGATGCCTTGCTCGACAGCGATGGCGATGGCGCGAGCAATCTGGAGGAATACCGTGCTGGAACCGACCCGAATGACGCGAACAGCTTCCTCCGCCTTGAGAGCATCCGTTACGACGACTCCCCCGCCTGGCACCTGCAGTTTGTCGCGGGCTCAAACCGCACCTACTCTGTTCAAGCGACCGAGGCGTTTCCTGGCACGGGCGCGAACTGGCATACTGTGCTGGACGTTCCGGCTTTGCCCACTCATCGCATCGTAGAACTCGTACGTCCCATCACCAACTCTGTGCCCGCGTTCTTTCGCGTGGCGACCCCACGCTCACCGTGAGCCTGCAGATCCTGCCGGACCTCGGCCTGGACGGCACGCATTCCGTCAGCGGGGGAAGAAATGGCAAGCCGCTGGTGATTAATCGGCAGCATTCCCTCAGCACGCGTCGCGTGACGTTCGACCCGGCCGCCCAGAAGGTCGTCATTCAGCGGGAAGAATTTCGCACTCCGACTTTCCTTGAACGCCTGCATCGGCGCCGTGGCTACAGTCATCCATACGCTCTGGAAGACACGTGGGGCTTTACCGTGGACGTCGCGGTGGTGCTCATGGTCTTCTGGAGTCTTTCCGGCATCTGGCTTTGGTGGGAGCTCAAAACAACACGCCAGTGGGGAGCGCTGGCCTTGGCCACCGGTGTGGGATTGTTCGCCCTGTTTGCGGCTTTAATCTAAGGAGCACAGCATGATCAGCTTCGATAAGTTCAATCGGCGAATGCATCTGTCTGGGTCGCTTCCGGGCTGATCATGTGGTGGCGATTGCCGCGCCTGAGAGTCTGGGGAGCCATTGCGGTGGGCGGCGGCTTTCTATCGTTTTTACTTTTGGTGTGGACACTGTAGTCGCGCGCCAGCGGGAGAGTAATCGGCGTGCCGCGGGCGCTCGCTGTCCCCAACCCACGAGTCGGCGCGGACTCGGATTTCATTCGCGGCGTCGTCAGCCTCTACGATGAAAATGCCGGGGATTTCGGCGGAGCGGTGGCCGTGGGAGCTTACCGGACACTCAGTGCGCCGGCCGTGCAAATCAATGCTGCCGAGGCGACTCTCGTGGGCAGCGGGATTGATGGTCTCGAACTCACCATGACCTTGCCCATCGAGTTTACCAGTGCCCGTCCGTTCGTGCTCGAAGACGGCTTCAGCGGACGGCCCCCAGGAGCGAGCCCTTAGCCGTGCCCCGCCTGGGATTGCCAAGGAGCTTTCGGGCTGGCATTCTGAATGTGCGCGGTCTGAGCACCACGTGCCGACCATCGGAGCCTTCGCACTACAACCAACACCCGGGAGACAGACGGGAAGACACGAAGAGATGAGAAGATGAATCGCACCGAGAAGTTGCAGCGATTCCAGAAGGCGCTGGAGCTGTTCCTGGAGCGCTTGCGGCAGGATCCCAATCTGTTGGCGGCGGTGCTGGTCGGCAGCTTGACCGAGACGACCATTTGGCGGAAAGACGCGATTGGCTTGTGGCTGATTGAAAAGGATGGCGTGACCAAGCGGTTGCGCGCCGATGGAGAGGAAACGCGCATTTTCCGCTCGCTGGTTGAGGAAGGGGTGAATCTGCACGTGGAATTGATTCCACGAACCCGCTTCAAGCGAATGGTGGAAGGCTCGGCCCGAACCGCCTTCCGCTACAGTTTTTTTGCGCGGCGAAAACTGCTCTATTCCAACGATCCTGCCTTAGGGACGTGGTTTGAGCAGGCGGATACGCTGGCCCGAAAGGATCAGGAGCGCGAGTTGTGCATTGCCACCACCTGGTTGATTCACTCCTTGCGTCACGCCCGGCGCCTTTTGGTGGATGAGAAGGACCTCGCTCTCACTTTTCAGGAATTGCTCGGCTGCGCCCATTGCGTTGCCGCCGCTGAAGTAATCGCGGCGGGCGAAGTGCACGAGGAATTGCTCATCCACCGCGCCCTGGAACTGGCGCCCGCCGTCATGGAGGAGCTTTACGTCGATTTGCTCAAGGGCTCGCGCACCGGGGCAAGGCTCGCAAAGAAATGGGCCGGCTTCGATGCGTACTTGGAAGAGCACGGGGACACCCGATTGCAACCGGTGCTGCGCTACTTGAAGAAAGAAAAGCGGCTGGTCCCGTTGAGTGAACTCTCAGATTATTTCGCGCATTCGCAATTGTTTCCCTGGCATTTGGAATCGGCCTGCGAGTGGCTCGAAACGAAAGGGCGCATTGGAAAGTTCTCCTCGCCCTTCGCTCTTACCAAGCTCAGCCGGGTTGAGGTCGAGGAGCCAGCCTATCTCTGGCCGGAAGGCTGACAGCATGGGAAGAATTCCGCCAGTGCAGCGAGCAGTCTTGAGTAAGGTGAAACAAGCGCCACACGAGTCCATGCGAACGACCCTCCTGATCCAAGGGGCGCGTGAGAACAATCTTCGCAACATCACCGTCGAGTTTCCACGCCATAAGCTGGTGGTCGTCACCGGCGTCTCCGGTTCCGGCAAATCATCATTGGCCTTCGATACGCTTTATGCCGAAGGGCAACGGCGGTTGCTCGCCTCGATGTCGGCCTACGCCAAGCGCTTTGTGAATCAATTGCGCAAGCCCGATGTCGATTTCGTCCATGGACTTTCGCCGGTCATTTCGATCGACCAGAAGACGGTGGGGAGCAATCCGCGTTCGACGGTCGGCACGATGACCGATCTCTGGGATTACCTGCGCATGCTCTACGCGACGCTCGGGGCGCCGCATTGTCCGCATTGCCAGGAAGCGGTGGCGACTCGTTCCCCGCGGCAAATGCTCGAGCGCGTGCTGCAATTGCCGCCCGGCACACCCGTGGAACTGCGCGCGCCAGTGTTTGAAATCTACGGCGAGAACTGGGAGTACGTCTTCGAGCAGGTGCGGTTGCAAGGTTACCGTCGCGTGCGCGTCGATGGTGTCGAGCGGGACCTGGGAAGCCACTTTGAGCTCGGTGACGATGAACACCCCTTGGTCGAGGCCATCCTGGACCGCTTCATCGTCGGACCGCAGATCGAACGTCATGTGCTCGCCGCCCTGGAACACGGCGCCAAAGTCGGGGACGGTTT
>Ga0070704_100002496_pt1 | contig 10349 bp, 8 predicted proteins | sample KBSK5252metaG_FD_65467 | JGI IMG/M metagenome (GOLD analysis project Ga0070704, IMG submission 65467) | Corn, switchgrass and miscanthus rhizosphere microbial communities from Kellogg Biological Station, Michigan, USA - KBS K5-25-2 metaG | ecosystem: Host-associated > Plants > Roots >... | reverse complement strand
GCACGCCGCCAGCGTTCGTCCTGAGCCAGGATCAAACTCTCCAATGATTTGGTAAGTTCGAACAGCTCACCGAACGACTGGTACATCTGTCGTCCGAATCACAATCAGAATGAAACCCCTTGCGGCGCGCGTCTGAAAGCGCACGTCCGCTCAAATGGGGCCGCACTCCACACACTCGATCATCAATTCTCAAAGAGCGATTGCGAAAAAAGTTCGCAATGAGACTCACATTCTACCCGGGCCCTGGAGGGGAGTCAAGGGGGCCCCCTATTTGAAGATACGACCGGCGCGCCCTAGGCGCTCACCGGCCCTCGATCTGCGGCCGCACGTGCTTTTCGTAACAGTCGGGGCAATAGCCGTGGCTGAACTGCGCCTCCGAGCGGGCCTCGACGTACCGCTCGATCGGCTCCCAGGTCTCATCCCCGCCCCGGATCCGCTTGCAGTACGCGCAGATCGGCAACAGGCCCTCGAGCTGCTGGACATGTTGGCGTAGGCCGAGCATGCGTTCCGCCACGATGAGGCGGGCGCGCAGCTCGTCCAGATCGACAGGCTTCGTGATGAAATCGTCGGCCCCTGCTTCCATGCCGGCGAGGTAGCGCTGCTTGCCGCCGGTGGCGGTGACGAGGATGAAGTAGGTGTAGCGGTCGGCCTTGCGGGCGCGAATGCGGCGGCACAATTCGGGGCCGTCCATCTCGGGCATCTGCCAGTCCGAGATGACGACGGGCACGTGCATCAGTTGGAGGTCGTTCCAGGCCTCGGCGCCATTGGCGGCGACGGTGACCTCGTGGCCCATACCTTTGAGCGCCACGGCCAGCTTCAGCTGCGTGACCAGCTCGTCTTCAGCGACCAGTACGTGCATGCGTGCCTTCGCTCTCCAGGTACGTGATCACCGCGGCGACGTCGTCGCGCAGGTCGGTCATGGCGCCAGCCGCCTCCTCGATGGCGCCTCCGCGCCCGGCCTGCTCGATCCTCCCGAGCCGCCCCGCGAGCACTCCAGCCCCGATGGTCGCGGCGGCGGACTTGAAGGCATGCGCGGCACGCTCGATGGCCGGCCCGTCCGCGCCCCCCACCGCGGCCAACACGGCCGCGAGGCGATCGGGCGCGCTCGAGGTGAACATTCTGAGGATGCTGTCGACCGCCTCCTCCGCGCCAGCGTCGCGCATGGTGCCGCGGAAGCCGTCGACGTCCACGACGGCCGCGGCGGTCGGCGGGCCCGCTCGCGGCAGCGGCGCCTCCCCTGCAGTCCGGTCCGTCCACCCCTCCACCAGCGCGTACAGTTCGTGTGCCTTGAAGGGCTTGGCGAGGTAGCCATTCATGCCCCGCGCGATGCAGCGATCCCGCTCCTCGCTCATCGCGTGGGCCGTCAGAGCAAAGATGGGCAGATCCGCGTATCCGGCCAGTTGACGGATCGCCGCGGTGGCCGCGAGGCCGTCCATCTCGGGCATTTGGACGTCCATAAGTACGACATCGTACTTGGTCCGCTGCACCGCCGCGACCGCCTCGCGCCCGTTGGCCGCGATGTCCACGTGGTGTCCGCGCTTGCGCAGCATGACGGACGTCACCTCCTGGTTCACCGGATTATCCTCGGCGAGCAGAATCGTGAACTCGCGCCGCGCCTCGCGGATCGTGTGGCGGGTGACGACGCCAGCGACGGCGTGCAAGTCGTCGTTCCCCAGCACGAGACTGACCGCTTCGAGCAAGTCGATCCGCGAAATCGGCTTGGTGAGATAGCCCCGGATCCCGAGTTCCCGACAGCGCTGGGAGTCGCCCGCCTGACCCGCCGACGTGAGCATGCAGAGGCGGGTTCCGGCGATCGCGGGGTCGGCCTGCACGGCCCGAGCGAGGTCAAATCCGTCTCGGTTGGGCATCTGCGAGTCGATGATGGCGAGGTCGAAGGGCGCTCGCTGCGCGTGCGCCCGGCGCAGCGCCATGAGCGCGCGCTCGGTCCCCGGCGCCTCGCTGATCTCCATGCCGTTGGTCTCGAGCATCTCCCGCAGGATGCGGCGGTTGGTCTCGTTGTCGTCCACCACGAGGACTCGCCAACCCCCTGGGGCCGCACCCTTCGGAACGGGAGCACGCTCTCGGTCCCAGACGTCGACGGGGAGCGCCAGCGTGAACGAAAACTCGCTCCCCCGGCCGACGGCGCTCGCCACCGCCAGTTCGCCGCCCATCAACGAGACCAGCCGCCGGGAAATCGCGAGCCCCAGGCCCGTACCTCCATACCGCCGCGTCATGGACGGGTCCGCTTGCGTGAACTCCTCAAAGATCTTGGCGCGCTGCTCTTCCGCGATGCCGATCCCGGTGTCGCGGACGGCAAAGCGAACCCGGGCCTCGACGTCGGTCCGCGCGACGGTGGTCACGGACACCACGACCTCGCCCGCATGGGTGAATTTGATCGCGTTGCCAATCAGATTGGTCAGCACCTGACGCAGCCGGGTGGGGTCTCCGCGGACGCGCGCCGGTACTTCCATCGACACATCCGACAGGAGCTCGACCTGCTTCGCGAGCGCGCGCACGGCCAGCAACGGCGTCGTGCCGTAGAGCAGCTTGGGGAGATCGAAGGGAATCGATTCCAGCTCCAAGTGTTGGCTCTCGATCTTCGAAAAATCGAGGATGTCGTTCAGGATCACGAGGAGATCGTCGGCCGATCTGTGCACGACCTCGAGCTGCCGCCGTTGCTCGGGCTCAAGCTCGGTGTCGAGCAGGAGCTCCGTCATCCCCAGGACGCCGTTCATGGGCGTCCGGATCTCATGGCTCATGTTCGCGAGAAAGGTCGACTTGGCCGCGTTGGCGGCATCCGCGATATCCCGGGCCGTGGTCAGTTCTCGCGTGCGTTCGGCGAGCGCCCCGGACATGGTGTTGAACGCCCGCCCCAAGCGGCCGAGCTCATCTCCACTCGACGACGTGACGGTCGTGCCGAGCTCGCCCGCGGCCAAGCGCGAGGCCGCGTCGGTCAGCTCGCCCACCCGGCGGACGATGAGCCGTCCCAGGAGCCAAGGGCTGAGGATCCCGGCGAGAATCACTAACACCCCAACCCCCCCCAACACCACGTTCCCGCGCCGGGCGATGCCATGAATGGTATTCATGGCCGACTGCATCTCGGCCATTTCGGTCCCAACCGCAGCCTCCGCGAGGGGCAGCAACTCCGCCGCTGACGCACCCGCGAGGTAGCGCGCTTCGAGCTGGTCAATGGCGCCGCGTTCGTCGGAAACGCGTTCGTCTGTCCCTTCCTCGGCGACATACGTCCGCCAGGCTCCCAGGGCGCGTGCCACCTGCACGCGCGCGGTCTCCTCCTCCTGTCGCCACCAATGCCCGCGCGAGATACGCCCGAACGTCGCCGCCCGCTGTTGCTGACTCATGAAACGCACGAGCCGGGTGACCTGCAGCGCCTGCAGTACGTTGAGTCGGAGACGCACGACGGAGGCCGGCGCTCCCTGGGGCGCGATCGGGCCCAGTTGTCCCACCGCCGAGGCGACGCGCCGGAGGCTCGCCTGCAGCTGCAATCCTTCCCCGATAATCAGCCGGTCGATCGAGGGCATGAGGGAGTCTGCGAGGAGCGGGGCCAGCACGTCGAGCAGCTCTGCGGGCGTGGTCCCCTGGCCGCTGACTACCTCCACCGCGCGGTGATAGTGCTGAGTGAGTGCCGCGACGGCGACCAATTCGTCGGGCTCGGCGTCCTCGGTGACGAGCACGAACCATGCGTCGAGGATCTCGCGCCCACTCCGCCCCCCTTCGGCGCGGCGCCTTCCGGCCCCGCCCGCGGGACCCGCGAAGTAGCTGTCGAACTCGAGGTTGACCGCGCCGGCGAACCGCTCGCCCAAAATCATCTGCCGCACGTCCAACGCCAAATCGGCGTCGCTGCGGGACAACTCGCGGGCGGCATTGAGCCCGACGAACGCGAACAGCAGCGCCACGAGCACGAGCGGCATGACCAGGAGGAGGAGCTTGGCGCGCAGTGACAGGGTCGCCTGCACTCTCACCTGACCGCTCACAGCTGCACCTGATACGTCAGCTTGACGATGAGATTGGTGCCGGGGGCGTCCGCGGTGAGCCCCATCGGAATGCCGGCCCCAACTTCCAGACCGCTCGGTGCCTCCCAAATCAGTCCTGGGGTGAAGAAAAGAATCGGGTCACTGTCGCCGAGCCAATTGAGCTCGGTGGTGAGGCGGAGGTCGCGCACGGGGAAGACCAGCGCGACGTCAGCGCTTAGCGACCGTGGCCGGCTCAGCTCGAGCGCCGCCCCCACGTGCACCTGTGCCTTGCCGATCTGCCGCGCGACTACCACGCCCGGTTGCCACGCGACGCGACCCTCCGTCAGCAGGGAATCCGCGCGCCGGCCCGGCAGTTCCACCTCGAGCCCGACCGTCACGGCCGTCGACGCGGCGTTCAATAGCACGCCGTAGGCCAGGCTCACGATCGCGTTCCCCAAACCCCGCGCCCTGGCGGCACCGACGGGTGAGAGGCTGACGTAAGGAAGCTCGGCCGCCACCTGGAGCCGGTCGGAAAAACCAAATTCGACGACCGCCGGAAGTCGCCAAACCCGTGAGCCGTTCCCCGCCCGATAGACAGCACCCACGGTGACCTGCAGCTCGTGCCGGTCCTGCGGGAACACGCTCTCGGCGATGAAGAACTCTTGGAGCAGCTCCGGAGTGCGCTCGACGATGTCGGCGCCCTGAGCGCTGACGGTGCCGGGGTGCGCAAGCCAACAGCCGAGCGCACAGCCCAGACAGTGAAGGACCCACTGACGCATGCACACGTGTCCTTTTGAGCGCGCGGACTACTCGATGGCGACGATGCCGATAGGGCAAGGTAATGAACGGGGGCAGGAAAGCGGACTGATCAACCGCGTTAGATCAGGAGTAGTCCGTTGGGATGAGGACGGATGCGCCCGGGAGGATTCGAACCTCCGACCAACAGCTTAGAAGGCTGCTGCTCTATCCACCTGAGCTACGGGCGCGGGATTACCTGGACGCCTAGGCGCCGAGACGCTGAGTCGGGGCGGCGGGATTCGAACCCGCGACCTCCTGGTCCCAAACCAGGCGCGCTACCGGACTGCGCCACACCCCGAAAGACTAGACGCCGAGGAAAAGCTACTAGGTCGACCGTCGCAGCAAAACCTCAATGAGCGCCCTGAAGGCCCTGCCCCGATGGGAGACCCGATGCTTGGCGCCCTGTGGCGCCTCCCCGAAGGTCATCTGCAGCTCCGTGGAATAGAACAAGGGGTCGTACCCGAACCCGCCATCGCCCCGCGGCTCGGGAAGTATGAACCCCTCGCACGTCGCTTCGACGATCTCGGGCACCCCGCTCGGCACCGAGAGAAAGGCCACGACGCAGCGATAGCGTGCCGTGCGCCGCTCCTCCGGAAGGCCTGCGAGCCGATCGAGCAGCAAGCGGTTGTTGGCGGCGTCGGCTCCCGGTCCCTCGACCCCCGACCAGCGCGCTGACCGGCTGCCGGGGGCGCCCTCCAACGCATCCACCTCGATGCCGGAATCGTCGGCGACCGTGGGGAGGCCGGATCGCGTCGCGAAATACCGCGCCTTGGCGACCGCATTCTCGACGTAGCTGGCGCCGCTCTCCAGGTCGGCTTCGTCGGGCAAGCGCTCGAGAAAGCGGTCAGCCGGAAAGGACAGGTCGAATGGCAAGCCGGCGAACAGCTCGCGGATCTCGCGCGCCTTGCCGGGGCTGCGCGTCGCGACGAGGAGTTTCACGCCCGCAGCTTTCGCACGATCTCCGTCGTCGACTGCCCCTGGACGAGCGGCACCCGCACGACCCGTCCGCCCCAGGCCTCGACTTCCGCAGCCCCGACGATCGCCTCGCGGGCGTAGTCGGCCCCCTTCACGAGGACGTCGGGATGCAGGCGCACGATGAGCGCCAACGGCGTGTCGTCGTCGAAGAGCACGACGCAATCGACCGCCGCGAGGGCGGCGAGCAGGCGGGCGCGCTCGCGCTCGGCGACGAGGGGCCGGTCGGCACCCTTGCCGAGCCGCCTCACCGACGCGTCGCTGTTGAGGCCCACCACGAGCGCGTCGCCGGCGGCGCGCGCCGCCTCGAGCAGCGCGACGTGACCCACGTGCAGGAGATCGAAGACGCCGTTCGTGAACACCACGCGTCCACGCTGCGCCCGGCGCCAGGCGGCCGCGGCGTCAGGCGTGAGGACCTTCGTGCCGGTGTTCAGAGTGGCTGCGTCGCCCGGGGGGAGAAGTTGAAGGTATGCGTGAAGAGCGGGAGGTGGACCGTTTCACCGTAGCGCGTCTCGATCGAGATCTCGCGCGGCTGGACGGTGCGGCGAATCACGATGCCGGATCCCGCCGAGTCGGGCAGTCCGATCTCTTGGACGGCCGCCTGGATACGGCGCCGGATCGTCCCGTCGTCGAGCGCGGCCGCGATGCGCGACTGCGACTGCATCTCATCGAGCAGGCGGTAATACCGGAAGTAGACCTCGCCGATGTTGACGCCGTAGTAGAGCACCGCGACGAAGATCAGCAGCGAGACGAGACAGCCGGTCGAGCTGGCGCCGCGGGTCTTCACCACTGGGACTGCGCTCCGTCCACGATGTCGTTGACCAGCTTCTGGAGGGCGAGCTTGCGGCCCTGCACCTCCTGCGGCGGCTCGTACTCTCCTTCGACCGAGAGCCCCTGCCGCTTCCACACGGTCTTGCCCTCGCGCTGATTCACGATCTCGACGTCCACGGTCAGCATCACTTTGCGGCGCGTGACGGTCGCCGTACCCTGCCCCGCCTGAAACGCGACCGCGACGTCGGGATCGTAGCGCACGACGCGTCCCCGCACCACGGCATCAGCCGTCGCCTCCCCCGCCAAGCGCAGCCCGAGCCGTCCTTCGATGGCTTCGCGCACGGCATTGTTGACCTCCTGGGTCAGCGCCGGCTCTGGCGTGTCGTTCTCGAACGGCATGATCGCCACGGTCTTGACGTTGGGCAGCACGCCGCCGGCGAAGCCGTACACACAACCCGCCAGGCACAGGGCCGCCGCGCTAACGGCGGCTGCGCCACAACGCCGGCGGAATGACCGCCGCCGTATCCACTCCCACGACGGTAAGCTCAAACCGTGCCGACGCCTCCGGGAAATCGATGCGCGCGCCCACCGGGCGCGCCAGGGAATCGAGCCGCGTGCGGCTCCGTGCCACGACCGTGCCGTCGCGTCGCCACTCGGCCTCGAGCGTCCGCTCGGCGCCGAGCGTGGCCACGAAATCCAACGTGTCGCCGCCCGGTCCCGCGAAGCGCCAAATCGCGCGCTGCGGCTGCGCCAATCCGGACACGGCGGCCTCCGCGCCGGGCGGCTGCACCATGCCGAGCGACGCCCAGAGCATCGGGATCGCCGGCACGAGCGACCGGAAGTTCGCGGCGGGATCGGCCCAGGCTACCGTGTCGCCGATCACGACGGCGGCGCCGCTCCCCAGACCGAACGGCCCCGCGTAGTCGAACCGCAGGGAGTCGGGCGGAGCGATCCGCGCGCTGCCCCGTCCCGCGTACTTTACGCGCCCGTCTTCGTAACGCCAGCGAAACCGGATCACCGTCCGGCCGGCCGGCAGCGTGCCGCGTGTCCACACGAGCGCGCTGTCGCGGCTCGCGGGCGCGAGCGCCATCGGCACCAGAGACGGCCGCGGACCCGGACACGCCGCCAGCAACGCACCCGCGCCAATGTAGGAAAGGGCGCGGAGCCGGTCAAGCGAAAAGCGTTGCCGCCTCAGTAGTTGAACCCGAAAAAGAAGTCCACGAACTTGGTGCGATGGCTGCTCTGGGGGAGTCCGTAGAACCCCAGGTCGCCCGAGTGGAAACGATAGCCGAGGTCGAGGCGCAGCACGAGTGGCGGGCCGATCGGCATCCGCAACCCAAGTCCACTCGAGCCGAGCACGCCGCGCTGTGTCGTGGCGTCCGTCCAGGCGCGCCCGTAATCGACGAACAAGGCGCCTTGAACACCCGGGAATCGCGCGGCCCCGAACGGGAACCCGATCGTGAGAAAATCGGTGATGGGGAACCGCAGCTCCGCGTTGAAGAGCCAGGCGCGCGTCCCCGCCACGTACCCGTAGCGCGGGTAGCCCCGCAATCCCCAGGAGCCGCCGATGTTGACGCGTCGCGGCCGTTCGCCGCCCGAGGCGTAGCCTTCGAGGCGCACGGCCAGCGCGCTCCGCAGTGACGTGCGGAGATAGGTGCGCACGTCGCCCGACAGCAGCCAAGAATCAAACCGGCCATGGCTCAGGTCGTTCACGAGACCAGCGGTGAAGTTGTAGCGCGTCCCGTCGATCGGTCCCGTGGCGAGCCACAGGGTGTTGTCCTTCACGTAACTCAGGTAGTTGGATGCGAGCCAGCCGACGCGCCGGAGCTCGTCGACGCCTTCGGTCAACAGGTCGAAGCGGTCGGACCGTTCCAGGCGGTACTCCGCCACCAGCCGCCGGTACCGCGTGAGGGGATAGCGGACCTGCGCCAGGAGACCATACGACGTCTCCTCGAACACCGAGCTGAAGTCGCCCTCGTAGAAGAGTCCGCGCTGCCGGAACGCGCCCACACCCCAATTGATGCGGCGGGCCTGGTTCAGGTAGAACACCGTCCCGCTGATGTTGTCGATGAGGTTGCCCAGTCCGCTCCCCTGAAACGACGACACTCCGAGGAACACGACGTGGTCGGACAAGAGATCGCTGAACAGGAAGACCGCGCCCTGGGCCGATCCGAGTCCGGGCGCCACGACAGCGTCACCCGTGGCAAAGTCGAGCGAGAACTTCTTCTCGTACGGCGCCGCGTCGGCGCGCGCGTATTGCGGATGGGTGAGCTCACCCCAGGTCCAGGCAGGCGCGGGGAGATCCCGCGCGAGCGCGAAGCTTCCCGCCGCGGACGTATCTGCCAGCGGTTCTCCGTAATAGATGTTGAAGCTCAAGTCGGCAAACCCGCCGAACAGCAGTCCTCCCCGCCCCGGCGTTCCGCTGTCCGTCGCGGGCACCCATTGCGGGTCGAAGGCCCCGTTCAGCGTGGTCGTCTCGCGGCGTCCGGCGCCGGTCGAGTCGATCGAGTAGACCTGGAACGTGCCGTCCCGGTCGCTGGCGAAATAGATGCGATCAGGCGACCAGCGCGGGCCTTCATCACGCCACGCCCCATAGGTGAGGTAGCGGATCGCGCCCGTGGCGAGGTCGAGCGCGAATAGGTTGCGCGCGCCGCTCGGTCCGAACGGCGTGCGGTCGGAGGAGAAGACCACGGTGCGTCCATCGGGGCTCACGCTGGGCTCCACGTCTTCGTAGCGGTCCGAGGTCAGCCGCTCGAGGCGACCGTCGCCGAGCCAGAGTCGGTACAGATCCGAGTAGCCGGACACCGAGAGACCGCTGAACACCACGCTCCGTCCATCGGGCGCCCAGGCGGGCGAGAGGATCGATACGAGCTCCGCGAATTGGTAACGCCCTATCACTTGCTCGCGGCCCAGGCTCCACAGGAACAGCGCATCGCGCTCCGCGTACTTGCTGCTGAACGCGACGATGCCCTGGGTGTTGACGTCCATCCGCGACTCGAAAAAGTGGAAGGACTCGAACTGCTCGGTGCGCTCGCCCTTCACGACGGCCCGCTTCGCGCCACCCGTTACGGCCTGCGTATAGATCGTCGTGTAGCCGCTCGACGGGGAGAAGAAGAGGTAGGACGGCGTGCTGTCGCCGGGCAAACGGTACGCCGTGGGCTTGATCGCCAGCTCCGTCAGGCGTCGCGCCGTGATGGCGAGCGGTCGTTGCGCGCTCACCGCCGGGAAGTAGCGCTGCCGCATCCAGTACTGCCATTCGTCGGAGAGCTGGTCCAGGGAGCGGCCATACACCCCCGCCATCGCCTCCTCGAAGGAGGCATACTTCCAGAGGTCCCCGTACACCTGCAGGATGCGCCACTCGCCGTAATGTTCCGCCAGGTAGCGGTGCAGACTGCCGCCGACGGGATACACCAGTCCGCCGTAGGCGTACGTGAGATCCCGCAGGGCCGGGAGTTGGCCCGTCACCGTCATGTCGCGCAACACCATCTCGTCGCGCGAGTCCTCGCCACTCGAGAAATACTCCGCCAACCCCTCGGTCCACCACAGCGGCAGCCCCGCCTGCCGCAGCCGCGGATAGCGGTTGAACACCTCGGTCGAGAGGCTCAGCTGGAAGACGTGCACCAGCTCGTGCCGTAGGGTGTGGCGAAACTCGCTGTAGCTGCCGCGGAACGGCATCGCGACGCGGCGCTTCAGGAATTCCGTGACGCCGAGCAACCCCTCGGGAGGGATGAACGGAAGGATGTTCGTCTGCTCGAAGTCCGCGTGGGACGCGTAGACAATTAATGGAATACGTCGCGTCACGGCGTGGTTAAAACGACGTTCCAGTGAATCGTAACT
>Ga0070704_100002491_pt1 | contig 10354 bp, 7 predicted proteins | sample KBSK5252metaG_FD_65467 | JGI IMG/M metagenome (GOLD analysis project Ga0070704, IMG submission 65467) | Corn, switchgrass and miscanthus rhizosphere microbial communities from Kellogg Biological Station, Michigan, USA - KBS K5-25-2 metaG | ecosystem: Host-associated > Plants > Roots >... | reverse complement strand
CGGAGTTATTGGCGAAGCCATGGTCGCGCTGGTGCTGGCCGGGGCGATGCGAGAAAAGTTCGGCGGCGACAGCCTGGGCGAGATGAAGCGAAACTTTGAAGGCTATCGCGAACAGTTGCGCGGGTACTGAATTTCGCTCTGAACTCCTTGAGGTATTAGCTCACATGAATGATACGCCTACTGGTGTTAACTGCTGTTCTTTTGCGGTCAGGATAAATAAGAAGAAAACACTCACGTGCAATCGTGCCAATTTTGCCGGACATGAGCACTGTGTATTCCATAGTGCCAGGATTGGTGAGAAGCAGATTTCATTCCATACGGCACTAGCTGAAGAATTAGAAAGGTGGAGAGCGGACGATTCAGTTAGCAGCTTCGACTTCACCGGATTCATATTTCCGCCAACCAGTTTTAGGCGGTTTGCTCGAGACGCCTTTGAAAGGCCTGTTAGTTTTCGGCACTGCCGCTTCACTGGACGAACGCTGTTTGTAAACATCCCATTCTTAGGAGAAGCGGATTTCTCGAATTCACAATTCGAAGGCACCGTCCGCTTCCGCGGTTGCACCTTTTCTAAGAAGATGAAATTAATAAACTCTCGATTCTTATTGAGAGCACAATTTCAAAAACTAGAGTTCGAAAAGGTTACAATCGACAATTGCGAGTTTCTCAAACAAGTTGATTTTTCCGGCACCAAGTTTTTGGAAATGGCTCTATTTCTATCAAATAAATGCCACGGTGACGCCCTATTCCGTTCATGTACGTTCCTCGACACCGCGAGCTTTATGCATACGAAGTTCATAGGGCGGGTTGACCTAAAAGGAGCAACGTTCTCAAACGAGATTATCTTTAAGGCCTCGGATCTCGCGTTTCTCAAAAACCCCCCGCCGTCGGGAGTCCTTTTGGACAACGCTATTTTGGAATCGGCTCATATTTGGAATGAGCAGCGCTTGGCCGACTATTCGTTTCGGCATGCATTTCTTCTATCGTTGAGCTTTGCGAATAAGGAGCTTGTAAATTGTGATTTTACGGGCGCGGTTTTCAAAGCAGTTTTCACACAAGGGTGGAAGCCTGACAGCAAGACCCTGCTTAACACCAAGTATATTTATACCGACTATAGGGTTACCGAACAACAGCATGACGGAGATGTAACTAAGGTCTACTCTCCAGTGGAAGAGAGTCGTGTTCCCGCTGAGGGCGTTTTCGGCGCGGGTGAGCACGTAAACTTTACAATCGCAGACTACTTGAAAGAGCCTCTGAAATGGAGCCTTGCGCTAAGCGTTCCTCCGATGTTTCGGACGGCCGTGCTGAATTACCTTCAGTTCTTTACCGACTTCATGACAATTACTGAAGGAGTTGCGGTTGAGATTCGCACGCGACAGGAGGGAGGCAAAATTCGCGTCGAGTTTATGACCGACACTCAAGAGGATAAAGAGTTGGTTCAGCAACGTTTCAGTGAGTATCGGGATAACACTGGAGATGACTTTTCCTCGTTGGACATAAGGTTCAACAACTCACAAGCAAGTGAGATCGAAAAGGAACTCTTCAAAATAAGATACGAACATACAATTACATCGCTAAGAACTGAGCTAGGCTATACGCAGCGACTATTACTAAAGGAAGAAGAAAAAAATCGCCTACATGAAAGATACTCATTGCTCTTGCAGCAGGCGGAGAGTTATGTAAAGGACCCTCAAAGGCTCCTGCTTCCGAGTGAGAGTGCAAGTCTCCAGAAGTCCCAAACGCCTATTTTTTTTCTGACGGCCGATCTTAGGGATTATTCCGGAGCGACTCGCAAAGACGGTACCCTGTATCCTACCATTCAGACTTTCCTATTTGACCAGAAGGAGAAAATCCAATCTGACCCAGTGTGCGATGCAGTGAAACTTGAAGGCGATTCGATCAAAGTCTTTTGTCGGGACGGGGTAAAGTTGATTTGGATCGCCAAGAGCCTACTGCATGATTTTGAGAGCCTTAAGTACGAGCAGCCGACGGAGATAAAAGGCTTCAGGGTTGTCTTGGGCTACGGAACATCTTATCGCGAACAGCGCCGGGAAGATGTCGACTATTCAGGCGATCCTATTGTGGAAACCTGTAGAGTGGATCAACCCATGAAGAAGTACATTGAAGAACACAATGGGAATCCAAACCAAATCTGGTGCACTGAAGCCTTCCAGAAGGAGCTCTCGGATAAGCATCCAAATGTGGTTTTCGAGGACCTACCGTCGACGGATTTAGATAAGGGCTATGGAGTCGGAGTGCGTCTTTTCCGAGTGAGAGTAGAATAGCCTCTAAGTGGAAAAACGCCTGTACTAGATCGTAGAATCAGATAGCTTACAAAAAACAATTCCAAGGCGAGAATTCAGATGTCACGATTACAAATAGTCACCTGGCCGAATCCAGTGCTCGATGCGCCTGCCGATCCGGTCACCAAATTCGACGATGACCTTAAAACGCTCGTCAATAATATGTTCGAGACGATGTACGCCGCGCCCGGCGTCGGACTGGCCGCGGTCCAGGTGGGTGTTCCCAAGCGGCTGTTCGTGATGGATTGTTCCGGCGGAAAAGACCCCGACCAACGCATTGCGATGATCAATCCGGAAGTCATCGCCCAGGAAGGTAAACAGGACGGCGACGAAGGCTGTCTTTCATTTCCCGGAATCTTCTTTGGCGTCCAGCGTAACCTGCGCGCGATCGTCCGAGCCCATGACATCAATGGAAAAGAGTTTGAGCTCGACGGCACGGAACTGACGGCGCGCTGCATGCTGCACGAGACCGATCATTGTGACGGAATAGTGTTTCTGGATCGGATGACGCCGCTGAAGCGCGAGATCGTCAAACGCAAGATCAAAAAGCTACAGAAGGCCGGTGAGTGGCCTTCTTAATCGTTTAGAGTTCAACCTTCAGGTTGATCTTACTAAATAACAACAAGCTAAAGCTTGAACTCTAAACTAAAACCATGGAGTGACAATGCCAAACGAATTTCGTAACGAACCGCTGACAGATTTCAGCAAAGAAGAAAACGCGCAGGCGATGCGCACCGCAATTGAAAGAGTTAGAACGCAACTGGGTCAGGAGTATCCGCTGGTGATTGGCGGCGAACGTATCAAGACCGGCAGCACTCTTGAGAGCATTAATCCCGCCCAGCGCACCCAGGTGGTTGGAAAGTTTCATAAGGCCACCCAGGAACTCGCAAATCGCGCGGTCGAAACTGCTCATGAAACTTTTCAGACCTGGCGAAATGTGCCGGCCGAAGATCGCGCGCAGTTGCTGTTTCGCGTTGCGGAACTGATGCGCTCGCGCAAGCATGAGTTCTCAGCCTGGATGATTCATGAAGTCGCCAAGACCTGGCCCGAAGCCGACGGCGACACCGCGGAAGCGATCGACTTTCTCGAGTTCTATGCCCGAGAGATGCTGCGATATGCGAACAAGCAACCGCTGACTCAACTCGCCGGCGAGGACAACCAACTCGAATACATTCCGCTCGGCGTCGGCGCAGTGATCCCGCCGTGGAATTTTCCGCTGGCGATCATGGCCGGCATGACGGCGGCGGCCATCGTCACCGGTAACACAGTCGTGCTGAAACCTTCATCTGACGCGCCGACGATTGCCTACAAGTTTTTCGAATTACTCGAAGAGGCCGGAGTGCCCGCGGGGGTGGTTAACTTTATGACCGGTTCAGGCGCAGAAGTCGGCGACCTGGTCGTCGATCATCCGAAGACGCGCTTCATTGCCTTCACCGGTTCAAAAGAAGTCGGCCTGCGGATCAACGAGCGCGCGGCAAAAACCCAGCCGGGCCAACTCTGGATCAAACGCGTCGTTGCTGAGATGGGCGGCAAAGACGCCATCATTGTTGCCGGCGACGCAGACCTGGACGAAGCCGCAACCGGAGTGGTGCAGGCGGCGTTCGGCTTTCAGGGTCAGAAATGCTCCGCGTGTTCCCGCGCGATTATCGATGCGCGTGTTTACGATCCGATGATTGAGAAGATTGCCGAGCGCACGGCGAAGATCAAGGTTGGCAATCCTGCTGAGACTTCTACCACCATGAGCGCCGTCATTAACGAGAAGGCCTTCAAATCCATAAACGGCTATGTGGAAAAAGGAAAAGCTGAAGGCGGGCGGGTGGTGGCCGGAGGCGGCTCAGACGGTGAACAGGGTTTCTTCATCGAACCCACCGTTATTGCCGATGTGAAGCCCGGCGCGACGATCGAGCAGGAAGAAATCTTTGGTCCCGTGCTCGCCGTCATTAAGGCGAACGACTATGACGATGCGCTGCGAATCGCCAATGACACTCAGTTCGGTTTGACTGGCGCGGTTTATTCGACCGACGAAGCCAAGCTGGAGCGCGCGCGTCGCGAGTTCCATGTCGGCAATCTCTATCTGAATCGGAAGTGCACCGGCGCGCTGGTGGGCGTGCATCCATTCGGCGGCTTTAACATGTCGGGAACAGATTCAAAGGCCGGCGGCCGCGATTATCTTTTGCTGTTCATGCAAGCCAAGCTTTCGTCAGAGAAGATGGGCGCAACCACCAGCAAGCGGGCCGAAGCGGGAACCGCGGTTTAGGTTTCTAGAGGAAGGCATTGCGGCTTTGCCGCCCCACAGTGCGGAAAGGCTTTGCCTTTCCGTCACCCGTAAGATATTGATAGAGGCTACGCCTCGACGTCGGAGGCGCAGCCTCCTTTTATTTTTGGAAAGTTACCGGTAAGACGGAGCCTTACCGCACTGTGCTGCGGCAAAGCCGCCACGATTTATGCGACTGGTTTTCATGGGCACACCTGAATCCGCGGTTCCCTCTCTACGCCGTTTGCTTGAAGATGGCCACGAGGTAGTGGCGGTCTGGACGCAGCCTGATAGACCCGCCGGCCGTGGGAATAAGCTACATCACTCACCGGTGAAGGAATTTGCTGTCGCGCACAACCTTCCTGTCCACCAACCTTTGAAAATCAAAACTGAGGAAGCGCAAAATCTGTTTGCTTCACACGGAGCGGACCTTGCAATCGTGGTTGCATACGGAAGGATCTTGCCGGCAAGCCTTCTGGACACTCCGCGCTCTGGCTGCATAAACGTTCATTTCTCTCTCCTGCCAAAGTACCGTGGCGCCGCGCCGGTTAACTGGGCAATCGTCAACGGCGAAAAGGAAACTGGCGTGACGACTATGCGGATAGTCGAAGAGCTGGATGCCGGTCCCATCCTGCTGCAACGATCAACTGCGATCGAAGAGCGCGAGAGCGCTCCCAATCTGATGTCTCGGCTGGCTGACCTGGGCGCCGAACTTCTCAGTGCGACGCTACAGCGCGTCGATGTCCTCGCCCCACAACCACAGACGGAGAGTGCGGCAACTCATGCGCCCATGCTTAAACGCGAAGACGGTTTGATCGACTGGTCGATGAATGCCTATGAGATCGAGCGCCGCGTGCGCGGTTTTCAACCGTGGCCGAATGCCCACACCAGCTTCAAGTCACACCGGCTGATTATTTGGGAAGCAACTCCTGAATGGATTGAACAACTACGGTTCCCCCCGGGCCAGATCATCGAAGCCCGCGGCGATCGGCTGCTGATAAGCTGCGGCGATGGGACGGCGTTGCGGGTTTTAGAGCTGCAGATGGAAGGGAGTCGCCGTATGAGTGCGCGCGATTTTCTCAACGGGACCCACATCGAGCTCGGTGAGGTCGTCGGTAGCGATAACAGAAGTTCATGATTCGCAGCCTGGGATGCTTAACCCTGATCGTTCGCCGAGAGCGTTACCTGGTTCTTCATAATCACGCAGTGTTTTTGTATAATGCCTTCGCAGTCGCTTCGGCGTTTCAGATCTTCCCGACTAACCTGGATCTAATTCGTTGCGACCTGCGCGGTCTCCCTTCGGTGTAACGAAGAACCTTATCTGAATAGAGGAGTACCGGAATGAAAAAATATTTTTCACTCTTGCTAAGCGTGCTGATACTTCACGTTTTCAGTTACGCGCCGCTCGCCTCTGAAACGCCCAAAGAAAAAGCCAGGAAGGCGCTACTCGCTGCGCAGGTCAAGGCCGCCATTGCTGAGTTGGGAACGGGCGAGTCCTCTCGCATAAGCGTAGTGCTGGACGACAAGTCCAAGTACAACGGTTATGTCACTGAAATTGCCGGAGACCATTTCGTAGTGGCTGACGCGAAGACCGGCGCCACCGCTCCGATTTCATATTCCGAAGTGAAAGGGATTAAGGGTCACAATCTTTCGACCGGAACAAAAATCGGCATCGGAGTGGCAATAGCTGCGGCGATTGGGATCACGATTGCGGTTCTGGCAGGGCGGAACAAGAATGCACCGCAATGCACCGGGACAGCGCAAGTTGGCGTGCCTTGCCCAGCTGGTTGCGTGTGTATCGCACAATAGTTATTTGCACATCGTGAGACCGTTAATTTAACTTAATTCGCGGGAAGTTGATTAAGCTTCTCAACCCACGAAGTGTTCTCAGTCTGTCGGCGCGACTTAGTTCCGTTTCTCAAGTCTGTCGATGGCGTCTCGGACTTCCTTAATCTTGTTGTTATTTCCCAGCGCCCGATATATCTCGAGTGCGGATCTGTACGCCTGAATTGCTTTCTCTCGGCTTTGGACAATACTGGACATTGTGGCAATGATCTCAAAGGTCCTTGCCAGCTTTGCTCTGTTTTCTTTTCCCTGCAAGCCGGGGAGTGCTTTTTCCAATAACGGTATCGAGAGATTGAAGTAATAAGCGCCTCGCTCGGAATTGAACTGATAAAAGTAATGGTGACCGAGATCGGAGTACGAAAGGCCTTCGCCCCATGAGTCCCCAATTTGATGATAAGCTTCTGCAGCTTTTGTGAAGTAGTAGTGCACCCTCTCCTGGTTCCTTACCTTTTGATTCAGATCGGTGGTTGAATTCGTCTTCTTTGCCAGTCTTCTCGCGATCTCTACAAGGACCTCTGCCTCTTTGGATGGTTCTTTGCCGTAGACACCTACCGCTCTGCGATAATAGTCTTCAGCATCCCCTGCTCCGAGCGTCTCCCCGAGTCTTATTAAGGCTGCAACCTCACTAGCCGGGTCTCTGTGGTGCGACAAGGACACAGCCTCTTCATAACGCTTCACTGCAGTATTAGTGCGGTCACCAGATGTGGAACCGGGCTTATCACCTAAGGCAATCAGGGTTGAGATTTGACCTGTGACATCTTTGGTTTCGCGGTACTTGGCGAGTATTCTTTCAAGTAAACCTGGAATGCGTCCGCCTTGATACTCTTCGAAGTAAGAGTTGGGAAAACCCCGGGCTTCGATATTGCTCGCCTCGCGATACAGTTCGCCGACGGTCTTCATGTTTGTCGCCAGCCGCGTTTGTTCTTCGGCCCGTTGCCTTTGCTGAACGGCGACGAGACGAGCCGTTCTCTCTCTAACTGCAGCCAGCTCCGCCCCTTCCTGTTCGAAAATGGCGTTGGCGCGTTGTTCCTCTTCGGCCTTTCTTGCTTCTCGCTCTCTCCTGGTGGATTCCTCGGCCCGATTTCGCTCGCTTATTGCTTCCGCTCTCCTTTGGTTTGCGTAATAAGCAGCACCACTTGCTCCGATCGACAACGCCATCAACAATATTCCAACTACACTGGCCACAAACTTAAAGACCCGATGTTGGCGTACATCTTCGCCGATCATGTCGTTAAGCGACCTCTGATGTAGGGTAGAAGCCAGGCGGCCGATCTCTCGCAGGAACTTTGGATTCCTTAGTGATAATTGTGCGGGTGGAATATCACGCGCCCAGCGAAAATCCGAATAAAGCGGTTCGCCCTTAAACTTTGACTTAAGATTTGTTGGCAGAGCGGTGGTTGCTTGCCAGTCAAAATCCGCCGCCTCCTCATTCCATTTGATCTCGCCCGCGGTCAGGACCACCAAGAATTTGTCGAGCGAATCTCTTGACGCGAGCCAGGCATCAACCTCATTTTGTACCCACTTTGATGCCGCGGCCTGAGGCGAGGCCATGAGAATGAAATACTCAGAGTCGTTCAAACCCTGTTGGATTCGGGGCCAGAGCTCGGGCGTCAAATGCAAACTGGTTTCATCACGGAAGACTCGCACGCTGCGGAGGCGGTAAAACGGCTTGGCAAATCCATGTAAGGCAGATTGAATCGCCGGCGCCAATTGCCCGTCAGTGGCATGGCTATATGAGATGAACGCTTTATACGACATGGAGCCCTCCTAATGGGTTGGCCGGTTATTGGAATACCGGTTTGACGATTTAGGATTTGTCAGAACGTTGCTGAGAATCGTCCTGAAGGAAGACTACAAACGGAAGATGAGAATCATAACCAATTACTTCTGTGCGAGAGAACAGTAACTATCGAAACACCCTTTGTCAACGAATTCTGATAGACGGGCAACAAGTAGCTTGACGCAGCAAAGCTAAGGAAACGCTGCTTTCCTAAGACTCTCAATCCACGCGGCGTTCTCTTCCATCGTTGCTCGAAAAGCTTCGCGTGGCGCGACGGTTTCGACGTGCATGTTGTCATCGGTATTGATGACTGCCCCTGCAACGGCCGGTCCGAATTGAGTTTCATCGCAAACAAACCACGACTTAACGTCTGCTGCGCTCTTGATTCCGACGCGGGCCAAATCCGCCGCCACGCGTGGATTGCTGATCCGCTCTGCGACAAGTTCAAGATTAAGCGGCTGACGGCTGCCGAGCAGGATCAAATCTTTGCCTTTCGTTTCACCGCGCACGCGAAATACCAGCACATGAGGATAAGTTTCGTGAAAAGTCGCCAGCACTGAACGCAGGCTCTCGGTCGACAGTTGGTACATCTGGAGCCATTGCACAAAAACGCCTTCCTCGCGCAGGCGTTCCTTACCCAGCGCAAAGAATTCGCGCGTGAACAGGTTTGCAACCCCCGGCACCCATGGGTGACTCGGCTCGCTAATGATGAGGTCATAGCGCGTCGGATTTGTGCGCAGATAAGTTCGCGCGTCATCGACTATTAGGCGTAGGCGCGGATCGGCTAGTGGTTTGTTGTTAACATGCTCGAAATAATGCGAGGAGATGATCGCTGCCGGTTCAATTTCGACACTGTCAATGACCTCGATTGGCGATTGCAGGACTGATCCTACGGTAACGCCAGTCGCAAATCCTATGTTCAGCACGTTGTTCAGGCGGGGCGCGACCAGCACACCGAGTTGGCCGGCCATCACCTGAGTCGGCATATCTTCGCCGTCGGAAGCGTTGGTTCGGCCGTTAATAGCAACCGACGTGGTGCCCCAATCGCGCCGCACCGATACGGTTGCGGTGCGGCCTTCCTGAAACATCAGCAGCTGATGATTCTCAGGCTTGTCGTCGGCAGTATCTTCCGGGACGCCGCCGCGCGACTTTGCCAATACTCGCACATAACCATCGTACGCACCCGCCGACAAGGCGTTTAGATTAAGACGCGGCCATACGATCAGAACGACGACGATCAACGCCACGGATGCGCCGATCGCGATACTGCGCCCCAGGGCTCGATCGCCGCCGGAATGCTTTGGCTCGTATGCAATTCCGCCGACAACGATACACAATGACGTCAGGCAAAAAATCGTGAAGCGCGTGTTCGTTGCCGGAATCAACAGAAACGCCGTGGCAACCGAACCGGCAATTGCGCCGAGGGTATTCATCGCATAACTAACTCCGACAAGACGACTGCTGGATCTTGTTGTTGCCGAATTAGCGTTGCTTGCAGATTCAGGTGACGGGCTCTCTGCCCACTTCAACACCAAAGGCATGACCATACCCATCAGCACCGACGGCGCCAGAATCAGCAACGTCGCGATGGCGATTTGCAAAGAGAGCAGACCAGCCCACGAACGGATTCCCAATCTAAATCCGGTGCTGACCAGGAGAGATGGAGCTGCGTTTGCGATCTTGATGCTGAGGAATAGACTCGCCGCAGTCAGAATCTCCACCACCAAAGCAAATCGGCGCAGTGATCGCGGATCTGAATTCTTCCGGCGGCTGACAATGTAAGCTCCCAATGCCAGCCCAGTGAGAAACAGCGCCAGAACTATGCTGAAGGCATAAGTACTCGAGCCGATGATCATCGACAGCATGCGTGACCACACCAGCTGCATGCCAATCGTGACAAAGCCGGAAACGACCGCACAGAGCAACCAAAATGATTGGCCCCTCTTTCGATCCTCATCAGCCGATTGCCGGGCAAGACCTGCCTGCGGAACGTCTGGCGCGGAACGATCTTTAGAATCTATTAGCAGAGCTACCACGCCGATCGTCACGTTTGTCGCGGCGGCAATCCAGATCGTCATGCTGACTCCGAGACGCGGGAGTAAGAAGAAGCCGGCGGCGATTGTACCCGCGATTGCTCCAACCAGATTGCAGGTGTAAAGCGAGGTGACTGAAATT
>Ga0070704_100002489_pt1 | contig 10358 bp, 6 predicted proteins | sample KBSK5252metaG_FD_65467 | JGI IMG/M metagenome (GOLD analysis project Ga0070704, IMG submission 65467) | Corn, switchgrass and miscanthus rhizosphere microbial communities from Kellogg Biological Station, Michigan, USA - KBS K5-25-2 metaG | ecosystem: Host-associated > Plants > Roots >... | reverse complement strand
CGATCATTGTCGCGCTCGCGCTGATCGGTTATTTCGCCGGCTCGCCCGATCGTCGCACGCAGAACGCCTTCACCTTCGGCCCGTTCGTCGAGGTGGCGGTGCTGTTCGCGGGCCTGTTCGCCACCATGGCGCCGGTGCTGGAGATGCTCAACGGTTGGGCCCACCAGCCCCACTTCGTCGTCCGCACACCCAGCCAGTTTTTCTGGACGTCGGGCGCGCTGTCGAGTGTGCTCGATAACGCGCCGACGTATCTCGCATTCACCGCCGCGGCGGCCGGTCTGCAGAACATTCCGGCGCATGGCGCCTACATCGGCCTGATCGAGCCGTCGATTCTGGCCGCGATTTCCACGGGGTCGGTGTTCATGGGTGCCAACACGTACATCGGGAACGCGCCAAATTTCATGGTGCGGGCAATCGCCGAAGAGAATGGCGTGAGGATGCCGTCGTTCTTTGCCTACATCGCTTACAGCGCTGGAATTCTGCTCCCGATTTTCATAGTCGTGGCACTCGTGTTTTTCCGATCTTGATCGTTGCATTATCATAAGAGCACGTGGAGCTCACACCGCTTCCCCAGCAGCAACGCGCCATCGAGGCGAGCCTCGGCCCTGTGCTCGTGGTCGCCGGCCCAGGCGCCGGCAAGACGTTCTGCCTGATCTCCCGGATCGAGCACCTGATCAAGAACGGGTTCGCGCCACAGCGCATTTGTGCGGTCACCTTCACCAACCGGGCTGCCGAGGAGATCGCGTCGCGGCTGAAACACGACGTCCAGCGCGGCACCATTCACGCCTTCTGTCTCGCGCTGCTGCGCGAGTTTCCTGAAGCCGCGGGGCTGCGCAAGGGCTTTGGCATCGCGGATGAGCAGTACCAGGACGTGATCCTCCATCGCCTGCGCGTACCGGGTGAGCGGCGGGGCGGGATCCTCAATCGTTTCGGCCGGCACCGGTTCCAGCAGTACCAGTTGACGGCGGACGAGGCGCGCATCTATCGCGAGTATCGGAGCTGGCTCGCGCACCGCAACATGGTCGACTTCGACGACCTCATCGTCAAAGCGGAGCCGCTCGCCGAGCGCGTCGCGGACCGGTGGGACTACCTACTCGTCGATGAATTTCAGGACGTCAACGCGGTCCAGTACGATCTGCTCAAACGCCTGGTCGTGCCACACGGGAACTTCTTCGCGGTCGGCGACGACGAACAGTCGATCTTTGCATGGACCGGCGCCGATCCGTACGTGCTGGAGCGCTTCCGCCGCGACTACGAGGCCGAGCCGATCATTCTCGACAAGAACTGCCGCTGCTCGCGGCAGATCTTCGAAACGGCGCGCCGCGTAATCGCCCAGAATCCGCGACTCTTCAAGAAGGAGCTCACGGCCGACACCGAGTCGCCGCACGAGGTCGCGGTCCAGACGTTCCCCCACGAGCACGACGAGGCGACCTGGCTCATCGCCGACCTCCGGACGGATCCCGAGCCCGACGCGGCGATTCTCTACCGCAAGCACCGCGTCGGTGAGTATCTCGAAGGGCGCCTGTTACGCGCCGGCATTCCCTGCCGCCTCGCGCGCGGCCGCTCGCTCATCGAGGACGCCGTCATCGGCTACGTGATCGCCGCGCTGCGCATCGTGCGCATGCCGGACGATCCCGGTGCGCTGCATGCGTTCGCGCAGATCGTCTTATCCGAGCACTTCTTGCAGGAGGTGGAGGCGGCCCTCGACGACGCACAACCGTTCCTGACGTCGCTGCGCCAGCTCGCGGCCCGTCGCCCACGCGAGGATCCCGACACCAAGAAGCTATGGCGGCTCATCTACCAGGTGGAAAACCTGCGCGCCCTGCCCCACGCCCACAGCAGCTTGCCGGCGGTAATCGATGAAATCCTGTCGCAGACGGTGGGACCGTATCGCAACAAGCTCGAGGAACGGCACGACGAGCTGACGGATCCCGCGACGTGGCCGGAGGCGGTGCGGCTCGCCGAGCAGCTCGAGGTCGAGTCGATCGTTCCGCCGGGCGTCATGCTGCTGAGGGCGACCGATCCTTTGACCACGTTCAAGGCGCTGCAGCTCGCGTACTCCAGTGACTTGGGCGCCACGCTCCAGCGCTACGTGACCTTCGACTTCGAGACGACCGACAACGATGTTGAGACCTGCGGCGTCGTCGAGATCGGTGCCGTGCGAGTCGTGAACGGCGCGATCGTCGAGCGCTTCCACACGCTGGTGAACCCCTATCGCCCGATCTCTCCCCGCGCGACGCAAGTCCATGGTTACCACGATGCCGATGTCGCCGGCGCGCCCGCGTTCCACGAGATCTTCCCGCAATTCCGGGCTTTTGTCGGCGCGGATGTCCTGATCGCGCACAACGGCCAGCGCTTCGACATTCCGGTGTTGAAGCGACTCGCGGGCGACGGCGTCTCCGGAGTGGTGTTCTACGACACGCTGTTGCTCGCGCGGTCGCTGTCGCGCGACAGCGCCTCGCAGGAAGACCTCGCGCACCGCCTCGGCATCGATTGCGGGCGCGCGCATCACGCGCTCGATGACGCCGTGACGCTGGCGCAGGTGTATCGGGAGCTCGAGCAGCAGCGCGTGGCAAGAGCCCGCAAGGCCGTGCGCGCGGATTTGCTGGACTATCTGGCCGTAGCCCTGGCACTCGAGCCGGGAGCACGGAGCACGGAGCAGAATACGCTCTTTGAGATCGGGCGATTCCGCGCGCTCGGACCGTACAGCGACGCGCTGGAGTTCTACGCCGCGACGCGGACCTCCGAACAGCCGACGCTCGACCAGATCATCGAGCGGCTCGGCGGAGCCAAGCTCATGGCGCGGCTCCGCGCGCAACGCGATCCGACGCAGCGGTACGCGGCGGCAGTCGCGCGCCTGCGTGCGCTGATCGACGGCACGGCCGCTTCGCTGCCCGACGCCATCGACAGCCTGTTAGAGCGGGTCGCGCTTTCGGCGTATGACGAGAACGCCGCGGCGCACGGGCGGATCAATCTGCTCACGCTGCACTCGACCAAGGGGCTCGAGTTCTCACGGGTATACATCGTCGGTGTCGAAGACAACGAGATCCTCGGGTACCAGCCGACGTCGGATGAAATCGAAGAAGCGCGCCGGCTGATCTACGTCGGGATGACGCGGGCGCGGCAGCGACTCACGCTGACCCGCGTGGCGCGCCGCTTTGGGCGCGACACCGGCGGGAGCACGTTCCTCGAGGAAATGGGACTGCTAGCGCGGGATCAACTGAGCGACAAAGATGTCGCTTTGCCGGTCCTCAACATCAAAGAATAGCCGCTTGCCGTCGGTGGTGAAGTCGTTGCGTACCGACTGCCACTCGGGGTCCACGAAACGCAGCAGCTCACGCGGGCGTCCGCCCTGCGCACTCACGCTCCAGAATGACGTCACGTCGTGCTCGTGCACCTTGAGGTAGAGCGTGCGTCCATCGGGCGCCCAGACCGCGTGCGACACGAGCGGCGGCCCGGTGAAGACCTGGCGGGCAGGACCTGCTGAAAGCGCCAGCACCATCAACTGTCCCGGATCACCATCGGCAGGCGCAGAGACGTACGAGATTGATTGCCCGTCGGGCGACCATTGCGGCCGATAGGCCCCCGACGCAAGGACTTCGGGCGGCGACCACTTGCCGTCGGATCCACGCCGCACGATCAGCGCGTTCCGCGGCCCGCTCTGATCGGAGAACAAGATGGCGCGACCGTCCGGCGACCACTTCGGGTAGCTCTCCTGGGCCGGCGTGTGCGTGACCTGTTCGACTGGTCCCCCGTTCAATGCCTTCGTCTCGATGTCACGCGTGCCCGACCGGAAGGAGTGAAAGGCGATCGTCGTGCCGTCGGGCGACAGATCGGGGGCAAACTCGTCCACGGAATCCGAGAGCAGTGTCTCGGGCGCTCCGCCATCGGTCGGCACCCGATACAAGTCGGAATGGCCGCGCAGATCGGAATCGTAGACGATCCAGCGCTTGTCGGGGCTCACCCGCATCCCCTGAATCACCTGGCTTCCGCGCGTTAGCGCCGTGGCATTCGCGGCGGTCAGCGTGAGGCCGCCCGGCGGCGCATTCATCGGAATCGGGACCGACCAGATATTGGCCCGCGCCGTGTAGACCGTGTACGCCAGCCGTTTCTCATCGCTGGAGATCGAGATCGTCTTCGCGTTGAGGCCGGTGGTCACGCGCATGGGCGTGCCGCGCGGGTGACCTGACGACGAGAGATTCACCACATAGACATCCCGCGGGCCGTCACGGCTGGATAGGAAGAACAGTTGCCGGCCGTCGGTTGAGAATACGGGACTCTGGTTGTATTCGGTCGGCTCGACGACGCGCACCGCCGCCCCCCCTGGAGCGGGAAATACCAGAATCCCGCTGGGCGCGAGGTTGCCGTACAACGGCCCCGGCAACACGGAGATGCTGTTCTGCGAGACGCACGCGATCGAGCGGCCGGTCGGCGCCCACGAGCACGAGTGCAGATCGGGGCCGGTCGCGATCGTCCGCACGGGGCCACCTCCGGCCGGCGTGCCCAAGAGTGAATCACCGCGCACGAACGCGATCTCGGTTCCATCCGGCGACCAGATGGCCGATTTGACGATGCTGGTTGCGCTAGGGGGAATCAGCGCTTGCGAGGAGCCGCCGAGCGCCGGTGCGATCCATGCACCGCCTTTGGTCAGGAGCAGAATGCGCGTCCCATCGGGCGACCAGCGCGGTTGCGTTTCGACCACGGTCGAATCGTCCGAGAGAGCGATCGTTCGACCGCCGCCGCTGCCCACAGGGCGAATGAAGATCCGCATCCTGGTTGCGCTGCCCGCCGCATACGCGATCAGTTTGCCGTCCGGGGAGATCGTCGGCTGAACCTCGAGACCGGGATCGGCGGTGATTTGCTCGGACCGCCCCACGCTCACGTGGGGACCGGACGGGCGCAGCATCACGGCCGCGCCGGCTCCCGCCAGAACGACCACTCCGGCGATCGTCGCGATCAAGACCGTGCGGCTCTTGCGCGGCGCTTCCGCGGCGGGGAATCCGCCCGACGGCGTGTACTGCAGCGCCGATCCGAATTCCGCGGCGCTCCCGAAGCGATCGGCGGGCGTCATCTCGAGCGCCTTGGCGATCGCCGCGTCGATGTTCGGCGGCACGCTGGTCCGGACGGTGCGGACGCGTGTCGGCCGTTCGGTCAGCAGCTTGGCGATCAGCGCTTGCGTGCTGGGCGCGGTGTGCGGTGTGACACCCGACAGCATCTCGTAGGCGACCGCGGCCAGCGAATACTGATCGCTGCGGCCGTCGATGTGTCGCTCACCCGTCGCCTGCTCCGGGCTCATGTATTGGGGCGTGCCGATCGCGATGCCGGTGGCCGTCATACGCGAGTCCGACGCCTCGGTCACCGCGAGTGCGATGCCGAAGTCGGCGACCATCGCCTCGCCTTCGTGGATCAGGATGTTGGCGGGCTTGATGTCCCGATGAATGACGCCGCGCTTGTGCGCGTGGTCGAGGGCGCTGGCCACCTGCCGAGTGATCGCGACCGCTTCCTCGATGCTGAGCTGATGTTCGCGATCGAGTTTGGCGCGCAGCGATTCGCCGCGCACAAACGGCTGCACGTACCAGAGAAATTCGTCGGCTTCGCCCGAGTCGATCAGCGTGAGGATGTGCGGATGGTCGAGCTTCGCCGTGACCTTCACTTCATTGAGGAAGCGGACGACGCCGAGGTGAGAGGCGATCTCGGGCTTGAGCACCTTGAGCGCGACCTGACGGTCGTGCTTCAGCTCGCGCGCGAGATAGACGGTCCCCATTCCTCCCGAACCGATTTCGCGCTCGATCGTGTAGCGTTCGGCGAGTGCGGCGGCGAGCTTCTGCTCCATGATGCGGCCAAGCTACGGGGGAAAGCAGGAGCCGCCTATACTCACTTCGGACAATGTTAAGGATTTACCTTGATTTTCAGCGGCACAACGATCGTCCCCCACTGTAATCGCAACGCCGCAGAATCTGCATCGACCATCGGGAAGTAGTACGTCAGCGTCTCCAGGTAGGCACCGCTGTCGGGACTCACCTTCAGCCGCAGCGCATCCTGCGACTCGCCCGGATAATTCGTGTGCCATCCCCCGACGCCACGGTTGAAGATGATCGTCCAGGGCGCCGACTCTTCGGGAATCGTCCACAGCGAGTAGCGGCCCGCCTTGAGTGCCTGGCCGTTGATCGTGACGTCCTTCGTGAAGGAAATCGTCGTGGCGGAATCCGCGCCCGGATGCCAGATCCGATTCCACGCCACGAGGCTCCCGAACAGCGCGCGCCCGCGCGCAACCGGTCGATTGTAGGAGATCGTGATGTCGGTGGCCTGGATGCGCTGGGTGACGGTGCCGTGCTGGCTCTTTGGGTACTGCAACAGGAGCGCGAGGATCAACAGGGTCATGTGCCGTGCAGCTTTCTGACGGTCTCGATGGTGTCCGCGTCTTCGGGTTTCTTGTCGTCCCGATAGCGTATTACCCGCGCAAACCGCAAAGCGAGCCCACCGGGATAGTGCGGGCTGTCCTGTAGTCCGTTGAACGCGATTTCGACGACCAGCTCTGGTCGCACGAAGACGACGATGCCATCACGATGGGTCTCCAGCTCCTGCAGGCGCTTGGTTTGCCATTCGAGCAGCTCGTCGGTCATACCCTTGAATGTTTTTCCCAGCATGACGAAGCCCCCGTTCGCGGGATCGCGCGCGCCAAGGTGCAGGTTCGAGAGCTTGCCGTGGCGGCGGCCGTGGCCCCATTCGGCGGCGAGGACCACGAGGTCCAGCGTGTTGGCTTTCTTGATCTTGAACCAGGCCCCGCCGCGGCGCCCGGCCTCGTACGTCGATTCGAGCCCTTTCGCCATCAGCCCTTCCTGGCCGGCGCGAATCGCGGCGTCGAAAAAGTCCTGCGCCTGCTTCGCATCGGCCGTGACGAGGCGCGGTGGCCGCTGCGACTCCGGCACGCGCTCGGCCAGGATCTTGGCACGAGTCGAGTACGGCTGATCGACCAGCGACGTCCCGTCGAGGTAGAGAATATCAAAGAGGAAAGGAGTCCCGCCGCCAAGCCCTTTCATCGTCTCTTGGAAACGAACGGGGCGATTTTCGGCACCCAGAACGATCGCCTCACCGTCCAGGATCCCCTCCTTCATATCAACATTCTTCGATATGGCGACGACGGACGGGAGCTCAGCCGTGATGTCGTTCAGCGTACGCGAGAAAATCCGCACCTCGCTCGCGTTTTTATGTACCTGAATCCGAATGCCATCAAGTTTGTACTCGAATGAAGCAGGCCCCCCGCCAAGCTCGGCCAGCGCATCCGCGACATCGGTCGCAGTCTTCGCGAGCATCGGTTTGATGGGGCGCAACAGCTGGATCTTGAAGGTCGACAGGTCGCCTTTGGCAACAGCGCTCAAATCACCAGCCACCATCATGGCGCGCCGCACTTCATGCGAGGGTAAGTCGCGCGCCTTCGCCAACGCCTCCACCATGATTCCTTCGAGCGCACCCTGGCGGAGCTCCCCCGTCATCAACCTGAACAAGAAGTCCTGCTCTTCAGCAGTCGCCTGCGCAAAGAGCTCGCTGAGGAGCCGCTGTTTCTCCCCGGCCGATCCCTTGCCCGACGTTTTGGCAATCTTTTCGAGCATCTCATCCACGTCTTTCACGTGCAGACGTGCCATCGTGCCGACGTGCGACTGGGCCTTCTGCAGCGTCGCCCAGCCAACTCCCGGCTTCGACTGGCGAATCCTGCCAGACAGATAGCCGATCACCAGCTCGATTTCGTCGGGGCCGGCCTGGCGCAACAAATCCGCAAGCAGCTTGATCTTGGCCAGGCGACCGGACGTCGCGGCAACCTGGTTCGAGGTTTGGACCAAGGCATTCAGAAGCATCATCTGAAAAATCTATGCGACCTTTCCGGACTCTCGCGCGTCCCTTCCAGCATGACCCTTCTTCTGCTGCTCCAGGCCCTGAGCTTCGGGCCCGCCGTCGACAGCCTGGCTACTGCCCAAAGCTTCTCCGGTATCGTCCTCATCGCCCACGACGGCAAGGCCGTGACGGAGAAGGCATTCGGCATGGCCGATCGCGAGGCGGGCCGAGCCAACAACATCGAGACCGCATTCAATCTGGGATCGATCAACAAGTTCTTCACGCAGATCGCCATCCGGCAGCTCGCCGAGCAAGGTAAGCTCAACGTCGACTCCACACTCGGCACGTACTGGCCCGACTATCCCAATGCGGCAGCCCGCCGCGTCACGATTCGTCAGTTGCTCGAGCATCGGTCCGGGATCGGCGGGAACATCTTTGCTGCGCCGGCCGGCGGCAAGCGCAGGGACATTCGCAAACTGTCCGACTACTTGCCGCTCTTCGTCAATGAGTCACTGCAATTCGAGCCGGGAGCCCAGCAGCAATACTCCAATGCCGGTTACATCGTGCTCGGACTTCTCGTGGAGCGACTCTCCGGTGAGAACTACTACGCCTACGTCCAGAAACACATCTATCAACCCGCGGAAATGACTCGAACGGCCCATTGGGCTATTGATTCATTGCCGGCCAACACGGCGCTTGGCTACACGAGGCGTACTGAAGACGGAGGCGAGGCAACGGATGCACGTCGCAATTCCGAGCTGCTGCCGGGACGAGGCAGCTCGGCGGGTGGCGGCTACTCGACCGCGCACGACCTGCTGCGCTTCATCAACGCGCTCCGCGACTCCAGAATCCCCGGTGGGCCCGGCCTGGGCTTCGGCATTGCGGGAGGTGCGCCCGGACTGAACGCCGTCGTGGAAACGGCGCTCCCCGGCGGCTACGACGTCATCGTGCTCGCGAATCTCGATCCGCCGGCGGCCGAGCGGATGGGACGAGCGCTGAGAGAACGCATTAGGGCCACGCCCTAACAGCCGCAGAAAAACACGACAAACGTCGGCCACTCGATGTAGTACGCGATGTCGGCCGGCACGGCAAAGAGCGCGGTCACGGCGCGCAGCTCCGAGCCGGTGAGCCCGCGGCCATCGGGTCCGATGGCGGTGAGCCGCGCCGCTGTTCGAGTCACCGCCGCGAAGTGCACACCCTGAATGCGGATCTCGGTTTCGCCGTCGAGCCGACCGGCATGCGGTTGCAGCAATCCCGAGAGCGTCGTGATCGAGTCAGCGCCGAGTTTCAGAGACAGGTTCGCCGTGGCGGTCGAGCGACCTATCCCCGGTAAGGTGCTCACATGCCGAAACTCGATCGCCGGCGCCGTGACGCTGAACTCCCCGGGAAAAGTGCCGTCGCCGAGCGGTGGAATGCTGTACGGCACGGCAAAGTCGACACGAGTGGATCCGTCAGTCGCCCAGCCCTCGACCGTCGCGCACTGGCACGTCGAGTCGGCATGACTGTGCGCGATAAAGTCCGCCACGACACGACCTCCACCCGTCACCACAAACCGCAGTGACATGCTGTCCGGCCCGCCGCCGTTGAAGGTGTTGTGCGGATAGAGGTCGGCATAGCCGACCTCCACGAGAGGATACGCCGGCCGGAAGGTCGAATCGGTCTTGTAAAGGATCACCCGAATCGCGTCCGTAGGCGCGCCTGCTCGGGTCGTGAAAATCAGGTCGCGGTAGATGGCACTCCACTCGATGGTGCGGCCAAGCTGCGTCGTCGACATGTTGTGCACGTCGATGCCGGCCTGCTTCATGGGCGTCGCCAGGCCGCTGAGACCCCGAAGCGCCTCCGTCGAGACTGCGCGATCGATGCTCTCGAGGCGGCTTGCCACCAGATTGGCGTCCTGGAACGTCAGTCCCAGCGGGCCGGAACCATCCTTACAGGCGACGGCGAGGGTGGCGACGGTAAAAAGCGCGGTGGTGAAGGGACGGCGCATGTGATCAAATTACTCTAGGAAAGGGTCGAGTATAAGTTCTTGCCATGAGAACAATCTGCTTTTCCTGCGCCATGAGCCTCGACGGCTACATCGCCGCCCCCGATGGGGGTTACGACTGGATCGTGATGGATCCCGAGATCGATTTCGACGCGATGTTCAAGCGCTACGACACGGTGTTGATGGGCCGAAAGTCCTACGATGCGGCGAAGGGAGCCGATTACGGCATGCCCAAGCCAAACACCTATGTGTTCTCGAAAACGCTGCGCCAGGCCGACACAAAAGGTGTGACCGTGTCGAACGATCCGCAGAAGACCGTGACCGAGCTCAAGAAAGCGCCGGGAAAGGACATTTGGCTGTGGGGCGGCGGCGAGCTGTTCCGGAGTCTACTCGAGCTGCAGCTGGTCGATGCACTCGAGGTCGCCGTGATTCCGGTGCTCCTCGGCGACGGCTTGCCGCTGCTGCCGAAGTCCAACGCCGGCGCAAAGCTCGTCCTCACCAACCAGAAGCTCTTCAAGAAAACTGGCACGGTGATGCTGAATTA
>Ga0070704_100002487_pt1 | contig 10361 bp, 12 predicted proteins | sample KBSK5252metaG_FD_65467 | JGI IMG/M metagenome (GOLD analysis project Ga0070704, IMG submission 65467) | Corn, switchgrass and miscanthus rhizosphere microbial communities from Kellogg Biological Station, Michigan, USA - KBS K5-25-2 metaG | ecosystem: Host-associated > Plants > Roots >... | reverse complement strand
GATCGGGCGTCCTGGAGGTCCGAGCTGAACCGGGCATAGATGGCGACGCGCATGGCGATGTGCCCTCCCTCGCTTGCTCGGCAGCATAGTCCTCTTGCGCCGCCTGCCGCGCAAGCGCTCGTGCGAGATCGTCCAGAATTTCTTTCGCAGTCCGCCGTGATCTGATGGGTGCGACCCGATGGTTCTCGGCAGTCGCCGTGACTGCGCACTCACGCGACAAAGAGTGATGCGGATCGTTCGCTTCCGGATGAGGCTGGTCGCCCCCGATCGCTGGTGGATTCTTCAAGGTGCCGACGCTGTTCAAGGATTGGTATCCTGGGTTGGCGGAGCGGCAGGCGTCCTGGCGAACTGCTGGTGATCCTCCGCGCAGCGGTCGTCCTTCGGCCCGCGCTGGTGCTGATCCAGGCGAGGGCATCCACCTGGCCGCGCCGCACCGTCGCTGCGGCGGCGGTTTCGCGCTCGCCCTGCCGAAGCAGCAGCCACCCGGCCGCGAGCATGACAAGGCCCGAGAACGTGAAGGAGATGTCCCAATATACCCAGTTTTCATGCGCGACCGTCTCGTTGACGTGATGTAGGCCGAGCACGTGATGGTTGATGATGCCTTCGGCCGTGTTGAAGAGTCCAAAGCCGAGCAGCACGGTGCCCGCGAGCAGCTTGCTCGACCAGAACAGATGCCGTCGCTGGGCACTGCGCCAGAGCACAAACAGCCCCGCGACCACAAACAGATATGTGGTGCTGTGGAAGATGCCGTCCCAGAGCGTGTTGAGCTCGAGGTTCTCGATCGTGTTCACGGGATACCAGCTGCTCAGCATGTGGTGCCACTGCAAGAGCTGGTGCAGCACGATGCCGTCGAAAAAGCCGCCGAGCCCCAACCCGAACAGCACGCCCGCCGCCTTGGGAAAATGCCGCTGCTCGGCGTCCATCAATGAGCGCTACTTCTTCCAGAGCGCGCCGAGCACCAAGCCAATAGCAGCGGCGACCGCAAGCGTTGTGATGGGCTGCTCCTTGAGCGACTTCTCGACGAAGGGGCGAAACTGCTTGACTGCCTTCTGCGCCCGCTCTCCATGGTGCCGAGCCTGTTCGGCGATATTGCTGGTCATCTCCTGCGCGCTGTCCGCGGTCTCCTTTACCCGTTCGCCTGCAGCGTCCGCCATATCACGCAGGCGGTCCTTTGCGCCTTCGGTAGTGGTCTGGCCATAGCCGTAAGACGGGTCGCCGGCTTTCTGCTGTGTCATGGGGTCTCCTTCGGCCGGCCCTACCTGGCGGGCTTTGTGGCCTCGTCAAGCGGAACGCGAGGTCATTGGGCTTGTTCCAGCCGTTGCGCCGGTTCGAACGGTCGCAGCAGGGCGGACGCAGACGCGGCCGCCGGCCACATACACCCCCGGAATACTGGTTCCGCCATTCTCATCACAGTCGACGCCCTTCTCGCCGTAGCGGCACCCGAGCTTCTCAAGCAGGGGGAGCTATGTCGAACACTTTTGTACCGGCCCAGTTGCTCGCGCGGCGCGGCCCAGCAGATCCGCCGTCCAGCCTCCTCGGCGGTGATGCTGGCCACCGCACGATCGCCGACGTGCCTTTGGAGACATGCTTAACGGCATCACGATGCCCGCGCGGCACAGGCAGACTTGGCCTCAGACCCGAGTTCAAGCACGCTTCTGCCGCAAAGCTTCAGCTAGTCTTTGAAGTCCAGAGAAGAGGTACCAGAGTCCGACCGCTCCCATGACTTGCCGATCAAGACCAAGTGATGCATTGACATTAGTCCGCCGGCAGCCGGGCAATTCGTTGGGCGTTGCATCAGGCGGATAGGGTTGGGCGAGCGATATCATGCGTGCCGCGCGGCGCTTGCCTGAGCAGAGCAAGGGGTCGCGCCTGCGACCAGACGCGTTTACGATGGACAAACTGGATCATGCGACCCGCAAGTCTCGATCCACATGTGCCCGAGAGAGGCTCCGTTTGATTGATCAACTGCAGAAGGTTCCCACGGGCATCCGGGGACTGGACGAGCTGACCGGTGGGGGACTGCCGGCCGGCAGACCCACCCTGGTATGTGGCGGTCCAGGCTGCGGCAAGACGCTGCTCGCGATCACATTCCTGGTGCACGGTGCTGTCGACCATGGCCAGCCGGGGCTGCTTGTCTCCTTCGACGAACGCATCGCGGATTTGACCGTCAACGTGGCCTCGCTCGGATTCGACCTCGCCGACCTGCAGCGCCGGAAGCTGCTTGCCACCGACTACGTGAGGATCGATCGCCAGGAGATGCATGAGACGGGCGAGTACGACCTGGAAGCCCTCTTCATACGCCTGGGGCACGCGGTTCAAACGGTCGGCGCGCGCCGGGTGGTGCTCGACACGATCGATACGCTGTTTGCCGGCATTCCCAATGAGGCGATTGTGCGGTCCGAGCTGCGACGGCTGTTCGATTGGCTCAAGGATCGCCAACTGAGCACGGTGATCACGGCCGAGCGCGGCGAAGGCAGCCTGACACGGCACGGCATCGAGGAATACGTGTCCGACTGCGTCATCCTTCTCGATCACAGGATCGTCGACGATCTTTCGACGCGGCGATTGCGGGTCGTCAAGTATCGAGGCACATCGCACGGCACCAACGAGTACCCGTTCACGATCGATGATCAGGGCATCACGGTGCTACCGATCACGTCGACTCGGCTCGCACATGCTGCGACCGACGAGACGGTCTCCTCCGGGGTATCCGAGCTCGATGCCATGCTGGGGCGCGGGGGTCACTTCCGGGGCAGCAGCATTATGCTGAGCGGCGGTCCCGGCACCGGAAAGACGACCATTGGCGCGTCCTTCGCGGATCGAACATGCAGCCGCGGCGAACGATGCTTGTACTTTGCCTTCGAGGAGAGCCCGAGCCAGCTCGTGCGCAATATGCGCTCGGCGGGCGTCGATTTGCGGCCTTGGATCGACCAGGGATTGCTGCTCGTCCAATCATCGCGTCCCAGCCTCGGAGGCCTTGAGATGCACCTCGCCCTGATGCTCAAGGCGGTGCAGGATTTCTCGCCCTCCGCCGTAGTCGTCGACCCGCTCTCGGCGCTGGTCGCGAGCGGCATGCATTATCAGACAGCCTCGATGGCGGTGAGGCTTGCGGACTACCTCAAGAGCAACATGGTGACCGCTCTCTATATCAGCTTGCAGGATCAGGAAGGTCCAAGCGGTCTCGATATCTCCTCGATCATGGATACCTGGATCGTGGTCAGGAACGAGCGCACGGATCGCGAGCTCTCGCGTCGGCTCCATATCGTCAAGTCCCGCGGCATGGACCATTCCAGCGCCGTGCGCAGGATGGAGATCACCGGCTCGGGCGTGCAGTTGACCGATCTTGCGCTGGGGGCCACCCAAGCCGAGCAGAGCGGGCGATGACAGCGACCGGGCATTGGGACCTCCGTCTTTACGTGGCCGGTCACACCGAGAAATCGGTGCGAGCGATCAACAATCTGAAGCGTATCTGCAAGGAGCACCTGGAGGGCAGGTACACCATCGAGGTGATCGATCTGATCGAAAAGCCGCAGCTCGCCGCTGGTGACCAGATCGTCGCTCTTCCGACCCTGGTGCGCCGCCTGCCCGAGCCCATAAAAAAGATTCTGGGCGATCTTTCCGACCAGGAGCGCGTTCTGGTCGGTCTGGACGTTCGGCCCCAGGCCTGACCAACAAGAGCAACCCCGCGAGTGAAAACGAGTCGGTACAACCTCACCCTCTTCATCACGGGCACCACGCCCCGCTCGCTGCGGGCGATCTCCAACGTGCGCGACTTTTGCAGCCGCGAGCTGGCGGATGACTACGAACTGGAGATTGTCGACCTTTACGAGGCGCCCGAGAGGGCGCAGCCAGCCAACGTCATTGTCGCTCCCACGCTGATCCGCCACCAACCAAGGCCGCTGAAGCTCCTGGTCGGAGACATGTCCGAAACCGCGCGACTGCGCGCCCTCATCCTGGCTCCTTGAGATGGCGGCTGATCCGGAGCGGGAGGAACTGGAGCGCCTGCGTCGACGGCTGGCCGAGGCTGAAGACGCTCTACACGCCATTCGCACCGGCGAGATCGACGCCATCGTCGTGCAGGGTCCCACCGGGCCCGTCGTGTACAGCCTCAAGACCGCCGACACGCCTTACCGGCTGCTGGTGGAGCAAATGCACGAGGGCGCCCTCACCGTGTCCGCGGCCGGCGTGATCATGTACGCCAACGCCGCGTTCGCGGGCCTGGTGGGCATGCCGGTGGAGCAGCTCCGCGGCTGCGACCTGGCCGACTTTGTTGCCGATCCTTCGGACCACGAGGCCTTGCGTTTGTTCAGCCCGGGTCGCGAAATCCGCCTGATCTGCGGTCGGGGCCGCGAAACGCGAAACGCGTACGTATCCTCAGCTCCGCTCTCGATGGACGAGAGCGAGATGCATTGCGTGATCGTGACTGATCTGACGCGACAGGAGCTGCGTCGGCGTCATGAAGCCATCGTCAATTCGTCGGCGGATGCCATCTACAGTCTGACGCCCGACGGGATCATCACAACATGGAATCGAGCCGCCGAGCGGCTCTATGGGTATGCGCCTGACGAGATCATCGGGCGCAAGGTGGACACGCTGTTTCCCTCTCAAGGGTCAGAACCGGACCGGTCGCTCGAGAGCGTGCTGCAAGTGAAGCAATCGCAGCTTGAGACCCTGCAAGTCGACAAGCGGGGCAGGCCGATCGAGGTCGCTATCAGCGTAGCCAGCTTCGAAGCAGCCGGCGTTTTCCAAGGGATTGCCGTGATTGCCCGGGACATGACCGAGCGGAACCGCGCACGAGACCACATCAGGCTGCTGTTGAACGAGAGCACGCATCGCGCCAAGAACCTTCTTGCCGTCGTCCAGGCGATCGCTGGTCAGACCGCCCGCTTTGCGGATACGCTTGACCAGTTCCAGGACCGCTTCGCCGCCCGGCTGCACGCAATGGCCCTCTCGCACGACTTGCTCGTCAGCGAGGGTTGGAAGCGTGCGCGCCTTTCCGAGCTCGTGCGCGTGCAATTGGAGACCTTCGACCCTGGTGGGCGCGTGACCACACAAGGGCCCGATGTCTATCTCGTGGCCGATGCCGCTCAGCACGTCGGTCTCGCCTTGCACGAGCTCGCGACCAACGCGGCAAAGTACGGCGCGCTTTCAGCTGTCGGGGGAGCGATCACACTGCATTGGGAGATCGTCGGCAACGGGCCCAAGGTGTTGCGTTTGAGCTGGCGGGAGCGCGAGGGCCCGCCGGTGGCGCGCCCCTCCCGCGTGGGCTTCGGGAGCACCTTGATTGAGAAAGCCATCGAGCACGCCCTCGAGGCCACAGTCGTGACCGAGTATGCTCCGGAAGGCTTCTCATGGACCATCGAGATCCCATCCCGGTACATTGCAGCCGCCCCCGGACCACATCGCGACAATCACTGAATGGGAACGGTCTCCCGTCTGGAGGCGGAGCGACCACGGTTGCAAGTTGCCAATGACGTAACAGAGCCGGAGCAACGCAGCTCTCCATCCGACATCCCTGGTTTGCTCCGGGAACGTTCGATGGTTCAAAGCAACCTGCGTGACGGAGTAAGGCATTTCCCGAAGAGGAGGGTGTGATCGAATTTCGCGGCAGGAGCCGGATCAACCTCCAATCTTCAGCGTCTTCTCTGCTTCGCGGTTCCTCCGCATTTTCAAGGGGGCGGTGATGCCGGCCTTAGCATCGACGCAGCCGCGCCCCTGTACGGGCCACAGCCGCCCCGATGCCCTGACCGGTCGCCGCTAGCCCGTCCGGGCTATTGCGGGGCGAGCCCAGCGGCATCAAATCTCGCGCCATGAGCCTCGCCAAGGGACAAACCGAGGCTCCAATCTGAGAAAAGGAGATGACCATGATCATGAAGATTATTGCCGCTGCCCTTCTGGCCGGGTCGGTTCTCACGACTATGGCCGGTCCGGGGATCGCAGACGACGCGCCGTGGACCGCCGAGAGGTTCTGGGATGAACATTCTCGCAGGCAGTTCTGACATCCTTATCCCACGGTGACTGCCGACATCGACACTGTGGTGCGCGGCAATGCCAGCTTGCGCGGCACGTTCACCAATAACCGAGCGAGAGTCCCCCGTGCTCTCGCTCAAGGCCGGATGTCTCTCCGTCCGGCAGGGCGGTGCGATCTCCCCCGTCGCACCGCCCGACTCTCTTCTGAAACCTCAGCGGCGTGCCCTGTCCGGCCAGCTGCGTCCAACTCTCGACTTTGATTCTTTGCTGGAACGCGCACGTACGGAGCCGACTCCTGGGAGGCCACCAAGAGAAAGCGTGATGGATGAACGTTCGCCGCGTTCTCCTGGTCGAGGATGACTATCTGTTGGCCACGGGGATTGCAGACGCATTTGCCCGACTCGGGGTGGAAACGGTAGGGCCAGCAGGCAGCGTCAAGCAGGCGCTGGAGCTGGTGGAGCATGGCGGCCGCCTTGATGCGGCAGTTCTCGATATCAACCTGCGCGGGGACGTGGTCTATCCGGTTGCCGACGCTCTTCGGGCGCGCGGCGTACCGTTCGTCTTCGCGACAGGATACGAGCAGCGGGCGATCGCCGAGAGATATAGGGATGTGGCGAGCTTCCGGAAGCCTATCGATCCGTCCCGCGTTCTGCGCGCCTTGTTCGGCGCGAGCGATAGGCAGTTGGAGGATAAGATCGTCGAGCAGGCGCGCGAGTACGGTGGAGTTTCGCGGGATTCCGCCCGTCTGGTCGGGCCTTTTGCCACGTTGGCCGCGCTAGTCGGCGCGGCCGCGATAGGCTTCGTGCTCGGCGTTCTCTGGAAAAGGCGATAGGCACGTGACCGCGCGCGTTGCGGCCAGGCGCCTGCCAGCGCCCACGAGACGTTGCGAAGTCGGCTCGGTTAGATCCTGTCGCCTGCAGCTCGCCTCTCGGCTGCAAACAGCTCGGATGCAAGGACCGCCGCCTCGGTTCTGTTCTTGAATCGCAGTTGGCGCAATATGGCGGAGACATGAAGCTTGATGGTGTTGGGCGAGCGCCCGAGAGACCTGGCGATCTCTTTGTTGGTCTTGCCTTCGCCCAACAGGCGGAGCACTTCGAGTCGCCTGCGGCTCAAGCCCGAGAGGATGGCGGTAGGGCCGGTATTGGCTTTGGCGGTCTGGCTCGGGGCTACGGTGCCGCGATCCGTCAGCATGTCGGTCAATTGAGACGTAAGGCCCTCCGAGATGGCCCGTTCGACGCTGGCCCCGATCACGTCCAAGTCGAGCGGCACAATCTCATCTCTGGACCGCTTGGAGGACTTTTCACCGGACGTCACAGCATCCGGCAAAATCCCTGTCAGGTCTGTGTGCACGAGCGCGACGCCCGCCGGCGCGCCGAGCGAGAGCGGTACCCCGGAGAGCACGAACCACCGCCTTTTTGTAGGCGAATGGCATGGATAGATCAGCGTCAGCAGATCAAGCCGCCGACTGAGCAGCGCCCTCAAGTCTCTCAGCAGGCGCGACGACCCCGGTGCATTGCAGTAGTCGAGGTAATTGAGACCGACTCCTGCTCGCGGCAGGCGCAGCCCGTTGCGTCGCCCAAATCGCTCCCACCTGCCATTCACCCCGACAATCGTACCCCTGCGGTCCAGGATGGCAATGCTGACCGGCAGCGCCTGGATCGCGCTGAGCTTCTGGAGCATATTGTCTGGTGAAACCCTCATCGCTTTGGTCCGATCGCCGGGCAATCGGCTCAATCACCCCGCTGATGCCCGCGTCCGTGGATTGATTTGAAGGGATGCCGAGCAATCATTGCTCTACCAGCCCCTTGGTCATTTGGGCTATTGCGACAGGCGTCATCCGCAGCCAATTTCTGAGCGCATTCTTTGAACGCTAACCTGGTAAGGACCAAACCGTTCCCATCGGATCGGTTGGGGGGAAGCGTGATGGGTATTAACCAACGTCTGAGCGGGGCACGCTCCGGCAATCTGCAGGACCGGCGAGTAAAGCCGGTCGACAGGCACATCTCCATGTGACGTATCGCAAAGGGTACAGGATGAGCCGTGGCGCACAGAGCCATAGAAGTCAATGACCGGATGCAGCGAGGCTATCGCTACGAGCTGACAGCGCCGGCCGGACGCAACTTCGATCCCGAGTTCCGCCCTGAGCTGACGCCCGCCGAAATGCTTCGGCTTGGCGTATTCGGGGGCAAGTACATGACCGATTGCAAGGACGAGTTTCCTCGCCGCTGGTTCGTGGGTGCCAAACTCGCGCCCCACCGATTTGATCCATCGCTGAACTATTTCGGGGTCAAAGCCGGCCAGCCGCTCTCGGTATGGCGGCGCGAGGGGTGGCTGCATCCAGCTGATCCGCGCGGTTGGCTTCAATGGTACTGCCGGTACTACCGGGGGCGGCGCCTGCCTGACGAAGATGCACGGCAAATCAAGCGCTGGAAGGCCATACGGCGGCACGTCCGTCAGGTTCAGGACAACTGCGTGCCGGGCGATCTCACGTGCCGCAAGCGCCAGCGCCAAGCCCTGCTCCAGTGGGCTTACGACAGCCGCAGGCTATAGCGAGCAGGCCAATCTTGGGAGAGGCGGCCGGCGCGCAGCTTGAGGCCACCTTTGTGATGAGCAGGTGAGATGGAATGACAGGCCGTTCGTTCTTGCGCTTGATCGGCTGTTTGGCGTTATGCCTGGGCGTCGCGCTGGCAAACGGCAGCGTTACCTATCCCGAGATCCCCACCTGGTACGCGTCCTTGACCAAGCCCGCGTGGACGCCACCAAACTGGGTTTTCCCGCTTGTCTGGACCGTCCTCTACATGATGATGGGTGTAAGTCTGTGGCTGCTGTGGGATCGAGCTGCCGATACGGGCGCACGACGAACGGCGATCACACTTTTCCTCCTGCAGCTGGGGCTCAATGCCGCCTGGTCGCCGGTCTTCTTTGGGCTCCACCACCCGCGGGCGGGTCTGGTGATTATCGTCCTGCTGGCTGCCGCAATTGCGGCCACGATCCTGGCAGCGTGGCGCACGCAACGGGTGGCGGCCTGGCTTCTCGCTCCCTATCTGGTCTGGGTCGTGTATGCGGCGACTCTCAATGCCGGCATCGTAACACTTAACGTCTGATCGCGGTTCAGGCGTTGATGCATTGTTTCGCCAATGGGATGGACCGGCGGTGCTGCCTGGCGTGCGCCAGCACACCCAAATTTCCTTGAATGGCTCAAGGCCCATGACAAGTTGCCCCGCAACGAGGTGCCGGTGGTGCTCATGGAGCAGGTTCTCTATTGGCACTTCCTGCGTGAGACGGGCTTGCCCATGAGCCATGTCGTACAGTGTCCGACATTCTCGCCAAGCTCCGCGGCGTTGAGAAATGTCAACCGACTGGCGCACCCCGACGGGGGAAGGGTCGACGCCGGTTGTGTTCAGGATTTCGAAGAGACGGCGCCGACGCGCCAGTTGGTTCAGCTTACCGCGACAGCGTGCAAGCGAGCACGAAAAGTTCAGCCCCGCCAACGCCTGTGGGCGTCACCAGGAGGTGGCCGAACTCACTACGCCAACGAGCGTACACTGGCGGTCCCAACGCTCCGCGGCTCCGGTCCGCCTTGCTCTGGTTGGCTGGTCGTCGTTGATCTTCCAAGCAGGCCGGCTGGACAGGCAGCGCGCATCATGAGTCGTACTGCAGGCGGAGCAGGCGAGCAGAACGACCAGAGGCGCCAAAGAAGCAAATCGGCCGTGCTGGCGCATGCAAGCTCCTGAGCGGATGGACGACAGGAAGGGCCCCGGCCAGGGGAGTGGCCGGGGCCTGCGTTCCATACGAGCCGAGTGGGCAGCCACCTAGCCTCTGGTGAACCCAGCCAAGATGGCCGCCTCGGGCTAACGGCCGGTTAACGCCCCGCGCGCGGTCCGTAATCGAATCCCTGCGGCTCAATAGTCCTGGATGATATGCAAGTACTGGTGCGGGTGCGGCTGCTGGGGAGGGGACTGCGAATGAAAGCACGCCAGCTCATTACGAATTCGTCGTTTGGCCCGGATCAGGTGAAGGCCATGGGAAAGGCTTTGGACGACGCATGGGCACAGCTCGCACCGAGCGTCGATAACCGCCCCGATCGGCCGACGACCGGAGTGATCTGAGACGCGACACCCGGCGACTGACCCGATGTGCCAGAAGGAGATGGAGCACGATCGTTCTGTTCGGGTTGTGTAGCGCGAGACGACAGGCGGTGGTCGCGCGGTTCCGACCGGAGCCCCATTTGACCTGCCAGAGACCCTCCTGGAGTATGTTTGCGACTGGCGCCGACCGCAGCGGGCGCGCCGAGGTTCAGCGCCGGGTGAAGGCGCCCGCAGGCCCCGCGCTGCAGCACGGGTCCTCGCGCAGCTTGCCGTAGGCGCGAATAAGCCTGTCGACCAGCTCCC
>Ga0070704_100002484_pt1 | contig 10362 bp, 10 predicted proteins | sample KBSK5252metaG_FD_65467 | JGI IMG/M metagenome (GOLD analysis project Ga0070704, IMG submission 65467) | Corn, switchgrass and miscanthus rhizosphere microbial communities from Kellogg Biological Station, Michigan, USA - KBS K5-25-2 metaG | ecosystem: Host-associated > Plants > Roots >... | reverse complement strand
GTAAAAGGGCTCCGCGATCAGCTCGCGGATTTCTTTCGCAGTGATCACGCGGTAGACGCCGGCGAGTCGCTGCGCGGCGGAAACGTCGAGGCGCTTGATGCGGCCGTGCGCCACGCTCGAGCGGAAAATCTTCCCGTAGAGCATCCCGGGCAGCCGCAGGTTGTGCACGTACTCGGCGCGGCCCATGACCTTGAGCCACGACTCGAGCCGCGGCACCGAGCGGCCGACCTGCGGCGTCTCAGCGGGGTGCGTTGCGCGCTTCATGGATTGCCCGCGCCACATAGACGCGGACCAGTTGCTTCTTGTAGGCGGCGGAGCCGTGCAGGTCGTCCTCGATGCGGACTTCGGCTGCCGCCGCTTCGCCGGCCTGCTTTAGCGCCCCGGGATTTCCCGAAAGCGCCTGTTCCGCAGCTCGCAGCCGGGTCGGCTTGTCGGTGGCCGCGCCGAGCACGATGCGCGCGTCGTCGCCGTCGATCACCACCGCCACGCCGACCGCCGGCCAGTCGTCCGCCGAGCGCGTGGTGCACTTCAGGTACGCCGCGGCGCGCCGGCCGAGCGCGGGCACGCTGACGCTCGTGATGATCTCGTTTCGCGCCAGCGTGTTCTCGAGATAGCCGGCATAGAGCGCTTCGACCGGCATGCGGCGCTCGCCGCGCGGGCCGGCAATCGTCACCCTTGCATCCAGAGCGACCAGCAACGGCGGCAGGTCCATGTGCGGGTCGGCGTGCGCCAGCGCACCACCCACCGTGGCGACGTTGCGGACCCGGACGTTGGAAAGCGTGCGCAGCGTGCGGGTAATCACCGGCCAGCTGCGTTTCACGGCTGGATTTCGTTCCAGAGCCGCGAGGGTAACCATGGCGCCCACACGCAGCTCGCCGTTCGCTTCGATCTTGTCCAAGCCGAGCTTCCCCAAGCTCACCAGGCGGCTGGGGCGGAGCACGCCAGCCTTCATCATGAGCATCAGCGCGGTGCCGCCGGAGAACGGCCGCGCGCCTTCGGCGTCGAGCAGCCCGATGGCATCGGACAGGCTCGCGGGCTGGGAAAGCTCGAACGGCGCCATCGCTCGTATTCTATTGGCGCCGCCAGGTGGTCTTGCCGCCCTTGTCCTCGAGGACGATGCCGCGCTCGAGGAGCTCTTTGCGGATGCGGTCGGCCGCCGCGTAGTCCTTGCGCTTGCGCGCGCTTTCCCGCTCGGCGATCTTTTCCGCGATCCAGTCTTCGGATCTTCCCTGCAGGAATGTCTGCGGATCGCGCTGCAGGAGGCCGAGCACCCCGGCGAGCGCCTTCAGCTGCCCGGCGAGGTCGCGCTCGCCGCTGTTCACGCGGTTCGCGAGCTCGAAGAGCACGGCCACGGCCTCCGGGGTGCCGAAGTCGTCGTCCATTGCTTCCTTGAAGCGCTTCGCATGCGGCGCGCTCCAGTCGACCGCAGTGCTGCCGGAGAAATCCTTGAGCGCGGTATACAGGCGAGTGAGGGACGCCTTGGCATCGTCCAGGTGCGCGTCGGAGTAGTTGAGCGGACTGCGGTAGTGCGCCCGGAGGATGAAGAAACGCACGACTTCCGGGTCGTAGCGCTTCAGCACGTCTCGCACGGTGAAGAAATTCCCGAGCGACTTGGACATCTTCGCTTCGTCCACCTGCACGAACGCATTGTGCATCCAGTAGTTGACGAACGGCTCGTCGGTCGCCCCTTCGGACTGCGCGATCTCGTTCTCGTGATGCGGGAACTGCAGGTCCTCGCCGCCGCCGTGGATGTCGAAGCGGTTGCCGAGGAGCTCGGTCGACATCACCGAGCACTCGATGTGCCAGCCGGGCCGGCCCTTGCCCCACGGCGAGTCCCAGGACGGCTCGCCCGGCTTCGCCGCCTTCCAGAGCACGAAGTCGAGCGGATCGCGCTTCGCCTCGCCGACCTCCACGCGCGCGCCGGCGCGCAGCTCGCTCGGTTTCTTGCCGGACAGCTGTCCGTACTCTTCGAACGTCGACACGCGGTAGTAAACGTCGCCGTTGGCGGCGTGGTACGCATGCCCGCGCTGGGTGAGCTCCTCGATCATGCGGATCATGCCCGGGACCGACTGGGTCGCGCGCGGCTCGTGCTCGGGCTTGAGCAGGCCGAGGGCGGCGAAATCCTCCTCGTTGGCGCGGATGAAGCGCTCGGTCAGCGCCTGGATCGGCTCGCCGTTCTCATTCGCGCGCTTGATGATCTTGTCGTCGATATCCGTGATGTTGCGGACATACGTGAGCCGGTAGCCGGCCGCACGCAGGTAGCGCGCGACGACGTCGAACACCACGAGCATCCGGGCATGACCGACGTGGAGAAAGTCGTAGACCGTCATGCCGCAGACGTACATTCGCACTTCGCCCGGCCTGAGCGGCACGAATTCCTGCTTTTCCCTGCCGAGGGAGTTGAAGATCTTCAGGATTAGTCTAGAATGCCGATGCTTTCGTAGGGCCTTGAAAATATTAGCACAATGCTGAGTCTGGCCGCCCGCTTCGGTTGGGTCCTGATCGCGCTCGCGAGCGCGCTGCCGGCGCTTGCCGACGAAGTGCAGGATGCCGCCAAGCTCCTGAAGGCGGGCCAGCACAAGCAGGCCCTCGATCTCGTGAACAAGGTGCTCGCCTCGAAGCCGAAGGATGCGCAGGCACGCTTCCTCAAGGGACTCATCTACACCGAGCAGGGCAAGAGCAAGGAAGCGATCGAGCTCTTCACTCAGCTCACCAAGGACTATCCGGAGCTGCCCGAGCCCTACAACAACCTCGCCGTGATTTACGCCTCGCAAGGGCAGTACGAGAAGGCGCGCGCCGCGCTCGAGCAGTCGATCCGCACCCACCCGAGCTATGCCACGGCGTACGAGAACCTGGGCGACGTCTACGCCAAGCTCGCGAGCCAGGCGTACGACAAGGCGCTGCAACTCGATTCTTCCAATGCGGCGGCGAAGAACAAGCTTTCGCTCGTGCGCGACCTGGTCGGCCGCCCGGCGGCGGCGGCCACGACGGCGGTGGCAGCGGCGCCGAAGGAGCCTGCCAAGCCCGTCGCGGTCGAAAAGCCTGCAAAACCGGCGGCAACCGCCCCGGCGGGAGACCCGAACAAGGAAATCCTGAACGCGCTCAACGGCTGGGCGCAGGCCTGGTCGAAGAAGGATGCGGACACCTACCTCGACTACTACGCCAAGGACTTCAAGACGCCGGGCGGCGAGGCGCGGGCCGAATGGGAGAAAACGCGCCGCGCCCGCATCACGGCGCCGAAGTCGATCTCGGTGAGCCTCGAGCAGCCCAAAGTGACCATGAGCGGCGCCGAGCGGGCGACGGTGACCTTCCGCCAGAATTACCGGTCCGACGTCCTCAAGTCGAATAGCCGCAAGACCTTGGTGATGGTGAAGGCCGACGGCGGCTGGAAGATCCTGGAAGAGAAAAGCGGCTGATGCGTTTCTGGTTCTTTCTGACGCTCCTCTGCGCCACGCTTGCGCTGGGGGGCACCCCGACCCCCGAAGACCGCCTGTCGCAGGTGTTCGAGTCGATCGAGGCGAACCGGCTCGATGAAGCCATGCAGCGCGTCGACGCCCTGATCCGCGACTATCCGAATTTCCGGCTGGCGCACCTCGTGCGCGGCGACCTGCTCCTCGCGCGCTCGCGCCCGCTGCAGACGTTCGGCAACGTGGTGAAGACCGTGCCCAACGAGAAAATCGACGGCCTGCGCGAAGAAGCGCTCGCGCGCCTGCGCGCCCTGCGCCAGCGTCCGGGCGACGACCGCCTGCCGCGCTATGTGCTGCAGCTTCACCCCGAGCAGAAGCACGTGCTGGTCGTCGATGCCAAGCGCTCGCGGCTCTACGTCTTCGCCAACAGCCAGGGAACGCCGCGGCTGATCGCGGACTATTACGTGACGCTCGGCAAGAACGGCATCGAGAAGACGCGCGAGGGCGACCAGAAGACCCCGGTCGGCGTGTACCACGTGACCGCGAACCTGCCGCGCAAGAAGCTGATCGACTTCTACGGGGTCGGCGCGTATCCGATCAACTATCCCAACGAGTGGGACCGCCGCCAGGGACGCGACGGCCACGGCATCTGGCTGCACGGCGTGCCTTCGGATGTCTACGCGCGCCCGCCGCGCGCGAGCGACGGCTGCATCGTGCTTTCCAACCCCGACCTCGAGTCGGTCGGGCGCCATGTCCAGGTCGGCCTCACGCCGGTGATCATCGCCGACGAGGTCGAGTGGAGCGACGCGCAGAGCATCGCCGCCGAGCGCGCGTCGCTCGCCGCCGCGCTCGAGCAGTGGCGCACCGACTGGGAAAGCCGCGATGCCGAGCGCTACCTCGCGCACTACTCGAGCCGCTTCGCCTCGCGCGAAGGCCAGAACTTCGACGCCTGGGCCGCTCACAAGCGCAAGGTGAACAGCGGCAAGCGCTGGATCAAGCTCGGGCTCGGGCGCGTCGCGATGTTCCGCTACCCGCGCGAGCGCGATTTCGTGGTCGTGACCTTCGACCAGAATTACCGTTCCGACAGCCTGTCCAACGTCATGCGCAAGCGCCAGTACTGGGTCAAGGAAGGCGCGAGCTGGAAAATCCTCTACGAGGGAGCCGGATGAAACTGAAACACCTCTTTATTCTTTCCGCCGCGGCGGTCACCCCCGGTGCGCTGGCGGCCGATCCGCAGGTCGATGTCAAGACGAGCGCCGGCAACATCCGGATCGAGCTCTACCCGGCCAAGGCGCCGAAGACCGTCGAGAACTTCCTGCAGTACGTGCGCGACGGGCACTACAACGGCACGATCTTCCACCGCGTGATCCCGGGCTTCATGATCCAGGGCGGCGGCATGACGCCGAACATGGCGCAGAAGCAGACCCGGCCGCCGGTCCCGATCGAATCCAAGAACGGCCTCAAGAACGACGTCGGCACGCTCGCCATGGCGCGCACCTCGGATCCGAACTCGGCCACCGCGCAGTTCTTCATCAACGTGAAGAACAACGACTTCCTGAACTATCCGGGGCAGGACGGGCACGGCTACACGGTGTTCGGCAAGGTCGTGGATGGCATGGACGTGGTCAACAAGATCGTTTCCGTGCCGACCGGCAACCAGGGCATGCACCAGAACGTGCCCAAGACGCCCGTCGTCATCGAATCGATGAGCCTGGTGTCCGAAAAGAAGTAGCAGCGCCAGGTAGTGCCGTCGCTCTTCATCTCCGACCTGCACCTCACCGAGGAGCGGCCGGAGGCGAACGAGCGCTTCATCGGCTTCCTGGAAGACAAGGCGCGGGGCGCCGACGCGCTCTACATCCTGGGCGACTTCTTCGAGTACTGGATCGGCGACGACGACATCGCCGAGCCGTTCAATGCCGTCGTCGCCGGCCTCCTCCGGGACCTTAGCCGCAAGCAAAAGCTGTATCTGATGCACGGCAACCGCGATTTCCTGATCGGCGAGCGCTTCTGCGCCGCCACCGGCGCGCAGCTCCTGCAAGACCCGACTGTCGCCGAGGTCGAAGGCGTGAAAACCCTGCTCATGCACGGCGACACGCTCTGCACCGATGATGTCGACTATCAGGCCTGGCGCCGTACCGCGCGCAATCCTGCCTTTCAGGCCGACTTCCTGTCGAAGTCCCTGCCGGAGCGGCGGCGCCTGATCCTGCAGATGCGGGAGAAGAGCAAGGAAGTCGTGCAGGGAAAGCCGGCCGAGATCATGGACGTGAACGGCGACGCGGTGCGCGAGGTGCTGCGCCGCCACGACGTGCGCCGTTTGATCCATGGCCATACCCACCGCCCCGGCCGCCACGCGATCGAAGTCGACGGCCGGCGCTGCGAGCGCTGGGTGCTGCCCGACTGGTACGGCCGCGGCGGCTACATCGAGGTCGGGCGCGCCGGACCGAGGCTGGTGCGTTTCTAGTACTTCTTACCGCCGGCAGTAAAAGGGACCACCGAAAAGGGGTCAGAACAAATTTCAGGATAAACCGGTCACCGCAGGCCGTTGAGCGGCCGCGCTTATCGCCATTTCCTGAAATTTGTTCTGACCCCTTTTTGGTACGGCGTTTGCAGGGGCGGTTCATCGAACCGACCGAAAGGAAGCCGCCGTGCCCGCGAGCCGCACCAAGACCACCGTCGACGCCATCGACCTTCTCAAGCAGGACCACGACAAGGTCGAAAAGGCGTTCAAGCAGTTCGAGAAGATGGACCGGCAGGACAGCGAAGCCTGCCGCCAGCTCGTCCAGGCGGTGTGCGAGGACCTGAAGGCCCACACCGCCGTGGAGGACGAAATCTTCTATCCCGCGGTGCGCGAGGCAATCGACGACGAGGACCTGATGAACGAGGCCGCGGTCGAGCACGAGACCGCGAGCATGCTGATCGAGCAGCTCGACAGCATGGGTCCCGACGATCCGACCTACTACGCCACCTTCACGGTCCTGGGCGAGTACGTGCGCCACCACATCAAGGAAGAGCAAGGCGAGATGTTTCCGGCGGCGAAGCGCGCGAAGGTCGACCTCGCCGCGCTCGGCGAGCGCATTCGCGCGCGCAAGGAAGAGCTCGCCAAGGAGATCGCATGAAGCGCGGGGCGTGATCTGCTGTTTCGGATCCTAAAAACCGGCGTCCTAGGAGCCATCGCCTCAGCCGCCGCCGCGGCGCTCGCCAGCCATCGGCAAAACGGACACGCTGCGCGACCGTTGAACGCGATCGTGCACATCGTCGACGGCGGCGCGCCGCCCGCGCACGACGGCGAGGGCATGCGCAATACGATTCTCGGCTTCGGCATCCACACTGCGGCATCGGTGTGGTGGGCGCTATTCCACGAGCTCGCGTTGTCGGAGCAGCGCCGGCCGCGGCCTCTTGCGACCGGCGCGGCGATCTCGGCCATCGCGTACGTGGTGGACTACTACGTCGTTTCGAAGCGCTTTCGCCCGGGGTTCGAGGCGCACCTCTCGCCGCGGGGCATGTTCGCGGTCTACGCCGCGCTCGCCGCCGGCTTCGCGCTCTCAGGCGCTCACCGTCGCACGCCGGTCCGCGAGCGGCAGCACGAGCGTAAACGTGCTGCCCTCCCCCGGAACGCTCGCGAGCCGCAGCTCGCCGCCGAGGAGCCGCGTCAGCTCGCGGCTAATCGATAGCCCGAGCCCGGTGCCGCCGTACTGGCGGCTGGTCGAGCCGTCGGCCTGCTGGAAGGCCTCGAAGATCATCTGCTGCTTGTCGGCCGCGACCCCGATGCCGGTATCGCGCACCGCGAACGCCACCGTGCCGGGCGCGTCCGGCGAGATGCGCAGCGTGACCCCGCCGCGGCTGGTGAACTTGAACGCGTTGGCGAGCAGGTTCTTCAGCACCTGCTTGAGCCGCGCGGCATCGGTGCGCAGCGTCGGCGGCAGCGCGGGATCGATAGTGATGGCGAACTCCAGGCTCTTTTCCTGCGCCACCTGCCGGAACGTGCGCTCGATGTCGTCGCGCACCTCGCCGAAGGTCACCGGCTGGACATTGAGGGCGATGACCGCGCCGGATTCGATCTTGGCGAGGTCGAGCAGGTCGTTGATGAGCGAAAGCAGGTCGAGCCCCGAAGCGTGGATCGTCTGCGCGAACTTCACCTGCCGCGCGTCCAGGCGGCCGCCGGGATTGTCCTGCAGCAGCCGCGCCAGGATGAGGAGGCTGTTGAGCGGCGTGCGCAGCTCGTGCGACATGTTGGCGAGAAATTGCGACTTGGCCTCGTTCGCCCTCTCCGCGGCGAGCTTCGCCTCCTCGAGCTCCGCGGTGCGGGCGCGCACCCGCGACTCGAGCTCGGTCATCGCGCGGTCGAGCTGCGTAAGCCCCACGCTCAGCATCAGCCCCGTGAACACCAGCGTGATCACGAACAGCGGCAGCAGCGAAAGGTGCTCGGGGGGCAGCGACCAAAGCGCCATGGCGCAGATCGCGGCGATCGCGGTCGTCACCTCGCGCTGGCCGAAGCGGAACGCCGCCCAGACGACGAAAGGCACGAGGAGGAACGCGCGCGAAAAGCCCGTGATGAACGCGAGGTGCGATGCGGCGAGGAGCAGCACGCCGAACACGCTTGCCTCGGCCAGGCGCTGCGGCGTCCATTTGACCGTTCCCGGCACGCACCAGCTGAGAATCAGCGGCGCGAAGATCAGCACCCCGCAGGCGTCGCCCTGCCACCAGGTCCACCAGTTGCCGACCAGCTCGTCGACCGGCATGAGATACAGCGCCGCGAGCGGCACGAGCGCGACGCTCGCCGCGATCGTGCAGCCGAGCGCCGACAGCAGCACGAATTTCAGGACCTGGTCGGCGCTTTCGTAGCGGTACGGCACGCCGATATGCCGTTTCACGAGCGCCCTCAGCACGACCGCCTGGAGGGCGCTGCCGGTGGCGATGACGCTCGACGCGAGGTAGGCCCCGTCGATCGTGAGGTTGGCGACGAAGCTGCCGACCCACACCGCCGGCCAGAGCCGGGTGCCGCCGACGAGCAGCGCGGCGAGCGCGATGCCCGACGGCGGCCAGACCGCGGTGGCGTAGCCCGGCGGAATCGCGGCGAGGAGGGAGAGCTTGGCGGCCGCGAAGTACGCGGCCGCAAGGAGCGCCAGCTGCGCCGCGCGGGCTATTCGGCCTCCAGTCCCCTCAGGAGATCGCCCTGGATGTCGGCGAGCGACTCGAGACCGACCGCGACCCGGATCAACCCCTCGGTGATCCCGGCGGCGGCGCGCGCCTCGGGCGAGATCCTGCCGTGCGTCGTGCTCGCCGGATGAATGATGGTCGTCTTCACGTCGCCGAGGTTCGCGGTCACCGAGAGGAGCCGCGTCGCGTCGATCACGCGCCATGCCGCCGCGCGGCCGCCCTTGACCTCGAACGATAGCACCGAGCCGGCGGCGCGCTGCTGGCGCTTCGCCAGCGCGTGCTGGGGATGCGACTCGAGGCCGGGATAGAAGACCCGGCTCACTTCCCGCCGGGTCTCGAGCCATCGCGCGAGCTCCAGCGCGGCGGCCGATTGCGCCAGCATCCGCAGCTCCAGCGTCTCGAGCCCTTTCAGCACCACCCAGGCGTTGAACGGCGAAAGCGTCGGGCCCGCGGTGCGCAGGAACACGGTCAAGGGATCGCCGACCAGCTTTTTCGGCCCGGCCACCGCGCCGGCGATCACCCGGCCCTGGCCGTCGAGATACTTGGTCGCCGAGTGGATCACGAGGTCCGCGCCGAGCTCGAGCGGCCGCTGCAGCGCCGGGGTGCAGAACACGTTGTCCACGGCGAGCAGCGCTCCTGCCTTCCGGGCGACGTCCGCCAGCGCCGCAATGTCCGAAACTTCGGTGAGCGGGTTCGACGGCGTTTCGAGAAAGAACAACCGGGTGTTGGGGCGCGTAGCGCGCTGCCATTCCTCCGCCTTGGTCGGAGAAACATAGCTGGTCTCGATGCCGAAGCGCGACAGGATGCTGTTGAACAGCTGGATCGTCGCGCCGAATACCGCGTTCGAGCACACGACGTGGTCGCCGCTCTTCAGGTGCGTGAGCGCCGTGGCGAGGATCGCGGCCATGCCGGAGGCCGTGCCGACGCAGCTTTCCGCGCCCTCGAGCGCCGCGAGGCGGTCCTGGAACATCGAGACCGTCGGGTTGGTGTAGCGCGTGTACACCATGCCCGCGTCCTCGCCCGCAAAGCGCGCCGCGGCCTGCTTGGCGTTCTTGAAGACGAAGCTCGAGGTAAGGAACAGCGCCTCGGAGTGCTCCTGGAACTCGGTGCGCGCCGTGCCGGCGCGCACGCCTTTCGTTGCCAGCTCGTAGCTTTTAGCCATAAAAAAACCCGGGCCTCTGTGCGGCGGGCCGGGTTTCTTGGGAGAACCTGCGCGGCACGCTTTAGCTGGATTTATTGCGCGCCCGCAAGCTGTGGCCCCTCAAATCGGCGCGTACGGGGGAACTATATCAGGCGGCCAAATTCAGGTCTAGCTGGGGTGCTTCGTCCTCGCCGGAGTCGCGCTTGGCATGACGGCGGACCTCGATCGAGCGCAGGTAGTCGCTGGTGATGTCCCCGGTGATATAGACGCCGTCGAAGCACGAGGTCTCGAAGCTCGTGAGCTTCGGGTTGCATTGGCGCACCGCGTCCTTCAGCGCGTCGAGGTCCTGGTAGACGAGGGCGTCGGCGCCGATCTCGCGCGCGACTTCGTCCTCGCTGCGGTGCGCCGCAATCAGCTCCGCGCGCGTCGGCATGTCGATGCCATACACGTTCGGGAAGCGCACCGGCGGCGCGGCCGAGGCGAAGAACACCTTGCGCGCGCCCGACTCGCGCGCCATCTGCACGATCTCGCGGCTGGTGGTGCCGCGCACGATCGAGTCGTCGACCAGCAGCACGTTCTTGCCGCTGAACTCCATCGCCATCGGGTTGAGCTTCTGGCGCACCGAGCGCGTGCGCACCGCCTGCCCCGGCATGATGA
>Ga0070704_100002481_pt1 | contig 10365 bp, 10 predicted proteins | sample KBSK5252metaG_FD_65467 | JGI IMG/M metagenome (GOLD analysis project Ga0070704, IMG submission 65467) | Corn, switchgrass and miscanthus rhizosphere microbial communities from Kellogg Biological Station, Michigan, USA - KBS K5-25-2 metaG | ecosystem: Host-associated > Plants > Roots >... | reverse complement strand
ACCCGGTCACCCTGCCTCTGAAAAGAAAGCATTTATGATCCGCGAAAAGGACTGTATATTCTGCATGGCGTGCGAAAACGTATGTCCTCCTCAGGCTGTCAAGATATTCAACAAGGGATAAACCTAGCAAGTAGCTATAAATAGATAGGAAGACATCATTCGTTCCGAGAGCTGATACCATGTACGGTCCAGGCCCCTTTCTATATGTGATATTCCTGATGATTGGCTGGATCCTCATGCTGTATACACTCAACTTTTACTACCTTGCATACCAGTCACGCAACAACATCCGGCACAACAAAAAGATGCGCCAAAGGAGCGAGCTGCCAGCGAATCTTCCGGTCGTCACCATACAGCTTCCATTATATAATGAAAAGTACGTTGCAAAGCGCCTGATAGACGCAGTATGCAGGATGGACTACCCGAAGGACAAGTTGCACATACAGGTTCTTGATGATTCTGACGACGACACTGTCGATCTAATAAAATCCATAGTAGACGATTCCAGATTCAAGGGTTTTGACATTGTGCTTACTCACAGGACAGACAGGTCCGGCTACAAGGCCGGCGCGCTCAAGGCCGGCATGACGCAGGCTAAAGGCGAGTTTGTCGCGATATTTGACGCCGACTTTATCCCGCCGCCATGGTTCCTGAAGAAGGCCCTTGGACACTTTTTCACAGACGAAAAGCTTGGCTTTGTGCAGTGCAAGTGGGGCCACGTCAACGAAAACTACTCTACTCTGACAGAAGCGCAAGCGGTGTCGCTTGACCTGCATTTTATGATTGAGCAAAAGGCAAAGAGCTTCACCCACCTCTACATGAACTTTAATGGCACCGCCGGAATATGGAGGACATCGTGTATCAAGGACGCCGGCGGCTGGCACACCACCACGCTTGTCGAGGACCTTGACCTCAGCTACAGGGCGCAGATGAAGGGATGGAAGTGCCTCTTTTTGGAAGGAGTCGAAGTGGATGCCGAACTGCCGGTGCAGATGAACGCTGCAAAGCGCCAGCAGTTCCGCTGGGCCAAGGGCTCGATGCAGGTGGCGCTCAAATTGTTGAGCGACGTGATGTTCCACCGCAAAGTCCCAGCAGACACTAAGATCCAGGCGTTTATTCAACTTACAAGGCACATCGTAAACCCACTCTTTCTCGCTCAGTTTCTGATATTTCCGATGCTCCTCGCCATGAACTATGAGCTTTACACCGTGGGCTGGGCGCCGCTCATCTCTGTGTTCATGTACACGATGATGGGGCCGGGCGGATATCTGCTTGTCATAAGCCAGACCTGGAACGGCGACGCAAGCATGTGGCGCGAAAAGGCAAGACAGTTCTTTTTCCTGATGTTCTTTTCGTCAGGCATATCTGTCAACAACACGGTGGCAGTGTTTGACGCGGTGTTTGGCAAAAAGAACGAATTTCTGCGCACGCCCAAGTTTGGCATCGTGAACAAGGACGACGATTGGAGAAACAAAGAGTACGTACTACCGTTCACAAAGACCACGCTCTTGGAGATATTCTTTGCGATCTATGGCTGCATGGCAGTATTTATCTCGCTGGCCTCGGGCAACGCCATCTTTGCGCCCATGATGGCAGTCCCGACGATCGGATTCATTTACGTCGCGTACCTGAGCATAGTGCATTCGTCATTTGGGAAAAAGAAGACAAAAGGCCTGCTGCGCAGGCCGTATGCTGCTGCTATTGTGACAGGCAAGCACACTCTCGGTCGCGGCGCGACAATGACTGCAAGCGTTACCCAAACTCGAAGTGTGAATCATCAGATGGTGCTCGCGGGAGTGCTTGCATTTCTAGTAATGGGAGCCGGCATTGCGTACTATGGTTACCAGACCACAATGTATCCAATTAACAAAGCCATAGGGTTCATGTCGCGGGCGCAGACTGCACAGACGCCGGAGCAGTTGGCGGAATACGCTGAGTTGACCAAAGACCTTACACCTGCAAAGGGCAACCCTGTCTGGCTATTTCCAACCCCGCGAACGGACTTTGCACTTATCCAAGAAAACCTTGACGGCATACTGCTGCGGTCCGAGTCTACCTCGACGATGATACCCCACAGCGAACAGTACAACATGGCGATGAGAGACATGCACAAGTCAGTAATGGCGCTCAATTTCAACCTCATGGAGGTGGTTCCCTACATGTACATAAGCTTCAACAACATCGTGATGGCGGGCCTGTGGGTGGCCGCAGTGATTGCCATATTTGCCGCCACGAGAAGGGCGAGAACAAGGGTGCAATTAAAGACGGTTTAGAGTCAAGTATGTATGTCTATTTTTTGCATCATGGGAACTAGTGAAGCCAATCAGACCGGGTAATACCGGTCAGCATTTTGTTGTCTCTTCAGTCAGGGACAGCAAGTTCATAGCTCAGTTTTCGTGCTCTGACTGATGAAATTCCCCTAATGCCAAAAAAGAAGTTGAGGTCAGATACCCTAGTACTTTCATCACAAAGCAGAAAGAGTATTCATCATCCCATGAGAAGGATTGCGCTTTACAATATTAACCCTTTGGATTTATCATAGTGTAAAGAAATTAACTAAAACTGCTGCAGGCTATCACGTCGGGATTTAAATAACAATTTTGACCCTCTACCTCATGACCGTAGAGGAAAAGCTGGTCAAAAGAATCCTGTCTGCGGGGTCAGCCGGCGTAAAAAAGACCGATCTGCGCAAGGAACTCGGAGACGTTGAAGAAGTGTTAGAGAAGGTCATGAGCAAAGGCGAAGTTTTTGTAGACAAGCGTGCCGGTGCTTACTATTGCTTCCACAAGACACACTACATCCAGAGCCTGCTAAATTCAGACCCGAGGTTTAAGCTGACGTACGACATGATACAGTCATTGCAAGCATCAGTCAGCAGCTCCAACAAAGAGCTTGCGCGCACGGTTGAAGCGCTTGCAAACAACATTTCCAACCTTGCAAGGTTCGTGCTCGAAATAAAGAACGACCAGCAGTCCTCACTCCATCAGCAGATGATCGCAACCAACGATCCAATACCTTCTGTCGCAAGAAGGGCAATGAGCGTTCACGATTTCAAAGAGGAATTTGACGTCGCACTGGCCAACTCTGGCTCGTCGATAGGCTGGGTTGAACTTGCAAAGCTGCGAAACGAGCTGTGCGACACATGTAATATTACTGCAAACGAATTCTACAGGCTTGTAACCGAGCTGACAAACATACACGAGGATAGGTACGAACTTTCCACCGGAGGCGGGGAAGGCGTTATGGTAAGGGGGCTACTCCACGGATTCGTGAGGTGCATATAATGTATCCTTACAAGTTGGACCGCAACCCGTATCCAAGCAGTCCAACTCCGACGCTCATCGATGCCAAGATACTTGGCGGCAAAAGGCACAAGGAGGCCAAGGCTGCCATGCTTTCCTGCATTTCCGATCTTTATTCAAAGGTGAGCGCAGGAATTGCCACGGACAAGGACTTTCGCCTTGTTACCGTAATACAGGATGTCGGATCCGGCAAGACGCATCTGGCGCTCCACACAAAAGGGCTGAAGGAAGTGTCAGACAACACTGTAGTTTCGTACGTTGATCTTTCGCAGATATCGCCCCGCAACATGCACAGCCTTTACAGCGCAATGCTTGCTGGCTTCACTGACGACTATTCAACCAGATTAAGGCATGCAGTCGTCAACTTCCTCCGCGAAAAGGCTGAACGAAATATATCAAGAGCAAAAAAGATATTCAACTATGGTTTTACGGACTCGCTGACGGGCAAGACACTTGAAGACAAGGCGGCGCAGCTATTGCGGAACGAAATAGTGCCCAACTATGAGGCGATCACCGACACTTTGGGAAAGGAATTCTCGCCAGTCGAAATCGCGATTCTAAAACTTGTGATCGAAGGCAAGTTCAGGGCTGATGCCCAGAACGTCGCGACACTTGAAGACATCATCGCTAGCCTAGCGGCTCTTGCGAACCTGAACCTGAAGTTCCTGCACAGGCTGACTTTGTTCCAGATAGATGAGTTTGACTCTGACAAAGAGTCGGTCGAATTCGCCAAGGCAGTAATCAACGCGCACCTGCCTGCGACGACACTTATGCTGATATTCACACCATCTTCCTATGAGGATATACGCAGGTCAAATGCATCCGTATTTGACAGGATGGAAAAGGCAAACTACAAAATTGACATCGCCGGTTCTAACACACTTGAAGAGATAATGGACATCGTCCTTGAGTACATCAGGCACCACGATGCGACAAAGACCTTTACCGAGGATCAGGAACACGAGCTCGCGGCAAAGGTCAAGGTGATCTATGATGAGTTCTCTGACTTTCGTAACGTGCGCTCGATGCTCAACATAATGTACCACGCTACAGAAAATGCAGTCAAGCGCAACATTGCTACAATCGACGAGCAGGCGATAGACGATACAATAAAGAACGTCTACCCCGGCCTGAGAATTAGAGGCAGCGTGATGGATGTCCCAATCTCGGACTTTATCAAGATCAGGCGCAACTGCAATGACATTTCGATGCTCGAGTCAGGCGTCAGGAGCGCGGTCAAGGACCTTGTTAACTACGCCCATGAAGTCGGAGTGGTGGCAAGACCCCACTCGACAGGCACCAAGGGCAACGGGATTGACGTCATGTTCAGCGATCCATATGGAACAAAGGTTGCTGTTGCAGTAGTGATTAACAAGGACCATGCAAAGAGCTTCGAGCAGATATCCAACACGTTGAAGTCAACAGGCTTTGTTGACAAGCTGGTAATACTGACAAACGCCAACACCAGCGGCGGGACAAACGGGAGCACACTTGTTAATATTGACCGGTGCAAGATGATAGATCTCATCTACTTTAGCGGCAAGTACAAGAACAACGAGATGCAGCAGGACGACTCACAACGCGCGATTCTGCTAGCAAAGTCGATAAGACTCTGCTAGCGCACATGACTATCGCTTTTCCCTGTTCAATGGGACATAAGAATAGCTGCCAACTTTTCCATAAATATTAGGTCTTTCTTCACAGAGCATGAAAAAAATTCTCTTATGGATGAATTTCCACTGGTTGGTGTGACAGAAAGCGTGGTAGACGACGCTCCGCGTTTTCAATGCATCAATGGCAACAGGGCAGACTTTGTGGTACAGCTGGAGCTGGCTAAGGGGAACATGAGATGCAATGCATTGCGCACCGAGCAGATGTCATTCTATCTCTGCGGGGCTCACGAATACCTCTACAAAAAGATGCAAAGTAGCATAGAATTTAAAGGATTATTTCAGAGAAACAATAAAGGAAAATCAGTAGATGCCAAAGAGAAACTTTAGCACACTTGAAGAGTTCAAGGCCAACCTCCACAAGGAGGGCGTCACACTCATCGAGTTTTCCGGCTCCAAGGTGCCATGCATTCTGGTCAACCAAAAAAAGTACGAAGAAATGCTTCAGAGGGTGTTCAGCAAGAAAGTGCGGGCAGAGGCATTGCTTGACATTTTCTACGACAAGCAAGACGTCTTTGTGGATGTGCAAGTAAAGTTCGTCGACACAGACTTTGAGGCGAACTATTTGTTGTACGCAAATAACATGATCGAATTCTTTGAAGCGCTGGCAGAAAGTGGACTGATTTCACTTGCACCAGACTCATCAGCTTACACAAATTCGCAGAACGTGTTCATGATCCAGCTACCAAGAAAGGACGCCGCGGAAAAGGCACTTGAAATAATCAAGGCCAATGCAAAGCAGCGGGGTTAATAACGGGCTGTGACTACTTTTATTTGATGCCGCGCAACAAGAAGGAAAATAATGAGATAGACAGCCATGGCGTGCCTCCAGAGATAGATACCCACTTCCAGATGTACGGCAAACATGCTTGGGAAGTAGAGTACGGTGAACGGTGCCCAACGTGCGAAAAGAGGATAGACGAATTTGGCTTTTGCGCCTGTGGGAGCAGCCAATAATATTTAAGAATTTTGGTAGTTCGAAGCGCGATCTAGACGATTGTTGTATGCACCTTATTTCAAATGCTATACTACAACAGACATGATTTGGACAATTGTCTGGATAGTGCTGGATATTATAGTGCTAGTAATTCTGCTCCGCATGTCGTTTGGACTGCTCTAAATGCTGGACAAATTTACGGACCGACTGACGGAACACAACCTCTGATTACATGGTGTGATTGGAAAAAATGGTCAGAGCAAGGAGGGAGGAGCTGGAGGAAATGAAGATCAAGGTTAGACTCAACCCTGAACAGGGGGAGCTTGGTTCAAAGGCTCCGCAAAATGAACATCAAGGAAATAATGTGAATGCGACGGCCGGGATTTGAACCCGGGTTACCAGATTGGCAATCTGATGTCCTAGACCAAACTGGACGACCGTCGCACGCAAAACTATCGATGCTACAACGTTATTTAAAGCGTACGTGCTAGACAAGCAAAATTATCGTGGAATATCCCCTGCTTTCAGCAACATAGTCGCCTTCAACTTCTTCCACTACCGCCGTGAGGGAAATGAGATCGTGCTTTTGGCAACTCTTGGCGTCAATGATGATATAGTCGTCAAGAATGTCCGCGCCCTTCATGCTTTCCATACTTAGGGAAAAATTCACCGGTGAGCTGGCACTGACGAGCAAGAGCTGGTCTTTCTGGTAATTGCCAACACGTGCGAGCCGGCCCGGGCGCGGTGTCGCCCTAATGTTCATCTTTATCCTGCCAACAGGGTGTGTGGTGTAGCGGCTCATCTTGTTTACAAAGATTTCAAACTTGAACGGGTAGCCCGCAGTGTTCTCTGCCATCTTGTTCACGCCATCGTTCATGACGATATCTACCTTTCTGATCGTGCTACCATATTTCAATATCCAGTCGTTAGTTGTCTTTACAATGTTGCTTATCACAGCCTTTCTCCTCACAGCTTCCTGTTCGGCCAGCTGATAGCGATCGACCCAGTCCATATAGTCGTGGCTGATATCTGTTATGAACTCTGAACAAGTGTTCTGGTAGTCCTCAATGCTGGTAGCCCGCTCAGAACCAGTGTCTGTAGCAAACATCAACATTGCTTGTGCAAGCCATCATAAAAATGTGAACTACCTTGCAAGCAGTTCAGCCATCTCTTTTGCTTGGTATGTTATTATCATGTTGGCGCCAGCTCGTTTGATAGACGTAAGAAATTCGGTCATTACCGCGTTCCCATCTAACCAGCCGTTCATGGCCGCCGCCTTTACCAGCGCGTATTCGCCAGAGACACTGTAGGCACATATCGGCAGGTTAGTGGCTTGTCTCGCCTTGTAGATTAGATCGAGGTAGGGTATAGCAGGTTTTATCATCACAATGTCCACCCCTTCGGCAATATCCGTCTCTATTTCGCGCATTGCCTCTTTTGCATTTGAAAAGGGCATCTGGTACGTCCGCCTGTCGCCAAACTCTGGTGCCGAGTGAGCCGCGTCGCGGAAAGGTGCGTAGAGAGGAGATGCTTGCTTTGCCGAATACCCCATTATTGCGACGTCTGTAAACCCTGCAGCGTCAAGCCCTTTGCGTATCGCCCGCACCTGCCCATCCATCATCGCAGAGGGCGCGACAATGTCGGCGCCGGCCCTTGCGTGGCTGACCGCAACCTTTGCAAGAGTGTCGATGCTCGTATCGTTATCTATTTTCTTGTCCACAACAAGCCCACAGTGTCCATGCGTCGTGTAATGGCACAAACAGACGTCGGTTACTATCGCTACTTTGCTCCCAAACTGTTTGCGCACCAATTCGATCGACTTTTGGACTATTCCACGAACATCAAAGGCTGAAGTTGCTTCTGCATCTTTGCTGGATGGAAGGCCAAACAGGATTATTGCGGCAATGCCAAGGTCGAGAATGCGGCCGACCTCACCGTCAAGCTTTGAGAGGGGCAATCTTTGGATGTCCGGCATCATGCGAATTTCTTCCGGCTCTTTCAGCCCTTCCTGAACAAATACTGGCGCTATCAGGTCTTTGGCTGAAAGGCGAGTCTCCTGAAGAAGGTCTCGCACCGCCGGGGTGGTCCTTAGGCGCCTGAGCCTGACGTATGGAAAGGCGTTACCGCTCTTGCTTTTCTTCATACTTGAACAACTTGGCTACTATTTTCATCAGCTCCTCGGTTTCGCCTTCCTCTATCACCTTTCTGAGGTTGTTCATGGGGGTTGAAAGGACTCCTTCAACAATGGCATACGAAAGCCGCTCTACAACCCTGAGTTCCTCGGGCTCAAGCTTTTTGCCAAGCATTGCTAATGCCTTTTTCACTTCCCGATCCCTTATCGTGTCGACATTCTTGAACACTGACACGACAACAGGCTCAGCCTTCATCCTCTTCATTATCATGTCGACCGACTTCATTTCATCGTCGATCAACTTCTCCGCCGAATTGATCTCTTTCATGCGGGATCGCATGTTCTTGCCAACAAGCTCAGCGATCTGGTCCATGTTTATCAGCTTGACGCCGTGAATAGTTGCGACCTTTTCGTCGACCGTCCTTGGGTTTGAAAGGTCAAAGATCATCATCCCTCCGCGCCTGTTCTTCACGGAATTCTCTATTCTTTCAAAAGTAAGAAGTCGGTACGGCGCAACCGTCGCCGTGAATATGATGTCGACCTTGCGCAGCATTTCAAGCGCGCTGTCAAATGGGATTGGAGTTCCGGCCACCGTCTCAGCAAAGGACTGGGCCCTTTCCGGAGCCCTGCTTGCGACCATAAAGTTGATGTCGCGCTTCTTGAGCACCTTTGCTATAAGGCTTGCTGCCTCTCCTGTCCCTATCAGCATTATTGTCTTACCCTCCAGGTCATCAAAGTATTCCTCGGCCAGGCTCACCGCGATAGACGCGATTGAAACGTTCCCCTTGTTAATGCCGGTTGTAGTCCTGACCCTGCTTCCAACCTTGACCGCTCTGTCAAATATCAGGGAAAGATTTGAGCTTGCATAGCGGCCAGATCGGGAAAACTCCACGGCCCTTCTTACCTGTCCCAATATCTGATCTTCGCCAACTACAAGAGAGTCAAGCCCAGATGCAAGCTTCATCAGGTGCATCACTGCTTCTCTGTCCCTGCTGATTTCAATATTTACAAAGTTGTCTTCTGGAAGCCCGACCGAAGATGCCCACTCTTCAAGCAGCTTGGTCTCGTCGGGATCTTTTGCAGCCGCAAACACTTCGACCCTATTGCATGTTTGCAAAATTATGCACTCTTCAAAGCCTGCCTCTTTCAAAAAAGCCTTGTGTGCGCCATCAATATCCTTGAATGTAAATTTTTCAAGCATATGAATCGGTGCGTTGCGGTAGGTGACGCGTGCATTAACAACGTGAAGTGGCGCGATTGCCGATGCGGTCCTTACAGCTGCAGTCATTTTGTGCTTTTCCTCTCCCATTTTTGCAACAGCTCTAGCGTCGCGCTTTTAGCATCTTCAATCCTCTCTTCCTTAATAAGGTTCTGGATTCGTCTGTCTTTTATCAGCGAATAGAGGAACTCCTTGCGCTCGCCAACTGTCTTGATCCTCGGCCGCGCGGCCACCCGAGCAAATTCTTGTAATCTTGCGTTGTCAATGTCTGCCTTTCTGATTATCCTGCGAAGCACCCGCTCAGCCCTGATCCTCACGTTGCGAGCCATTATTGGGCTCTTGCCTGAAGTAGAAATCGCGACTTGCATCACGCCTTCGATATTGACGATTGAAGTGTAGGAGAAATCGCTGAATGCTGGGTCGTCTGTCGCATAGACGAACGCGCCTATAGATCGGCCTTTTTCAACGATCTTGCGGTTCAGCTCGTGGTCGTTGGTTGCTGCCAGCACCAGAAACACATCGCTGATACCTTCCAGGATTCTGGCGTCGCTGAGCCTTGCCTTGACAATCTCTATTTTGCCACGGGTCGCTTGGTCTGCCAGAAAACGGTTTACCCTGTTGCTGATCACAGTTATTCTGCAGCCCTGCCCGAGAAGGCCGCGGACCTTTCTTACGCCCTCTGTCCCGCCACCTACAACTATGGCGTGTTTGCCCCTGACGTTCAGGTCAACAATCAACTATAACACCGGCTAGAGACAATGGAATTTGGTTACTTTTCTTTATTTAATCGTTCAGTTGGGTGCAGGAATTGCCTAGTGCGCAACCTTTTTGAGGTAATTTGCGTCAACTGTTACCGGTATCTGATAGGGCGAATCGAGCAGGACGACGGTCGCCTCCTGCTTCTCGTAGTCGACCCGCGTTATCTTGGCCTTCATGGACTTGAAGGGGCCGGCAATGACTTCAACAGTGTCGTCAACACTAAGCTCTGACACCGCCGGCTTTTTCACCAGGTACCCTTCAATGTCCTTAAACGGCAGGTCGCCTCTTATCTGGCCGCGGACATGCCTTATGTTTGCAAGCGCTTCGTACGCAACGTTGGAATCCGG
>Ga0070704_100002479_pt1 | contig 10368 bp, 4 predicted proteins | sample KBSK5252metaG_FD_65467 | JGI IMG/M metagenome (GOLD analysis project Ga0070704, IMG submission 65467) | Corn, switchgrass and miscanthus rhizosphere microbial communities from Kellogg Biological Station, Michigan, USA - KBS K5-25-2 metaG | ecosystem: Host-associated > Plants > Roots >... | reverse complement strand
GAGACGCGATCACCCGGCTGACCGGCCAACCCGAACGAATTGTTGAAGTAGGATCCGTCGATCGTCATGTTGTTCAGGCGATTGTCCTGCCCGGCGAACGAAAACCCAAACGACATGGGGCTGTATTGCGGAGTCAGGCGCAGGAGGTCCTCGACTCTGCGGCTGATCGTCGGGAGCTTCTGCAGCTGCTCGGTCGAGACGGTTGTCGCGGCGCCGGTGCGCCCCGAACTGAAGATGTGGTCCGCCGTCGCGGTGACCGTGATCGCCTCCAGCTCGACGCTCGCCGGAGTCAGCCGAAACCGCAGGTCGCTCGTGACACCCAGGCCGACGGTGACAGCGTCCTGGATCTCCGGCCGGTAGCCCACGCGCGACGCGGTGACCTTGTAGGGTCCACCGACGCGCATGCCGGAGAGCGTGAAGTGTCCATCGCTCCGCGTCGATGTCGAATAGGTTGTGCCGGAAGGCATGTGCACGGCAACCACTCGCGCCCCATCCAGGGGTGCGCCAGCCGAGTCGGTTGCCGATCCAGCAATCGCGCCGGTGGTGACACCCTGGGCGCATAGCGCGCCAGAGCAGAACGCCGAAATGACCGCCGCTGCCACGACGGCGCGGCTGCTAACGATCCAACGCATGAATTGGACCTCGCTTCAGAAGGAACGGATGCGGGACGCGGGTTTCCATCGTAGACCGGGAGAAAGTCGCCCGGTCCCGAGACCGCGTCAAGGACGCTAGGTGGGCGCTTTACGCAGCAGATACACGGCCGCGACACCGACGAGCAAATTCGGAGTCCACGCCGCGAGCATCGGGGGCAACACGCCGCCGGCGCCGACCGCTTTCGCGAGCTGAAACATCAGCAGCACGATGAAGGTGGTCGCGAGGCTCGCGGCCACGCCCCACGCCGCGCCGCTCTTGGGCGACGAGATCGCAAGCGGCGCCCCGAACAGCGAGATCAAAAGGCAGATCATGGGGATCGCGATCTTCAGCGCCAGCTCGACCTGGAGTTTCTTGGCATTCGAGCCGCTCCGCATCAACGCGTCGATGTAGCGCCGCAGCTCGGAGTAGCGCATCTCGTCCGGTGCCTTGGGCTGCGCCAGCAGATCGACGGGACTCTCGTTCAGCGTGCGCGACTTCAGCGAATCGAATTCGAAGGCGAACTCGCCGCCCCCTGCCGGATCATTGCCATCGAGATAGCGCAGCGATCCCTTGTGCAGCATCCAGTACGCGCGGCGGTCGGGCTTCTTCTTCACAGTACTGTCGCTGTACACGGCGGTTTGTGCCGCCAGCACGATCGTCGGGTACTCGACGCCTGAGCCTTCCCGCTCCAGCATCAGATCCACCATCTGCCGGGTGCGGAGATCGAGCCCGCGCACCGCGTAGACCCACCCGCCGTCCGCTCGATAGACGAAGTTGTCGCGCGTCGGGAGGTTCTGGACCGCCTTCTCGCCGAGCAGCTCCAGGCGCTTGGCCGTCGTCACGGGTGCGAGCTCGCCGAGCAGCAGCCCCATGACAAAGGAAAGACCGCCCGCCACGAACAATGGCCGAACCAACCGGTGAAACGAGATGCCCGACGCCTTGGCCGCGGTGAGCTCCGAATGGCGGCCCAGCGACCCGACCGTGAAGACCGTGGCGAACAGGACGGCGACGGGCAGCACCAGGAACATCTTCTCCGGCAAGTCGAACACATACGAGAATGCGACCGTCGCCGGCTTGAGTCCGCGACCGAGGTACGAGTCCATCTTGTCGGTGAGGTCGATGACGATCACGAGGATTGGGAAGCCGAGCAGCGTGATCAGGAAGACGCGGAGCCACTCGCGGATGAGATAGCGATCGAGCGTCCTGAATGCGGAATGTGGAATGTGGAATGCGGAACGAACGCTCATCGTCAGTTCCGCATTCCGAATTCCGTATTCCGCATTTTCGGCAGCCATCCCAGCAGCGCGCGCTTCATATCCTGCCAATCTCCGCCGTGCGCGCTGCTTCCAGCACGGCCCACCGTCCAGAGCAACGGCAGTGAGACGATCAGAAAAATGATATTGGGCGCCCACATGGCGAGGAACGGCGAGACGATCAAGCGATCGCCGAACTCCTCGCCCCCGATCAGGCCGACGTAGTAGACCGAGAACACGGCGAGACTGGTCCCGATCACGAGGCCGACGCCGCCGCGCGGAAAGCGGATGGCCAGCGGCACGCCGAGCAGCGCGAAAATGATGCAGGCCGCCGAGATCGCGAGTTTCTTCTGGATTTCGACCTGGTAGATCGCGGCCCGCTGGCGCGCCCCGCGCAGGCGCTGGTCGTACGCCGTCATCACCGACTGCTGGGACGCGAACGACGGGTTGCTCGCCGAGCGCCGCGGCGCTTGCCGGACGTCCTGCGCTTGCGCCGGTGTCGGTTTGATCAAACCCTTCAGCACCCCAGCCACCCGGCAGTACAGCGACGGCGGCGGCGGCGTGGTGTCCACGGTGGCAGGCGGAAGCGGGACCAGCTTGAGAAGCCGCCGCAGCTCCGCGCTCACGGCGTTGACGCCGTCGCGCTCCACGCGCTGCATGTCGTTGCGCGCGCGCCCAACGACGGCCTGCATCGCGCAGATCGTCATCTCGCGGTCGCCGCGATACTCGTCGTTCTCCGTCTGGGTGAACGTATTGCTCACCCCGGCGACCTTGATTCGGTTGGTGGTATAGAACGTCCGGTTGAAATGCTCCGGGTCACTGCGTTTGATTTCGTGGACTTCGCCGTCGCGCAGCGTGAGGTACAAATCGGTGCCGCCAGGGGTATACGCCATGCGGCCCGAGTCGGCCATGATGATCCGGCGCCGGTCGGGATCTTGTAGATCGTATATCGTCACGTCACTCAGTGTATTCGCAGCTGGATCAATGCGGGCGGCGCGCAGGAAGAACTGCCTCGTCACCACTTCATTGATCACCTGTTCCTTCAATTGAAAAGTCGGTTTCTTGCGCTGGATGTCGACGAGGAGCGTCCGGAGCTCGTGATTGGACCGCGGGAGAACCTGGTCATTCCACAGGAAGGCGATCAGCCCGACCAGCGTTGCGCCGCCCACCACGGGCCGGAGCAGCCGGCCGACGCTGATGCCGCTCGCCTTCATCGCGGTGATCTCGTTGTCGGCCGCGAGGTGACTGAACGTGTAGAGCACGGCGACGAGCACCGCCATCGGGAGCGTCATCGCGACGATGAACGGAATCGAGAGCGCGAAGACTTCGAACACGACAGACCACGGCAGTCCCTTGCCCACGAAATTGCCGAACTGTTTGGCGACTTGATTGACGAGCATCGCAAACGTCAACGCCGCGAGCGCGTATCCGAGCGGAGGGAGGTGCTGCCGCAGGATGTAACGGCTGAGGATGCGCACGATTGGTCGCGCCATTATATTCGGAACCCCAAGTCTCTACAAGGGATGCGTCGTCTCGCCCTAGCGCTACTCGCCTTCACGCTCGTCGTACCCCAGGTACATGCGCAGGCTCCTGTGTACACGTTTGGCGTGCCGCCGCTCGTTCCGCCCCGGAATCCGGCGTTGATGCCAGGCGGACGTCTGGGCGCGCGCGTGCCAGCGGTGATCCTCGCGCGGCAGTGGGCCGACGCGCTCCTTGCCAGACGCCGTCCGTTGTCCGCAGTGCCAGCGGCTCTCGCGGAAGTGCCTCCGCCGCCCCTCGCCGCCCCTGCGCCGCCCGCAGTATCCGCCGGTCTTTTAGGCCCGTACGCCGACATCGGCATGCAGCTCAACCTGCGCTTCGAGCTCAAAGCGGACCAGTTCAAGAACCTGCGCTGCACCGCGGCCGACCGCCAAGTCGCCCTGTCGGGCTGCTCGACCGGCTTCCCGACCATCACGCCCAATCCTCTGTACGCCATCCGCACCAGCGGGGTGGTCGCGCAGCGACTGCACGTCGACGTCGATTTCGACAGCCAACGCGAATTCGACGCCAACAACAACCTGCGCGTCTGGTACGAAGGATTAGAAGACGAGATCCTGCGTCGCGTCGAGGCAGGCAACGTCACGTTTCAAATGCCGTCATCGCGCTTTATCAGTGCCGCCATCCCGGCGAACAACTTTGGCGTCCAGGCGATCGCCCAGGTCGGCCCGCTCGAGTTTCGCGGCATTTACGCCCAGCAGAAGGGCAACGTCGTCAACGACCGCATTTATCACGTGGGCCAGGCGACGAGCCAGCCGATCGACCGCGACGCGCGCGACCTGGATTACGAGCCCGGCCGCTTCTTCTTCGTGATCGATCCCGTGGCGCTGCCCGCGTATCCCGCGATCGACATCCTCTCGCTGGATCAGACGCCGCGACCCGACTCGCTCACGGTGGGGGCGCTGCGGGTGTACCGCCGGCGCGCGGTCGCGCCGGGCTCGACGGGCAACCAGAACGCGGGCGGCGTTCGCGCGGTCGCGTGCGGTCCTGGTCCGCAGGGGCAGGCGATCGATTGCGCCGGCCAGCGCGCCGGTCCGTTCGAGTGGGAGATCCTGGAGGAGCGAAAGGATTACTATGTCGATCCTTCAGGGACCTGGTTTGCGCTCGCCAACCGCCTCGACGTGAACGATCACCTCGCCATCTCGTACATCACCGGCAGCCGGGCCGATACGATTGGGACGTTTCCCATTACGGTGAATACCGACACCGCGGTCATCGACACGCTGCGGCTCGTCTACGATCCGAAACCGGGGCTGACCGCGGCGGCCGCGACGTTTCGCTTTGAGATCCGCAACGCCTATCGCGTCGGCGGCCGCGAGGTCAATCGCGAATCGCTGGCGCTCGCCTTGATGGTGAACCAGCGCGAGCGCTCCCCGGCGGGGCAGCCCTATCTCAGCGTGCTCGGCGTCGCGCTCGAGACCGATCCCAACCAGTTCGACCAGTACAACCGGCTGTTCCCGCGCCTGCGCGATCCCAATCAAGGCGATCCCGTACGCGACCTGTTTATTGTCTTTCCGCACCTGACGCCCTTTGCGGACTCCACCAGGCTCACCGCCGTCGGCGAGCGGAACGATTCACTGTACCGCACACCGCGCGCGTACCTCACGACGCAGGCGCCTCCGTCGGTATTCACCCTGCGGATGCATATCGAAGCCTCGGCCTCGGATGACCGGTCGGTCCTGTCCCTGAACAGTTTCCAGATCAGAGAGGGCAGCGAGCGCATTTACGTGGGCAACGCGCTACTGGCGCGGGACGTCGATTACTCGATCGACTACACTACGGGACAGGTGCAATTCACGCACGCCGATTCGCTGTTCCCCGGCGGCCGATCCGACGTGCGCGTCCAGTTCGAAGAGCGTGCCGCGTTCACGCTCGCCCCGACGTCGATCTACGGCCTCGCCGCGCGGTATGACCTCGGCGCGGTCGGGCAGATCAATTTCACCGGCCTCTTTCAGAACGAGCAGAGCTCGTTCAACCGGCCGCCACTCGGCTTCGAGCCGTCGTCCAGCTTCATCGGCGGGGTGTCCACCCAGCTGCATTTCCAACCCTCATGGCTGACCCGCTTCGCCGACCTCCTCCCGGGAGTCCGTACGGACGCGCCGTCGGCACTCGCGATTTCGGGCGAAGTTGCGATGTCCAAGCCGAGTCCCAACAAGTTCGGACAGGCGTACATCGAAGAGTTCGAGGGTGGGGCGACCCGTTTCATCCCGCTCACCGACAACGTGTGGCATTGGGGCAGCATCCCCACCTCGACCCGCGGCGCAGAGCCGTACGGGATTGGGGCCAGCTTCGATCCGGTGGATGCCGCATTTCTGACGTGGCAGAGCCTGCCCTACAACTCCAGTAACGGCACGCTCCATCCGATTCAATTCTTTCCGCAGCAGATCGATCCGACCATTCGGCTCGCCGGTCAGACGACGGCCGCCGAGCCGGTGTTGTGGCTGATGCTCAAGCCGGACACGGTCCTCGGGCTCGCGAACAACACGCCGAGCTCACCGAACTTCGGCGTCCCCAACTGGGTGCGTCCGCCGACCAACCGGCCCCGGTGGCGCTCGATCACCCAGACGCTCTCGCCGACGGGCGTGGATCTGTCCCGCACGGAGTTTCTCGAGTTCTGGGTGTGGGAAGACGGCTCCCGGGTCGCGAAGCAAAATCGGACACTGGTGATGTTCGACTTTGGGTCGGTGTTCGAGGACGCTTTTGCGATCGTGCCCGGCTCGTTTACGGTGAGTCCAACTGGCGATACCACCTATTACGAGATTCGGCAGACGGGCGCCGGACGGCTCGACAGCGAGCGCGACCCACGGACGCAAACGTGGAGCGCCACCATTAACGACGAGGGCATTCTGTCCGACCGCGTCGTGGACGGGATCTACGATTCGACCAAGGCTGCGGTGATCGACACGCTGCCGCTCTGCAGCCTGACCGACAATGGCGAACTCATTCCCTTCGTCTTCGGCGACGTGCGCTCCCGCTGTGGGCGCCACAATGGAGTCGCCGACACCGAGGATCAGGACGGCGACTTCGCGCTCGACTCGGTCAGCGGGGTCAGGACATCCGAGAGCTTTGTCCGGTACGCGTTTCCGATCGGCGATGAGCGCTACTATGTGCGCGACGGCGGCATGTTGCCCGATCCCGCGGGCGGATCGGCAGGCTGGCGCCTGTATCGCATTCCGTTCCGCACCGACACGCTGCAGATCGGTACGCCGAACTTGCGCCAGGTCCAGGCGCTGCGCATCACCGTCGTCACGCCGGCGACCGGTGTCCCCGGGCCGGAGCCGCAAGTGTACTTCGCGCTCTCTCGCGTTCGCCTCATCGGGAGCAGCTGGGTCAAGCGCAGTGATACGCCGATCCAAGGCATCGCGGGGCAGCGCGGCACCGGCATTGGCGAGGTCGTGGCCTCGATCGTGAGCACCGAGAACACGGACCTTGGCTACACTCCGCCCCCTGGCGTCGCCGATCAGGCGGGACGGCGCGACGCCGCGTTCCAGGTCGGCGCCGTACAGATCAATGAGCGCTCGATGCGCGTGCTCGCGCGTGGACTCGGCGCCGGTGAGCGCGCCGAGGCCTACCTGCGGTTCACGACCGAGGGCGACAAGAATTTCCTGAAGTACAAGTCGTTGCGCGTGTGGGCGCGTGGGCGCGGACCCGGATGGGAAGACGGGGACCTGGAATTCTTCATCAAGGCGGGGAAGGACCAGGACAACTTCTATCTCTACCACGCGCCTGCGCGCACGGTCTCCTGGGAACCCGAGGTACGCGTCTCGTTCGATCGCTGGCTGGCGCTGCGCGCCCGGATCGAGCAGGCGTGGCTCGCCGGCGATGCGCCGCAGATCTTTCCTGGCTGCCCCGACTCCACGCTTCTCGTGGCGGACTCGTCGTTCGTCATGTGCGATGGACCCTACATCGTCCACGTGAAGGACCCCGGCACCGCACCGCCCAATCTGGCGGGCGTTCAGGAGATCGCCGCGGGTATCTGGCGCATGAAGACCAATGTCTTCATCGATCAGGCGGAAGTCTGGGTTGACGACATTCGGCTGGCCGACGTCGTGCAGCAGACGGGAATGGCAGGCGCGCTGGACGTGTCGCTCACGGCGGCCGATGTGGCCGATGTGGCGCTCAACCTGTCACGCCGCGACGGGCAGTTCCGGCAATTGGGTCAGGACCCCACGTACCTGACCGATAACGCCGCGAACATTGCGGGCACGGTGCGATTCGATCGGTTTCTCCCGCAGCGGTGGGGTGTGGCGATCCCGATCACGCTGAGCCATACGGTGGCGGCGAGCGATCCGTTCTACTTGACGAACACGGATATTCGCGCCGATGCCTTGCCGGGGTTCCGCCGCCCCCATGCGACCAGCTCGACATACGCGTTCTCCGCCCGGCGCGTGCGGCGCTCGACCCGAAGCCTGGCGCGCTGGCTGATCGATCCGCTCTCGGTCAGCGGCACGTACAATACCGGTGCTTCGCGCTCCGAGCTGGCTCAGGCGAGCGGCTCGAATTACGGCGTCAATCTCGATTACACGCTGCTGCCGGGCGCGCGCATGGTGCGTCTCGCCGGGGTGAACCTGCGGCTCAATCCGTCGGCGCTGACGCTGCGGTCGGGGCTGGCCGGGAGCAATGCGCAGCGCTTCACGTTCACCGTCCCGATTCCAAGAATTGACGACACGCTCCCGCCGTCGCTCTCCCAGTCCCGGCTCTGGCGGAACTCGGGGCGCATCGACTTGCTGCCGCTGACCGGCCTGCAGCTGAGCGTCGAGGCCGCTTCGCTTCGGGATCTGCGTGACTACGGCGATTCGACCACGATGGGGCGCCTGTTGAGCACGCAGCGGGAGACGTTCCTGGGGTTGGACGTCGGCGTGGAGACGCAGCGGTCGCTCACCAGCGCGCTCAACCTGACGCCGCGTGTCGCCGCCTGGATCCGGCCGCGGTTCTCGGCCATCTCGGCCTTCAACTTCAACCGCGACCCCAACGCGCGGCAGCCGGTGCGGACCGAGGGCGACAGCGCGGGCGAATTCCGCGTCCCGGCCGCTTTCACAAACCAGCAACGCGTCGACCTCGGAGCGCAGCTGGACGTCGGGCGACTGGGCAAGGCAGTTCTGGGGGACTCGTCAGGACTGGCGGCGTGGCTGACGCGGATCGCGCCCATCGATGTCGCGTTTGGCCGGCAGCGCGCATCCAGCTTCAACCTGGCCACGGACTTGCCCGGGCTCAGCTACCGGCTGGGGTTGGGCGGCATGGACATGTTTCGCAGTGTGGACGGGCAGCTCGCGACGTCCGCCACCCAGGGTACGACGTTCACCGCGGGCGGTGGCGTGAGCCCCGGTCTGGGCCTGCGAGTGACGGCCACCTACCGGGAAACGAACAACGTGGCGTGGACCCTGCGCGCGACCGATCAGGTTCCACTGCGCTCGCGCATTCAGGACTGGCCCAACGGGCAAGTCGCGTGGGCCATCACGCCCTCGAAACAGAACATTGGCCGGATCCTGCCACGTCTCGCGGCCCAGGTGTCATACCGCCAGTCGGAGACCACGAGCGAGCAGCCCACGTTCGAGGTGGGCGGCAGTGTGGTGACGAGCCAGACTGACGAGACGCTCAGCCCGTCGCTGTCGCTCACGCTGGTCGGGGGAATCCTGCTGACCACCGATTGGCCGCGGAGTAACAGCGACCGTATTGCCGCGGGCAGCTTGTTTCACACCGAGCGCAACGCGCAGAATACCTCGTTGACGTTCTCATTCCGGCCGCCGGGAGGCTCGAGCCGCTGGCGGAACGTCATCCGCACGACCGCCGGGTACAATGTGATCCAGAATACGACGTGTTTGCGCGGGGCCGGGCAGGAGACCTGCGTGCCGTATGTAGACAGCCGTCAGGCGCAGGCGCAGCTTACGCTGGATACCGATCTCCCCTCCAACATGGGCGCGGGACTGCAGATGGCATACGTACTGAACGAGGAGCGACAACTGAACCGTAAGATCTCCCAATTCGTCATCACGGCGTTCGTCCAGATCTCGGCCAGCGTGGGGCAGCTCAAGTGAAACCGTGCGTGGTGCGGGGTGCGTGGTGCGTGGTCCTGACCATGGCGTGTCGGGCGAGCGCGGGTGACAAGGCAGCGGGCCCCGTGGAATTCAATGGGCCCACCGCCTTCACCTACGTGCAGAAACAGATGTCGTTCGGGCCGAGGATTCCGAACAAGCCGGGCCATCAGCAGACGGGCGACTGGCTCCTGGCCGAGCTGCGCGCGCGGGCCGATACGGTAGTCGTGCAGGAGATCCGGCACGTGACGCACAAAGGCGACACGCTGCGACTGCGCAACTTCTTCGCCCGCTTTCGTCCTCAGGCGACAGAGCGCGTGCTGTTTCTGGCGCACTGGGACACGCGACCGATGGCCGATCGCAGCATGAACGTGGCCCAGCAGCGGCTGCCGGTGCCGGGCGCCAACGATGGCGCGTCGGGCGTCGCGGTGCTCCTCGGGGTCGCCGATGCCCTCAAAGCCGTGTCCCCGGCCAACGGCGTGGACTTGCTCTTTGTGGACGGTGAGGACTACGGCGACTTTGCCGACACGAACGACGTGCTGATCGGATCGCGCTGGTTCGCGGCTCACCAGCCACCGGGCTACCAGCCGCTCTACGCGGTGCTGTTCGATATGGTGGGCGACAAGGATCTACAGATCCACCAGGAGGGCAATTCGGCCGCGTTCGCGCCGGAGGTCGTGCGGAGCGTCTGGCGCGTCGCCGCTGCGCGGGGACACGAGCGCCAGTTCGTACCCGACGTGCGACATACACTGACTGACGATCATGTGGCTTTGCAGAAGGTCGGGATTCACGCGATTGACGTGGTGGACTTTGACTATCCGTACTGGCATACCACAGAGGACACGATCGACAAAGTCAGTGCCGAATCCCTCCAGATAGTGGGTGATGTAGCGGTGGCGTTGGTTCGCCAATAA
>Ga0070704_100002477_pt1 | contig 10380 bp, 14 predicted proteins | sample KBSK5252metaG_FD_65467 | JGI IMG/M metagenome (GOLD analysis project Ga0070704, IMG submission 65467) | Corn, switchgrass and miscanthus rhizosphere microbial communities from Kellogg Biological Station, Michigan, USA - KBS K5-25-2 metaG | ecosystem: Host-associated > Plants > Roots >... | reverse complement strand
GCGAAGCCCTCGGACGGCAGCTTCTCCGAGTTCAGCGTCCCCACGCAGGACCAGTGGATCCCGAACGGACCGCTCTGGGCCGGCGAGATGGGCGCCAACGACACGCCGACGGAGAGCGAAGTCCCCGCCGGCATTCTCCAGGGTCCCGGAGGCAACGGCGTTCTGAGCGGCTGACCTCTGGACATGGGCCAACGGCCGCGCGGCTCGTCACCGCGCGGTCAAGGTCCACGCCGACGAGCCCGACGACTCCGGAAAACCGGAGTCCCGGGCTCGGGGCGTTGAACCGGACTGGCGACTCGAAAACATGGGCAAAACCCTACGAATCTCGCCAGCCCAAACCGACCTCCCAAGGAGATCATAACGATGGCCAAGCTCACCAACGTACGCGAGCGCGTTCACCAGCCGTTCTGGGACACGCTCATCCGCACCGCCGGTCTCGGCGGCACCTCGCCCCGCATCACGGACCGCGAGTCCCTCTTCACCAACCGCCCGCGCGGCGACGACATCGACGCGGTGACGAACCTCCAAAACGGTTCGACGCTGCCGAGCGATCAGTCGCACGTGACGCTCGCGCTGCGAGTGTTCGCGGCCTTCCGCAACCCGATGATCCGCGGAACCCAGCCTCCGAACGGTGCCGAGAAGAACAACGGCGACTTCTCGCAGGCCGGCGCCGCCGCCTTCTTCGGGGTGAACAACAACCCCGGGTTCGGCAACTTCATCGGCTCGGTGCAGGACGTCTACCGTCTGCACTGGCTGACGCAGGAATCGGTGCACTGGAGCTACGGCACCGGTGACAAGTTCTCGATCCAGAACATGGCGACGAAGTACTTCCCCGACGGCGGGGGACTCTCCGGCGACATGGGCGGGACGAGCGACCTGATCCACTGGAACAACGGTGAGCCCACGCACACCGCCATCCTGCGGCTCGCTCGCGCGATCCTCTTGCCGCCCCGGCAGAACGTGAAGTGCCAGGCGACGCTCCACACCTACCCGGACGGCGGCAACGCAACGCTCGCCGGCACGGTCGTGACGGAGAACGGCCGGAACATGTTGTCCATCCGCGACAACCTGAACACGGCCGACGGCATCTGGAAGTGCGTGCAGTTCACGTTCGACGGGCTCTTCGCGCGCGACGTTCAGTAGTCACATCAAGCACTTAGCGTGCGATGTGTAAGGTAATACCCGAGGCCCCGGGTCTTCGGACCCGGGGCCCGGCGAGGTGTTCCGGCTGAGAATGTATTCCCCCAGCCGTGTTTCCCAGGCATATGCCAGGAGTTCCCTCTCATGAACCACCAGTTGGACCAGGTAATCGCCGGCTTGCAGCAGCAAGTCGGTTACTTGCAGCAGGCCGTTCGCAACATGCAGGGCACCGGCGCCGGTAACGCGCGGGATCTGCAAGAGGCACGGTCGCGCATCGAGCAGCTCCAGGGCGCGCTCGGGGCGGTGTCGAGTGGAGGCGGCGGTCAGTCGACCGACCTGCCGTGCCCCGAGAAAATCTCGGAGCACTCGATCCGCTACATCGAGCGCATCCCCGGACGGCGCATTCCGTTCGACCTGCTCGTCGACATCCCCATCGGGGCGACGCAGGCGGCGACCACGCAAGGCACGCGCACGATCTCGCAGGACGGCCCCTTCGTCGCCGTCATGCGCTACGCGACGTTCCAGTCGGCGCTCCAGTTCCAGGTCACCGATCCGGTGACCGGCGCGGCCGCGACGTTCCAGGGCCGGAGCTTCGGCCGCTTCCGCCCCGTCAATTCGGTCGGCGATCTGAACGACGCCGCCGCGGGCGTCTTCAACCCGGTCGTCGGCATGGCCTTTCCGGGCACCGGCGCTCCGATCTTCGCGAGCCCCTCGAACATGTCGAGCTTCCGCTCGATGGAGTGGGACGGTGCGATCGAAATGCTGAACCAGGGCAGCGGCTACCCTCGGTCGAACCAGGAAGTGCCGAGCGCGTTCTACATGAGCGAGCTGAACAGCGCCTTCCAGCTCGGCGCGCTCGACTTCTTCGAGCGAGGCGAGACGATTCAGTGGAAAGTCCGACCGACCCACCTGAATAACCCCTCCGCCGGCAACGTTGCCGGCTTCGGCGCAGGCGGCCTCTACCCCTTCCTCGCGAGCCAGTACGACGTCCAGGAAGGAATCTCCGACCCGATCAACCCGAACGCGACGACCGATCCGGTCGTGCGTCTCCCCGACGGCATCCTCATCGTCGGCATGCACGGGATCAAGATCATCCAGCCGCCTGGACCCGTGCGGATCACCTAGGAGCGGCATGCCCCAGCCGCCTCCTCTGTTCATCGGAGATCCTCGACGGCGCGGCCTCAACCTCCCGCCGCCCGTGCCGCCTCTCGGCGTCGTGCCGGAGGTACGACCGTCGGGCGACTACCCGCCGCCCGCGCCCGTGGAGGGGCAGTGGACGAGCATGGGCTGCGACGCGCAGCGCGTGCAGATTGCCGGCGGCGCGCTCGGCACGCTGCTCGTGCACCCGATGATCGAGCCCTTCGAGCAGCTCTTCCGGCGGCTGCCGACCGAGGGAATGTTCGCACCGGACGTGAGCCCGGAGCGGCCGTTCGCGTTCGAGTTGGGCGCGTTCAAGCCGCCGCCAGGATTCGACCTCCTGCTCTTCGATCTCCGCCCGGACATCTACCGCTTCAGCGGCGTCGATCCGGGCGACACCGTGCCGGTCGAGTCGCGGCGCTTCTCGTCGATCCTCGGTTTCTCCGTCACGATCGATCAGCGCTACCCCGGCAACATCCAATTCCAACTCGACCCGATTCCGATCCAGACCGAGCAGCAAGCGTTCACGCCGCAGGTCGTCCCGGGCGCGAGCGGCGAAGCGGCGACTGTGATTCCGCAGTCGCGCTTCAACATCGCCGCCTCGTCGTCCTTCTCGAACGCCGCCGGCACTGGCACGGCGCTCCAGCCGCAGCGACCGACGCGCTACGGTCCGCTTTCGATCCCGTGGACGCTGTACGTCAAGCAGAACCAGACGGTGCAGGTCCGCTGCGTGATCTTCCGGCCGATTCCGTCGCCGATCGCCTTCATCGAGTACGGCATCGCAGGATTGCTCCTGCCCGAGCTGTGGGTCGACAGCATCAAGGAGTGCACCAAGCCGCTCACAATGGCGAGCGGTGGTCCGGGATCAATCGGTGGAGGCCCCAGATGAGCGCCCCCTCCTACGTCGTGGAAGCCAGCCGGTCGGCGTCGCTACTCCCTGCTTCGCCCCGAACGGGGATGCGGGCATCGTGTGACGCTTCCGTGTCGGACAATGCGGTCAGCCAAACCCGGTGCTCGGGAAGCGTCGACCGACTGGCTTCTGCGACGAAGGGGGGCGCATGAGGCGGCTCGTGGCGCGAGAGGCGCGACCGCTCGTCGCACCTCCCGATCTCGGCCTGATGGAGGGCTACGCCGCCTACGAGCGGACGGGTGTCGCCGAGCGGCACCAGTCGGGTACGCCCGCACCGTACGGTTACTCGCTCGGCCACATCGCCGCGAACTCGGTCTGGTCCGAGACGGCGCACGCGCTCGGGCTGAGCCCCGTCGGCCTCTTCACGGTGTGGGCGAAGCGCTCGGGGGACATGTCGTGGCAACCGCTGGCGCACGCGCCTAACAGCGACACCGCGCTCTACGCGACGGACAACGCGAGCGTGCTGGCCGCCCAGCGAATGGCGTTCGGTAACCCGCTACCGTTCATCGCCATGCTCACGCCGACGCCGCTCACGACGGTGGCGATCGACGCGATGTGGTCGGAGACGGCCTACGAGCCGTACGAGACCGAGGCGGTCTACCGGCAGGACGACGCCAAGTCGGTGCCGACGATCTACTTTCTGCACTGGGCCATGCGGCTCGAAAGCTCGGACGTGCCGAGCCGGGTCCGTTCGATCGACAGTGCGGCCGCGATGGGCGGCGGTCAGCTCGTGTTCGCTGCGCAGGTGCCGAAGACGCGGGACGATCGCGCGTTCCCGGTGACTCCCTTCGATGCGGCACTCGCCACGCAGCTCGGGCTCGCGGCGGTCGCGCGCGAGCAGCGTCAAGCGCCGGGACTCGGCTTGCTTGCCGAGCCGCCGCCGGTTCAGCCGGTTGCGAGCCCGAAGCCTCTTCTGCCGCCCTGGCTCGCCGCGACGGCCGTGGGAGCAGGCGTTGCCGTGCTCGGCTTCTGGTTTGCGAGGAGGAGTTAGCATGTACCGAGGACATGGAATTGGCGCCGATGTGCTGTTCACCGAGTGGGCCCCCACGACGACGTCCACGTGGAACACGCCGCCGACCCATGACCAAGTGCTTGGCTTCCAGCAGGTCATCAACCCGGTCCTCTACATCTTCGGCTACGAGCCGATCCCATTGGACGGCGCGCTCACTTACCGCTTCTGCGGCGCAATGAATTTGGCGACGCTGTTGGCGCTGGACTCGCAGAGGCACAGCTATGCCGGTGTTCCGGCTGCGAACGTCGAGCAGGTACGGGACTACATCCGCGCTCAGTCGGCGTACGGGCAGTACTTCTATAACTGGTGCAAGAAAAGCGTCAACACCGACGAAAGCCGGTGGACAATCCCTCCGAAGGTGACCGCGCAAGCTGCTCCGGCGGCCGCGCAGGGTCCGGCATCGACGGAAGACACGCTCCGCTACGCCAACGCGATGACCTGCGAGGCGCTGCGCGGCAGCATGCATTGCATCAACGCCGGGCAGACGCTTCTGATCGCTGCGGCGATCGCCGGCAAGAAGCCGCCGGACGTCACGACGGCAACGTTCAACGCGTGGGTGAACAAGGTCAAGGCGTGCAAGCTCCACAACATTGCGGCTTGTTCCGACGTGCCGCCGTTCCTTCGGAACCTCCAGCCAGTGCCCTCGTGCCTCAACGCCGAGCAGTATCAGGGCCAGCAGTACTGCGCGTCGCATCGAGGCTACATTTGGTCTGGCAATCGTGTCCTCAATTCGATCTGCTGGCTCGCCTCGCGCGACGCGAGCTACCTGCGCGACTGGCTTGCTGCGTCCCCATGCGCCGGGGTCGTGCGCGCACCGGCCCCTCCCCCGCCGCCGCCCCCTCCGCCACCGTCGGGTGGTGACGAGCACGAGCAGCTGCCAGCTCCTCCCACTTCCGAGATGGACAGCGGTTACGTGCTGCCGTCCGGTGGCGGCGGAGGTCAGATGTCGTACGAGCCGCCGAGCGGCGCAGACATGACGAGCGCCATCTTCATGCCGTCGCCCGAGGAGACGCCGGCCTACACCCCCGAGGTGATGGGGGCGGAAGATCGAAAGAAGAAGATGCTTGTCGGCGTCGGGATCGCCGTCGGTGTGTTCGCCATCGGCGGAGCGCTCTTCATGATGTCGAAAAAGAGGTCTGCGGCCTGATGTACGGCGGGCTCGGCATCCTGAATCCCAGCGGCGGCTCGCTCGTGAGCGGGTCTGCGCCGACGTGCCTCTATCCGAGCGAGCGTGCCGAGGTGAACAGCCTCTGCAAGCCGTACGAGCTTCGCGGGCTCGGCGCGCTCTACCAGTCGAGCGGGCCGATGACGAGCCCCCGCCTACGCGGCATGGATCCGTGCTCGCTGCGCCAGCTGCCAGACTGCCCTGGCGCGCCCTCTTGTCTCGATGAGGCGACGGCGCTGAAGATCGCGCAGTGTGCGACGACGACCGATCCAGACCTGGCGGCGTGGTGCCAGACGGCGGGTCTGATGTACGCGCTACTCCCCTACTGCGCTCGCCCGAGCTTTCTGCCGCAGATCCCGGGTTGCATGCCGCCCGAGCAGGAGCCGTTCATCAACTACTGCAACACGTACGGATTCCAGGGCTCGAACGGAACGTGGAATGCGTATTGCTGGCTCTTGACGAAGGATGCGAGCTGGTGGCGTGACTACGCGACGCGGCCCGTGTGCGTCGCTCCTCCTCCGCCCGCGCCGCCGCCGCTACCACCCGCTCCGACTCCAGCGCCACTTCCGCCGCCGGCTCCTACCCCACCACCGCCCGCGCCGCTGCCTGGACCGCTTCCGCCTTCGCCTGGGCCAGGACCTCGGCCGGGGCCACACAGCTCGGCGACGCTCGGCGTCGTCGGCATCCTCTTCGCGCTCGCCGTCGCGGGCGGCAGCTACTACGCCTACCGGAAGTACCGGGTAGGGAGGGCGACGTGAAAAAGCGCGCTCGGGCGAACCCCGTGAAGAAGGCGACGCTGATCGTCGCCGGCACGACCGTCACCGCAGCTGGCCTCTGCATGATCTTCTTGCCGGGACCGGCCTTCATCGTGCTGCCGGTCGGCATCGGCCTTCTCGCCGGGGGACTGTCATGAACTCGAATCTCGTGGCAATCTCGGGACTTCCAAGCAATATACGCGACACGGCCGACCTCGTCGGCAAGACGGGCCCCGTCGTCACGCGGCTCGGCGGTCCGCTCGGCATCGTGGGCCGGGTCGCCGGGCTCGGCGAGGCCGAGCTGGACGCCGGCATCCCGGGGTGGGCTTGGTTCGGTGTCGGCTTCGTCGTCGGCGCTACGGCGATGTATGCCGCCAGGAGCCACGTTGCGAGATTCATGAACGACTGAATCTGGAGTATATTCCAGGAAAAGGAACCGACCATGGCGTACTACGGCAACAACACGGCAATCGAGCAAGGGGCTGCGGGCATCGGCGAGTACTTCCGGCCCATGCGCGGCATGGGGGAATACTTCGCAGCGAACGGGCTCGGGCAGCCGCCCGATGGTCCGCTCAAGGCGTACGCCGACGGCGTCGTCGGCGGGCGCCCTGCCGAGAGCACGCCGGGGCCGCTGCTCGCGTACCGCGACGGCATCTTCTCGTCGCTCGGCGCTGACCCGGCCACGACGCCGAGGGCGTCGATGGCGATGGTCGTCGCCGGTGTCGCGGGTCTCGCGCTCGGCGCGCTCGCCGGCCGCACGGTCGGCAAGAAGAAGATGGGGCCCACCGTCGCAGGTGCGGCCGTCGGCGCTGCGCTCGGCATCGTCGCGCTTCGCGTGGTGAAGCCGCCGGTAGCCTGAGAAAAGAAGGGAACGGGATCCATGAGCATGCACGGTGCAGGGCAATTCGATGGGCCTCTCCAGGCCTACGCGGACGGCGTCGTCGGCGGGCCGCCAGGCGCAACGACCGAGGGCGAGCTTGCTGCCTACAAGGACGGCGTCTTCAGCGGGCTCGGGCAGCAGTTCTTCCCCGGACCTGACGGTCCCGCCGCGCGCATCGCGCATGCAGGCATGGGCGTCGGCCCTCGGCCGGCGCGCCTGAATCCGCAGCAGGCCTGTCTCCAGGCGCTCAATCGGAATTGCGATCTCCGCTTCGGGGTCGACACCCAAGCATCGCGCGACTGCTTCATGAGCCGTCGCTCTGGCTGCACAGAAAGTTGGGGCCGCCGCAGCCGCACGGGTGCGAGCGTCAAGGGCGTCGGTGAATACTTCAAGCCGATGCAGGGCGTGGGCGAGTACTTCCGCCCGATGAGCGGAATGGGCGAGTACTTCTCGACGCAGGGGCTCGGGCTCTTCGGCGGCGGTAGCTCCGGCGCCGAGCCGCTCGACCTGAAGAACCTCGCGGTGCTCAAGGAAGTGAAGGGCGCCATGGCCCTGCTCTTCCCGCAGGTCCTCGCGGGCGCGCCGGGCACGTACAACGACAAGTGGTTCGATAGCGGGATCTGGGACGTTCCCGCCGACGCGCTCTGGAACAGCACCGTCCTGAGCCTCACGACAGCGCCGGGCCCGAGCGCAGGCAGGCTCGACCCGGCGACGCTCAGCATCGTGATGCTCCGTGAGGACGGGACGACCGCCATGTGGCCGAACGCGCTCGGCATGCGCGCGCTCTTGCTCATCTACACGGCGTCGCCGCAGTACGGCCCCGAGTACGTCGAGCAGAACTTCCCGAGGCTCGCTGCCTGGGCGGCGACTCCGAGCACCGGCATCGGCACGCCGCAAGTGAGCGGCGTCTCGCGCGCCAAGCTCGCCCGGATGGCGATGTGGGGCGCGCTCGGCATGGGCGCCCTCGCCGTCGGCGTCGCGGTGACTCGCAAGAAGAAGTGAGGCGAATGCCGAATCTCTCGGACATCCTGAAGAATACCCGCAAGAGCATCCCGTGGGCGGCGATCGCTTCCGTCGTCGCCGAGAACGTCGGCGTGCGCGTGGAGGCGACCAAGGAGATCGTCGCGCAGCTCCAGATGTGGGGTTCCTTCCTCTCGAAGCACGCGATCGCCAACTGGTCCTCCTCGCTCCTGAGCCCGATCGCGTGTGAGGTGCCTGGCTCGCGTTGCCCGTCGACGGCGGTCGTGCGCTGCCAGGGCTGCGGCAAGCGCTGCTGCCTTGCGCACGTGCGCCTGAGCTTTCTGGCCGAGGGGATCTGCGAGGCGTGCATCGAGGAGAAGATGGGGATCGCTCGGCCGGTGCGCGAGGGCGATCGCTTGCAGGCCGCGCTTCGCGTCATGGGTCTCCACTCGAACGCGAGCTGGAGCGAGGTGAAGTCCCGCTACCGAAAGCTCGCCGTCAAGCACAACGCGGACGTGCCGCAGAGCCGCGAGGAGCGCGCCGAAAACACGAAACGTCTCAAGGCTATCAACGCAGCCTATGCGGTACTGCGTGACCACTTCGAGCAAGAGGCAGCATGAGCTACTACGACGTCGTACCGAGCGACTACCACGAGGCTCCCGCCGGCACGCCGGGCTGGGCGGACGCGCCGGTGCCCGGCTGGGGAATCAATCCGTTCCGTGCGGGTCCCGTGCGCGTCGGCGTCGGGCAGGTCGGTGACTACTACAGGCCGGGGAGCGTCCCGGGTAACGACCTCGTCCTGCCGCGGTACTCGCCGCTCGCCGGTTGCGGCTGCGGCCTGCCGATGGGCGCCGTCGCCGCCGACCAGTACAAGGAGACGAGCTGGGGCACGGTCATGCTTGCCGGATCAGCGGGGATCGGGCTCGGCATTCTGTTCGGCTTCGCGTGGTGGAAGGGGCCGAAGCGATGAGCACCGCTGAGGACGATGGCCAGTGAGTCGCGGGCTTGCCTACGCGATGCCGGCGCCGCTCGGTCAGATCAGACCGGCGATCCTGACGTGTCCCCCGTGCTCGTACTTCGTGGACAGCTCGTGCGTGGTGTGCGCGGACGACGACCCGCATCCGGGCTGCGCCGGCTGCGTCGGCGGCCGCGTCCCGCCGCCCCCTTGGTACAAGCACGACCTCGTCGTCAACATCGTCGGCTCGGCGATCGTCACGATCGTCGGCAGCATCGTGTTCACGCAGCTCAAGCGCCGAAAGATCATCTGAGAACCACAACGCAGTACTCTCCGAAGTAACCGAAAGGACACCGAAACATGACCTCATTTGGAACCCTCTCTCCCGCAGCTACGAGCGCCGCTTCGGTGTTCGTCGAAAGCGCGCTGCCTGCCGATCTCGCAGCACGCGCAACGACCGCGATCGCGGCCATCGCCAACACGCGGCTCATCACCGCGATCAACCTGGCCGGCGGCGGCGACGGCCACACTTTCGTGGTCGAGATCGAGAGCGCTCTCATCGCCGATGTGACGACGGGCGGGCTGGTCCCGTCGAGTACGCAGGTGCAGTGCTACATGGCCGCGCAGAGTGAAGCGCTCGCGCTGGCTCGGTCGCGCGTCAGCGTGCCCAGTAACCGCAGCATTCTCGACGAGCAGCTTGCAGGCGCAAGCCAGGGCACACGCTTCATGGGCCTCATCGTCGAGACGACGGCTGCATTCGATAGCGGCGGCGGGATTCAATTCTCGCTGAACGACCTGCGCATCGTCGACACGAACGGTGACGTCGGCAACATCGTTGCCAACGGCGGCTTGTTGGCGAGCAACAGCGATCCCATCCTCCGCGCGGACGCGGCGCAGTCCCAGGAAGTGTCCTGGGCCGCCGGCAGCGTCGTTCGGGTGATGGCGCAGACAACCTTGCCGGTCGACTTCGACGGTCGCGCTGCCGTGACGGTCGATCTCTTCGTCTATACGGGCAACACGAGCGCGGACGCCGCGACGTTCACCGTGCAGACGAGCTGGGATGGCGGCGCGCTCGTGAGCGACACCGCAACCGATGCGACGCCGGCTGCCGCGATCCACATGATCACGGCGACGATCGCGGCGGCGGACATTCCGGACGCGCCGAGCATCCTCTCGCTGTACCTGACGCCGGCTGCTCACGCGACCGACCCGGTGCAACTCGTCGGCTACCGCATCAACTACAAGTCGACGCCCGTCTCGGTGACATAGTCTCCGGGCAAGGGAGTTCCCCGAACGTAGACCCGAGCGAGGAGTAAGCCGATGACGACATTCGGGAACATCCTGAGCGGCGCGACGACGTCATTCGTCCAGAGCGCCGATCCGACCGATCTGGCCAGCAAAACGAACGCGGCGCTCGCCTCCGCGGACGCTGCTGGCCGGATCGTGACGGAGCTGAGCTTGGCGGG
>Ga0070704_100002476_pt1 | contig 10380 bp, 11 predicted proteins | sample KBSK5252metaG_FD_65467 | JGI IMG/M metagenome (GOLD analysis project Ga0070704, IMG submission 65467) | Corn, switchgrass and miscanthus rhizosphere microbial communities from Kellogg Biological Station, Michigan, USA - KBS K5-25-2 metaG | ecosystem: Host-associated > Plants > Roots >... | reverse complement strand
GTTGCCGGAGTCCGGGGTGGCGTTTTCCCCATTCGCAGTGACAATTCCGTTACACCGTTGTGACGGACAGCGGACCCCTCACCGGTAGGTTTCCCGCGGCGATGACTACCCTGCCGATCGAGCCGGTCCCGGCCCCCCCGCCCAGCATCGAGACCCCGAGCGCCGAGCCGCGTTGGACGTCGCTGCGGGGCGTGAACGCGAGCGACCGGATCTACAAGGGGCTCCTGACGGTCTTGGCCCTCGCCCTCCCGCTGCTCATTATCGCACTCTTCGTCCAACTCTTTTTCAGCGCCCTCCCGGCGATCAAGCGGTTCGGGTTCTCGTTCCTCTGGACCTCCACCTGGGACCCGGTGGCGGAGATCTACGGCGCGGCGCCGATGATCTTCGGGACGTTGGCTTCGTCGTTCCTCGCGCTCCTCATCGCCGTGCCGCTCGCCGTCGGTGTCGCGATCTACCTCACGGAGTTCGCTCCCCGCTGGGTGCGTCAACCGGTGGCGTTCCTCGTCGAGATGCTGGCGGCGATCCCGAGCGTCGTGTACGGCCTGTGGGGCGTCTTCGTACTCATCCCCTTCCTCCGCAGCTACGTCGTGCCACCCCTCAAGGCGGTCCTCGGGTGGACGCCGTTCTTCCAAGGCGTTTTCTACGGCAACTCGCTGCTCGCCGGCGGGATTATCCTGGCCATCATGATCGTCCCCTACATCGCCGCGGTGTCGCGCGAGGTGCTCCTCGCGGTGCCGTCGAGCCAACGCGAAGCGGCACTGGGGATGGGGGCCACGCGCTGGGAGGCGGTCTGGACCGCCGTGCTCCCCTACGGGCGCGCCGGGCTGATCGGCGCCATCATCCTCGGCCTCGGCCGCGCGCTGGGCGAGACGATGGCCGTGACGATGGTGATTGGGAATCGCCACGACATCAGCCTGTCCGCGTTGCAGCCCGCCTACACGATGGCGGCCGCGGTCGCGAACGAGTTCAGCGAGGCGACCACCAGCATGTATCAGTCGGCGTTGGCCGAGGTCGGCCTGATGCTGTTCGTGATCACCATCCTCGTCAACGCGTTCGCGCGCGTCCTGATCTGGCGCGTGGCGCGGGGCACGGCGGTGGGGAGCAAGGCCCTATGATCGCCCGCACGGTTTGGCGTCGCATCTCGAGCGGCGTGATGACGGGGATCGTCGCGCTATTGTCATTCACGGCGGTCCTCGCGCTCGTCCTGATCCTAGCCGATCTCATCGCCAAGGGTGCCTCGTCGATCGACTGGGCGTTTTTCACGAAAAGCCCCGTTCCGGCGGGAGAGACGGGCGGCGGCGTGGCGAACGCCATCGTGGGCACCGGCATCATCGTTGGTCTGGCCGCCCTCATCGGCCTCCCGATCGGCATCGGCGCGGGGCTGTACCTCGCGGAGTACGGCGCGGGGCGGCTCGGCTTCATGGTGCGGTTCATCGCCGACGTCATGAACGGCACGCCGTCCATCGTGATCGGCATCTTCGCCTGGACCTGGATGGTCAAACCGGTGGGCCGATTCTCGGCGCTCGCGGGCAGCGCCGCCCTCGCCATCCTGATGATCCCGATGATCGCGCGCACCACCGAGGAGATGGTGCGACTCGTGCCCCATTCCCTGCGCGAGGCGGCGCTGGCGCTCGGATATCCGCGCTGGCGCACTTCCCTGCGCGTGGTGGCGCGCACGGCCCTGGGGGGGATCGTCACGGGCTGCCTCGTGGGCGTCGCCCGCATCGCCGGCGAAACGGCCCCGCTCCTGTTCACGGCGCTCGGGAACCTCAACTTCTCGACAGCCGTTACGCACCCGATGCAGACGTTGTCGCTCCAGATCTATGTGTACGCGACAGGGCCCTTCGAGGAATGGCACCGGCTCGCCTGGGCCGCGGCCCTCGTGCTGATGGGCCTCGTGCTCGTCCTCTCGATGCTCGCGCGCTGGGTGACCAGACAACGGTATGGCCGCGTCCGCTAACGTCCGCCTCCGACTCGAGACCGTGCAGCTCACCGCGCTCTTCAACCGGAACGCGGCTGTGCGGGAAATCTCGATTCTCTTTCCCGCACACACGGTTACGGCCATCATCGGCCCGTCGGGGTGCGGCAAAAGCACGTTCCTCCGCTGTCTGAACCGGATGCACGAGCTGTCCGAGGGCGGCTGGGTGACGGGGAAGGTGTTGCTCGACGAGGTGGACATCTATGCGAGCGACGTGAACCCCATCCAGCTGCGCCGCCGCATCGGGATGGTGTTCCAACGGCCCACGCCCTTCCCTACGATGTCGATCTACGACAACGTCGCCGCCGGGCTGCGCGTCAACGGCCGCCGCCCGCGCGGCGAGATGGATGAGTCCGTGGAGCGCGCCCTGCGTCAGGCGGCGCTGTGGGACGAGGTGAAGGACCGGCTCCAGGCGAGCGCGCTCGACCTGTCGGGCGGCCAGCAGCAACGGCTTTGCATCGCGCGCGCCATCGCGCCGCAGCCGGAGATCCTGCTGCTCGACGAGCCTACGGCGTCACTCGATCCGGCGGGCACGCAGCGCATCGAAGAGCTGTGCCACCAGTTGAAACGGCTCTACACGATCGTGATCGTGACACACAATCTGCAGCAGGCGGCCCGCGTGTCGGATTACACCGCGTTCTTCTATATGGGACGCCTGATCGAGGTGGGCCGCACCAACGACTTGTTCACCAAACCCAGAGTCGAGCAGACCGAGCAGTACATCACGGGGAGGTTCGGTTGAACACGGTCGGAACCGAGCAAGCCCCTCGGCCGTCCGCCATTCTGGATACGCGCGGCTACAACTTCTGGTACGGACTCACCCAGGCGCTGCACGACGTCACCTTCCTGATTCCGCGCCGCGCGGTCACGGCCCTGATCGGACCCTCCGGGTGCGGCAAGACGACGTTCCTCCGGTCCATCAACCGGCTACACGACCTGACGCCTGGGACCCGCCACACCGGCGACATCCTGCTGGAAGGGGTGTCCCTGTTCGCGCCCGGAACCGACACCGTGGCGCTGCGGCGCCGCGTGGGCATGGTCTTCCAGCGGCCCAATCCGTTCCCCAAGCCCGTGTACGACAACGTCGCGTACGGTCCGCGGCTCAACGCCCTGTGCGCGCCGCGCGAGCTGCCGGACCGCGTCGAGCAAGCACTGCGCCGGGCGGCCCTGTGGGACGAAGTGCGCGACCGGCTGCGGGAGCCCGGCACCGCGTTGTCGGGCGGACAGCAGCAGCGGCTCTGCATCGCCCGGGCGCTCGCGAACGAGCCCGACGTGCTCCTGATGGACGAGCCGTGCTCGGCGCTCGACCCGATCGCCACCCAGCGGATTGAAGAACTCATCGTCGAGCTGAAGCAGACCTACACTATTGTGATCGTCACGCATAACATGCAGCAGGCAGCCCGCGTGTCGGACTACGCGGGGTTCTTCTATCTCGGTAACCTCGTCGAGTTCGGGGAGACGGAGCAGATCTTCACCCGGCCCGCGGACGAGCGCACCGAAGCCTACATCACGGGCAGGTTCGGATGAACAACTACAGAAACCCCGGGGCCGCGCCCCGTAGAGGACAAGTCCAATGAGCACCGAAGCGCACAGGCATTTCCACGACGAGCTCTCGGAGCTCAAGGTCACCCTGCTCAACATGTCGGGCGACGCGCAGGCCGCCCTCGCCGCCGCCGTCGAGGCGTTGCTGCAGCGCGACGGGCGCAAGGCGGAAGACGTCATCGCCTCGGACCGCGAGCTCGACCGCCAGGAGAACGAGATCGAGGAAAAGGTGATCAGCCTGCTGGCGACGCAACAGCCGATGGCCCGGGACCTGCGGTTCCTCACGGCGGCGATGAAGATCGCCAACGATCTGGAGCGCGTCGGCGACCACGCGGTCAACATCGCGCAGTCAGCCGAGCGGCTCCTCGTGAACCGGCCCATCGTCCCGGAACCCGAGCTGGTGGAGATGGTGCGCCAAGCGCGCACCATGCTCGCCGATGCGCTCGACGCTTTCGTGCGCGGCGATGCGCAGGCGGGACGCGCCATCTGCCGCCGCGACGACGGCGTCGACGCGCTGCATCAGTCGATGTTCCGGATCCTGCTCACGCACATGATGGAAGACCCGCACATCATCGGGGCGGCGATGGATCTGTTTCTCGTCAGCCGCAACCTGGAGCGCGTGGCCGACCTCGCGACGAACATCGCCGAGGACGTCGTGTTCCTCGTGGAGGGCAAGAGTATCAAGCATCACGCGGAGGACATCGGGACCTGAAGACGATTCTCTTCTTGTGCGTCGCCAATGCGGCGCGCAGCCAGATGGCGGAAGGGCTCGCGCGGGCAATGGCGCCGCGGGGGGGTGGGTATCAGTTCTACAGCGCCGGGTCTCAGCCCGGAACGTTGAATCCCCTGGGGGTCCGCGCTCTCGCCGAGGAAGGCATCGACATCGCCCACCACCGGTCCAAGGGCCTGGACGACGTCCCGCTCGCCCAGGCCGATGTGATCGTCACATTGTGCGCGGAAGAGGTCTGCCCGTTCGTCCCCGTCGCACGACCCGTGCAGCGGCTCCATTGGCCGCTCCCCGATCCTTCGGGCCTCGAGGGGTTCCGATCGGTACGCGACGAGCTGCGGCGCCTACTGCCGCGGCTCTGGTCCGATCAACCGTAAGTGCGGTAGCGGTAGTACGGGGCCGGCGGTTGCGGACGCCGCCGCAGCGTATCATCGGACGCGAAGAGACGGATCAGGATCAACCCGGCCACGAAGCCGCCGATGTGCGCGAAGAAGGCCGTCCCGCCCCGGTCGACACCGCTCAGCGCTACGAGGCCCCCAAACAGCTGCAGGATCGCCCAGTAGCCAAGCATCAGGTACGCCGGCAACGCGACGGTGGTCACGTAGAAGCCCAGGAACAGCAGCGTGTGGACGCGGACCCGCGGGTACAGCAGCAGATAGGCCCCCAGAACGCCGCTGATCGCCCCCGAGGCCCCGACCATGGGCACCACGGAGTTGGGTGTGATGAGCATCTGCGTCCCCGCCGCCGCGACCCCGCACACCAAATAGAAGACGACGAACCGTCCGTGCCCCATCACGTCCTCGATGTTGTTCCCGAACACCCACAGGAACACCATGTTGCCGATGAGGTGCAGCCACCCACCGTGCATAAACATCGACGTGACGAGCGTGGCGTACTGCGGGTGTGGGTCCACCAGACACATCATGCCCGGCGCCAGCTCCACCCCAGTCCCCGGCGTCGCCGTCCGGAGCAGCTCCCCGGGCACGAGTCCGAGATCGCACACCGACCGGACCAGGGCCTCGGGGGACCCCATCCCCTGCACGAACAGCCAGGCCAGCACGTTGGCAGCGATGATCCCGACCGTGACGATCGGGGTGAGCTCGGTCGGATTGTCGTCTTTGTAGGGGAACATTGGGGGAGAATCTAGGCGGTTAGGCGGTTAGGCGGTTAGGCGGTTAGACTTTATGGGTGAGTACCTAACCGCCTAGCCGACCAACCGGCTGCCTTTTTGGCATTTATATCGGGCACGAGGCTTGCTCGATGCGACCGCCGGTACCCCTTACGCATCCAATCCCTATCAGGAGCCGCACACATGCCGGAGAAAATCATCGGGATCGACCTCGGGACGACCAACTCGGTCGTGGCCGTCATGGAGGGCGGCGACCCGGTCGTCATTCCCAACGCCGAGGGTGGCCGCACGACGCCCTCCGTGGTGGCGTTCACCAAAGACGGCGAGCGGCTGGTAGGTCAGGTAGCCAAGCGACAGGCGGTAACCAACCCGCAGAACACCGTATTCTCGATCAAGCGGTTCATGGGACGCCGCATGAGCGAAGTGACGGAGGAGCTCAAGCGGGTCCCCTACAAGGTGGTCCCGGGTCCCAACGATCTGGTCGCGGTGGACATCCAGGGCAAGAAGTACACGCCCCCCGAGATCTCCGCGATGATCCTCCAGAAGATGAAGCAGACGGCCGAGGACTATCTCGGTCACAAGGTCGAAAAGGCGGTGATCACCGTCCCGGCCTACTTCAACGATTCGCAGCGGCAGGCCACGAAGGACGCCGGCAAGATCGCCGGCCTCGACGTCGTACGTATCATCAACGAGCCCACGGCATCGGCCCTCGCCTACGGTCTCGACAAGAAGAAGGAAGAGAAGATCGCGGTGTACGATCTGGGCGGCGGCACCTACGACATCTCCGTGCTCGAGCTCGCCGAGGGCGTGTTCGAGGTGAAGAGCACCAACGGCGACACCCACCTGGGTGGCGATGACTTCGACGCGCGGGTGATCCAGTGGCTCGTCGACGAGTTCAAGCGCGACCAGGGGATCGACCTGTCGAAGGACCCGATGGCCCTGCAGCGCCTCAAGGAAGCCGCTGAGAAGGCCAAGATGGAGCTCTCGACCGTGATGCAGACGGAGATCAACCTGCCGTTCATCACGGCCGACCAGTCGGGGCCGAAGCACCTGAACCTGACGCTCTCGCGGGCCAAGCTCGAGCAGCTGGTCGACGACCTCGTGAAGCGGACGATCCCCCCGATGGAGCAGGCGCTCAAAGACGCCGGTCTGAAGCCCACCGAAATCGACGAGGTGATCCTCGTCGGCGGCCAGACGCGGATGCCGAAGGTGCAGGAGATCGTGAAGAGCTTCTTCGGAAAGGATCCCCATAAGGGCGTCAATCCCGACGAGGTGGTCGCGATCGGCGCCGCGATCCAGGGCGGCGTGCTCGCGGGCGAGGTGAAGGACGTGCTGCTGCTCGACGTCACGCCGCTGTCGCTCGGCATCGAGACGCTCGGCGGCGTTACCACGGTGCTGATCCCGCGCAACACGACGATTCCGACCAAGAAGTCGGAGGTGTTTTCGACGGCGGAGGACACTCAGACCACGGTCGAGATCCACGTGTTGCAGGGTGAACGCCAGATGGCGCTCGACAACCGGACGATCGGTAAGTTCCAGCTCACGGGTCTCCCGCCGGCGCCGCGCGGCGTGCCGCAGGTCGAAGTGACGTTCGACATCGACGCGAACGGCATCCTGCACGTGTCCGCCAAGGACAAGGCGACCGGCAAGGAGCAGAAGATCCGCATCGAGGCGTCCTCGGGCCTCGGTGACAAAGACATCGATAAGATGGTCAAGGAGGCGGAAGCGCACGCCACGGAGGACCAAAAGCGGCGCGATGAGATCGAGCGGCGCAACCGGCTCGACACCATGGTGTACGATGTGGAGAAGAATTCCAAAGACTGGGCGGAGAAGCTCGAAGCGGGCCTCAAGACCCGGCTCGATGGAGCGGTGAGCGGCGCGAAGCAGGCGCTGCGCAGCGGCAATCCGGACGACATCGGGAAAGCACTGGAAGAGCTGCAACAGGCGTATTCCGCAGCGGGGGCTTCGATTTACGCGGCCTCCCGCGGCGCCCAGCCCGCAGGCGCCGACGGCCAACCGGCGGCCGAACCGGCGAGCGGCGCCAAGCAAGACAACGTGGTCGATGCCGACTACGAAATCGTGGACGACGATAAAAACAAGAAGCAATAAAGGGGGAGCAGATGTCTGTACGGACCCGTGACTGGTTGAAGTTCGGCGCACTCGTGACGATGGCGTTTGTCTTCGGGCTGGCCTTCGCCTCGGCGTTGGATCTGCCCGCGCGCGGCAACGCCGCGGAGCGATCGGCGGCGATACTCCAGGGCGTGAACGCCCCGCCGGTGCGCGCCATTCCCGCGGCCGGGCCCGCTGCCGATCTGAGCGCCGCCTTCACCGCGGTGGCCGAGCACGTGAAGCCGGCCGTGGTGTTCGTGAAATCCGAACGGCGTGAGCGGGCCAGCGCCCGCCGCCTGCCGCCGGGCTTCGAGGACTTCTTCCAGATCCCGCGCCGGCCGCAAGTCGAGCAGGGCACGGGGTCCGGATTCATCGTGTCCCCCGACGGCTACATCCTCACCAACAACCACGTCGTGCAGGGCGCGGACCGCGTGACGGTGCGGCTGCTCGACAACCGCGAGTTCACCGCGCGCGTCGTGGGGACTGATCCATCGACGGACGTCGCGGTCATCAAGATCCCCGCGACGAGCCTGACGACGGTCAACTTCGCCAACTCCGACTCGACGCGCATCGGCGAGTGGGTGCTGGCGATCGGCAACCCGCTGGGCGAGGCGTTCACCTTCACCGTGACCGCGGGCATCGTCAGCGCCAAAGGACGGCTGCTCGCCGGACTCCAGCAGTCCCGCTATTCGATTCAGGACTTCATTCAAACCGACGCCGCGATCAACCCTGGAAACTCGGGGGGCCCGCTCGTCAACGTCCGCGGGCAGGTGATCGGCATCAACTCGGCCATCGCGAGCGAGACCGGCTACAACACCGGGTACGGGTTCGCCATCCCCATCAACCTCGCGCGCACCGTGATGACACAGCTGATCGCGACGGGGCACGTGGAACGCGCGGTGATGGGCATCCAGATCCGCCCGATCACGCCGGAGGACGCGGAGCTGATGAAGCTGCCGGACATCCGCGGCGTGGTGGTCCAGGACTTCAGTCCGCCCGACAATTCGCCGGCCCGCCGGGCCGGCATCCTGGAGGGCGACGTCATCCTCGCCGTGGACGGCGAGGCCATCGAAACGGTGTCGCAGCTGCAGCAGAAGGTCGGCTTCCGCAAACCCGGTGAAGCGGTCCAGGTCACGTTGGTGCGCGCCGCCGGTGAGCGGAAGACGCTGACCGTGCGCCTCGCCGCCGCGCCGGGCCCCGAGGCCGACAGCGAGGCGGTGGCGTCGGCGGAGGACGGCACCCCGAAGCGCGGTCTCTCCCCGAAGGAAGAGACGCTGGGCATCTCGGTCGAGCCGCTGTCGCAGGAAGACGCGCGCGAGCCCAGCCTCCGGGCCGTGGCACGCGCCGGCGGTGGCCTCGCGGTCACGTCGGTCTCGCCGGATGGGCCCGCGTATCAGAAACTCGTGGATGCGAGCGGCGGGGGGTATCCCGACATCATCCTGAAGGTCAACGGGCAACCGACGCGCACGCGCGCCGAGTTCCGGACCGCGCTGGCGACCGTCAAGTCCGCCGACATCGTGACGCTGACGGTGCTGACCTACGGACCGCCCGACGGCTGGACGCAGCGCGTCGTGCGGCTCCGGGCCCGCTAGACGGGCCGCCGCTCCGCCAGCATCACCGCGGCCGTCGCGACGAGCCAGGCGACGAAGAAGGCCTGGCCGTAGTAGAGGTTCGGCGAGAACTCGCTGAACCCTACCGCGACGGCCGCGTTCGTTACGGCCACCGCGAACGCCGCCCACCCGAGCCAGCGCGGATACACTTTCCCGTTGAGGATCGTCCACCCGAACACATAGGCCACGAGGCCCAGCGCGAACGTCGCGAGCCGCTCGGCCGCGAGGCCGGCGGGGTGCAGCATGTCGTACACGAACACGGCGTGCGTGGCGGTGAGCGCCTTGTCCGAGGTCATGAACGCGTGGGCGAGGTGCCACCCCGCCCCCACCATGAACAGCACGTTCAGCGACCACACGCCGAACGCGAACCCCGCGAGCAGCACCCCGGCGCGGGCGGGCGCCGAGCCCGGCGTGTCGCTGTGGCGCAGCGCGACGCCGATCAACCCCATGTACATCAGCGGGAATCCGAACAGCAGGCCCCAGTGGATCGCGCGCCACCCCGCGGTGGCGGCGACGGTCGTGAGCTGCGCGGCTCCGTCGCCCAGGAGCCAGGGATGCATCACCCCGGCGACGGCGGCGAGCAGCGAGCCCGCCAGGAGACAGAGTCCGTAGAAGAGGGGACGGCGCGTCAGAGTCATGCGCTAATCTAGCACGTCCTCCGCCCGGCGATATATTCTCCGCATGGAACTCAATCGAATCCTGCGCGAGGGCTTCATCGCAGGTTGTATCGGCGCGGCGATCGTCGCGGCTTGGTTCCTGCTCATCGACGGCGTCAATGGCCGCCCCTTCTTCACGCCGGCGATGCTCGGCAGCGCCGTCTTCTGGGGCGCGACCGACCCCGCCGGCGTCGTGATCGAGTACTCCCGCATTATCGGCTACACCATGATCCACGTGAGCGCGTTCGTCGTGGTGGGCTGCATCGCCGCGGCGCTCGCGGCCGAAGTCGAGGTCGCTCCCTCCACCCTGTTTCTGGTCGTCGTCGGGTTCTGCTTCTTCGAAGTGGGGTTCTACATCCTCGTCGCCCTGATCGCCAAGCCCTTGCTCGGTTACCTGGCGTGGTGGAACGTGGCGATCGGCAACGGCCTCGCCGCCCTGGCCATGGGCTATTACCTCTGGCGCGAGCACCCCAAGATCGGCGAAGAGCTGCGGCGCCATCCCCTCGGAGAGACGCAGGACGGCGAGTAGTTCAGCGCGGCGTCACCGCGTACACCTCCAAGGGGACGGCCTGCTCGGCGTCCCCGTTGCGTTCCCGGACGGACCATCGGAACCAGACCACCGTCATCGC
>Ga0070704_100002473_pt1 | contig 10387 bp, 10 predicted proteins | sample KBSK5252metaG_FD_65467 | JGI IMG/M metagenome (GOLD analysis project Ga0070704, IMG submission 65467) | Corn, switchgrass and miscanthus rhizosphere microbial communities from Kellogg Biological Station, Michigan, USA - KBS K5-25-2 metaG | ecosystem: Host-associated > Plants > Roots >... | reverse complement strand
CAGATCACCAAGGCGCAGCAAGCCGCGAACGATGCGAAGTCCCAATTCGACAGCCTGGGCACGGCGATCAGCACGGCCAGGACCCAACTCAAGGACCTGCAGGACCAGGCTGCCAAGCCGATCGCGGTCGGCATCGTCGCGAGCCTGGACGCGATACGGGAAGCCGCCACGACCATCCGCGAGCAGCTCGCCAAGGAAACTTTCGAGATCAAGGTCAAGCCGGTCATCATCCGCGAGGGCACGAGCTTTTCCGACGTCGGAGGATTCACTGTAGAGCGCGCCAGCGGTGGAATGATCAACGGCCCGGGCGGACCGACGGGCGACAAGATCCCGGCGATGCTCTCGGACGGCGAGTTCGTCGTGCGGAGCGCGGCCGTGCGCAATTACGGCGCCGATCTCTTCCGGATGCTGAACGCGATGGCTCTGCCGCGCTTCGCCGATGGCGGTGCAGTTGGATCTTCGCCGGCTGCGAGTACCGACGTCGTGACGCACGACATCCGCGTAGGCGGCCGTCCCGTCGCGAGGCTCGTCGGGCCGAGGGAAGCTCTTCGTAGCCTGGTGCAGGCGCTTGACGCGGACGCCAGCGCGATCGCATGACCATCAAGATCGACGGCATCACGCTGAATCCGGACATGGTCTGGGAGGAGCGCTTCGTCACGCAATCGCTCGTGCAGAACGTGCGCCGGACACTGGGCGGCATCGCCGTGATTTCGAACGCCGAGCTCTCGAAGGGCGAGCCGATCACGCTCTCTGCAACGGAGGTGAACGGCCGGTTGATCGGGATCCTCAAGAAATCCGTGGTCGACCAGCTGCGCGCGCGCGCCGATGTGGTCGATGCGCAATACGTCTTCGAGTACAACGGCGAGCTCCTCACCGTGATGTTCCGCCCGCCGGCGATCGAAATGACGCCGCTTCTCGCCCGCACCGTGTACGGGCCCAACGATTTGATGCGCGGCCAGATCCGGCTGCTCACCGTGTAAGGACCAGGGATGCCCATCGCTCAAGCCGATCTGAAGTTCTACAAAAGCGAAACCGTTTCTGACAGCGGCACGAACGGCGGCCGCATGTCGGCCAACGAGATAGCCGACGACGTCGTCAACAACGTCTTCCGCTCGACCGGCGAATCGGAGCGCACAGCCGGCAGCACCAAGTATCGGAAGATCTTCGCCAAGAACGAGAACGCCGACGACTTGGCGCTCGAGGAACCGAAGGTCTACCTCGATCAATTCACCGCGGGCGATGACCGCGTCCTCCTCCTCATCGGTGACCAGGAAAACACGCAGGCCGATCTGACGGGATCGGAGACAAAGTACGGCTGCGGCAAGCTCGACGCAAACGTCTCCTCCGGGGCGACGAGCCTGTCGGTGCTTGTCGAAGACGGCGCGACCCAGTTCTTCCAGAACGGCCAGACGATCCGCATCACCGATATGGAAGACATCGACGATCTCACGGGGAACGAGGAGTACGTGACCGTCGACAGCGTTCCTTCGGTCCTGGGCGACGTCGTGTCCTTCAACATCACGCCGGCGCTCGATAACGGCTACTCGGCTTCCGACTCGCGCGTCATGAACGTCTACGAGCCGGCGGATCCGGTCGTCGCCACGGCCGAGGACCTGGTCGTGACGAGCTCGGCCGGGACGTTCGACGAAGACAACCTCCTCGCCCACAACGTCGGCGGGATCCAGGAGGACTGGATCGCGACCTTTACAAGCACGACGGCGTTCACGATCGTGGGCGCGACCGTGGGATCCGTCGGCTCGGGAAGCGTCGGCGCCGGCGCCGCTCCGAACAACCCGGACTTCGGGGCTCCGTACTTCACGCTCGAGGCGGCCGGCTTCGGCGGCACCTTCGCCCCTGGCGACAGCCTCGAGTGGACGACGAAACCGTCTTCCGTCGCGATCTGGATGGACAGGATCACGCCCGCCGCTTCGGCTGCGATCACGGTGAACGGCTGCGTGCCTGTGCTGGACGGCGAGTCGAGCGGCTAGAGACGTGAGCGGCGAGCTGCAGCGCACGGTCGTCATACCGTTTGCGCCCTCAAGCGGCCAGCATCAGCTCGAGATTCGTCCCGATTTTGGCTTCTACAGCGATGACCTGGTGCACTTGCTGCTGATCCCGGATGTGGGGGCGACCCTGACTACAGACGTGGGCGAAGCGCGTCTCGGCAACGCGAAAATACTCGATGTGGCAGGTGGCGTGCTGTCATTCTCTGGGGGCGATTCCGCCGCGCTGCCGTTGCCGGTCGATGGTGTGCCGCCCCAGTTCCGCACGCTCTTCGCGTTCGACTCGAAGGGACAAGGCACCTCGGCCGCAGCGCACTACGATCCGCAGGCCTTCGAGGTGCGGCTGTCGCGCCCTTGTACGGCAGCGGTGGCCTACACGCAGTACAAGGCGCGCGTACGCACGCTTACCTACCGGCCGCTGGTGCAGGCCTCGCCCGCCGGCGGCGCAAAAACGACCTACGGCGTCATCGCGGCGTACTACCAGGGCGCGCTCGTCGTCTATCCGGTCACGCCGCCTAGCCTCGACCAGGGCGTCGCCGTGATCGAGCTCTACCGTCGCGTCTCGCCGAAGGTCATCAACGCGGACGGACAGTTCGAGAAACCGCCCGACTATCCGCAGGTCGGCAGCTATCCCGGCAAGTCGTTCGTGCTGGATGTCGTCGGTAGCCGCGAGATCGAGCGCGTGCATGAGATCGGGTTCATCGATACGGCCGGACATACGTTCGTCTATTCGCCTAGCGTGGACATCCTCGAGCCGTACGTCGGCGACGCCTACAGCCCGACGATCAGCACCAAGATCGCGACGCTCGACCCGGAGAAGTACCCGCGGGACCTGATCGCGCGGGCGCGCGACTTCATCAAGTCGAAGGGCCTGGGCCAGGGCCTGTAAGGATGGCAGCTGAGACGCATGACTATCTCTGGGACAACCCGGTCCGGGAGATAGAGGGCAAGGAGATCCAGGGATTTTTGCTCGCGCGACAGGGGAGCAACTTCTACGCGCACTACGTGGACGCCGTCATCGAGGCGATCAATCCGCCGGAAGGCTTTCCGCGTCCAGATCCAGATCCCGCCGATCGGACGAAGCGCGTCGTCGTCCCGGTAAGTTTTCGCGGCACGAATCCGCTGCTGCACAAGCACGGCAGCCGCTACACCGGGCAAATGCGCAGAGTCGTGCAGTGCCAGTACTCACGCGGCATCGAGAGTCGCTTCAAGTACGGCTGGCCGACGACGCACGGAATTCTCGAGTACCCATACCCGAGGCAGATCGGATCGACCGCCGGCGAGGAGTCGATCGAGTTCTCGAAGCGCAGGTTCTGGATCGTCGAGATCTCCTCGGCCGGCGTGTACGCGGCGCCTGTCACGTTCGGCCTGAAGTGCATGAGCTGCGCGGCGCACCTGTCTGACTACGCGCAACCTGGCAGCGACGTCGACCTCGCCTGGGCGTTCGTCAACAAGAACGAGAGCGGCAAGGTGCTGCGGCTCCTCGATGCGGCCGGGATCGCGCAGGCATACGCGTACGGCTCGCCCTGGTACGCCGGCATGGGCTGGGCGTTCTCCTGGAGCGGGCGGGCGGCCTCGAACGTCGTCCAGCGCAAGCGCACCCTACCTGATCATTACGAGACCCGGCTGATCGATCTCGACTTCACGGTCACGCCGACGCCGACCTCGTGCTCGATCGAGCTGCTGCCGCTTGATCACAGCACGGCACGCGTGACGCAGCCGGGCCACGGCATCGGCAATGGCCAGGCCTTCACGATCTCCGGTGCAGAGCAGGCCGCCTACAACGGCACGCACATCGCGAAGGACGTCACGGCCACGACGTTCGACTTCGCGATCGCGGGCGATCCGTTTACGCCGGCGACCGGCGACATCAAGGTGACGAGCAGCCTGGGCCCGGTGACGATCACGGCCGAGCTCACGATCGGATCGCCTGGGCGCGTCACATTTCGGCCGAACGATCTCGGCACGTTGTGGGTGCCGGGCGAATTGTTCTTTGGTGAGTGGGACGGCATTCCACCGTTCAGCAATATCGTCAATTCAAGCGGCCCGGTGCACGTCTTCTATGACGGCGAAGAAAAGATCGTCACGACGTGGTCAATGTCGTTCTCGCAAATCCCGGCCGAATCGCACGGCGCGGTCCACATGGCGAGCGTGGGCCCGGCCCCGGGCATCCTGTGGATCGGGCCGATCGATCAAGTCGATCCTGGCTCCGTGCAAACACCGGGGCACGAATGTCAGGTGCAGGGGCGCGAGACGATCTACGAGGACGGTCATAGCTATGGGGCGTACACCAACATTGCATGGGGATTCAGCGGATCGGTCGATCTTCAGGTAAATGGCTTCAGCCGCAGCCGCATCAACACGACGACCGGCCCGGACGGTGGTCTCTTTCACGAAGCTGCATATGATTGGGGCAACGGCGGCGGGTTCAGCTGCTGCGGTGGCGTCGGAAGCGCGGTCGCCTTCTTCAATTGGGAAACGTGGTCGCAAAAGGTCAGATACGAGACGATCACGTCCGCGCAGTCGGCGAGCGGCACGTCCGCACTCGTACTGTTGCCTGCGGATCGCGAAGCGGTGGCTGGGATCAGGAAGCAGCGCGAGTTTCACCACGACTCGCATAGCGTCCGGCATGCGCTGCTGCGCGCCAACGAGTGGCGCGTGAGGGTGACACCTATCGTGAACAACGGATGCGTAGGGACGCCGATTCCGCACTGGCCGCGCGTCGGCAGCTACTACGAGCAGGGCGGCGATCCGATATTCGAGACGACGAGCGAGACGTTCTCGTCGAGCTTCTCGCTTCGGGCATCCGGCGGGGTGAGCTACTCGGGCGCACTCTCGACGACGCTCGACAACTTCAGTGTCTACGTGCCGGGCACGAAGGAAACGGCGGACAGCTCGCTCTTCTTCATGCGCGGCGGATTGGAGTACGCAGACCCAGGTCTCGCGCCGAATCTGCAGAAGGGGAACCGGGTGCTGTTCGATGGTAACAGCGCGAACTATTTACTCAGCGGCGGGTTCGCCGCACTTCCGGCCGGACGAGCTCCGGTCGCTTTCATAGGACAGGTCTGACATGCCCGTGCCACTTAGCATTGCCTACCTCGAGCGCAGGCTCTCCGGCGGCGCCGCGCAATCGGATCCGGACGCTTCCCTCGGTGGCGATATGTCCTCCGAGCGTGTCCTGTCACAGTCGACGACCGCGCTGTCGAACGTCACCGGTGTCGTCATCGATTACGCCGGCGGCAACCCGACCGGCGCGGGGAGCCTGGACTACAACTTCGCGGCCGTGACGCTGACCTGGGCGCCGAACGGCCTGGATCCGGGCGACTCCGTCGTCGTGAGCTCGAGCGGCAAGTACGCGTTATTCGGCGAGCAGGGCGTGCTGCTCGTGACGGTCACGTCCGGGTCGCTGGCTGGATCGAACCAGTCCGACAGCGTGACGATCGCGAACATCGCGAGCGAGGTATGGGACAGCGTTGCCAAGCAGGAGAGCTTCGACGGTGATACTGAGTACCGCTGCATCTACCTGAAGAACACATACGTCGGCACCGTCAGCTCGATCACGCGCTCGAGCTCGACCGCGCACGTCACGACCGCGGCCAGTCACGGCTACACGACCGGCGACGAGATCACGATCCGCGGCGCCGTCCAGCCGGAATACAACGGGACCTTCGAGATCACGGTCATCGACGCCGATGAGTTCGAGTACACGGTCACCGGTTCGCCCGCGACGCCGGCGACCGGCGCAATGGTGCACGGCCGGAAGTTCATGTCTGTTGCCTGCTACATCGCGACGCAGCCCAATCCTGGAACGATCGAGGTAGGCGTGGATCCAGCCGGCGTCGGCGACGGCACGACGCGGTCGGTGACGTCGATCACCAGATCCGGCGGCACCGCGACGGTCACGATGGGCGCGAATCACGGCTACGAGACCGGGCAGAGCGTGACGATCGCCGGCGCGGCCCAGGCTGCCTACAACGGCGTGCAGACGATTACGGTGACCGGCGCGACGACATTCACCTATGCCGTCGCAGGCACCCCGGCGACGCCGGCGACTGGAACGATCACGGCAGCTCGAGGTGTCGCGACGACCGTCGCGAACGAGAACACGGCGCCCTCTGGCGTGACGTTCAGCGAGCCGGAAGAAGTCGGCGATGCGATCGACCTGGGCGCGCTCGGGCCAGGCGAGTCGGTCGCCTGCTGGCAGAAGCGCACGATCCCGACGCGCAACACGACCACAAACACCGAGACGCTCGACAAGCTCGTCTTTCCGGCCTACGCCTAAATGCCGCTGCCGACCCCACACAACCGCGTCCGCGAGAGCTGCTCGACGACAGGCACCGGCAACCTGGCCTGCGGCGGTGCGCCGACCGGTTACACCGCGTTCGGATCTCGCTACGCCGACGGCGATCGTTTCAAGTACGCGTGTGCCGGCGGCGCGGAGTGGGAGGTGGGGCTCGGCGAGTACGACGCGGACACGAATTCGATCGTGCGCGTCACCTGCAGCCAGAGCAGCAACGGCGACGCGTTCGTCAACTTCACCGTCGGCGGCAAATTCGTATGGGTCGATCGCGACGCGAAGGATGATCCGGCGATCCCTGGCGATGCGACCAAGTTCCTGAACGGCGCGAATCCGCCGGCGTATGCCCAGGTCAAGGATTCCGATCTGTCGACGAGCGATGTCACGACGAACAACGTGACCACGAGCAAGCACGGCTTGACGCCCAAGGCCCCGAACGACGTGAACAAGTTTCTCGACGGCACCGGAAACTGGTCGGTGCCGACCGGATCGCTGAAGGCTCTCAACATAGTCCTCGCTGAAAGATTCATCTGATGGAAACCTTCGCCACCATTGAGGTTCTGCCATGAGCGCAGGCACGACGCCAATCTTCATCGCGACGCCAAAGAGCCCATCGGCACGGATCTCGACGGCGAACACGAACCGCGATGGATCGACCGGCACTTATGGCACGCTCTTCACCGCGGGCTCGAGCGGCTCCTTCTTCCCCGGCTGGCGCTGGCAGGCGGAGGGCACGACAACGGCAGGCTTCGTCCGGTTGTTCCGGCAGGACGCGGGATCGGGCAACGTCGAGCTGCTGAAGGAGATGGCCGTTCCCGCCGTGACGCCGACAGTCGGCACGACGCCACCGGCTGAGGGCGAGTGGTACCCGCCGGCAGGAATCATGCTCTCGGCGGGCTCGGTGCTGAAATGCTCGACGCATATCGGCGAGACGTTCGGCTGCTTCATGGAGGGCGGCGGAGACTACTGATGCTCTGGCTCCGCAAGACGTACCGCAACGTCACTCGAACTCTTCGCCTCGTCGACTTCCGTGCCGGGGTCGCGCTCGACGGCCAGAAAGCTCAAACGTTTTTCGTCCACGTCAAGAACAACGCCGGAACGCTGCAGCACGGGCTGTTTGTAGACTACAACGTCACGCTCGCCCCGGCGTACGCCGATCGCATCATCGGGGTGATCGCGCCGGGCAACACCTATGCAAATACTCCGACCGTCGGCGCTGGTACGGATTTCCTCAACGGCGGCGGCATAACGGCCAACATCTTCGTGCTCAACACGCTGGGACAGACGGGAAACCTGCATTTCGCGATGGCTGCGGTCGAGTACTACGACGGCAACGTCGTGCGCCCGCGACCCATCCCTACGTTTGGCAGCCGCGATGTGAATGGCGTCACGATCCTGCGTCCGGAAATTCGCTTCATCAACGACATGACGGGCGCGGACTGGACGATCAATACGACGAACATCCCCAGTGGAAAGTCGATCGGCTTCAGGTTCATGGGGGCGCTCGCGTGAATCTCGCGAACGCGGAGAGAGTAGATCGCCTGTTCGACGTCCGAGGCTACGGCAACACGAGATCGTTCTTCCCGTATCACCTGCTGTACGGAGGAGGGGCCGGATACGCGATCGACGGCCAGAAGGTGCAGACGTTCATCGCGCAGATCGGCACGACCGGCACCAATCACTGGGGCCGCATGCACGGCGATGCGTGGTTCGGCTACCCGGCTTCGTACGCGGACAAGGTGATCGGCGCGAAGATGGATGGAACGGCGACCATCATCCCGACCGTCGGCCCCACGGTGGATTTCGTCGCCGGAATGGGGATCACCGGAAATTCGATCGTCTTCAACACGGCCGACCAGAACCCGGCCGCGTTTTGGGGCATCGTCAGCATGGAGTACTACGACGGAAACGTCGCGCGACCCAGACCGCAGGCAAGGTTTGTATCACGGGACGTGAATGGCACCGTTCGCTACCGGCTGGAGGTGTCCTTCACCGATGACATCACCGGGGCCGCGTGGAACGTCAACCCGACCAACATACCGACCGCCAGATTCATGGAGTTCCGATTCATGGGAGTGCTCGCATGATCTGCGTCGGGCTCATCGCGTGAATGTACGGCCTCGCGCCCTATTCTGATAATGCCTACTCCGCGCTACGCGTCGCCGTTCCTGATCCGCATTACCTATGGTGCGGCGAGAGCTGGGCGACACACGGCGTCATGTTCCAGTCGACGCCGGCCGACGAGCGCTGGAGCACCCAGGGCCTAGCGTTCGAACGCCTGCCTGCGGCGGAACTCTGGTCGACCCACGGCATCGTGTTCGCGGAGCTGGGCTCCGACGAGCGATGGATCACGCAGGCCGCCGGCGGCGAGCTCGTGTGCGACGAGCGCTGGGCGACAGAGGTTCCGGAGATCCAACAGCTGCCAGCTGACGAGCGCTGGAGTGTCGCCGGCGTCGGCGCCCAGGATCTGCCAGCGGGCGAGCGGTGGGAGACCGAAGGCTTTCCGATCAATCTGCTCTTTTGCGATGAACGATGGAGCACCGATGCACCGGTCCTCGAGGATCTTCCAGCTGACGAGCAATGGCCGACCGCAGGGATCGAGCTCGAGCAGCTCCTCGCCGACGAAAGATGGGCAACCGCGGTTCCCTCGATTTCACTCCTTGAGTGTGACGAAAGGTGGTTCTTCAACTTCGTGGTAGCACGCTCTCTTTCCGTTCGTTGGGGTAGCAGTGTCAGGCGGGGCCTGCGCGTCCGTTACCAGACCGGCAAGACGAAGGTCAGGAACGACGTCAGAGTGGCCTGGTCGCTGATGACGCGCGTCGCCCAGCAGTGTCGCGTCCGCTATGCAATAGAGGGTATCGACCGCCCGCGGGCCGCGCTGCGCGCCAGGTGGTCGATCCTCGATGGCGCGGTCATCGTCGACACGGGGCAGGCGGTGCTCGAGGTGCGCGGCCGCTCGATCGTCCTCAACGACTGGGAGATCAACACCGACAAGGGGCAGTACGCCTGGACGTGCAGCGTCACGCTGCCGAACCCGAACGACCTAGCGCTCTTCGGGCCCGACGAGCCCTTCACGATCACGATCGCGGGCGAGGAGTTCAGCTTCATCCGCCAGGAGCCGCAGCTCGCGCGCACGGCGCCGGCGCAGACGCAGGCCTCCGTCCGCGGCATCAGCCCATCGGCTGTCTATGGCGAGCCGCGCGCCGAGAAGGTGACGAAGACCTGGTCGGACGCGATCCCGGTCTCCGCTCTCCTCGAGGAGCTCTTCGGCGCCGGCGTGGTTGAGCTCCGCGTGCTGGACTGGTCGATCGGCCGCAACCGCCTGGCGGTCAACGGGCAGACGCCGATCGAGATCGCGGCCACGGTGGCGAAGGCGACCGGAGGCCTGATCGAATCGGAGCCCGATGGATCGCTCTACATCCGGGCAGCCTGGCCGATCTCCGTGCAGTTCCTCGAGGACCTCGAGCCCGATCATCTATTCGATGACTTGCGCGACGCGTTCAGCATCGAGGAGCAGGTCACGCTCGCGAGGATCGTCAACCGGATCCGGATCCTGGACGAGGTCGACACGGCAAGCGGCCTGCTCGCGGCCGAGGTCGACTCGCGCGAGGACGGCTACAACCAGGGCCGCACGCAATTCGTGCCTGGCGATCAGCCGGCGCTGCTCATCTTCAAGTCCGACGACGTCGAGATCGAGGACGTGACCCCGAGCGCCGGCAACATTGCGCCGCTCGCCGGCGGGACGATGGAGGTCGAGGAAACGCTGCAGTTCGCCAACTCGGACACGGCGACGCTGCGCTACCCGACGACGGCCCTGACGAGTTCGAAGTGGCTCGGCCGAGATCTGGGCACGCCCGAGCTCGTCGACGCCATGACGGTCAAGGTGCCGGCTGCCGGCGTCGCAATGCTGCTGGTGACGTACGACGCAGCCTTCGAGGCGCGGCGTCTCTCCGGCGTTCCAGCGCAGCTCGCCGGCGAGGACAACTACGACGTGCTTGTCGTGGTCGATGGGGTGCAGGCGTGATCGACATCATCGTCATCCGCGGCGACGGCGATCGCACTGGCCAGGACGTCGTCGACCCGCTGA
>Ga0070704_100002471_pt1 | contig 10388 bp, 13 predicted proteins | sample KBSK5252metaG_FD_65467 | JGI IMG/M metagenome (GOLD analysis project Ga0070704, IMG submission 65467) | Corn, switchgrass and miscanthus rhizosphere microbial communities from Kellogg Biological Station, Michigan, USA - KBS K5-25-2 metaG | ecosystem: Host-associated > Plants > Roots >... | reverse complement strand
CGACGTTCGGCGGCGAGTTGTTCGGTGCGGGCCAGCCGCTCGATGCGAAGCGCTACCACGTCATCCTTCCCGACTCGCTCGGGCACGGCCGCTCGAGCAAGCCGTCCGACGGCATGCGCACGAAGTTTCCGAGGTACAACTACGACGACATGGTGGATGGGCAGTACCGCCTGCTGACGGAGCATCTCGGCGTGAAGCACCTGCGGCTCGTGATCGGCAACTCGATGGGCGGAATGCAGACCTGGATCTGGGCGCAGAAGCACCCCGGGTTCATCGACGTCGCGGTACCCATGGCGTCGCTGCCGACGGAGATGTCGGGCCGCAACTGGATGATGCGCCGGCTGATCATCGACTCGATCCGCTCGGACCCGGAGTGGATGAACGGCAACTACACGAAGCAGCCGCGCAGCGCGCAGTTCGCCTCGATCTTCTACGGCATCGGCACGAACGGCGGCAACCACGCGCTCTTTCTTGCGGCGCCGACGCGGGACAAGGCGGACCAGCTTCTGGATGCGCGCCTGAAGGCGCCTTTCCCCGGCGACGCGAACGACGTCTTGTACCAATGGGACTCTTCCCGGGACTACAATCCGTCGCCAGGACTGGAGCGCATCCGGGCGACGCTGATGGCGATCAATTCCGCCGACGACGAAAGGAACCCGCCCGAGATCGGCGTGCTCGATCGCGAGATCAAGCGCGTGAAGAACGGCAAGGTGCTGCTGATCCCGGGGAGCGAGAAGACGATCGGCCACGGGACGACCTCCCGGGCGCAGTTCTGGAAGAAGGAGCTCGGCGAGCTGCTGGAAAGCGCGCCCAAAATTCTGCCCTGATGACTACCGAGCCATCCCCGCCGGCGCAACGCGAGGAGCGGATCCGGCGTACCCCGCTGGAAATGGTCGACATTCTGCGGCTCCTGAAGGCCCGCAATGTGCCGATCACGGCCCATTTGCACGCGGGTGAATTGCTGTTCAAGTCACGACTGTATGTAGTCGATCCCGTCGGGGCCTGCATCATCATCGAATACAGCCCGGACGAAGCAGCCAACGCCGCGTTGCTCTCCCGGCCGCGGTGCACATTCTTTGCCTCGCCTACCGGCGGCCACGTGGAATTCGTGGCCGCCGACCCGCGGAAGATCGAGCACGAAGGAAAGCCGGCGATCCGCTTCAAGTTCCCGGAGGTGCTGGCCGACCGCCAGCGTCGCGAACACGACCGCGCGAGCGTTGCGGAACAAATTCCGCTGGAGTGCCTCGCCGATGCCGGCGGCGTACTGTCGTTCAAGGGCGGGCTGGTCGACATCAGCGTCGGCGGGCTCGGCTTTCTGATCTATGACGCCAGCATCACGCTCGAGCCGGGAACGGTGCTCAAAGGCTGCCGGATCGGGTCTGAGGATGCGCCCCCGTTGATCCTCGACCTCGAGGTGCGTTATTCCGAAATGGTCTCGCTCGCCGACGGGACGCGCGCGGAACGCTCCGGCTGCCGGGTCGTCGTCGGGCCGGAGACGTTGAAGGAATTCGTCGAAGGACTGTCGAAGTAGCAATGCCGATCAACCAACCACCGGGCGCGCACCGGCAGGAACGGGTCCGGCGCTCTCCCGAAGAGATTGCCCATGTCCTCGACATCCTGGTGTTCCGCAAGGAGCCCATCACGGCCCATCTGCAGGCCGGCGAGCTGCGGTTCACGTCGCAATTGCTTGTGGTCGATCCCGCCAGATCCTTCATCATCATGAACGCCAGCGCGGACGAGGCGGCCAATGCCGCATTGCTTTCGCGGCCGAGGTGCACGTTCTTTGCCGCGCTTCCGGGCGGCTATGTGGAATTCGCGGCCGCCGACCCGCGGAAGATCCTGCACGACGGCAAGCCTGCGATCTGCTTCAAGTTCCCGGACGTGTTGTCCGACCGCCAGCGCCGCGAGTACGACCGTGCGACGATCTCGCCGCAAGTTCCGCTGGAATGCGTCGCCGACGAAGGCGGCGTGCTCTCGTTCAAGGGCGGGCTCGTCGACATCAGCATCGGCGGGCTCGGCTTCCTGATGTACGACCCCAACATCACGCTCGAGCCGGGAACGGTGCTCAAAGGCTGCGTGATCGAGCCGTACGATGCGAAGCCGCTGGTGCTCGACCTCGAGGTGCGTTATTCGGAAATGGTTTCGCTCGCGGACGGCACCCGCGCGGAACGTTCGGGGTGCCGGGTCGTAGAGCGGCCGGGGACGCTGAAGGAATTCGTCGAAGGATTAACGAAGTAGCGCGGCATCCGGCATCACTTGAGCTGGACGCCCGCGGCCTTCAGCACCTTCTCCCAGCGCGCGATCTCGCGCCGGAAGTGCGCGTCGAGCTGCTCGGGGCCGGCGCCGATCGCCTGCGACCCCGACGTCGCGAGCCGCTGCAGCACTGCCTCGTTCTGCAGCGCCTTCGCGGTCGCGGCATGAACCTGATCGATGATCGCCTTCGGCGTCTTCGCCGGAGCGACGAGCCCGTACCATCCGCTCACCTGGAAATCCGGCATCCCGCCTTCGGCGGTGGTCGGAACGTCGGGAAGGCCGGGCGCGCGGCGCTCGGCGGCGATCGAGAGCGCCTTCAGCCGCCCGCCCTTCACGTACGGCGTCGCGATCGAGATCACCGACCACATGTAGGGCACGTGACCGGCGACGACATCCGCGGCCGCGGGACCGCTGCCCTTGTACGGGATGTACTCGGCGCTCACGCCCGCGAGCTGCTTGAACAATTCGCCCGCGAGGAAGCCCGCGCTCCCCGGATCGGTCGCGTAGCTGATCTTGCCCGCGCGCTCCTTCGCGTACGCAATGAATTCGCGCAGCGTGTTCGCCGGCACCGACGGATGCGTCACGAGCACCGTCGGCTCGTGCGCGACGAGCGTGATCGGCGCGAAGTCGCGCAGCGTGTCGTAGGGCAGGTTCGCGACGAGCGTCGGATTGGTTGCGTGGCTGACATAGACGAGCAGCAGCGTGTAGCCGTCGGGCGCCGCCTTCGCCGCGACCTCGGTGCCGATCACCCCGCCCGCGCCGCCGCGATTCTCGATCACTACTGCATGGCCGAGGTTGTCCTGCAGCGCCGGCACGAAGCTGCGCGCGGTGATGTCGGTGCCGCCGCCCGGCGCAGCGGGAACGATCAAGCGGATGGTCTTCGTCGGGTATTGCGCCGCGGCGGGGGATATGGAAAAGAGCGCGGCGAGAAGCGTGAGGCAGAAAACTGCGATTCGCCTTGTCATCAGGTTTCCTTCTGCAGTGTTTTCAGTCTAGCCTGCCCGCCCGGAAGGCCGGCTACGCAGAATGCGCCCGCACCCGCGGCTCGGCCTTCAGCCAGGTCGTACGCTTGGCGACGCGCAGGTCGTAGTCCACCTGCAATCCAAGCCAGAGCTCTGGTGATACCCCGAAGTACTTGCCTAGGCGCAACGCGGTGTCGGCGGTAATCGAGCGCTTGCCGTTGACGATGTCGCTGATGCGGTTGGGCGGCACTGCGATCTCGCGCGCGAGTGCATTGATGCTGACCTCCATGGGCTTCATGAATTCCTCGTAGAGGATCTCGCCGGGGTGAATCGGTTCGAGCCGCTTGGCGGTGGCCATGGTTTCTCCTGCTAGTGGTAATCGACGATCTCGACGTCGTATGCGTGTCCGTCCAACCAGCGAAAGCAGATCCGCCACTGGTCGTTGATGCGGATGCTGTGCTGGCCCCTGCGGTCGCCCTTCAGCGCTTCCAAACGGTTTCCCGGCGGAACGAGCAGGTCTCGGATCGTCCTGGCCTGACTCAGGTAAAGCAGCTTGCGCCGCGCGGGCCGCTCTATTGCACGGTAGCGCGCCACCGGCCTATCGTTGAACAGCGCCTCCGTATCGCTCGACCGGAAGGACCGGATCACACGGCTAGCGTATTACGTTTAACGTAATGGGTCAAGTACGCGGCGTCTGCAAGGCCCCACGCTAGACTCTTCCCTCACCAACCCCAGGGGAGCGGCAGATGGCGAAACGAACGAAGAAGGCGCCGGCGCGGCGCAGCCCGGCCTACATTGCAGGCCTGAAGGTCCGGCGCCGCTGGCTCGGCAAGGCCTACGTCGACAAGGCCTTCCGCGACGCGGACGACTTCACGATCGACCTGCAGCACTACGTCACCGAGCACGGCTGGGGCGCGAGCTGGGCGCGCGGCGTGCTGCCGATGAAGACGCGCGCGTTCATGAACCTGGCGATGATCTCGGCGCTGAACCGCCCGCACGAGCTGGAGATCCACCTGCGCGCTGCGCTGCGGAACGGCATGACGAAGGAGGAAATCAAGGAAACGTTCCTGCACGTCGCCACCTACTGCGGCGCGCCCGCGGCGATGGACGGATTCCGGCTCGCGAAGCGGGTCTTCGCGGAGAAGGCGCTCTAACTTAGGCGGCAGCGAGCTCCGCGGTCCTGCCCGCGAGGTAGTCGTCGTAGTTGCCGGGGAAGTCGATGACGGTGGCCGGTGTACCCGGCCCGCCTGGCCGCAGCTCGATGATCCGCGTCGCGAGCGAAGCGACGAACTCGCGGTCGTGCGAGACGAAGACCAGCGTGCCGTTGTACTTGTCGAGCGCGGTGTTCAGCGACTCGATCGATTCCATGTCGAGGTGATTGGTCGGCTCGTCGAGCAGCATCACGTTCGGCGCATCGAGGATCAGCTTGCCGATCATCATCCGCTGCACCTCGCCGCCCGAGATCACCTTGAGCGATTTTTTCTGCTCGTAGCCCGAGAAGAGCAGCTGCCCGAGCGTCGCGCGCACGATCAGCTCGTCCTGCCCGAGTTCCTCGCGGCGCCAGCGGCCGAGCCAGTCGGCGAGCGTCTCCTCACTCTTGAATTCGTCCGCCGGATCCTGCGGCCAGTAGCCGGCGCGCGCCTTCTCGGCCCACTTGAGCGTTCCGGAATCCGCTGCGAGATCGCCCGCCAGGCAGCGCAGCAGCGTCGTCTTGCCGACGCCGTTCGGTCCGATGATCGCCACTTTCTCGCCCGCCTCGATCGCGAGATCGAGCTTGCCGAACAGCGACTGGCCGCGCGCGTAGCCCTTCGCCAGGCCCTTCGCCTCGAGCGCGAAACGATACAGCTTCTCCTTCGGATCGACCGCGAAGCGGATGAACGGATACTGCCGGCTGGAGGGTTTCACGTCCTCGACCTTCAGCTTCTCGATCTGCTTCATGCGCGAGGTGGCCTGGCGCGCCTTGGCCTTGTGCGCGCGAAAGCGCCGCACGAAGTCCTCGAGGTCGGCGATGCGATCCTTGGCCTTCGCGTTGTCCTTCTGCTGCTGCTGTTTCGCCAGCGTCGACGCTTCCATGTAGTCGTCGTAATTGCCGGCGTAGACGCGGATCTCGCCGTAGTCGACGTCCGCCATGTGCGTGCAGACGCTGGAAAGGAAATGCCGGTCGTGCGAGATGATGACCATCGTGCTCTTGCGCTGATTGAGCACGTCTTCCAGCCAGCGGATGCTGTTGATGTCGAGGTTGTTGGTCGGCTCGTCGAGCAGCAGGATGTCCGGGTCGCCGAACAGCGCCTGCGCCAGCAGCACGCGCAGCTTCCATCCCGGCGCCACCGCGCTCATCGGCCCGTCGTGCTGCGCCGTCGGCACGCCGAGGCCGAGCAGCAGCTCGCCCGCGCGCGCTTCCGACGTATAGCCGCCGAATTCCGCGTACTTCGCCTCCAGCTCCGCCGCGTGCAGGAACTCCGCCTCCCCCGCCTCCGGGTCGGCGTAGATCGCGTCGCGCTCGCGCATCGCGCCCCACATCTCGGAGTGGCCCATCAGCACGACGTCGAGCACGCGTTCGGCCTCGTAGGCAAACTGGTCCTGGCGCAGCCTGCCGACGCGCTCGATGGCGTCGATCGCGACCGTCCCCGCGCTCGGCTCGAGCTCGCCGCCGAGGATCTTCATGAACGTCGATTTGCCCGAGCCGTTGGCGCCGATCAGGCCGTAGCGGTTCCCGCCGCCGAACTTCACGGAAACGTTGGAAAAGAGGGGCTTCGCCCCGAATTGCATGGCAATGCCGGAACAGACGATCACTCTGGGGATTCCTGAAAAAGCAAAAGCCGGCGCGAGCCGGCTTTTGATCGGGTCTAGGTGCGAGGCCGGATTATAGCAGCCCCGCCGGAACGCCCTTACAGCGGCTTGACGTTCGCTGCCGCCGGACCCTTCTGGCCCTGCGTCACGTCGAAGGAGACCTTCTGGCCGTCCTTCAGCGACTTGTAGCCAGAACCCTGGATCGAGCTGTGGTGGCAGAAGAGATCCTTGCCGCCGTCATCCGGGGTAATGAAGCCGAAGCCTTTGGAGTCGTTGAACCACTTTACGGTGCCTGTAGCCATGTCTGTTCGCTTCCTAAGAAATTACTGCGATTGCGCGCGGCTATCCGAGCCACGCTTCGGGCACGATGATCAAGGGAAGGGAATCGACTGCCACCAGGGAAGCCGCTGTTCGCGGTAAAGGGACGGACATTCGCTGCTTGAGCTCCTGCGGGCGCGACTCTACCACAGAGTGCCGTAAGGGGTCGCTAGTCGACCTTCGCGCCCGACTTTTTCACCACATCGGCCCATTTCGGGGTCTCGCTCCGGACCAGCGCGAGGAAGGCCTCCGGCCCGGCCCCGTCCGGCTCGGTGTCGAGCTGTTTATAGCGCTCGAGGACCGTCGGCGCGGCCAGCGCGTTGCGGATTTCCGCGTGCAGCCGCTGCACGATCTCGCGCGGCAGCTTCGCCGGCCCGATCACCCCGCCCCACGAATTCGTCTCGTAGCCGGGGACGGTCTCGGCGATCGTCGGCAGGTCGGGGAACTGCGCCGCGCGCTTGGGCGCCGACACGCCGAGCCCGCGCACCCGCCCCGCCTTGACGTGCGGGCCGATCGACGGCACGTTGTCGAACATCACCTGCAGGTTCCCGGACATCAGGTCGTTGATCGCCTGCGGGCTGCCCTTGTACGGCACATGCAGGATCTCAGTCCCGGTCATCACCTTGAAGAGCTCGCCGCCCAAGTGCCCGGTCGTGCCGTTGCCGGACGAGCCGTTGCTCAGCTTGCCCGGGTTCTTTTTGGCGTAGTCGATCAGCTCCCGCACCGTGAGCACCGGTAGCGCGTTGTTCACCGCGAGCATGTTGAACACGAGCACGCAGTTCGATACCAGCGTGAGGTCCTTTTCCACGTCATACGGCAGCGACGCAAGCAGCGAGCGGTTGATCGCGAGCGACACGATGTTGCCGTAGCCGATCGTGTAGCCGTCCGGCGCCGCGCGAACGATGTCCATCGTCCCGGTCACGAACGATGCGCCGGGCTTGTTCTCGACGACGAACCCGACGCCCATCTGCGCCGACATCTGCTGCGCGAGCACGCGCATCAGGATGTCCACCGAGCCGCCCGCGGCGGAAGGCAGGATCATGCGGATCGGCTTTTCCGGGTAGGCCGCGTGCGCGGCTGTGACGGTGCAGGCGAGGAGGATCGACAGCGCGAGCGTCCTGAGCATCCGGTCACCCGCCTTTCGACGCCTGGACGGCGCGCTTTTTCAGCTCGGACATCGAGAGATCCTCCTTGCGGGTCGCGAAGTGCCACACGTGGCCGAACGGATCCTCGATCGAGCCGGTGCGATCGCCGTAGAACTGGTCCTGGACCGGGCGCGTGATCTTCGCCCCCGCGGCGCTGGCGCGCGCGACCATCGCATCTGCATCCTTGACGTACACGTGCAGCGTGACCGTCGTGCCGCCGCGCGCCTGCGGGCTGAGGAACCCGATCGCCTCGTACTCGTCGGCGAGCATCACACGCGAATCGCCGATTTGCACCTCGGCGTGGCCGACCTTCCCGTCCGGCCCCGGCATGCGCATGATCTCCTTCGCGCCGAGCGCCTTCTTGTAAAACTCGATCGCCTGCGCGGCGCCTCGAATGCTCAGATACGGCGTCACCGGGTGATACCCGGCGGGGATCGGCGTCACCTTTTTCTGCTGCACTGCGGCCTTCTTTACCGGCGCCTTGGTGCGAGTATTCTTTCGCTTCATCGCGGGTTCTCCTGAGTGGCGCCGCGAAACTACTCCCCCGAAACGAGGTCAGTCAATCCGATGGAGCAGAAGTCGGTCGAGGACGACCGGCCGGAAGTGGTGGCCGAGCCCGACGAGCGGCCGTACCTGAGGCCCGAGCCGGCCGCGTTCCCGTGGATTGAGACGGCGCTCGCGATCTTCCTCGCCGCGGCCACGATCTACCTGTTCTACTACTTCCAGGCGGGGCGCGATGCGCCACCCACGCTCCCCGCCAAAAGCGCACGCGCGCCGTCTCCGCAAGCCGACACACCGCCGGCGATCCGCAACCCGCTGCCGGATTCGGACGCCAAGCTCCCCACGCTCGCGAACAGCGACTCGTTGATGCGCGAGTCGCTCGTCGAACTGATCGGCCGCAAGGCATTCGATGACTTCATCGTTCCCGACCGGCTGATCCCGCGCATCGTTGCGACCGTCGACAACCTGCCGCGCAGGTCCACGCCGCGCCGCTTGATGCCGCTGCATCCGGTCTCCGGGCCCTTCATCACCGCAGGCGCGGGCGAGCAAACGGCGCTCGATCCGACCAACTACAGGCGCTACGCGCCGTACGTGCGCGTGCTGGAGGCTGCACCGGCGAACACCGTGGTGTCGCTTTACGTGCAGACCTATCCGCTCTTCCAGCGCGCGTACGAGGAACTCGGCTACGGCAGCGGCTACTTCAACGACCGGCTGGTCGAGGCAATCGACGACCTGCTCGCTGCGCCCGAAGTCAACGGGCCCGTCGGGTTGATGCAGCCCAAGGTGTTCTACGAATTCACCGACCCCGACCTCGAGACGCGCTCAGCCGGGCAGAAGATGCTGATCCGCATGGGCGCGGACAACGCACGCCGGGTCAAAGCCAAGCTCGCCGAGATCCGGCAGGCGCTCGCCCAGCCCGCTGCGGCGCCGCGCTGAGCCTGCGCCGACGCGTTACTTCGCGTCGACGAGCTGCTTCAGCGTAAAGACGTAGCTTTCCTTGTCGAGCGGCTTGTGGCACGCGTAGCACTCGGCCTGATTGACGCCGGGCCGGTGCTGCTTGTCGAGCGTGAACACCGCATAGTTCCAGTTGCCGTTCCGCAGCATCTCCGGAACGTCGTTCCCCCAGCCGGTGCCGGTGCCCATCGCGGTATAAAAAAGCAGCTTCTCGGCGACGAAGAAGCCGTCCGGGCCGGTGACGGGCTTGCCATCGGCGTCGGTCTTCGCCGAGTGCACCTCGGTGAACAGCACTGCGCCGTCGGGAATCGGCTTGCCCGCCTTGGCGGCCTGGATCGCCGCCGGGTTGGCGAAGTAGTAGCGCACCTGCTTCGTCGCCGGGAAGTTGATCGTGTGGTACTTGCGGAACGTGTCCTTGTAGCCCTCGGGGAACATCACGTTGGTCTTCGCGACGTTCGGCAGGAAAGTCGACTTCGCCGCCGCCCCGGCGCCGGGCAGCGAGGCGAAATACGCCGCCACGTTCGCCATCTCTGCGGGGGTAAGCTGCGACGCAATCGCGCTCATGACCGGGTTCTTGCGCGTTCCGTCCTTCAACGCCTTCAGCTGCGTTTCCAGGTAGCCCGCGCGCTGTGCGGCAAGATTCGGAATCGTATCGCTGACGCTGACGCCATTTGCCCCGTGGCAGGCGGCGCAGACCATTGCCACTTTCGCCTTTCCGGCCTCGATATCGGCGGCGTGGGCGAGCGGCGCAAAAGCCAGAACGATCAACCATCCAAGCGTTTTCTTCATGGCTCCTCCCTCACTGGACCGGATGCTAACACCAGGCCCGGGCGGCCATTCCAGCGCACGTCCGCGCCGCGGCGAGAGGCTCGCCGCGATCGACCATTCATCACGCTGGATTTGCCCGACCCGCGCGGGCCGGCTTGACGGACCGCTACGCTTCCAGGGGCGACTGCGAGCGCAGCGGGATGCGGAATTCCTCGCGCACCACTTCCTTGCCGCGCAGCAGCTCTTCGGCCTGGGCGCGCTCCTCGTCGAACACGATCCTCGCCAGCCGCTGCAGGTTGTCGCGCGCTTCGTCGATCGTGCGGCCTTGCGAATTCACGCCCGGCAGCTCCTCCACGAAGCCGATGTAGCCGTGTGCCGCTCTCAGGTATACCGCGGTGAATGCGATCGTCGCGCGCTCCATCGGTTGGTCCCTCTTCGTCACGAAGCCCTGCAAAAGGATACGCCGATCGTGTGACGATGGGATGAATCTTGTGTCGGAATCCGCCGATTTTCGCGTAGTAATGCGGCCACACGATTTGCGCACTGCAATATCCGCGCGCTCAGCGCTCGAGCAAATGTTTTTTTTCCTTGATCTTCGCCCACTCGTCGGCGTCGGCGGGCGCCGGCTTGCGCTCGATGATCGGCTTCCACACTTTTGCGAGCTCGCGGTTCTTCTCGATGAACTCGTGCTGCGCGT
>Ga0070704_100002468_pt1 | contig 10390 bp, 4 predicted proteins | sample KBSK5252metaG_FD_65467 | JGI IMG/M metagenome (GOLD analysis project Ga0070704, IMG submission 65467) | Corn, switchgrass and miscanthus rhizosphere microbial communities from Kellogg Biological Station, Michigan, USA - KBS K5-25-2 metaG | ecosystem: Host-associated > Plants > Roots >... | reverse complement strand
ATTCTGATGTGTCACCCGACAGACGTGAGCGCCCAATTCGGCCAGCCAGGCCGGCTCAATGCCGGCGACCGTGCGCGCAAACAATTGCGAGGTCTCCACGATTTCGCCGGCCACGATCCAGCCGGGCTGTGCCGTGGAGGATTTATCCGGCGGAGCCGAACTCCTGGCATGGGCGGCTGCCTTGCGTGGCTTGTCATTGCGCTCGAATAACGCGGAACCGGGAAAGAGCATCACCTGACGGTTGCCCGGCGCTTTGTAAACGTTGCGTTCAGTGCGGCAAGCCACGTGGCCAAGCAGGCCGGCCAGAATCGAACGATGAATGGCTTCACGGGATGCCGCCCGTTCGTTCATGCGAACGGCGCCCAGTTCCTCGAGCGCATCCTGCAGTTGCGCGTGCAGCTCCTGCCATTCGCGCATGCGCAGGTAATTTAGAAAGTGAGTGCGGCAAAACTTGCGGCGCTGATTCTGTGTGCGGAGCGTTTCCCATTGCTCGTGATACGCATTCCACAGGTTGAGCAGCGTGAGGAAGTCAGACGTGGGCTCGACGAACCGTTTGTGCGCCGCCGCCGCGGCTTCCTTTTGTTCCAGCGGACGTTCGCGCGGGTCCTGGATGCTCAGCCCCGCTGCGATGATCAGTAGTTCTCGCGTGGCGTGTTCTTGCTGCGCTTGCAACAGCATCCGTCCCAGCGTCGGGTCGATCGGGAGCCGAGCGAGGGCGTGGCCGATTCGGGTTAATTGCCGGTGCTCATCCAACGCCCCCAGCTCATGAAGGAGCACGTAGCCGCCTTCAATGGCAGCCGGTGCGGGTGGATTCACGAACGGGAACGTCTCGATCTCCCCCAAGCCAAACGCGATCATCCGCAAGATAACTTCCGCCAGATTGGCCCGTTGAATCTCCGGCTGCGTGTAGGCCGGGCGCTCGGCGAAATCCGTCTCGGAATAGAGACGAATACAAAGGCCGTCCTCCAAACGGCCCGCCCGCCCCTTGCGTTGATTGGCGCTGCTTTGAGAGATCGGCTCCACCGGCAGGCGCTTAGTTCGGGTCCGGGCGTTGTAACGGCTCAAGCGCGCCAACCCCGTGTCGATCACGTACCGGATGCCCGGAATGGTCAGAGACGTTTCGGCGATATTGGTAGCCACCACAATCTTGCGGCGCATCGATGGCGCAAACACCCGTTGCTGGTCACCGGCGCTAAGCCGTCCGAAGAGCGGTATGACCTCCGCCTGCCCGCCGCAGCGGTTCTCCAGCAAATCGCCGGCTTCCCGGATATCGCGTTCGCCCGGCATGAAAATCAACAGATCGCCCGCCGCGGATTCCTGCACCAGCTCGACCGCGGCATGGACGGCCGCGTCGACAAAGGTGGTCTCCCCGCGGTCTTCGCTGGCCGCATCGAGCGGACGATACATCACCTCCACTGGAAATGTACGGCCCGACACCTCAATGATGGGAGCGTTATTAAATGCGCGCGAGAAAGTTTCGGTGTCGATCGTGGCGGACGTGATGATGAGCTTCAGGTCGTTGCGTTTGGCGAGCAGGCCTTTCAGATGTCCCAGCAGAAAATCAATGTTCAGACTTCGTTCGTGGGCTTCATCGATGATGATGCCGTTGTATTCTGCCAGCATCGGGTCGCCCTGCGTCTCCGCGAGGAGAATACCGTCGGTCATGAACTTGATGTAAGTCTCGGTGCTCGACCGGTCATCGAAGCGGATTTTGCAGCCGACTTCGCGACCCCACGTCACGTCCAGCTCCTCGGCCAGGCGGCGCGAAATAGAGACAGCCGCCACCCGGCGCGGTTGGGTGCAGCCTATCTTGCCTTCAATTCCGAGCCCCGCCTCGAGGCACATCTTGGGAAGCTGCGTGGTTTTACCCGAACCCGTCTCGCCTGCGATCACCACCACCGGATGCGCCCGTATGGCGGCGACAATCTCATCCTTGCGCGCGCTGATGGGCAGATTCTGCGGGTAATGCACGGAAGGAACATGTCGACCACGACGCTCGCGTGTTTCCGCCGACGTCCTGGCCTGCTGGAGCAGCCGGGTCAAAACCGCGTCATGAGCCGCCTCGTGCCGTGTATCGCGCAGCAAGCGAATGAGCCGCGATCCAATCCGCACCCAATCGGCCAGAAGGCACTGGGGCAGCAGACGCTGTAATTCGTGAACACGCGGGTCCATCAGGAACCCACTTTACCGGCCCAGAAGCGTCCCCAAAAGGTATTCCTTAGCCCGAGGGGTCTGTCCCTCTATCGTCGTCCCGGGGGATAAGGGGTCTGTCCCTCTATCGTCGCCCCGGGGGATAAGAGGTCTGTCCCTCTATCGTCGTCCGGGGGGGATAAGAGGTCTGTCCCTCTATCGTCGTCCCGGGGGATAAGGGGTCTTTCCCTCTATTGGCTGTCTTGCATCTCATCGAACTTTCTGATAAAAGCGGCTGAATCCACAGGCATCCTAACGAGGGCTCCGTCGGGAGATCTCTCGAAAGAGGCGAGATACAAGAGCATGAACTTCAGGACGGCAATCTCGATGCGTCAGAGGGGTCCGACTTCTTGTAGAGCCATTACGACAACGCCGCGTTGCGCTCTGACTTTCAGGCGAAGGGTTCCGAGGTTCAGAATTTAATGACCGCTTTGCCATTTTGGAAAAACCCTCTCACCGATCTCAAAGCGCACGAAAACTCAGCCATGAAAACTCAGCTCGCACCTACACTTGTTCAAAGAGCCGCGCTGCTGCTGCTCTTCACCCTAAACCCCCAGCTCTCAAGCTGCTTCGCCCAAGGCACGGCCTTCACGTATCAGGGCCAGCTCGCAGTCAGCGGCGCGAACTACACGGGCTCCGCAGAGTTCCAGGCCACGCTCTGGGCCGTGCCTAGCGGCGGCACAGCGCTGGCCACCAATTCTCCCCCGAGTCTGATCGTGGGCGTGAGCAACGGCCTGTTCGTGCTGCCGCTGGACTTCGGCGCGAGCTTCCCCGGCGCCGACCGCTGGTTGCAACTGGAGGTGCGCACGGCCATCGGCCCGTTTACGTTGCTATCTCCACGCCAGAAACTTACCGCTGCGCCTTACGCGATCACCTCCAGGAACCTGACCGGCACGCTGCCGGCGGCCCAATTGAGCGGGACGCTGCCTTCCGCCCAGCTGAGTGGCACGTACTCCAGCGCGGTGACGTTAAACAATTCGGCGAACAGCTTCAGCGGAAGCGGCGCGGGTCTGACCAGTTTGAACGCCTCGCAACTCGCGAGCGGCACTGTTCCCGACGCCCAACTCGCTCCGACCGTGGCCCGCACGAATCAAGTGTGGCTGCTTGCCGGCAATGCCGGTACGACGGCCGGGACCAACTTCCTGGGGACGACCGACAATCAGTCGCTCGAGCTGAAGGTCAACAACCAGCGCGTGCTGCGCCTCGAACCGGGCAATTCGGGTATCGCCCCAAATCTGGTCGGGGGCCACCGCGCCAATGTTGCCTCAAACGCCTTTTTTCAAAGCACTGCCCGTGGGGTTTTCATCGGCGGCGGCGGTAGCTCGAGCGGTCCTAATGTTGTCCTCGATGACTTTGCCATCATTGTCGGGGGAACCGCTAACACGAACAATGGGGACCACAGTTTTCTTGGCGGCGGCAGCCGGAATTACATCGAAGATCGGAACAACGCCCTGGTCGGCGGTTTGCGCAACTCGCTGGATGGGCGGCAGTGTTTTATTGGAGGAGGCGAGTACAATGTCATTGAGAGCATTTCTATCGGCGCTGTCCTCGCCGGTGGGACAAGCAACGAAATCACGGCGGACTTCGCCACCATCAGTGGAGGCCTTAACAACTTGATTGAGTCCGGTTCGGACTTCGGGACGATCAGTGGCGGTGCGAGCAACCGGATTACCTTCAGCTCGCCCTTCAGCACAATCCCCGGCGGCTACAGCAATTTCGTCAATGCCGACTTCGCGTTCGCGGCAGGACGTCGCGCGCGCGCGGTCCATAACGGCGCATTCGTTTGGGCGGACTCGGAGGATGCTTCCTTCAGTTCGACGGCGGCGAACCAGTTTCTGGTCCGCGCCGCGGGTGGTGTCGGTGTGAACGTCGCGCAACCGCGAGGCGAGTTGCACGTCGGCAATTCGTCCAATGCCGCACCCATCAGTGCCGCAAACCAAACCATCATCGTGGAACACGCCGCGGAGAATGGACGGGCCGCTTTTCTGGCGCTGGCCGGGCCGGGTGCGAGCAGTTCGACCAATCGCGTCGAACTCGAGTTCGAAGCCAGCGAAGCCGAACGCCGGGCGATCATCGGCACCACCAGCAACCACGAGGTCCAATTCCGCCAGAACAACACCGCGCGCATGGTCATCAATACCGGCGGCAACGTCGCCATCGGCATTACCGCCGGCTCCAGTGACGCTTCCCTCCATGTCCAGAATACCAGCGGCGCGCCGCGCCCGATCAAATGCGACCGCGTAGGGAGCGACGGCCAGCTCATTGCCTGGGCGCGTGATGATACGTTGGTCGGCGATGTCTCGGTGGCGGGTGGCATTGTCTCGTACAACGCATTCACCGGCTCGCACTACGCCTGGCTGCCCCAACGACTCGAGCGCGGCACGCTCGTCACCATGACGGGGGAGAACCGACAATCAGGGGAGGAACGCGAAATCATCTATGGTGTGGCAGCGACGATCCGGGCGAATGACCCCGCGTGTCTCGGGGCCTACCTGGCGCCGCACTCGACTTCGGAATCCTCTGCGGACACCGATCGGCACCAGATCATGGCTGTGGGCAACGGTGAGCTCTGGGTGACCGACGGCAGCGCGGGCGACATCCGGCCCGGCGATTTTCTCATCGCCTCCGGCGTGGCCGGATGCGCGATGAAAGACGATCCAGATCGATTCCCGGTGGGTTACATCTGCGCGCGCGCGGCGGAAGCGGTCCAGTGGGCGGACGTGCAGGCCGGAGCCAATGGGATCAAACGTGTCAGAGTCTCCGTGTTGTTCGAGAACTTTGTCCGGGACAGTCGCGGCGCGGCGGTCCAGGGCCTGAATCAAAGACTGACGGAAGAACTAAAGCGCCGCGACGCCGAGAACACGGAGTTGAAACAACGCTTGGCCAAGCTGGAGGAACGGCTGGACGAAAGAATCAAGCGGCGTGCGCCATGAAAAGCTCCACATTTCGACCTCCATCCAAGGTCCGCAGGAATTCCAATCGCCTTGCCATCGGCAGCATGCATTGGCCGGCGAGCGGGCGTGGCGGCTGTCCCCAACGCAACGAGCCGAGCCGAACAATAGTTATAAGTATCTACGGTTTAGTTGATTGAGAATATTCCCTCTTGTCCCCAGTTCTGGTGACTACCGCCAAATGAGGATTGAGTTAATCTCATCACGTGTTGGCGCACTCAGGTTCTCGAGTGCGCTGTGTGTGAAAGGGCCGGACCTGTCGTCCGGCCTTTCTCTTTTTCTCGATTTCCCTCTTATCGGTCTTTGGCATTTTTGGTCGATTAACGGCGCTTACGACTCGCAATGGACACGGAAACACGACGAACCGAATCGAGAAGACCAAAAGGCTGCGTGCAATGCCACTGATTCCATCTGGTTACCAGGCTCCGTGGTTCCTCCGTAACGGGCACGTCCACACCATGCACCCGGTGCTGTGGCGACGAGTAGGCGACGTGGTGTACCGGCGCGAACGCCTGGAACTCGACGACGGCGACTTCCTCGATCTGGATTGGTCAAAAGTCGGCGGCAACAAAGTGGTGGTGGTGTCGCACGGACTGGAAGGCTGCTCCGATGCCATCTACGTCAAGGGCATGGTGCGAGCGTTCAATCGGGCGGGGTGGGACGCCGTGGCCTGGTGCTTCCGCGGCTGCAGCGGCGAACCCAATCGGCTGCAACGGAGCTATCACAGCGGCGCCACCGACGATCTGTGGCGCGTGGCGGAACATGCGGCGCACAGCGGCTACAATCGCGTTGGGCTGGTCGGGTTCAGCCTGGGGGGCAATGTGACTCTAAAGCTGCTCGGCGAACGCGGGGCAGACGTTCCGCCCTGGCTGGCCGGCGGCGTGGGAATCTCCGTGCCGTGCGATCTGCGGGCATCGGCGGAAACGATGGCGCGCCAGGTCAATGCCATCTACATGCGCCGCTTTCTGATTTCACTTCGCGCCAAGCTCCGCGCCAAACAAGGTCGCTTTCCGGCAGCGATGGATGACACCGGCTTTGAGCAAATCCGAACGTTTCGTCAGTTCGACGACCGTTACACGGCGCCATTGCACGGATTTCGCGATGCGGAGGATTACTGGGCCCGGTGCAGCGCGCGCTTCGTTCTGGAACGCGTCTGTTGCCCTGCCTTGCTGTTGAATGCTGAGGATGATCCATTCCTGGCCCCGGAATGTTTCCCACGCGAACTGGCCAGCGCACATCCGCTCTTTCATCTGGAAATACCGCCGCACGGCGGGCACGTCGGCTTTGTGGGAGGGGGCCGGTGCAGCGATGAGTACTTCAGCGAAAGGCGGGCGGTGGAATTTCTCCTGCACTCGAACTGAATCCCAACTCACGTGGCATCTGCCATTTGCCTTCTCATCAGGGGTGCATCTCGTGCCCCGGGCTTGACCAAAACGCGGCAGGTAGCGGGGGTCGGCAGACCGCCGGACTCTTCCCTGGCCGCTGTCGAAATATCACATTGCCTGGCGCTTCCCTTCAGGCTCTTTCAGTCCGCGGCTCTCTCCCGAGAGCCGCTATGTTAGCCAGTGCTGCGTGCCGCGCCTTGCTCAAGAGCGCCGCGCTGGCTAAATAGAAGGGATGTTGAACGACCCGTCCGCGGACGCCGGCGCTGTGATTTCCATTCACGGCGCCCGCGAGCACAATTTGAAGAATCTCTCGCTGGCCATCCCGCGCGGAAAATTCGTGGTCGTGACCGGTGTGAGTGGTTCGGGCAAGAGCACGTTAGCGTTCGATCTGCTGTTCGCAGAGGGGCAACGGCGGTTTCTGGATTCCATGAACACGTATGCCCGGCAATTTGTGGAGCAACTGGCCCGTCCGGACGTGGACCTCATCACCGGCCTGCCGCCGACGGTCAGCATCGAACAGCGCACGACGCGCGGGGGCGGCAAAAGCACGGTGGCGACCGTGACAGAGGTGTATCATTTTTTGCGGTTACTCTTTGCGCGGCTGGGGGTGCAGCATTGTCCCGACTGCGCGCTGCCAGTCGAAGCACAAACCCGCGATCATCTCGCCGAAGGTTTGCAACGCGAGTTGAAGAAGCGTGGCGATTTGCTCCTGCTGGGCCCCGTCGTGCGCAACCGAAAGGGTTTTCACACGGATGTGGCCGAGTGGGCGGCCAGCCACGGGTATCGGGAGATTCGGGCCGACGGCAAGCTTTACGACACCAGCAAGCCATTCCGTCTCGATCGCTTCCGCGAACACGACGTGGAGATAGTCACCGGCGTGCTCGAACGCAAGCGCCGGAAGAAAGGCGCCCCAGCTCAAGGGCCAGCGAATGCGCCTGCGGCTGCCGGCTCCCAATCGCCCGCCTCCAGGCAACTCATCGACGAAACCTTGAAGCTCGGGAAAGGAACGTTGTTTGCTCTGGACAACCACGGGCGGCTGACGGTGCACTCGACGGAGCGAGCTTGCCCGAAATGCGCGCGCTCCTTTGCGCCATTGGACCCGAAAAACTTCAGCTACAACTCGGCGCAAGGCTGGTGCCCGCGTTGCCGCGGATTCGGCGAGCTGTTTTATCTGCCCGATGTGGAACGCGGCGCCAATGCCGACGCTATCGAGGAGAGCTGGTATCGATGGGCCGACGAACGCGAGCTTTGCCCGGAATGCCACGGCGCGCGCATCAAGCCCGAATCGCGGGCCGTGCGACTCCCGCTCGCATCCGCGCGGAGCGCGAGCGGAGTGGCGGGCGGGCATCCCACGATCACTGACTTTTCCGCGCTGTCGGTGGCGCAAGCGCATCGTTACTTTGGGCGGCTCAGGCTTAAGGGGCGCTTCGCTTTGATCGCACGGGATATCGTGCCGGAAATTCTGGAGCGCCTGAAATTTCTCGATGAAGTCGGTCTGGGGTATTTGCAATTGGGCCGAGGCGTCACGACGCTGAGCGGCGGGGAGGCGCAACGCATCCGGCTCGCCGCGCAACTCGGGTCGAACCTCAGTGGCGTGTTGTACGTGCTGGACGAGCCAACCATTGGGCTACACGCGCGGGACAACGAGCAACTGCTGGCGGCCTTGCATCAATTACAAGAGCGCGGCAACTCGCTGGTCGTGGTGGAGCATGACGAAGAAACCATGCGGCGCGCGGACCACATCGTTGACCTCGGCCCCGGCGCGGGCGTCCATGGCGGGCACGTGGTGGCGAGCGGGACGCTCGCTGAACTGCTGCAACACGAAGATTCTGTAACCGGCCGTTGCTTGCGGGCGCAAGCGGCCAAACCGCATCCGGCCAGAGGACGAAGGCGTTTGGTTACGCCCTTTCCCGCCAACGCCGGCGGTGCCTCGGGAAAGGGCAAAGGCCAGAGCGTCATTGAAAGCGGCGCAGCTCCGGGTTGGCTCACCCTTCAAGGCGCCGCGGCCAACAATTTGAAGAACCTATCGGTGCACTTTCCGTTGAATCGATTTGTGGCGATTACGGGTGTCAGCGGCTCGGGCAAAAGCACCTTGATTCGCGAATGTCTCTTGCCGGCGCTGGAGTCCTCGCTGGCGGCCAGGGGCCGTCATAACCGCTCCAGTCCGCGGTCCGGTGACACGACGCTTCTTGGCCATGAAAGCCTCCGGGCGGTGTATGAAGTGGACCAGTCGCCGATTGGGCGCACGCCACGCTCGACTCCGGCTACTTACGTTGGGTTCTTCGATGAAATCCGCGCGCTGTTCGCCCAAACGCCCGAGGCGCGGATGCGCGGCTATTCGGCCAGCCGCTTCAGCTTTAACAGCGCGCAGGGCCGCTGCCCCGAATGCGAAGGGGCCGGCATGATTAAGCTGGAGATGAACTTTCTTCCGCCGGCGTTCGTGCGTTGTGAAACGTGTGGCGGCTCTCGGTTCAATCGCGAGACGCTCGACATTACGTATGCGGGACAGACGATCGCGCAGGTGCTGGATCTTTCGGTGGAAGAGGCGATGAAATTTTTCCAGAGCGTGCCGCGGATCCTGCACGCGCTGCAGGCGCTGCACGACACCGGCCTGGATTATCTCAAGCTGGGTCAGACCAGTCCGACGCTGAGCGGCGGTGAAGCGCAGCGGGTCAAGCTGGTCACTCACCTTCTCAGCGGGCTGAAACCGCCCAGCCGGCGCGCGCCGGCCAGGGAAATGCCCCTGCCGTTGCCGTTGCCCGGAAGCGCCTCGGCGCCGGTGCCACGCGCGGCCCAGTCGTCACTGTTCATATTGGAGGAACCAACGATTGGGCTTCACATTTCAGATGTGAGCCGGTTGGTGGAAGTGATGCATCGGCTGGTCGATGCCGGGCACAGCGTGCTGGTCATCGAACACAACCTGGATCTCATCGCCGAAGCGGATTGGGTGGTGGACCTCGGCCCGGAGGGGGGCGAGGAAGGCGGGCGGGTGGTGGCAGAGGGCACCCCGGAGGCGGTGGCAAAAATAAAGGGTTCACACACCGGACGATTCCTCCGACAGGTACTGAAGAGCTGAAGGCCTGACGGCCATTTGGCGGGCTGATGACTGATCCGTACGAAGAAACGGTCAATGGGGAGCGGGTGTTGCGGCTGCCGCCGCGGCCGCGCCATGAGTTGATATTGAGGCGGTTGCACCAGCGAGTTTCAGGTGCGGTGGCCGGATTGGCCACGACGCGTCTGCTGGCGCCGCGCACGCGCATCGAGCTGTCGCCAGAGAATCTATTCCGTCCGGACCTGGCGTTGGTTACGGCAGCATCGGACAAGCTGTGGCTGGTGGCGGAGGTGATCAGCTCTGACGATCATCACGCCGACACGGTGGATAAGAAGGCCGTTTACGAGCAGCTCAAGCTGCCCCGGCTTTGGGTGGTGGATCCCCGCTACGACAACGTCGAGGTCTACCACGGAACGCCCTACGGCCTGACGTTGAAGAAAGCCCTGGCGGGGCGCGAACAATTGACGGAACCTCTGCTACCGGGTTTTGAGTTCGCCATCCACGAACTCTTCGCCGGCGAGCCCGCGAGCGAGAGCGGAAGGTTTGACTTTTGAGGCTCCGGACGTGCAGTCGGCAGGGGGGAGTCGGACGGGCGGACAACTCTGGTATCGCCAAGTTCTGTTCGCCACTTTCAATCGGCGACTCGCCGCTTGCCACCGTGGCTCACTTGTGAAACCTTCGGCGCCCGAATTTTGACGCATTATGCCGCACACCAAACTACACATCCCGGGGCCGGTCGAAGTGAGCGAGAAAACATTCCGGGCGTTTTGTTCGCCGATGATTGGGCATCGCGGGCAAGGCTTCAAAGATCT
>Ga0070704_100002463_pt1 | contig 10393 bp, 6 predicted proteins | sample KBSK5252metaG_FD_65467 | JGI IMG/M metagenome (GOLD analysis project Ga0070704, IMG submission 65467) | Corn, switchgrass and miscanthus rhizosphere microbial communities from Kellogg Biological Station, Michigan, USA - KBS K5-25-2 metaG | ecosystem: Host-associated > Plants > Roots >... | reverse complement strand
TCGGTAGAACCGGTGGTCGTAATTCGTTGCGTCGAGCTCGAGATGGCTCAAAGCGTCCACGGAGATGTTGGTGCGTTGAAGCACAAGCAGCCGTGACCAATCCGCCAGATTCGTGGAGGCGTCGAGCGGAAAGAGGTCGTAGTACGGGGCGAAAAGCCGTGGAACAATGCCGTCCAGAAGCAATGAAATCGTGTCATCGGCGTGCGCTGTTATCCCCTCGAGCCCATGAATCCGCGACAGGATCAGGAGCGCGACCCGGCTGGTGAGGGAGCCGGAGGTGTTACCCACGACGACGTCGTAGCGACCTGCATCGCTCAACTGCGCGGTCGGCAGCACGAAGGTGCGGTTGGTTTGGTCGGTAACGTCCGCGCCATTAAAGCGCCACTGGTACGCGAGCGGCGCCGCGCTGGCCGCGACGACAAACGTCACCCGGGCACCCACATCCACGATTTGATCCACTGGCTGTAGCGTGATCGCGAGCAACCACGTGAGAGCGGCCAGCGTGCTGGTGGCCGACAGCCCCCCTGCATCAGTAACCACCACCGAGAATCGGCGCGTGGTATACTCGAGATTCGTTAGCACAAGGATAGCTTCGGTCCCAAAGGAAATGTTGGTAAAGGAAGGGGCGCTGGCGTGCGAACGCCACTGGTAACTCAAGGGCTCGTCGCCGCGGGCGCAAACGGCCAACGCCGCAGTCATTCCGGCGATGACTGGCGTGTCTTGTGGTTGGCAGGTGATGACCGGTTGCGCCCAGGCGGTGCTGAGCAGGCCAAGCGCGAGGCTGGCATGAAGGAGGCATGTCGTATTCATAGAGGCTAGTTCTGCGCGAAGCGTATGGGTCACGGCTGCGTGGGCGTCCCGGTTCGCTCCAATTCAAGGCAGGCTCCGTTTCTGGAATTCTACGGCCAGGGAAGGGGACGCGGCACGCCACACGCGCACTCGGTTTTTGCTCACGGAAATCAATTGGTCGCCATCAGGAGTAAAGGCGAGTTGCACGACCGATTCTTCGTGTCCGTCCAGCGTCGCCACTTCCTGGCGCGAGACGACGTCCCAAATCGTAATCAATCCATCCCCAGCACCCACCGCCAGCCGGTGACCATCAGCAGAGAGTGCGATGCTGAAGAATCCGCCCGCGCCGGGATTGAGGATTTGGGTCTCGTGGCGGGTCGGGACATCCCAAAAGCGAAGGTCGGGCCCGGCGGAGATGAGCGTTTGTCCACCGGGCAACAATGCCAGACCTCTCACGCCCGTGGAGTGTCCAAGCAATGTGGTCACTTCGCCGGGTCGGTCAAGCGGCCAGAGCTTGACCGGACCTCGCCAGAAGCCAGCCATGAGGGCCTTGGCATCGGTTGAGAAAGCCAATGACACCGGAAACTCGCCGTCAGGAGAAAAAAGGTGTGTTTGCTTCTGGGCACCCACATCCCAAACGCGAATGGTTCTGCGCTGGTCGTCATTACTCCCCGCCATCTCGGAGAGCGTCTTGGTGTCGTCGGCGACGGCCAGCTGGCGACCATCTGGCGAGAAGACCAGCCGGTGAACTTTATTCGTGCCCGATTGAGCGAAGAACTGTGCCCGCTCTGTCGCCGCCTTCCACAACATCACCTCGCCGCGGCGGTTCCCGAAGGCAGCCAGTCTGCCACCGGAAGCGAGGGCGGCGAACGTCGTTTCGATGAAAGGAAGCGGATGGCGTTCTCCTTCGGCGAGGCGGAGCGTGTCCCACACGCCAAAAGTTTGATTGGTGTAAAGGATGAGAAGGTGGCGACCGTCCGGCGAGAGGCAGAGCGCCGGCCCGTAGCTGCTCCAATCGACAATCGTCGAGTTCCGGTTGAATGCCTGCGCTGCTTTATCCTTGGCGGGCGACCCCACGTCCCAAACGCGGAGCGTGCCGTCGCCACTGGCGGAGAGGAGAGATTGCCCGTGCGGGGTGAAGGCCAGGCCGGAGATATCTTTAAGGTGACCGCGCAGTTCAGCTTTCTGTTTTCCTGTCTCGACCTCAATGAGGCGGATGACCCGGCCCGCGCTACCGGCACCACTCAGGGCCAAGGTCCGGCCATCGGCAGAGAATGCCAGCTTGGTGAACCCGCCGTTACGGTTGGTGAATTGAACTCTCTCGCGTCGGTCCGACAAATCCCAAAGTCGGGCGGTCCGGTCCTGGCTCCCGGATGCCAGCACTTGGCCATCGGGGGAGAAGGCGAGGGCCAGCACCGCGCTCTGGTGCCCGTTGAGCCGGGCTACCTCGGCGCGGCGGGCGATGTCCCAAAGCAAGATCGCCCCATACTCGTTCTCGTTGTACGCCAGAGTGCGGCTGTCGGGAGAGAATGCCAGTCCGAGGAAAAAGTTCAGTTTATTCGACGCCGGCAGATGCGTGACCTCGCTCACGGCATTGACATCCCAGAGTCGGATTCCACCGAATTGAGTCGCGAACGCGAGCCACCGGTTGTCCGGCGAGAACGTGATGCTCCCGGGGCGGAGCCAGAAATTAGTCGCCAGAGTGGCGGCAACCTTTTGGGTGGCGAGGTCCCAGAGCAGAACGGGTTGGCCCACACCCTCCTTCATCGTAGCCGTCGCCAGCCAGCGGCCATCCGGGGAAGCGGTCGCCCCGATCACTTCTTCCGCATGCGGTAGCACGCCGAGCGGCCGCCGCGATTCCAGTTCCCACAGACGAACCATTTTATCACGCCCCGCCGAGAAGACCGTTTTCCCGTCGGCCAACAAGCCCACCGCCGTGGCGCCCGCGGTGTGTTGACCCAGGATAAAGCGCTCCTCACCCTGGCACTGCCGCCAGAGGTAACGCCACTCCCAGCCGCGCAGGTCAGGCGTCGGCAGTCGGATGTCCGTCGTCTGCACTTGCGCTGGCCGGTGGCGGTCCAGGAGTTGGCGTGCGCGGAAGAGATCTTCCTCGTGGATGGCCCGGTGGGCCAGGTTCATGTCCGAGGCGTAGGCGAGGTGGCGGGCTTTGAGTTCCTCGACCTCGGCCCGCCGGAGCTGCACCTGCTCGGCCTGGAGCGCTCGATTGATCCGATAGGCGGCCATCGGCGACCCAATCAATATCGCCAGTAGCAGGAGAGCCGTCGCAGCGACGAAGCTCGACAACGCTGGTTTGCGACGGCACCAGCGCCAGGCGCGTTCGGTGCGGCTGACGGGCCGGGCCAGGATTGGCTCCTGGCGCAGAAAGCGGGCCAGGTCGTCAGCGAGTTCGTGGGCTGTGCCATAACGCTGCCCAGGCTCCTTCTCCAAACATTTCAGACACACGATGTCCAAATCCGAGGGCCGAAATCCCAAAGCCGAACCCGCCTTGCCAGGGGCACCGGACGCTGCTTCAGGCTTCGGGTTTTGGATCCCTTTCGGACTGCGCGATTCGGATTTCGGATTCTTTTGCTCCTCTTGCCATTGGCGGCGCCGGGCCAACCAGGGCGTCACCGGTTCTTCCTCCTGCACGGCGCGCAACGTCTCAGCGATGCTGGCGTGGGCAAACGGCGGCTGGCCGGTTAAGAGCTGGTAAAGGATCGCTCCCAACCCGTAGATGTCCGCGGCCACCGTGGCCTGACGCCCACCGCCCAGAGCGACCTCCGGTGGTAAGTAAGCCGGTGTCCCGAGCAGCGACTGGCTCAAGGTGAGGGACGACTCTTCGTCGATCAGCCGGGCCAGGCCAAAGTCGCTCACGTGCGGTTCGCCTTCGTGATCGAGCAGAATGTTGGACGGTTTCAGGTCCCGGTGCAGTACACCGCGCTGATGCGCGTGATGAACGGCCGAGGCAATTTTCGTCAACAGTGCCGCTGCTTCGCGATTCGTCACGGGTAATTTTCCATGGGCGATTCGTTGCGCGAGCGTGCCGCCTTCCACCAGCTTCATGCTGAAAAAGCAAAAGCCGTCGGCTTCGCCAACCTCATAGATCGCCACGATGTTGGGATGGTCGAGGCGGGACACGGTACTGGCTTCCAGCCGAAATCGTTCTCGGGCGTGTGCTCCCGCCAGATGGTCCGGTGGAATAGTCTTCAACGCCACGAGGCGGCTGAGGCTGCGATGACGCGCCCGATAGACCACCCCCTGGCCGCCGCGGCCCAATTCGGCAAGCAGCTCGTAATCGCCGAAAACCGGCAGCGTCGCTTTCTGCTGGACGGAGTTGATCGTCGAGTTCACTGACAATCCAGCTTGCGCGCCGGCGCTTGGCATCTTGGCTTTATTGAGGTCAGCCGCCGTATCCAGCAAACAGCGGAGACAGAGGTTGTCGGGCGCGCTGATTGGGACGACCGCTCCACAGCAGCCGCAGATGCGGGTGATTTTCATGGGATGGATGACGTTCGCGCCCATTCTACTCGTTCCTACCGGAAAGAGAGACAAAAGGGGACAGAGCGATTCTTATTTTATCGGTGAAAAGCGACCCACATTGGCAACCCGTCAATTTCATGACCCCGGGGAGACTTTCATGGGAACATCTTTCGTGAGGCGGCGGCTCGAACGAACTTTGTTCCGTACGGAACACCTTTTGTGGGGAATGTCGCCTCCCCGGGCGGGTCGGAAGCTAAACACGGCCTTCGTCCGTGACAGTGGCACTATCAACTATCAACGATCCGTTGACAGCGCAGCGCGCAAATGCCGCAGCTCCTCGTCGATCTGGTCGGGAGCGGTCACGGTTTGCGCGACTTCGGCGCGAAGCGCGACGCGAAAGCGCTGGCGGAGCCGTTGGACAGACTTCTTGACCGCCTCCTCGGTCAGCTCGAGCCGACCCGCGATCTCGGACAGCGTGAGGGCGTTCTGGTCGCCCCAGACGTAGTCCTTGAGCAGGTCGTAGAGCGGCCCGCGACCTGAGGAGACATAGTCGGCGCGCAGCCGGCCCAAGGCATTCTCAATCTGTTGCCTCGCCCATCGCCGGTCGAAGAGCGTCTCCGGAGTGGCGGCGTCGAAGAGTTCGAGTGCGAAGCGTTCTTCCGGTTCGAATTGATCGAGGGAGACAAAGGTCTGGCCGCCGCCCCGCTTGAGCGCCGTGGCGCGCTCGTGTTCGTGGGCCAGGAAATGCTTGAGGGACCCCAGCAGGTAGGAACGGAAACGACCGGCCTGTCGGTCGGCCCGGGCGACCAGCTGGTGACCCAACAGGTAGGCGAAGAAACTTTGCGTCAGATCCTGCGCATCGGTCGGCGCATGGCCCAGGCGTCGGATGAACGCATAGAGCGGGGACCAATACGCGCGACACAGACCTTCCAGAGCCTCCTGGGCGGCCGGCCCACCGCCCGCGCCCGCCGCCACCACCAGGCTCCAGTGCGTCGTCGTAAAGGGGCCGTGTGCGGCCGGCACACTGTCGGTTTCTGCCATGCGCGATTGAGAGTGTCACAACATCGCCGTGTGTCGAGCCCTGCGAACGATTCATCGCTTTGCAGTTCGAGCGTATGGGGGTGAGGGCGCTTCTCTCAGCGCAAGTTCATGGCCCCAATTCGCGTGCATGAGCAGGTCAAAACTGTCCATGCGCCGGCAAGGCTTGAGGTTTTGGCGGAAGCGAGCCTCTCCGGTCGCCCGCCTTTGATCCATGTCAAGGAGTTGCTCAATTGCGGCCACGGCTTTGACTCTTGTCAAAGTGAGCCAGGGGGCTCTCGCACTATGTTGGCCGCACAAACGACAAGCCATGATGACGCTCAGCCAGACACGTCAGAAGAAGTTACCAACGCCCGGTGCGGCCTTGCTGTTGGCGCTGCCGGAGACGTCTCGCACGGGCCAAACGCTGCGCGTGCTTTCGGTGGATTACGCGCTGACGCGCCGGGCGGTGGGACTGGCCATCGGGAGTCTGCTGCTGGCGGGTTGCTTGTCGCTCATGCTGATGGTCGGACGAATGCCGGTTTTCTCGGCTTGGATCGCCGACCCGCTTTTCTTCAAGCGTTGCCTGGTGCTGCATGTGGACTTGGCGCTGGTCGTCTGGTTCTTCTCCTTCGCGGTGGCGCTCTACTCGTTGCTGCCGACGGACCGGTCGAGTCATGCCACCTATCGGGCCGGTTTCGCCGTCGCGTGCGGCGGAGTGCTCGCAATGATTGCCGGCACCCTGATTCCTCGGACGGCGCCGGTGCTGGCCAATTACGTCCCAGTCATTGATAACGCGGTGTATGTCACGGGAGTGGCGCTGTTCTTTGGCGGATTGCTGCTGTGCTTCATCAACGACCGGTTGTTTGTGCGCGTGCCGGAAGTGACGGAGCAGGCGCCAGCCTCGGTTTGGGAACCGTTCCGCGTCACGCCGGATGTGGCGATGGCACTGAAGACGACGGCGCTGGCGTATGCGCTGGCGATGACGACTTTGCTGGTGTCGACGGTGAGCACGCCGCGCGAGCTGGATGCAAAATCGTATTACGAGCTCGTGTTCTGGGGCGGCGGACACGTTCTGCAAGTCGCGAATGTGGCCGCCATGCTCGCGGTTTGGCTGTTACTGCTTTCGTCGTTGCTCAAGTCGGCTGTGCTCTCCCCAGGCGCGGCGCGAATATTCTTTGCGTTGCTACTCGCGCCACATTTCATCGGCCCACTGCTCACGCTGAACGGCACGATCACCTCGACCTACCGCCTCGGGTTCACGCGTCTGATGCAATTTGGGATCGCGCCCGTGACGCTCCTGATTATGGCGATGTGCCTGCGACGCTTGATGCAGGCGTGGCGCCGCGGGGTGATCGGCAAGTCGGACCTGCGCGATCCGCGTCTGGTCGGATTTACAGCCAGCGCGGCGCTGACCATCACGGGTTTCTTGATGGGGGCCGCCATTCGCAATTCCAACACGATGATCCCGGCGCACTATCACGCGTCCATTGGGGCGGTGACGGTGGTGTTCATGGCCGTCAGTTATCGCCTGCTCAAACCGTTGGGCTTCCCGCTGCCGGGCGTGCGTCTGGCGCGGATGATTCCCTGGCAGCTCTGCCTGTTCGGCTTCGGGCAGGTGATTTTCGCCGTCGGTTTCGGGTTGGGCGGCATGCACGGCTTGAGCCGCAAAGCCTATGGCGTGGAGCAACACATCCGGTCGGCGGGCGAACTCATCGGGCTGGGAGTGATGGGCGTGGGCGGGCTGATCGCGGTCGCGGGCGGCTTGCTGTTCCTCCTGCTCATGGTGCGGGCGGGGCAAGCGCGTCTGTCGGCGAGCTTTTCCAAACTGAAACCCCGAGACTTGGTCGGGAGCAAAGTATGAACGAACCAAACAAGAAGCATATGATTCAAAGGTTGATGGACAACACCTGGCTGCTGCTGGCGCTGGGCATCCTGATTCCGTTTTTGTCATACACCGTGTGGGGCTGGATCGAAATCCTGCTCGTCAAAACCGCGCCGCTGCCCTGAGCGCGACCCAAGGACCCACTTATGAATCAAGCCTCCCGCAGCAGTCTCGAGTGTCCGGCCCCAGACTGGTTTCACGCGCCCACCGGCAATGAACGGACGTGGATTGGCCTGGCTCTGTGCTGGTGCATGGTGATGTCTTTGATGATGCCGTACTGGCATTTCAAGGGGAAACAGAACAGCTCGGGCGAAGCCTACTCGGTGAAGCCTGCCGACTTTATCAAGCGCGCGGAGAAATTCGTCCTCGCCAATACGGGGGCTGAATCGCTGCTGGATGACGGCCTCTCGCCCGTGGTGCCGGCGCCGCCGGGCGAGGTTTATCTGGTGGCTAAACAGTTCTTCTGGTTTCCCACGCTCAAGCTGCGCGCGGGGGAGACTTACCGGCTGCACGTGTCGTCGGCGGATTTCCAGCACGGTTTTTCGCTCCAGCCACTGAACATGAATTTCCAGGTGGTGCCCGGCTACGATCACGTCTTGACCATCAAACCACAATCACCTGGCACCTACCCCATCGTGTGTAATGAGTTCTGCGGCATCGGCCACCAGAGCATGGTCGGGAAGATCATCGTTGAGTAAGGAGAAAAACCATGAGCCAAGAAAATACTGGAAAACGGATTTGCCCCACCACCGGGCTGCCCATCTGCCTGGACGCGCAGTTCTTCATCAAATGCAATGCCGTGCTGGCGGTCGTGTTCCTGCTCGTCGGCGGCATCGGCGCGCTGTTGCTCGCGCTGACTCGCTGGCAGGCGGTCCATCTGCTGCCGGTGGATTGGTTTTACCGCATCCTCACCCTGCATGGCTTGAACATGCTGATCTTTTGGATCCTGTTCTTCGAGATTGCGATCCTCTACTTCGCCGCCACCTCGCTGCTGAATTGCAAGCTGGCCTCGACGAAGGCGGCGTGGGTCTCCCTCCTCATGATGCTCATCGGCGCCCTCATGGTGGATGTCATCATCGTGCTGGGAAAGGCCGACGTGATGATGACCTCCTACCTGCCGCTGCTCGCGCATCCGACATTCTATTTCGGCATTATCCTGGTGGCGGTCGGCGCGCTCGTTGGCGTGCTCAATTATTTCGCCACCCTCTACAAGGCGAAGAAGCTGAAAACCTACCAAGGCTCGGTGCCGCTCGTGGTTTTTGGCGCCACCGCAGCGGCCATCATCGCCGTGGTGACGCTGCTGCACGGCGCCATCGCCATCGTTCCGACGTTTTTGCATTCGATGGGTTGGATCGCGCAACCGGATCCGATCTGGTATCGCATGACCTGGTGGGGCCTCGGCCACATGTCGCAGCAGGTCAACGTCTGCGCCATGGTTTCCGTGTGGTATTTGCTGGGCGCGCTGACCACGGGCGCAAAACCGCTCAATGAGACCGTCTGCCGGGGCGCGTTTCTGCTCTACATCTTCTTCATCAACCTGGCCTCGGCGCATCATCTCCTGGTCGATCCCGCCATCAGCGTCGGTTGGAAGATCTGGAATACCTCGTACGCCATGTATCTCGCCGTGCTCGCGTCAATGATTCACGGCTTTACCGTGCCGGCTTCGGTCGAAGTGGCCATGCGGCACAAGGGCTACGGCAGGGGTTTATTTGGCTGGCTCGCGTCCGCGCCCTGGCGCAACCCCGGCTTCTCGGCATTCTTTCTATCGCTGGTTATTTTTGGGTTCGGCGGTGGCATCACCGGCGTCACGCTCGGCACGCAACAGATCAACATCATCGCCCACAACACGCTCCGCATCCCCGGCCATTTCCACGTCACGGTGGTGGGCGGAACGACGCTGGCCTTCATGGGATTGGCCTACTACGTCGTGCCACTGATGTTCCAGCGCGAGTACGTCTTCAAGAAACTGGCGCGGCTTCAGCCCTACCTTTTCGGCATCGGTATCACAACGATGGCCATGGGCATGTCGTTCGCCGGTTCCATGGGCGTTGCCCGGCGGAACTGGGACATCGAAGCGACGGGGTCAATCTACGGTCCGGCCGCGCATTTGTTCCTGGCGGCCGTCGGCATCGGGGGAGTGCTCGCATTCACCGGGCTGCTTTTGTTCATCCTGCTGACAGTGGGCACGGTGCTCTGCGGGCGCTCCTTTGCCGGCAAGCCGATGGAAAGTTGGGGCACACCCAGGGAACTGGCTCGAGAAGAAGGACACGCGCCGCTGGGAGCGCCCGCGGGCTTTCGTGGCGGGGCACCTGCGATGGCGATGGCGGAAGCGCACCCGACTCAAGGCACGATGGTGCTGGCCATGATCTTCCTGCTGAGCTTCGCCGTTTACTACTTCGCGAACTGGAAAGCGCTGGCTGACGCCTGGCCCGTGCGATGAGGTGTGGCCGCCGGACGGTCGCGAATGGAAATCGAATCACCATGCCTCACGCCCCCACAACCACTCGCTCCGAGCGATTCGTCGCGCGGGCCACGAGCTTCCTCTCGGGCGGACATTTTCCTGCGTTCGCGCTGTGCGCGCTGACGTTCTACCAGGTCTTTGCCGCGATGATGGCGTTCGCGCCGCCGGCGGGCGGGGTGTGGGGTGATTTCCTGAGTGACTTCAGGCTGCGCTGCTTCAAGTACGATCCCAGAAGCGGCTGGCTGCAGCTGAGCTCGGTTTGGCTGATGCTGGCCGAGCCGCTGCCCCTGCAAGCCATCCTCCTTTTCATCTGGCGCGAACCGTTGCGCGAGCTGTGGCGGACCCGCCGCCGTGCCCTGGCGCCGCTGGCTGGCCTCGCACTGCTGCTCGTGGCCGCCATTGGCGTGAGCCTGCTGGGTTTGGGCCGCGCGCAAGCCAAACCCACGGAGCTGCCCTTTCCCGCCGACCGCCTGCGCAGCGCGTTGCCGATGCCCACCTTCACGCTCACCAATCAGGACGGCCAGGCGGTTTCCCTCGGCGACTGCAAAGGCCGCGTCATGCTCTTCACGGCGGTCTATTCCACCTGCACGACAACGTGTCCAATGATGTTGACGAAGGTCCGGACGCTCCTGGATCAATTGACGCCGGAGGAACGGAAGGAAATGGGCGTCGTTGCCTTTTCGCTCAACCCGGAGGCAGATACCCGTGAACTGCGCGCCATGACGGCGAAGATGTATGGGATGCAGGCGCCGCGATTTCAT
>Ga0070704_100002462_pt1 | contig 10395 bp, 10 predicted proteins | sample KBSK5252metaG_FD_65467 | JGI IMG/M metagenome (GOLD analysis project Ga0070704, IMG submission 65467) | Corn, switchgrass and miscanthus rhizosphere microbial communities from Kellogg Biological Station, Michigan, USA - KBS K5-25-2 metaG | ecosystem: Host-associated > Plants > Roots >... | reverse complement strand
CGATCGAGAACGTTCTCTGTGTCGATGACGGGTCCCTTCAGCTTCGTCGCTGGATCCTGCGCGTGACCGCTTCCCGTTCGATCAGCCGGGTCCGATGCCTCGGGATCGTCGACGTCTCCGTGCCCTGGTATGCAGGCATCGGATTCAGCCCGTCGGAGCTGATCGAGGCCGTCGAGCGGGCGACGCTCGATGCCTCCCGACGCCGGTCACGCTCGGCACAGGCGATGGCGCGTTGGCTGGATCGTCGCGGAGTTCCGGCGGTCGCCGAGTGGCGCCAGGGAAGCAAGGCGGGGATCGTTCTCGCGCGCGCGCACGAGACCGATTGCGACCTCATCGTCCTGCGCGACGATATCGGGCGCCGGTCGGAGCTGCGCTCGATCATCGAGCGCAGCGAATGCTCCGTCCTGGTCGTTCGCGACGGTCAGCGGAACGGCCGCTCGAGTTGAACCGATCTCAGGTGGATCCGGGCTCCGGACGGCGAGCCCCGGCAAGGAGCGATCCCACGAGCGACATCCAGAACGTCCGACCAGTCAACTCCGCTCATTCCCTCGATCCTGCGGCCATTGCGGTTCTTCTTGCTGTGGACCCCGCCCTCGGGCTGGGTTCGGGCGAGGCCCGCCGCCGGGCGGGCGCGGTCGGGCCCAACTCGCTCGAGGCGTCGAGTCGCCAGCCGCTCTGGCGATTGCTGCTCGGTGCGGCGACGGAGCCATTCGTCGTGCTTCTGTCGGTGGCTGGCGTGCTCGCGATCGTCGTTGGCGAAGTGCGAGACGGGCTTCTGGTGCTCGCTGGTTTGCTACCCATCGTCGGCGCAGACGTCGTCACGGAATACCGCGGCGAGCGGGCGCTCGAGGCCCTTCGGGAGGCATCCGCACCCACGGCACGGGTGCGCCGAGACGGCGGGGCCGCGACGATCCCTGCGTCGGAGATGGTCCCCGGCGACGTCGCACTCCTGCAGGCAGGCGACGTCGTGCCGGCGGACCTACGGATCATCCGCGCGGATCGCCTTCTGGTGGACCGCAGCGTTCTCACGGGAGAGTCGATTCCCGAGGAGGCACGCGTCGCCGGTGATCGCCCGGAAGCGGCCCTGGCCGATCGGCGGGCGATGGCGTACTCCGGAACCAGCGTGGTCGGCGGCCGCGGTGAAGGGATCGTCGTCGCGACCGGCCACGCGACCGAGTTCGGTCAGATCGCCGGGGGCCTGACGTCGCGTGAGCGGCGGCGATCGCCGCTCCAGCGCGAGCTGGATCGTCTCGTCCGGATCCTCCTGGTCGTCGCGCTCGGGCTGATCGCCGTGACCACCGGCATCGGCTTCGTACGGGGCCACTCGATCGGGGAGAACGTCATCGCAGGGATCTCCGCGGCCATCGCGGCAATCCCCGAGGAACCACCGGTCCTGCTCGCCGTCATCCTCGGCCTCGGTGCGTACCGGCTCCTGCGGCGAGGCGTCCTCGTGCGGCGCCTGAACGCCGAGGAGACCCTCGGCGCGGTCGACCTGATCGTGACCGACAAGACCGGCACCCTGACCCAGAACCGCCTGGCCGTCTCGTCGGTCCGGACGCTGGACGGCCCCGTCCGGGACGGCTCGACACGCCTCGAGCTGCTCGAGGAGGCGCTGCGCGCCGAGGAAGATGCCTGGCCCGGCGACGACATTGAGGCCGGGTCCTTCACCCGTGCGCTCCGGGCCGAGATCGCGGCAGCCGGCGGCGACCCGGCTCTGGATGCGGCCAGCCTCATCGAGGCGACCCCGGCATCCGACGACCTGCCGGTGACGCGGACGCAGGCCCACCGAGACGGGCGCATCGAGGACCTGGCGCTCGGTGCGCCGGAGGTCGTGCTCGCCTTCGTCGCAGAGCGAGCTCCTGACGCCATGAACCGTGAGCGGTGGCTGGAGCTGATCGATGCGTCGACCGCGGCGGGAGAACGGCTGGTCGCGCTCGCCCGGAAGATCGACGACGAGTCGTGGACCATGCGGGCGCTCATCGGTTTTGCCGACCCGATCCGGCCCGGCATCGGAGCGGCGATGTCCGCCGCTCGGGAAGCCGGCATCCAGGTGATCGTGGTGACCGGCGACCACCCACAGACGGCCGCCACGATCGCGCGCGAGGCGGGTCTCGGTGCCGACTCGATCGTGACAGGTGACGTGGTCGCGTCGTGGGACGACGATCGGCTCGCCGCGAACCTCCAGGACCTGCATGTCGTCGCCCGCTCGACGCCGGCCCAGAAGCTCCGGATCGTCCAAGCCGCGCGATCTCGAGGCCGCATCGTGGTGGTCACCGGCGACGGGGTCAACGACGCGCCGGCCCTTCATGGCGCCGACGTGTCGGTCTCGATGGGCTCCGGAACGGCCGTCGCGCGCGAAGCGTCCGATCTCGTCCTTGGCGACAACTCGTTCGCCACGCTCATGTTCGCGCTCGCCGAGGGCCGACGGATCGTCGACAACGCCCAGAAAGGGCTCGTCTTTCTCATCTCCACCCACGTGGCTTTCCTCGGGTTCATCCTGATCTCGACGGTCTTCGTCGTCGAGCGGCAGGTCCTGATCCCGCTGCAGATCCTGTGGATGGAGTTCTTCATCGACCTCTCGACGTCCGTTGCCTTCGAACGCGAGCCGCCCGAGCCTCGCCTGATGCAGCGCCCGCCACGCCACGCGACGGTGCCCCTGTTGACGAACGAGATCCTGTTGAAGATCGTGGCGGCTGGAGCCTTCTCCGCGATCGCAGCCCTCGCGCTCATGCTGATTCACGGCGGTGGATTCGAGCATGCGGCGTGGCTCGCCTACACGGCTCTCGTCGTGGGGCAGTGCGTGCGGGCGTACTGGAACCGCAGCGTCCGGGAACCGATCCATCGCCTCGGACGCAATGGATTCCTCCTAACCGCCTGCCTCGTAGCGGTCGCCATTCAGGGCGCGATTCCCTACGTTCCCGCGCTTTCCGATGCGTTCCGGGCCACGCCCCTGGACTTGATGGATTGGCTGCTCGTTGCCGCCATCGCATTCGCGCCGGCGATCGCTGCCGAGATGGCGCGACTACGTGGACGTGGTCAACGCATCTGGGTCGCGTGACGATCAGGTAGGAGCGGGAACCTCCGGTCGGAGAGCCGTCTGGATCGCCGCGTGGAGCCGGGCACCCGTCGGTTGGCCGACGACCGCCGTCACGGCGTGTGGCCCCCTGGCTTCCTCCCAACTCAGCGGGAGCCCGGGCGATGTCAGGACAACCTGCTTGTCCGGGTGGATGTCCCGGATGTTCTCGATCAGCGTGCGCGCTCCTTCCGCATCGCCGCTCGCCCAGACGTCGTAGACCAGGACGTCGGCGCGATCGGCCAGGTCGCAGGGCCGACCGGCAAGGATCGGGCAGGCGTTGCGAGTCGGGCCGCCACACTCGGTGACCTCGTAGCCGTACCGACGCAGCGAATCGACCTCCTGGCCCGCCAGGTCGAGGTCGTGATGGACGACGAGGACGCGGGTCATGTCACACCTCCGGCGCGATGCGCCTCGTCCGGTTGAGGGCCGGTACTCGACGAAGTGTGGGCGGCACGGGAACGGCAAGCGGAGGGGCGAAGGTCACGGAGGTGAAGGCCGTCCGGCTCGATCCTGCGGTCTCGGCCGAGCTCCCGACAAGCGAAGGAGCCGGCCGTCTGGCCGGCTCCTTCGCTCCCAGGATCTAGGTCGATGGTGTGAACTCCGGGCTGGTCGGAGCGGCGGGGCGCTTGCGTCGTCCGAATCGACCGACCGCCTCGTCGAGCCCTCGAACCTCCTCGTCCGAGATCTCCGACGCCACGCCGAAGCCGCCAAACAAGGCGACGCCCTCGATCGAGAGGTTGGGGGCGTCTGGTCGGCGCTCGATCCGCGGTCGGCCGTCACCGACGCCGCCGATCCCGACGACCTTCGTCGTGATCGCCCACGTTTCGGGGATCAGGATCTGGGCGCCGCCAAAGATCGCCCGAACCTCCAACCGTGCTCCGTCCGGGTCCAGCTTGACGCCGCGAAGGTCGATGACCCCGCCGCCATACCAGCAGTCGATCGTTCCCCCGCGGAAGCTGGAAGCCGTACTTCGGAAGGAGACCGGTTCGAAGATCGCGGCCAGACGAATCTCGTCGGCGTCAGGATCGTCGACGACGTCGATCCGTTGCTTTGCGGCCCGCGCCGCAACGGCCCCGGCGGCCGAAGCGAGGATCAGCCCGCCTGTGAAGACCGCGGTCAGTCGTCCGAATGCGCCCATGTTGAAGTCCTCCTGATGTCTGGAGCGTGACTCGATCATCTCCCGGCGACGGCCAGCAGGCCGGAGACGACGACGGCGATGACAATGGTCACCGCAATCATGGCCGTCCCGCGGCTGGACACCGCGCCCTTGCTGACCCGATATGCCAGGCCAACGATGCCGCCGAGGACGACGAGCGCCAGGAGGTCCCAGGCGGCCTCATCGCGGGCGAAGCTGCGGTAGGCGACGCTGAGCAGCACCCCGTATGAAACGGTCAGATAGGCAATACGGTCCGCGGAGAAGTCGACTCGTTGGCCGGACTCGTCGCGGGGAACAATCGGTGCCATGTCTGATCTCCGTCAGCAGATCAAGTCCGCGCCAACGCTCGATCGACCGACCCGGATGGGCCGCCTGCCTTCATCGACTCTGCGAGCTCTGCTCCCCACTGGCGGGCACGCTCGAGCTCGCCGTCCTTGAGCGGACCATACGTCCCTGTGACAACGAACCGGCCGGGCTTCGCGAGTGGCAGATACCCTGCGCCCTGGAGCCCTCGGTCAATATCCCCCGTAGCGCCGCGCGGAGACCACCAGACTCGCGTCTCGAACGACGCGAAGCGGCCCCGACCCCACGGAAGATTCTTGAGCCACGAGCGCATCGAGGGGTGCGCCAGATCGGCCGGCGTCGGGGCTTTGGCGTCGTCGGCGAGGCCGGCCCGCATCTTCTCCGAGGCGAGCCGGAACGCGATGACGGGGGCGCCGGCGACGATGAGATCGACGTCCGCGATCGCGGCACCTGACGCCTCATCGGTCGTGAGAGCCAGGACCTCCGACCCGAGACCCTCGGCAATGGCCTTGGCCACGGCTGCGGTGTTGCCCCAGTGGGATTCATAGACGACGACGGCGTTCATGGGCGGCACCTTCCTTGCTGAGTGTTCACGTTCAGGAAACGCCATCGGCCGTCGCCCGCTGTAGTGCCGATTGGGCCCAACGCATCCGCCAACCGGCCCGATCGATCGAACGATGGCCGGGCGTCTCCGCTCGATCTCCGACCCTAGGCGGCGACGCTCTGCGGGGCCAGGTCAATCGAGACTTCCGACACTCCGGCGCCCGCGTACGCCGCTCGTGTGGGCAAGCCCAGGCCCGCGAGGAGCCGATGAATCGGGGCATTCCCCGCAAGCATTGCGGCCGTGAGTCGGGTCATGTGCTCGCGCCGAGCCCAGGCCACGCCGGCCATCAGGAGTCGGCGGCCGATGCCGTGATGCTGGAATGCCTCCGCGACCGCGATCGCGACCTCAGCGGACCCTGCACCATCGGGCTCCAGGCACAGGTGGCCGACGATTCGTTCGTCTCGGTCGGTCCCGGTCCGCGCCAGCGCCACGAACCCCTCGCGGTGATCGTGATCGGTCGTGCAGAACGCGTGGGCCTGGGCCTCGCTGAGGCCTGGGCTGATGGCAAAGAAGCGCGTCCTGCGGCTCTCGGGCGAAAGGCCGGCGTAGAAACGCTGGAGCTCGGTCTCGTCCGTCTGGCGGATCGCACGAATGCGAACGGCGCCCGGTCCGCGCGCGTCCGAATTCAACGAAGCCCTGGTCAGGTGTCTCGTTCTCATCGCATCCACCGTAGGCCGGCGTTCCGCCGGATTGCAGGGTCGGATGGCCCACCCCTGTGGGCGCTTCGGCCCGAACCGTTTCCGACCGGGACATGAGTCGGCACCGACGATCGGAGACCGCCGGTGCCGAATTGCGCACTACGGTGGAGCTAGCTCGCCATGGGCGCACCTAGCGGCTGCTGGACGGCAGCCGCCAACAACGAACCGCCTCGAAGGGTCCGCCATGCGAGCAGCAGGACCGCTCCGAAGCCGAACAGCGACGCGATCATCGGGATGAAGGGCAGGAGTCCCAGCACCTCGAGGATGAGAATCCCGACGACCGCCGCCAGATAGGGGCGCTCCCGGGTCGTTGCCGGAGAGGTCTGGGCGAGGACCCAGTCGCCGATCCAGATCCCGGCGACGAGGTACCCGATGAATGCTGCCAGCGGCCACAACCCCAGCAGGATCCCGAGGGCGAGCGGCGCCCCGACGATCGTCACGAAGAGCATCGTCACGACGATGATCGGCAGGACGATGCCGGCGAATGCGGCAATCAGGGTCTGCACGGGTTGATGGCTGATCAGCGCCTCGGCGGCCCGCACCTGTCGTGCGGCCAGGCCTGCAAGGAGCAGACCGGCGACGATCGCCGCCAGGGCGAACCCGAGATAGGCCATGACCAGGACGGGGCCCACGAACCAGCCGATCCCAGCGAGATCCGCGCCCATGTCGCGAATCGAACCCGCAATCGCTCCGTCACCCACACGAGTGACCAGCGAGTCGAATTTCATGACATCGCCGAGGACGACGGTCCCGGCACCGATCGTCACGGGGCTCCGGACCGCGACGACGCTCTCGGTCCGGGCGCCGGTCAGGGTGGCCGCGCCGTCAACGACGACGATGGTGTTCACCTCGCCGGCGATCGTGGCCGTTCCGTTCACGACGATGACGGCATCGGCATGCTCACCGGCGGGGACGGAGACGTCGCCGCCTGCCGAGATCAGGACGCGGCCGGTGTGCGGCAGCGTTGGATCGGCCGCAACCGCGACCGGACTGAAGATGAGGAAGGCGAGCAGCATCGTTGCCGCCATGACGAGCAGACGTTTCACGGCATATACCTCCTTGCGGACATGTGTTGGGTCACGGAATCGGGGGGGCCTGGGGAGTCCAACCGGCGACGAGCACGGCCCAGAGCAGGCCGAGATCGATGGCGAGGCCGAGCACCAGCCACGGATGGAAGAACAGCACGAGCAGCGCGAGGGATGCGATGGCAGCGGCGGCTGACACCGGTCCCCATAGGTCGGCCGGAAGCCATCCGATGGTTGCGAGGGACGCCAGCGCGAACGCCGCGATCGTCGCGACCACGAGGGCGATCCCGAGCAGGCGGATCGTGGCCGGCTGGATGCCCAGCGGCGTGAGCACCCACGACCGCGCAAGTTCGAACGGCCAGGGCGGTCCGCCGGCGGTGGCCGGCGGACGAGGGGACAGGAAGCTCGCGTGGATGGCGCCGTGGGCGAGCAGCAACGCGGCGATGACCAGGCGCGGAAGCATGATGATCTCCTCTCGGTCTCGAGGAGATCGTCGGCCCGCGTGACCGGCCCGGCCAGCGCCGGTGGTCGATCAATCGGGGGCCATTCGGCCCATCTGCCGATCGCGTGAGAGCGCTACGCGACGTGCGACCGTCGTGCTCCCTCGGCAAGCTCGTCGCGGAAATCCGGATGGGCGATGGAGATCAGCGCTTCGGCGCGCTCCCGAATGCTCTTCCCGAACAACTCGGCGACGCCCCACTCGGTGACCACCGTCCGGACATGCGCCCGGGTCGTGACGATGCCGGCACCTTCCCGCAGCGAGGTCGTGATCCTCGACACCGACCCGCCGGCCGCAGTCGACGGGAGGGCGATGATCGCGCGCCCTCCGGGCGCCAGCGCGGCACCACGGACGAAATCCATCTGTCCGCCGACGCCCGAGTAGAGCCGGTGGCCGATCGAGTCGGCAACGATCTGGCCGGTCAGGTCGACCTCGATCGCCGAGTTGATCGCGATCATGCGACTGAATGACCGGATGACGTGGGTGTCATTCGTGAAATCGACCGGCCGCATCTCGACCATCGGGTTGTCGTGGACGAACTCGTAGAGGCGCTGCGAGCCCATGACGAAGGCGGTCACGATCTTGCCCCGATTGCGCTCCTTCCGGGCGCCCGTGATCACTCCGGCCTCGACAAGGTCGACGACCGGGTCGGTGAACATCTCCGTGTGGATCCCGAGATCCCGCTTGTCCCGCAACCCCAGCGCGGTTGCCGCCGGAATCGCCCCGATCCCGAGCTGAAGGGTTGCCCCGTCGGGGACGAGGTCGGCGATGTACGCGCCGATCTTGCGTTCGACCTCGCCGATCTCCCCAACGGCGTGCTCGTATGGCGGGACGTCGGCCTCGACCGCAAGATCGATGTCGCTCACGTGGACGAAGCTCTCACCGAGCGTCCGCGGCATCGACGGATTGAACTGGACGATGACCGTCGTTGCCGCCCGGATCGCGGCGTGCATCGCTTCGACGCTGGTCCCGAGCGAGCAGAAGCCGTGGCTGTCAGGTGGCGTGGCGTTGACGAAGACGGCATCCAGCGGCAGGGCGCCGGACTCGAAGAGGTGCGGCACGTCGGACAGGAACACCGGAACGTAATCGGCCCGGCCGTCGTTCACCGCGGCCCGAGCGTTCGGGCCGATGAACAGTGCTCGATGGCGGAAGTGCGCGGCCATGTCCGGGGCCAGATGCGGACCCGGGCCCTCGATGTGGAGGTGGATGACGCCCACGTCCTCGAGCTCCGAGGCGCGAGCGACGAGGGCATCGAGGAGCACCGAGGGCGCCGCCGCTGCGCACTGCACGTAGACCTGGTCGCCTGATCGGATGCCCGCGACCGCCTGGGCGGCGCTGACGATCTTCATGGCCGGAGTCTAGGTGGCGGGCCGTCGTCGATCAGGGGCCGAAGGTCACGACCTGTCGGGTCCCGGGCCCGGCGTGACTTCCGGCCCGGACTGACCCGGGCCGGAGGACCGTCAGAACGGTCCGGGCGTCCTCTGGCCGTGCGTGTCCCCGACCGCGAAGGTGAGCACATCAGATCGAGTAATCACAGAGAAAGAGGTTGGGATCATGAACGGTCGATTGAAGGTTCTCGGTATCGTGCTCACGATCTTCGGGCTCGCGTTCATGGCGGGCGGCGCATACGCGTTCATCCGGACGCAGGACGGCGCAAAGTCCCTGCAGGCGTTCAGCGCCGCCCAGGGCGTCAAGCTCACCTACAACGACCAGGGCCAGCTCACCGACCGTGGCGAGGTCGCGGGCGCCCAGGCGATCATGTCGCTCCTGACGAACGACTGGGGCTTCAAGGTCGACGCGAGCGAGCTCAACCCGAATGACCCGCTCGTCAACACGGCCAGCGAGTACATGTACCAGATGGCCACCATCGCCCATCACACGCTCGACAGCACGCAGACAGTCGTCCTCGACAAGGACGTCACCGCGGCTGACGGGACGGTCTACAAGGCCGGCACCTACGAGTTCAACGTCGACGGTCGCTACTGGGCGCAGTTCAATCGGGCCAACCCGATCGAGGCTGCGGCCCGCGAGCAGGCCTGGACCGGCACGGCCCATGCGCTGATCGCGGAGCTGGGTGTCGGCAGCGTCACCGCCTCCACCCTCCAGATGGGTCTCGGGCTGGCCGGCCTCTTCGCCGCCCTCGGCCTGACCCTCATCGTCGCGGGCGTCGGCCTGGTCTGGGCGACTCGCCCGGAGACCGAGAAGGTGCGCGCGCTTCGGCAGGCACCGGTTCCCGCGTAACGCCAACCTTCGCGGGTCCGTCGATCCGCGTCGAGCAGAGCGGCGAGAGCCTTCGGGCTCTCGCCGCTCACTGATTCGCGACGCTGGTAGGCTCGACTGGCCGAGGCGTTCAGAGAGGTGGGGTGGAACCATGGTTGATCGCGCATCAAGCACCGTCGCCGATGCCACCGGGCCACTCGATCGCGATGAGCTGTCCCAGATCGACGCCTACTGGCGTGCCGCGAACTACCTGTCGGTGGGCCAGATCTACCTGCTCGACAATCCCCTCCTTCGCGAGCCGCTCCGACGGGAGCACGTCAAGCCGCGCCTGCTCGGCCATTGGGGGACGACGCCGGGCCTCAACTTCCTCTACGCCCACTTCAATCGCGTGATCAGGGCCCGCAACCTCGACGCCATCTACATCATCGGGCCGGGTCACGGCGGGCCGGCGACGGTCGCCAACGCGTACTTGGAGGGGACCTACTCGGAGGTGTATCCGGACGTCGCGCAGGACGAGGACGGGCTGCGGCATTTGTTCCGGCAGTTCTCGTTTCCGGGGGGCATCGGCAGCCACGTGACGCCGGAGACACCGGGCTCGATCCACGAAGGCGGTGAGCTCGGCTACGCGCTGACCCACGCCTTCGGGGCAGCCTTCGACAACCCGGGCCTGACGGTCTTCTGCGTCGTCGGCGACGGGGAGGCCGAGACCGGACCGCTTGCCGCGAGCTGGCACTCCAACAAGTTCCTCAACCCGGCAACCGACGGAGCCGTCATCCCGATCCTCCACCTGAACGGGTACAAGATCGCCAACCCC
>Ga0070704_100002461_pt1 | contig 10397 bp, 4 predicted proteins | sample KBSK5252metaG_FD_65467 | JGI IMG/M metagenome (GOLD analysis project Ga0070704, IMG submission 65467) | Corn, switchgrass and miscanthus rhizosphere microbial communities from Kellogg Biological Station, Michigan, USA - KBS K5-25-2 metaG | ecosystem: Host-associated > Plants > Roots >... | reverse complement strand
ACGGCGCGCCAGTGAACGCGTGCGCTGTCGGCCTGGCCCGCCTGCTCGAACGCCTCGGCCATGGCTTCGTGCAGCTCGGTGCGGCTCACATACGTGTTGCTCCCGTCGACTCCGCCGTGAATCGCGGGCCGGAGTACCGCAATTGCCTCGGGCCCACGATGGAGCGCGAGCAGGCTTCTCGCCAGCATCAGGTTGGTCCGGGTGTAGCCGTCGGTCATGGAGTAGAGCGACCGGCGAAACGCGTCCACCGCCTCGGCGTGGCGGCCCTGGCGCTGGAGCAACAGCCCCCGCAACACATAGTGCAGCCTCTCGTCGCGGCCTCCGAAGTAGCTGCCGGGGCCGAGCACCTCGATCGAATCCGCCAGACGGCGCACGACGGCGGTATCTCCCGCGGCGGCGTGGGCGGTTCCGGCCAGGGTGAGATTCCAGATCAGGTTGCGGACCCGGAATGCGGGAGGATTCGTCCAGGTGGCGATCTGGCTCGCGGTCTCACGATGCGCCCGAATGCTCACCTCGGGGTGACCCATCTCGAGCGCCAGCAAAGCCAGGTCTGTCGGCACGGGACCAGGCTCGAGGACGAGCAGGTTGGTGTTCGCCACTCGCCAGCGGTGAATCAGCGTGTCGGCCTCGCGGAGCCGGCCCTGGTCGCGCAGGCTCAGCAGCAGGAGCCACCACGCATCAGCCCGAATGTGTACGGTGCGGTGGGCGATTTCCGCGATCAGCTCGCGGTCCACCTGCTCGTAGTGGCCCCAGCGGATCAGGTCGCGGTGCATCGAGTGGCCCGACCAGTCGCCGGCGACGTTAGCCTGTTTGGCCCAGGCGGTTTCCGCCTCGGCCCGGCGGCCCAATCGCAGCAGTGGTTCGACCAGGTTGTTCCAGGGCCCCGCTTCCTGGGGCCGGAGCGCAATCAATCTCCTCGCGGTGCGCTCGGCCGCCGCGGCGGAATCCCACCAGAGATATGTCCCCACCTGGAGGGCGAGCGTCCGGCAGACCCGGCAATAGGGGCCGGAGAGCGCTCCCGCCAGGGAATCGAGCCTGAAGGCGCGCTCGAAGGCAGCGACCGTGCCGCTCCAATCCCCCTGCTTGTGACGAACCTGGGCCAGCAGGATCTGGCCATCGGGGTCTTCCGGGTATTTGACGGTAAGCGTTTCGGCGAGTGCGGCCTCGACACGAGTGGCCGCATCCTCATGCGCGAGGGAGGCCTGAATCAGCAGGCGCTCGCGTTCGATTGTTCTTAACGCGAGCCGGTTGACGACGGGGAGGATGCGGGGCGTCTCAGCGTAGTCGTTGAACGCCAGGCTCAGGAACCAGACGTAATAGGCCGCCATGGCAAAATCGGAGTCGCGGGCCAGCGCCGCCTTCATCAGCCGATATGCCGCAGGGCCGTCATAACCGTAGTAGGCACGCAATCCTTCGTCATATAGTGCGTATGCGGCCGGCGACGCGGTCCGGATCTGCGCGGCGGAGACGGACGGAGAGGTCAATTTGAGATCGCGTGCGATTGCCGCGGCAGCACTATCCACGAGGGCAGGGCGGTCCGCCGCGCGCACGATGTACCCCCTCCGGACCACCCCCCGGTCGGCCGAGATTCGCCGAAGCGAGAGCACCAATCCGCCAGCCTCGGCGATGAGCTCACCCTCGATCACCTCAGTCGCGCCCGCGCGGCGGGCGGCGTCGTTGATCGCGCCCGGGGCGGGATCCGGGCCGCGCGGCATCAGCTCGACGAGCCGGGAGTTGGCCACCACCTGGAGGCCTTCGATTCCACCCAGGCTGGTCGCCAGCAGGTCGCGGAGCACGCGGCCGCTCGTCGCGGAGTCGCTCGACCCCTCGGTGCGGATCTCGCCCACGGCGAGGAAGGGCAGTCCGGCGCCTGCTCGATTTCCGATGTCGCGCACTGCGACTCCGATGGTGACTACGGCAACCAGCGCGGCTAATAGCATCCGGCGTGGCCGCCAGAATCGTGGTGGAAGCGACTCTGGGGATGCGCCCTGGGACGTCGTGATTGCCGGCGTCCCCGGATCCGGGCCCGGGATCGGCTGGGCGCGGGCAGGAAGGGGTTCGGGAGCGACCACCGGAGCTGCGGTCCGCAAGGATTGCTCGAGCTTCTGGACCGCCGCATCGGGCTCCGCATTCAATTCCCGGTGCACTACTTCACGGTGCAACCTGGCGCGGGTCAGCGCCCCCGACCGGTCGCCCGCTGCAACGAGGGCACGCATGTGTCCCACGGTGTACCGCGCGCTCAGGGGATCGAGCGCGGCGAGGCGCTGCCACCAACGGACCGAATCGGTCGCGGATCCGTGCTCATCTGCGTGTTTTGCGAGGCGCTCGAGGGCCCGCCGCACCTCCAGGTCCAGCGTACTGCGCTCTTCCTCCATCCACCGCTCGAATTCTGGTGCGCCAGGCAGGTAGAACCCTTCAAGGAACTTTCCGGTGTAAAGCCCGGCTGCCGTCTCGAAGTCGCCGATGGCGAGCGCGCTCCGGAGCTCATCGATATCGCTGGTGAGCGATGGATCGAGCCGGAGCTGGGTGGCTCCGGAGAGCAGCTCGCTTCCGGCAGCACGCCTGAGGTTGTACAGCGTCTGGCGGAGGGTATGCCGGGCCTGCTCGTCCCCCGTCTCTCCCCAGAGAATCCCGACGACACGGTCGCGCGAAACCCCCTGTTTCCCGGCGGCGGCCACCATGGCAAGCAGCGCCAGCTGCCTGGGACCCAGCGAAGGGGCGTTTTCCGCTTCGATCCAGAGTCCGCCGAACGTTCTGAGTCGCAAGGGCTTCCGGGAGGTTGACGAGAGGCTGACGGCGCTTGACTCGGATGTGACGAGGCCGCTGTAACCTGCTCCGCGATTCTACGGACGAATGGCCCCTTTCGGCAAGCGAGGGCGGATGAGGCGGTCGCGGGTGATCCTGTGCGTGGGGTTGATGGCCCTGGGACACTCCCCGCGGCAGGTGTCGCAGTACGCACTCTGGCAGGCCGACCTCCAGATCCGCAGCCTGACGGTCCTGGCGGAGCGGGGCAACCTCCGCGCCCAAGTGGTCGTCGCGGTCGAAGTCGGCGAGGCGCTCGGTGTGCGCGTGGAGGTCATGCTGCCGGTCGGGGTCGGCATCGTGTCGCTGAGCCCTGGTTGTCGTGCCGGTCCCAACGTCACGGGCATCAGCGAGCTCCGGGCGCGGGTGGAATGTGGCCTGGGCAATCTGGCCGGCCGAAGCAATCGCGAGCTCACCATCGTCACCACGATCCCCCCCGGCGGGGTCGCGCGCGGGTTTGCCGTCGTTGCGATGAGCGATACGCCCGATCCCAAGCCCGGCAACAATTTCGCCGAGCGGATTATCCCGCGCGATGAGTGATTCGCGCCCTCTCACGCAAAGGATTCGCACCATGAATCGCATGGCTCGGAGGAATCTCGGACGCGGCGCAGGCCGAATACTCATCGTCGGAGCCCTCGCCGCGTGCGTCATGCCTGGGAGCGTGGGGGCACAGCCGACCCCGCCGCCAGGGGTCGCCTATTCCGCAGGCCTCGTTCCCGGGAGCCGCACCATCTTCGCTCTCGACCTGGCAGCCGAGCCTCTCGGAGAATTCCCCAAGAGCGTCAAGCTGCTCAAGGGGAACATGGAGCTGGTACTGAAGGACGGCGCACGGATGCTGAAGGCGACCAGCGCCTCGGAGTTCCTCATCACGCTGCCGGAGTTCCTGCCGCAGGACTTCACCGTCGAGTTCGCGTTGGTGCCGAAGCTCTGCTGCTCCGCCCCGGATCTCTCGTTCGAGGGAACCCGCTCCATCAACCAGGACGTCGCCTCGGCCCACCTGCTCTGGCATGCAGGTTCGGCGGTGTCGGTCATCGGCGGAGGGCCGGACAACTACGAGACGCCGATGCCTGAGGAGCTCAAGACCACGCTGCCGGGCGTGTTGACGAAAGTGGGCGTGAGTTTCGAGGGGAGCACGGTCAAGCTCTACACCAACGGACGGCGAATGTACACGCTGGACCGGAAGTTCGCGCGCGGCCGGGTGCTGCGAGTCTTTCTCGGCGGGTCGGATGCGGCCGAGGGGGCGGTCTATCTCGCGGGAGTCCGAATCGGGGCGAATTCGCCGCCGGTGACGGGATTTCCGAACGGCCCCGCCGGTTTCGTGGCGGGCACGCGCGTGTTATTCGACCTCAATACCCCGCCGCCTCCCCCGCCACCGCCAGGAACGCCTCCCAAGCCACGCCCGGGAATCCGGGTTCAGAAGGGCGCCTGGGCGGCGGTACAGAAGGACGGCCGTCGGATGTTCAAGGCCGGCAAGCCAACCGAGATCCTGGTGTCGTTGCTCGAGAAGCTGCCCCAGAACTTCACGGTGGAGCTCGAGCTCGTCCCCAAGGAGTGCTGCCCCCCGCCCGATCTATCCATCGAGGGGACCGCGGTGATCGATCAGGGACCCGCGTCGGCGCACCTGCTTTGGCAAGCGGATGGCGCCGTGGCAATCATCGGCGGGGGAGGTGCGCAGGACAATTACGAGTCGCCGATGCCGGACGACTTCAAGGTGACGATGCCGGGGGCACCGACGCACGTGGCCCTGAGCATCGAGGGGAACACCATCAAGCTGTACACCAATGGCCGGCGCCTGTACACGCTCAGCGGGCGTGCCTTCGTGCGGAGCAAAGTCCTGCGGGTGTCCCTCGGTGCGCAGAACGATACGGACCAGGCGGTGTATCTGGCCGCGCTCCGCATCGCGACGAACGCGCCTCCGCCGCCAAAGCCGTGATCCATCGTTCGACGTCACGCAGTACCACGGCCTCAGGCCGGGCCCAGAACCGCCGCGTGGAGGTTGTCAGGCAATGCGCGCAATCATGAAACGCAGCCTCGCAGGTCTGCTGGGTGTTTCGCTCCTCATGGTGAGCCCAGGCATCGCTCGAGGCCAGACGCTCTTCCGCTTCGACCCCTCCGCCACGCCGCTGGGCGAGTTCCCCAGCGCCCTCAGAATGCTCAGGGGCAGCATGGAAGTCGTGATCAAGGATGGCGTACCGATGCTCAAGGCCTCGGCGGCGTCGGAGTTCCTGATCACACTGCCGCAGGTGCTGCCCCAGGACTTCACTCTGGAGTTCGATCTGGTTCCCAAGCAGGGCTCCAACCCGCAGGATCTCTCCTTCGAGGGAACCGCGACGGTCAACCAGGGGACGGGCTCGGCGCACGTGCTTTGGCACGCGACCGGGTACCTCGCCGTGATCGGGGGTGGAGGCGACAACTACGAGACTGCGATGCCTGAAGACTTGCGGGCGACGCTGCCGGGTGTGCTGACCCAGGTGGTAGCAAACTTTCAGGGAAATACGATCAGGCTCTACACCAACGGCCGGCGGCATTACACGCTGGACAAGACGTTTGCACGGGGGCGTGTGCTGCGGGTTTTCCTCGGCGCGCAAGACGACGGGACGGAGGCGGTATACCTGGCGGGGCTCAGGATTTTGGCGGGCGCCATTGCTCCAGGTCCGGTTGCCGCGAATCCTTCGCCGCCGCCCGGTGGACCCGCGCCGGGAGTGCCTGGCGCGGCTCCCGCTCCGCCGCCGGGGCAACCGGCTCCACCTCCCGGGCAACCAACTCCGCCCCCCGGGCCCGTGCCTCCTGCTCCGAATCCAGCGCCCTCACCGGCGCCAGCCCCGGCTCCCGCACCTGTGGGCCCCGCGCCGACCGGTCCAGGCGCCCGGCCGACCCCGACTCCTGTTCCACCTCCGCCGCCCCCGTCCACACCGGTCGGGCCGACGCCGGCGGGTCCCGGCGGGCGCGTAACGCCGACTCCGGCGCCTCCGCCTCCGCCGTCGGGAGCTCCGGTCGCTCCCATTCTCGTCGGGACTGGCATCAGCGACATCACCGGGCCGATCGCGGAGGTCGGCATGATGGGGTACGCCGACGAGAATCAACAGACCGCCGGCTTGCATATGCGGCTCTACGCGCGCGCATTCGTTTTCGCCAGCCCAAACACCGGTAAGCGCGTGGTCTGGGTCAGCGCCGAGGTCGCGATGCTCTTCAGCTCCGTCAAGCAGGGTGTCCTGAAAAAACTCGCGGCGAGATACGGCGGCCTGTACGACGACCGCAACGTGATGATTTCGGCCACTCACACGCACTCCGGACCGGGTGGCTACTCCCATCATGCGTTGTACAATCTCACGACCTTTGGGCATATCGCCCAGAACTACGCCGCCATCGTGGATGGCATTACCGAGGCGATCGACTCGGCGCATGCCCACCTGGCGCCAGCCACGGTCTCGATGATGTCCGGTCTCGTCGTGGATTCGACGATTGTGAATCGATCGCTCGAAGCTTACGTCCGCAACCCGGAGGCCTGCGCCAGCGGCTCATTTCTCCCTCCGACCCTTGCCGTCCCGGCTTGCACGGCGGGTTCGGGATCGCCTGCACCCCTCCCGATAGTGGACAAGGAAATGACGGTATTGGGAGTCCAGAGGGGAGGGCGTCCCGTAGGCGCGATCGCGTGGCACGCGGTACACAACACCTCGATGTCGAAAACCAATCACCTGGTCAGCTCCGATCACAAGGGCTACGCGGCGTTGTTGCTGGAAGAGAAATACGGCAGCATCGTGCCATTCCAGAACTCCGGCGGCTTCGTCGCCGCGTTCCCGAATGGTGCCGAAGGGGACATGTCCCCCGGTCTCAATACGAACGCGGGGAGCGTGCCCGCCGGCGTAGAGTTCAAAGGGCCGGGCTCCGATGATTTCGAATCGACGTACATCATCGGTCGGCGAGAGTTTGATGCGGCGTACTCGCTGCTCACCATCCGGGGCCAGACCCCGATTTCCGGTGACGTCGACTTCCGGCACATGTTCGTCATCATGCCAGGGTTTCCCGTCACGGCCACGAAGTACACGAACGGCGCGGGCCTGAACTTCCTCTGTCCGGCCGCCTATGGCGCATCCTTCAACGCGGGGACGGAGGATGGCAGAGCCGGTCCTGCGACCGAGGGACTGGCTCTGGGAAGCACCATAGACCAAGCCGGACTGGACGCCTTCCGCGCGGCGGTGATCGCCACCGTGTCATTGCTACTGCCGCCCCTCGGCCCTGTCGTTGCCGGAGTAATGGCGACGTCCAGCGACAAGTGCCAGCTGCCCAAGCCGGTCCTGATCCCCACCGGGGCACTCACCAACTTCACGCCGTCAACTCTGCCGTTCCAACTGTTGCGTCTGGGGTCGCTGGCGATCGCCGGCATACCCTGCGAGATGACCATGCAAGCTGGACGGCGGCTGCGGGACAGCCTGCTGGTTACCCTTGCGCCGCTAGGCGTGCAAAAGGTCATTCTGACGGGACTGGCCAATGAGTACAGCGGCTATGTCACCACGCCGGAGGAATACGACTCGCAACAATATGAAGGTGCCTCCACCATCTACGGACGCCTGACCTTCGATGCCTACCAGCAGATCTTTCGTCAGCTGGCCAAGGCGATGGTCGCGGGACAACCTGTCCTGGGCGCACCGCCGCCGCCTGACTTGAGCTTGATTCCTCAAATCGAGTTACAGACCGGCGTCATCATGGATGGGCTGTTGCCGGGTGAGCTCCCGGGCCAGGTGCTGACACAACCGCCAGCTACGGTTAAGCGCGGAAGCCTGGTACACATCATCTATCGTTCTGGACACCCCAAGAACGATTTGAGGCGGAACAACACATACTTCCGGATCGAGCGCGATCTGGGCGGCGGGAATTGGGCCCTGGTCGCGTGGGATGCGATGCCTGAGACGAAGCTCTTCTGGGCGCGCCAACCCGGAGGTGCGGCGACCGGGATGACTTGTGTCGGCTGTTCATCGATCGGGGTACAATGGACCGTTCCCGACACTGCCGTTGTGGGCAGCTATCGCATCCGTTTCGTGGGTGGCTGGAAGGGTAGTGCGACTGCCACACCCGTGCGTTACCAGGGCATGACGAACACGTTTGTCGTACAGTGACGAGCCTCTTTCGGTGCGCAGCGCACTGGGGCGTGCTCCTGATCCCGCTGTGCAAGGAGACTCCGATGTTTCGTGACATCCGCCTGCGCGCCGCGCTCTCGCTCCTGCTCGCATCTGTGGTCGTGCGGCCCGCGGCCGGACAGGACCTCGATGCGCAGTTGAAATGGACCGAGGCCAAGGTCGTCCATTACAAGATCACCGGCGATTTCACCGGCAAGATGACGATCCTCGGAAGCGAACACACCATCCGGAATGCCGAGGTCAGCGACCACATCGAGTTCGAGTTTGATTGGGACAATCAGGAGATGGCACTCCTCGGCACGCCGGTACTGCGCAATGCGCCGAGCAAGCTCGGTGCCATCGACCCGTCCCCGATCGAGGGTTGTCCGCCCGTCCGCATCGAGAAGCCTGCCGAGTTCGCCAGCATCACGAAAGTGACGGCGATGTCAGTCCTGCTGAAGATCGAGTTTACGCAACAATCCGCGGAAGGAGCGCTCCCCTGGGGGAGCGATACCGGAGGGGGGAGATGCGGCGACGTCTGGGAGCGGTCGGCCGCTTCGAGCGGAACACAGACGGTCGATCTGCAACTCCCACCGGGAATGATGCTCGCCATGCCTCCGGAGCAGACCGACTACACCCGGAGCAAGGACGGCAAATCGCTGATTCCGAGACCCGAGAACGGCTGGACCTGGGTGATCACTCCGAGCATCGTCAGGTAAGGAGTTCCGCGCGCCGCGCTGGAGGCGGCTGCCATGATTCCAATTCGTTCTGCTGGTGCGTTGGTGCTGGCGTTGGTCATGCCCAGCGGCGCTTCCAGCCAACCGGCGGTTTCGCTCGCGCCCGGGACGACCCTCTTTCAGCTCGATCTGTCGGGCACGCCGGTCGGGGAGTTCCCGACCTCGATCAAACAGCTCAAGGGCATGATGGAGGTGGTGCAGAAGAACGGGATGCCGATGCTCAAGGCGTCCGCGGCTTCGGAGTTCCTGATCACGCTGCCCCAGGTGCTGCCCCAGGACTTCACCCTGGAGTTCGACCTCGTGCCCAAGCAGGGCTCCAACCCGCAGGATCTCTCCTTCGAGGGCACGCCGACGATCAACCAGGGCACCGGCTCGGCCCACCTGCTCTGGCACGCGACGGGTTACCTGTCGGTGATCGGGGGTGGGGGAGACACCTATGAGTCGCCGATGCCGGAAACCCTGAGGGCGACCTTGCCGGGGGTGCTGACGCACGTGGTGGCGGATTTCCAGGGGACCACGGTGAAGTTGTACACCAACGGGCAGCGGCATTACACGCTGGACAAGCAATTTGCCCGGGGGCGGGTGCTGCGGGTGTTTCTGGGGGCCCAGGATGACGGGACGGAGGCGGTGTACCTGGCGGCGCTGCGGATCTCGACGGGGAGCGGGTTAGGGATCATCGCGGCCACGCGACCGCAATCCTCGCCGCCACCGGCCACCACCCAAAACATCGCTGCCAGCGGAGCGGGAAATCGGGTCGTCCCGGGTGTTGCGGTCACTCAGGGGGCGGGCGGGCCGGTGGTGACATGGGGACTCCTGGGTGGTGTGTCTTCCTATGCCGTCAAGCGCTGGATGCTCAACAACCCGACCTGCTGCAACAACACGTCCGGGACACTGAGCGGGCCTCCGTGGCAGGACACGCCGCTCGCCGTCGCGGGGACGTATGTGTATGAAGTGACGGCCAGCACGCCGGGGTGGGTCGCGACCGGGCAGGCCCAGTTCATTCATTTCAAAACCGGAGGCCAGATCGCGACGGTCGCGCCGTCGCCGTCGCCGCCGCCGCCGACGGCACCGATCGCGGGCTCCAACCCCGTGCTCAGGTCGGGGACGACCACGACGCTGGCGCCGCCAGCCAACCTGGTCGTCACGGGAACTCCCGCGATGGCGACCCTGACCTGGCAGGCACCATCGGGATGGACGCCGACGGGCTACACCGTTCTTCGGAAAACCGTGGGGACCTCCGTGAGCGCCCTGCTCACCACGCCGGCCATTACCATGACACAGTTCGATGACCAGTCCGGCTTCACCGCTGGGCAGACCTACGAGTATGTCGTCACCGCACTCAGCGGCAACGCGGTGGCGTTCGGCACCGCCCAGGCCCAGTTCGTTCCGCCCGCACCGCAGAACGTATCGAACCTGATCGCGCAGCAGACCGGCACCAGCGTCACGGTGTCGTGGGCGCCGCTCGCCGGCGTGACCACGTACCTGGTCAACGGCAGCTCTCCCGCGCTCTCCAGCCAGGTCCCGGGTAGCCAGAACCGGATCAACTTTGCCAATGTCCCTCCCGGCACCCACAGCTGGACGGTCGGCGCGCGATACCAGCCGGGGCCAATCGAGACTCCGGCGGTCACCTGGCCCTCCGTCACGCTCTCGCTCCTCGACCCGAACCCGGTGATCGTGGACGGCAAGCTGTACAAGGAGGCATCGCGGGCTGAAGTGTATCAGGTGCTCGACGGCAAGAAGCTCC
>Ga0070704_100002460_pt1 | contig 10398 bp, 10 predicted proteins | sample KBSK5252metaG_FD_65467 | JGI IMG/M metagenome (GOLD analysis project Ga0070704, IMG submission 65467) | Corn, switchgrass and miscanthus rhizosphere microbial communities from Kellogg Biological Station, Michigan, USA - KBS K5-25-2 metaG | ecosystem: Host-associated > Plants > Roots >... | reverse complement strand
CGCCCATGTCGGTGCCGATCGTGTCGCGCGCCGTGAACGGGGAGGTGTACTGCGCCGGCGAGCGGTACAGCTCGATGCCGTAGCGGTCGGTGATGGTGAACGAACCCATCGAGTCGTATTTCACGCTCGACGTGAGAGGCCGGGGCAGGAGCGGAAACTTGTCGGTCGCACTCGCGAAGAACGGCCGCAGCCCGGCGGGGTTCGCGTCAAACCCAAGCGCCGTGCGGAACGCATTCGTCCGGTCGCGCAGGACCGTATAGGCGATGTAGTGCCGCTCGGCGCCGGGAGGCCCGAGGATCGCCCCCATGTGCCACGACGTGTCGTACACAGCGCGCAGATGCGCCGGCAGAGAGTCGAGCAGCCAGGCGCGCGTCGCGGGTGAGGCTGGCTCGCCTGCGGTCTCGAGCTTGCCGCTCGGGAGATCGAGCCGGAATGTGAAGCGGATCGGGAGATCGAGCTTGCTCTCCCACTCCTTCGCCTCGGTCATGAGCCCGGAGGGCCGAGGCAGGGGCGCGTGCGGCGCGATCTCGTGGGCGCGCTGCAGCGCCTTGAGGGGCGGAATGATGGCGTAGAAGTAGATCTGCGAGGCGCTGCGTTGCGCGACGCGAGCGGCGGCGAGCGCCGCGTAGTCGCGCAGCACGCGGTCCGCCTGCGCGCGGTGGTAGCGTGCCACGCCGTATGCCTGGATGCCGAGCACTGCCGCGACCCCGAAGGCCAGCACCAGCAGCGCGGTCACGACGCGGCCTCCGCCCCGCGTCACGCGAACGTTCATGGGTTGAACAATCCCTCTCGGCGCGTCGAGCGGCAACCGGCCACGCTGAGCACTTGACCGTTCCCTGACAAACCTCGCACGTGGGACCGAGTCCGTGGATGTACAGATTGCAAGCAGGTCGTGGTGGGAGTGTTAGACGGCCACTTCGCCCGATCTACCGACCCGGAGTGCAGCGCGTGGCTCCGGGTTCGGTTTTTTGGGGCCCTCTAGTTAAAGATGATGAACCCGCTGCCACCGCCGAAGCGTGGGTTGACGACGTTGGCGAACTTCGAGCCGAACGTGTACCGCAGCCCGACGAACCCCGAGTAGCTGTACGACGTCGCGAGCTGGCGTCGGCGCAGCAGCACCTCGCTCGGCGTGGCGAGGCCCTTTCGAATCGACAGCTGGTCGTGGATCAGATTCACGAAGCTGAAAAAGTCGAGCGACAACCCCTTGTACAGGCGGAAGTTTCCATTCCCGAAGATCGTCAGGTGATTCTTCTTGAAATCACTCAGGTAATGACTGCCCTCGACCGACAGACCGGCGGACCCCCACGGCTGTTTGACGTCGAGAGACACGGTGAGGCTTTGGCTCGGCAGCGTCTCGGACACCTTGTTGAAGATGGTGGTGTCGCGGTAATTGAAGCTCGCCACGTTCAGCGCGTATTGCAGCGTCAGCAGCTTGCGCGTGGACTGCGAGTACGGGAAGACGTCGAACTCGACCGCCGGTCCGGCCTTCAGCGTAAGGTCCTGATTTGAGTACATGGACGAGAAGGCCGATGCCTTCAGGCCTGCGGACCAGTGGCGGCCCGTGCTCCGGGCGACCAGCACGTCCGCGCCGTAGGACCGCGTGATGTTGCGGGAGAGATCCTCCCGGAGCAAAGCGCCCGTTGTCGTGTCGTACACGGGGACGAGGTAGTCATTCTGCTGGTAGTTCTGGTTCGTCGAGAGATCGATCTTCCAGGCCTCCGTGATCCGCCTCGCCGAGAACCCGCCGGATATGTACGTGTTCTTGTAGCTGTGCTCTCCGTTGAAGTTGCTGCTCAGGCTCAGGTTGAATACCCAGTAGTTCCAAGGGTCGCGCACTTGCGCGGCAGTTCCGGCCGGCGCGCTGTAGGTGATCTCGAGGCGCGGCGCGACCGGAGTGCGGGCCGCGAACCGCACCAGCCCGACCCTCAACACTTGGCCCAGACCCTTGCGCAGGTCGTCCTGCGTGTCGCCGGCGTGTGAGACGTAATGCAGGGTGTCTTCCGTCCCCGCGAACCGCTCGAGTCCGATGAACCCCAGTGTGTACGCCCGACCGCCGCCGGTCGCCTGGCTCGTGACGAGGACGTGCACCTGCGCGAACTGGCGGTCACGCACCCAGTTCACGAACGTGATCTCAGTTCGGTAGTAGTCGAAGTCGCAGAAGGAATCGGGGCAGTCGAGGAAGACGCGCACCGCAGAATCTTGCGCGGCCCTGGCAGAATCGGTCGGGTTTTGTGCGATGGCCGCCAGCAACAGCCACGCGGCGGGAGTCATGGCCGCCGGCTCAAATCCTGGTAGAGGACTTCCACGAACAACGTCGGCGTGATGCGGCCGTTGCCCCAGACCGCGTCGAACTCCGCGGTGGGCTTCGCAGCCTGGACCTGCGCGAGCGTCTGCCCGGCGGCGACCGCCTGCTTGATGCGGGCGCGCACGGTGACGAGCATCGTGCGGTACGCCTCGAGCGCGACGCGATCACCCAGCGGCCCGTGTCCGGGAATGATCTTTGTGTTCGCGTCCGCCATGGCGAGCACGCGATCGGCCGCAGCGATCAACCCCGCCGACGCCCCGCCGCTCGCCAAGTCGACCAGCGGGTACCGACCGTTGAAGAACGTGTCCCCCATGTGCACGACGTTGGCGTGGCGGAACCACACGATCACGTCGCCGTCGGTGTGCGCCGGGGCCACGTGGATTGCCGAGATCGAATCGCCGTTATAGTAGAACGTCACGGCGTCGGTGAAGGTGACCACCGGCAGTGCCCCCGCCGGCGACGCCTTGATCGACTGCGCGAACGTGGTCATGAACTGCTCGGCGCTCATGCGGCGGCGCACGTTCTCGTGGGCCACGATCACGATCCCGGCCTTCCCGAAGTTTTCGTTGCCCCCTGTATGGTCGAAGTGCCAATGGGTGTTCAGGACGAACCGGATGGGTCCGGGATTGAGGGCGGCAAGCGCGGCTTTGATCTTGTCAGTGAGCGGGGCGTACTGGTCGTCCACGAGGATCACCCCGTCGGCGCCTGCGGAGACTCCGATGTTGCCGCCGAGGCCCTGCAGCATGTAGACCCCGTCGCCCGCTTTGACCGTGCGCACCTGGACGGTGTCGAAGTTCTGAGCCGCGAGGGCCCCGGGCCCGAGGACGAGCGCCGCGACCAGGGCCCCGAGAACGCTACGGCGTCGCCACCACATACGCCTCCATGGCGTAATACTCCGGCAGCCCGAGCCGGTCGGCATGCGCCGCCGTCTCGACGTTGCGCGCCTCGACGCGCTGCCAGAACTCGCGGTCGTCGTGGCCGCCGGGGAAGGGTGCGGTATCCTTTTGCGACTGATGCTTGAAGATCGCCATCACTTTGGCCCGTAGCTCGTCCTGCGACAATGGGACCAGGACGTTCGCTTCGGTCAGGGGCCACTCCTGCCACGCGCCGCGGTACAGCCACACCTCGGGTTTGGGGCCCTGGTAGTGGGCCAGGGCTTGGTCAATGGCGGCCTTGCACATCCGGTGCGTGCCATGCGGGTCGGACAGGTCGCCCGCGACGAACACGAGGTCCGGATGGGTCTCTTCCATCAGGCGCGCGACGATCGCGACGTCTTCGTCCCCGATGGGCCGCTTGCGGACTTCGCCGGTCCGGTAGAACGGCATATTGAGGAAGCGGGCGAGGCTTCGGGGGATCCCTACCGACTCGAGCGCCGCGATGGCCTCGGATTCCCGGATGAATCGCTTCAGCTCCTGGACGGCGGGAAGATCGACGTCGCCCGGCCCCTTGCGCTCGAAGCTCTGCTCCGCGGCCTCGAAGGCGCGCTGGGCCGCCGCGGGGTCGAGGCCCAGCGTGGCGGCGGCGCGCACCACGAAGTCGAGGTGCCGCTCCGCGTCGTGGTCGAACACCGCGATGTTGCCGCTCGTCATGTACGCGACGATGATCGCGTTCTCATTCTCCCACAATTTGCGCAGCACCCCGCCCATCGAAATCACATCGTCATCGGGATGGGGCGAGAACACGAGCACGGACTTCCGGGACGGCAGACTGCGACGACCCCGGATCTTGTCGCGTAACCGCGTGAACACCTGTCCGTTGATCGGTCCGGGGGACCCGTGCCGTGCGAGCAGCGGGCTGAGGTGATACTCCGCATAGTCGCGCGCCGCGAGCTTCAAGATCGCCTTGCCCGACTGCTCGGCGAGCCACACGACCGCGCGCTCGGTCATCACCGGCGTCCACTCGACAGCCTCCAGCACCCACGGCGTCTTGATGCGCGTCAGCTCGCCGGCCGCCGCGAGGTCGAGATACACGGTCGCGTTCTGGTGCCGCTGTAGGAACGTCGCCGCGACGTCGGGCACGACCTCACCCTCGACCGCGCGCTGCACGATGGCCGCCTTGTGCTCGCCCGTGGCGATCAGCGCGATCTCCCGCGCGTCGAGGATCGTCGCGACCCCCATCGTGATCGCCTCGCGCGGCACATTGTCTTCACCGAAGAAGTCCGCGGCCGCATCCTTGCGAGTGATCGTGTCGAGCGTGACCAGCCGCGTGCGAGAATCGGAGGACGATCCGGGTTCGTTGAAGCCGATGTGACCGCTCTTGCCGATGCCGAGCAGCTGGAAGTCGATGCCGCCCACGTCGGCGATCGTACGCTCGTACGCGGCCGCGTGCTCCGCCAGGCGCTCCCGCGGCACGCTGCCGTCGGGGATGTGGACGTTGGCAGGGGCGACGTTCACGTGGGCGAACAGGTTCTCCCACATGTAGCGCCGGTAGCTGTGGGGCCGGTCCGACGCCATCGGATAATACTCGTCGAGGTTGAACGTGACGACGCGCGAGAAGTCGAGTCCGCCCGCCTGGTGCCGGCGAATCAGCTCCCGGTACACGCCGATCGGCGTGCTCCCCGTGGCGAGACCCAGGACGGCACGGCCCTTGGCGGCCGTCTCGCGATGGATGACTTCCACGATGCGGTCCGCGAGCAGCGAGACGAGGTCGTCGTGATCGGGCACCACGACGGTACGGATCCGCTCACGCTCGTGGGAACCCTCGACGATCGTGGCGGGCCGGGAGGAGGTCGGGGGGTGGAGGGAGCGTGGCGTTGTCAGACCTTCACCTCAATGGTCGCCCCGCGCTTGTAGCGGATGTAGAGCCACGCCATCGGAATCACGAGCATGCCAGCCGCTACGACCGTCAGGCCGAGCAATGCCGCCGAGAGGAGCACGGCCTTCTGCGAGGTCTCCGCGGCCTTGAACATCGCGGAATCCTGTTTGGCGAGGAGCACGATCATGGCTTGGCGCGCCTGCGTGCCGATCGTCGGGTCGGTCCGCGTCAGGCCCTCGAGCACCTGCAGCACGAGGTCCCGATCGTTGGCGTCGGACATCTCGTTACCGAGCCTCGAGAGTTGCTCCCGCAGGGCCCGGCCGATGCTGTCGCGCTGGGCGATCGCTTCGGGCCGCCGGTAGGCGGGGTCGGTGCTCGTCACCATCTGGCGCCACACCTCGAGGCCGGCGTTGTACTTGTGCAGCGTTTCGACCGTGCGGGCGCCGTTCGCGACCGTCGTGGCCGCCCCGCGCAGGGAGACGATGAGCCAAAACCCGATCACCAGGGCCAGCGCGAGCGTGGCGGCGCTGATCGAGACGGCGATGCCGGGCCGGATGAAGGTGTAATCCTTCATGGCGATGGCGAATGAAGAGCGGCCCACGGAGGGACGTGGTGGCAGCGGAGGTGTGGTCATGGGGCCCCACGCTAGTCGGGCTCCGAAGGGGTGTCAATACGAGCCCACGGGCTCTTGCCGCAGGACCGAACCCGTTGCTACGTAAGGACGCACACCACATGGGAGGACCGATGCGCCGGCCGATCACGGCAACCCTGCTCGTCGCCGCCCTCGCCGCCTGCGGCGGTGGCAGCGCCCCGGTCGCGGACCGGGTGGCAGAGGCGAAGGTCTTGGCCCGCCTCCAAGGCTGGGTCAAGGCCTGGAACATCCGCAACCCCGACTCATTAGCCCCATTCTACGTGCAGAAGGACTACCTCACCGTCGCTTGGCCGAACGGAGGGCGCACGCTCGGGTGGACCGCGGAGTCGCAGCTCCAGCGCACGTTCCTGCCGACCGTGACGACGACGAACCTGGTGGCGCAAAGTCCGCGGGTGGTCCTGATGCGCAAGGACATCGCCCTGATCTCATTCCCCTTTACGCTCGACCTGGCCGCGGGCGGGTCTCGTCAGATTGGTCCCGGGGAGGCGACGATGCTGTGGCAGAACGAGAATGGGGCGTGGCGGATCGTCGCCGCCCACTTCTCGTACACGCGAGCCGCGGAGGCGCAGGTCGTGCCCCAACGGAGGTGAGGCGGTGGCTGTCCCGGTATTCCGAGCTGAGGCGGGGGAGGTTCTGCGCCAGGCGAGCGCCGTCGTCGGCCGGCCGGTCATCCTGTGGGAAGTCAGCGGCCCCGACCAGGTGGTGCCGCGGGCGACGAGCGAGCCCGCCTCCGTCGCGGCTCCGCAGTTCGATCTCGCCGCCATGCGTCGTTGGAAGGTGCCGATCCCGGTGGGCTCCCGCTGGGTCGTGGCGCGGCTCGGCCCCGAAGGGAGTGGGGGCTCGTGGGTCATCGCTCCCGTCCGCTCGCGGCCACCAGCGCCGCCTCCGGACGGCCGCGAGCGCCGCAGTCGCGAACGGCTCGCCCTCGAGTTGGCCGGTCTCGCGCTCGGTCTCATCCACCGCCAAAGTGCGGCCGACCCGCTTCAAGAGCTCGCGACCCTCCCCGCGATGATCGCGCACGAGGCGAGCAATCCTCTCACCGCCGCGCGCGCCGGGCTCCAGGTCGCGATGGAGACGGTGGGGCGTTGGGTGGATTTGGGTGCCGACCGCCGCCTGGTACTGCTCGACGATCTCGGACAGGTGATCGAGGACATCGATCGCGCGGCGGACTTCCTGCGCGCGATTCAGGACCGCGCGCGCGCCCGGCGCGACGCGGGGGATCCTGGCTAGCGCAACAGCGCCGGGAGGTCGAGCGGGCGCGTCTGCATCGCGATGGTGCCGTCGTCCGCTCGGGGCCATTCGCTCTCGGGCCGGTCGCGATACAGCTCCAAACCGTTGCCATCGGGGTCGCGCAGATACACCGCTTCGCTGACGCCGTGATCCGAGGCGCCTTCGAGCGCGATTCCCGCGTCGAGCACCCGGCGCACTGCCGTGGCGAGCGCCGCGCGGTCAGGATACAGGATCGCGAAGTGGTACAGCCCCGTCGTCCCCGGCGCCGGGCGCGGAGCGCCGCGCCCCCCCCAGGTATTGAGGCCGATGTGGTGGTGATAGCCTCCGGCCGACAGGAACACCGCGTCGCGTCCGTACGTCGCCGTGACCTCGAAACCGAGCACGTCGCGGTAGAACGCGAGGGCGCGCTCGAGACTCGAGACCGTCAGATGGACGTGGCCGATGCGGGCCTTTGGGTCGATGCTCATCACTCTCTGAACGTTTTCGGGTTCCGCGATTAGATTTCCGCCCATGAACACGCCCCCCAAGATCCCAGCGCCCGTCAACGAACCCGTCCTGAGCTATGCCCCCGGCACGCGCGAGCGCGCCGACCTGAAGCAGACGCTCAAGGACATGGGCGGCCGGCAGATCGAGATCCCCGTCGTGATCGGCGGGAAGGAAGTCCGCACCGGGCGCACCGTGGACGCCGTGATGCCGCACTGCCACAAACACGTGCTCGCCAAGGTGCATCAGGCCGGGCCGGCGGAGGTGGCCGGCGCCGTCGCCGCGGCACGCGCCGCGTGGCGGGAGTGGTCATCCACCAGCCTCGCCGACCGCGCGGCTGTGTTCCTCAAGGCCGCCGATTTGCTCGCCACACGGTGGCGGCCCGTCGTGAACGCCGCGACGATGCTGGGCCAGAGCAAGACGGCACACCAGGCGGAGATCGACGCCGCCTGCGAGCTGATCGACTTCTGGCGCTTCAACGTGCAGTTCGCCGAACGGATTCACGCCGAGCAGCCGATCTCGTCGTCCGGCACTTGGAATGCACTCGACTATCGCGCACTCGAGGGGTTCGTCTACGCGATCACGCCGTTCAACTTCACCTCGATCGGCGGCAACCTCTCCACCGCCCCGGCGATCATGGGGTGCACCGTGGTCTGGAAGCCCGCAGCGACGGCGGCGTATTCGAACTATTTCCTCCTGAAGCTGCTTGAGGAAGCGGGGCTGCCGCCCGGTGTCGTGAACTTCGTCCCCGGACCGGCGAGCCAGATCAGCGAACGGGTAATCGCCGACCGCCATCTCGGCGGCATCCACTTTACCGGCTCGACGGAGGTCTTCCAGTCGCTCTGGAAACAGGTGGCGACGAATCTCACCGGCTACGCCGATTACCCTCGGCTCGTGGGCGAGACGGGTGGGAAGGATTTCATCCTCGCGCACGCGAGCGCCGACGTCGACGCACTGGCCACCGCCCTCGTTCGGGGCGCCTTCGAGTATCAGGGGCAAAAATGCAGCGCAGCGTCGCGCGCCTACGTCCCCGACACCATCTGGCCCAAGGTGAAAGAGCGCGTGCTCGGCATGCTGGAGGGCCTCAAGGTCGGCGATCCGGCGAATTTCACGAACTTCATGGGGGCCGTGATCGACCGGAAGTCGTTCACCAAGATCAAAGACTACATCGACGGCGCGAAGAGCGATCCGAAGACCAAGGTGCTGTTCGGCGGTGGCTGCGACGACGCCGACGGCTACTTCGTGCAGCCCACCCTCATCGAGGTGGAGGACCCGAACTACCGTACGATGTGCGAGGAGATCTTCGGGCCGGTGTTGTCGCTGTACGTCTATCCCGCGCGGCAGTGGGCGGAGACGCTTGCCCTCGTGGACCGCACCTCGCCGTACGCCCTGACGGGCGCGGTGTTCGCGCAGGACCGACGGGCGGTGACTGAGGCGCAGGCGGCGCTGCGCTATGCGGCAGGAAACTTCTACATCAACGACAAGCCGACCGGTGCCGTGGTCGGGCAGCAGCCGTTCGGTGGCGCACGGGCCAGCGGCACGAACGACAAGGCGGGAAGTCCGCTCAATCTCGTCCGCTGGACGAGCGCGCGCGCGGTGAAGGAGAACTTCGTGCCGCCGCGTGATCCGGCCTATCCCTTCATGGCGGAGGCTTGAGCCGCCCCCCGATTCTGGTGCTCGCGCTCGCGGGCGCCTTCTTATTGCTCGTCGCCTCCCTCGTGATCGGGTCGTTCACCACGCCGGAGTTCCCGCCGTATGCGGTGACGGTGTCACAGCCGGCGCCGGTCGGTGACTCGCTCGTCGGACCCGGCACCTACACGCTCGACGCATCAGCGGGGGAGTCCTGGCGCCGCTTTCAATTCGCGCGTAACGCCGTCGTGGATTCGGGGCCCTGGGACATCGCCTTCCGACGCCACCACGTCATTGCCGCGTCGGGCGCGGGGATCGCCGACCTGGGTGCGGTGCGGTTCGATGCGGTGCGCGAGGTCCCGGCCGAGGGTTACACGCCCACGGAGTTCGGGCGCGACACCGTGAACCCGGGCGTCGGGAAGTGGTATGCGTACAGCATGCTGTCGCACCTCCTCACGTCGAAGGGTCACGTGTATGCGGTGCGGTCGGCGGACGGGCGCTACGCCAAGCTCGAGATCCTCGCCTACTACTGCCGCGATGTCGGCGCGGCGTGCTACACGGTCCGCTACGCGTTCCAAGGCGACGGCAGCCGCCGCGTGGTCAAATGAAAGCGCCCCCGGCGACGGCTTCGCCGGGGGCGCGAGTTGTGGGCAGATGGGTGGTTACTTGGGCGGTGCGAGAATCTTGAACATGCCCGTCCCGCAGACTGGGCACACGCCCTTCAGCGCGGGGCGGCCGTTGGCCATCTTCACCTGCTGGCCGTTCGAGATCTTCCGCTTCGCCTTGCACTTCACGCAATAGCCTTCGTCCGCGGCCATCGGGGCCTTTCCCTTAGCCATTGTCGGTTGCTCCTCCAGTTCGGGGGCACGGGACGCCTGCACCGCTGACAACATAATACGCTTGGCTTAGGACGGGGTAACCGGGCCATCCGTGAAACCATTCCGTTTGTGCGTTCCGTCACAAAACGGCTTCGTGGCGGAGCCGCCACATCTACACAGGACAACGACTTCCGCCGGTCGGCCGTCTTTGCGCGGGGGGATCGGCAGCTCCCGTCCGTCGGGAGTGACGACCCGTACTGGCCCCTCAATGATGAGGGGTCCGTTTGGCTTGGGAGTGATCGTGACGTCGCTCATGCCGGCCAATATACCGGGCTTGACCAGGGCCGGAGAACACGTTTCCGTGATTATTGCGACTCGGTCCGGAGGCCGACCATGCATCTCGCCGTCATGCTGCTGCTTGTCACCGCGCAGACCCCACAGACCGCGTACTCGATCGATTTTGGCGCGATCACCGCGTTCGACGACGCGGCGGTCCAAATCGGTTTCCGCGCGGCCCCGTCGGTCGC
>Ga0070704_100002459_pt1 | contig 10399 bp, 10 predicted proteins | sample KBSK5252metaG_FD_65467 | JGI IMG/M metagenome (GOLD analysis project Ga0070704, IMG submission 65467) | Corn, switchgrass and miscanthus rhizosphere microbial communities from Kellogg Biological Station, Michigan, USA - KBS K5-25-2 metaG | ecosystem: Host-associated > Plants > Roots >... | reverse complement strand
TACGGCACAGAACTCGGCGCGGTCTACGCGCACCTGTTCCCGAAGAGGATCCGGGTAGCGGCGCTGGACGGAGCCGTCGACCCCAAGCTGGACGACCTGGTCAGCCAATCCAGCGCGCAGGTCGCCGGCTTCGAGCAGGCTTTCGACCAGTTCGCCGCGGACTGCGTCACGCGGGATCCCTGTCGAGAACTCGGCGATCCGCGGCAGGCTGTCTATGCGATCCGGGACCAGGCCGCAACCAGTCCGATCCGCTCCAGCGACGCTCAAGACCCGCGGCGAGCGACCGCGAGTCTGGTTCTGCTTGGTGTTCTGCAAGCCCTCTACAGTCGCGACCTGTGGCCGACGCTCGGCACCGCGTTGCTGGCTGCCCGCGGAGGCGATGCCAAAGGCCTCCTCGCGCTCGCCGACGACTACGCCGACCGCGACGAGTCCGGGCAGTACTCGAACTTCCTCGACGTGTACTTCACTGTCACCTGTAACGACCTCGCCGCAGACCCGGACGACGCGACGATCCAGGCGATGGGGCGCGCGTGGGCGACGCAGTACCCGATGTTCGGTCTCTGGCAGGCTGCCGGTCTCACCCAGTGCAGTGGCTGGCAGAAGCAGCGGACCCCGATCCCGCCGGAGACCGCGGCCAGCAGCGCGCCAATCCTGGTGGTCGGAAACCTGCACGATCCCGCCACCCCGTACGCCGGCGCGGTGAACCTCACCAAGGAGCTCGGCCGCGCTTCTCTACTGTCGTGGAACGGCGAAGGGCACACCTCGTACCTGGAGGGATCCACCTGCGTCGACCGTGCGGTCAACGCCTACTTGATCAACAAGACGCTTCCGACCCCGAACACCACCTGCCCCGCGCGGTGAGTCAGCGGCTTGCGTTCGCCGCACCCGGATGCCGAATATTGTGGCCAAAAAGTGCTTGTGCGGGCCCGTCGCTCATCGGGTGATCCCGAGAGCGCACCCGCCGGTGCCGGAAAGGAGACCGACGTGACCATCGCCGGATCTGCCGTCACACCGGATATCGACGCCACTCGGTGGCCGGACGTCGCGGTCGTACCACACTCACCGGTTCGGGCCGCGATCGCCCGCCGGCTGTTCCACCGAGTGGTTGCGCGTATCCCGCTACGGGTAGTCGAACCGTCCGGCCGAACATACGGCGGCGGAGGCAGCAAGGATCCGATACTTCGCCTGATCCGGCCCGCAGTGTTCTTTCAGCGGGTCGGCACCTCAGGCAGCGTCGGGTTCGGCGAGGCCTACATGGCGGGTGACTGGACCGCCGACGACCTCTCCGGTGTGCTGTGCGCATTCGCGGCGCACCTCCGCGACGTCGTCCCAGCCGCGCTGCAGCGGCTGCGAGCGGTCGCGTTACGCCGGCCGCCCGTGTCCGAGGACAACACCGTGGCCGGAGCGCGCCGGAACATCCAGCGTCACTACGACCTGTCCAACGACATGTTCAAGGTATTTCTCGACGAGTCGATGACGTACTCGGCCGCCCTGTACAACGGCGATCCGGCCGAGTCCTCCGATGAGCTGGCGACCGCCCAGCGGCGGAAGGTCGACCGGCTCCTCGATACGTCCCAGGTGTACGCCGGCACCCGAGTCCTCGAGATCGGCACCGGATGGGGCGAGCTCGCGATCCGGGCCGCGAGCCGCGGTGCCGAGGTCACGTCAATCACGAACTCCGCCGAACAGGCTGCCCTGGCGCGGGAGCGCATCGCGCAGGCCGGGCTGGCCGACCGAGCGACCGTGCTCTTGCAGGACTACCGAGCCACGACCGGCCGGTTCGACGCCGTTGTCAGCGTCGAGATGGTCGAAGCAGTCGGCATGAACTACTGGCCGGATTACTTCCAGACCATCGATCGCGCCCTCGTTCCCGGCGGCCGGGCCGGTCTGCAAGCCATCTTGCAGGCCGACGATCTCATGCGCGCGACGGCCAACACCCAGACGTGGATCCGCAAGTACATCTTCCCGGGCGGCGCGCTCCTCTCGGCGGAGGCCTTGCACGACACGATCACCCGCCACACCGGCTTGCACCTGCTCGACCGCTATTCCTTCGGCCAGCACTATGCCGAGACCCTGCGCCGCTGGCGGGCCAACTTCGAGGCGCGGAGCGCGGACATTGCCCGGCTCGGATTCGACGAGACGTTCCGTCGAATGTGGTCGTTCTACCTGGCGTATTCCGAGTCAGGATTTCGCACCGGATGCCTCGACGTCAGCCAGATCTGCCTGGCGAAGCCGGTCCGCGGAGCCCTCGCGTAATCCAGTCACGATCTGCGTCCTGCCCAGGTAGCCTGCGGCGTGGCTGTCGTCCTTGCGCTGCTCGCGGCGGTGTCCTACGGCGTCAGTGACTTTATCGGTGGGTTAGCGTCACGGCGCCGATCCGCGCTCGCCATCCTGCTCTACAGCTACCCCGTCGGTGCCCTGCTGATGGCCGCGCTGCTTCCCGTCACGTCGGGGACTCTGACCACTCGGGCGGTCGTGTTCGGGATTCTGGGCGGCGCGTTCGGGTTGGTCGGTGTCGTGCTGCTCTACAGCCTGCTGGCCATCGCGCCGATGAACGTGGTCTCGCCGATCACGGCCGTCTTGGCGGCGGCCGTCCCGGTGGTCGTCGGCGTGCTGACGGGAGACCGGCCCGCCACGGCCGCGTGGTTTGGCGTGGCCATCGGTTTCGTGGCCGTCGTCCTCGTCAGCCGCCAGCCGGCCGAGACACCCCACGGCCGGCTCACCACTCGGACGGTGGCGCTCGCGATCGCGTCCGGCGTGGGGTTCGGCGGGTACTTCGTCTTTCTGGCCCGGGCGGGTGACGGGACCGGACTGTGGCCGCTGCTGATTTCGCGGCTGGCGTCCGCGGTATTGATCGTGCCGCTCGCGTATCGGGCCGGGGCAGTAACCGTCATCCGTGGTTGGCTCCTCGCCCTGTGCCTCATTGCGGGCGCATTGGACGCGGCCGCGAACCTGTTCTTTCTGCTCGCATCCCGGCAGGGTCTGCTGTCGCTCGCGGCCGTGATCACCGCCCTCTACCCCGCGACGACCGTGGCGCTGGCGATCGTCTTCCTGCACGAGCGACCGTCCCGGGCCCAGCAAGTGGGGTTGGGTCTCGCAGCAGTGGCCATCGTGCTGATCACTCGCTAACCGGCATCGCGACTTCGCCGCATAGCGAAATCAAACAAGTGCTGACTTGATCCGGGTGGCGTTTCGGCGGCTAGCGGAGAAACGTGAACAGCCGATGGGTTGGCATCGGCTCGGTCTTATCAACGAACCGCATTGCCCCGACCGTCGGGTGACCGTCGCGATCCAGGGTGTCGAGTCCGATCTCGGCGAAGCCCGCCGCGACAAAGCGGCGCCGAATCTCATCGGTTCGATCGCCGCCCTGCCGACCCCGCGACCAGAGCACGGTAGCGCCGGGGCGACACATGGCCGGAGCCGCCGCGATAGTGCGAGCGATGTCGGCATCACTGATGTTGCCGAAGATCCCAACCAGCACGACGATGTCGGCCGGCACGGCGCCGGAGTAGGCAGCGGGATCTCCGGCGTCGGTGAGCCGTACGTCGACCCGGATGCGCGGGTACAGGCTTGCGGCTTGCTGCCGGGCTCGCGCCGCGAGCATCGGGTCGATTTCGAGCAGGGTGACGTCGATGTTCTCCATGTCAGGATGCAGCGCCAGTACGCCGAGGACGTCGCGACCGTCGCCCGCGCATGCGCTGAGCACCCGAACTGGGCCGGAGTGTTCGCTAAGCGACCGCGCGATCCACGACCGGACCACCGAAAGGCGCCAAGACAGCGACGATTGTGGATCGTCGTACGCCTCGTGCCAGGCGACATAGTCGCGCAGCCCGTCCGCTGACGTCGGCCCAGCGCTCACCGGCCGGGCAACGCCGTCACCGTGGTTGAGTTCAGCCACCTCGTCGACGATAACCATCGTTGTACGGGCCGAGCACGTCGCTCCACAGACACCGGAGCTCAGAAGAACTTGTCGACCAGGGCGTGCAGCCAAGCTTGTCCTCGTCTGCCGCATCGTGACCGCAGCGAGTCAGATAGTGGTCAGCGAGTTCGTTGCCGTACTGGCGGTTGAGCTCGCCCGATCGCAGGCTGCGATTCATCAGAGCCGAATCGGTGCACCGATCGGCCCGGCCCACTCGACCGGTATCAACCAGGCCGGTGACCCTCACCGTCTCCGGATCCAGGACAACGGTCGGCAGGTACCAGTCCCCGTGCGTTTTGCTCAATCGAACAGGAGTGGGTCCAGTCCACGGCGAACACCGATCACGTCGGCGACGTGACGAACGGCCAGCAGGGTGCCGGTCACGTACGGGTCAGCGGTCGGCCCCGCATCGTGACGCACTGCGAGGCGTTCGCCCGGACCTCCGAACACGATCTCGGTGCTGACCACGAAGCTGGGCAGCCGGATCGAGTGGATCTTGGTACCCGCAACCGCAGCCCCGCGCGCTTCGGCCGGCCCGTGCAGATTCGCATCCCCGATCGTCGCTTCCGGCTCGTGAATATTCGCCAACGTCTCGGCGAGCTCTCGGGCGGTACCGCTGGGCACGTCCGATTTGGCATCGCTGGAGTAGTCGATGATCTCCCACCGCGCGAGATGTTGTGCGGCCATCACGGCGGCCCGGCGCAGTACTGCGGCCATGACCGAGAAGTTGCCTGCGGCAATGACCCCGACCGCCCGGTCACGGGACAGTCGATCGAGGTCTGCGTAGTCCTCAGCCGAGAGCCCGCTGCTTCCAATGACCACGTGGACCCCCGCTTCGACAGCAGTCCAGACGTTCACCTTGACCGCGGTGGCGCTGGTGAAGTCGACCAGCACGTCCGTCGGGGTCGATGCCAGCGCCTCTGCGACGGTGGCGAACACTAACCCGGTCGAGTTCTTGCCGGTGACCTGGACCAAAGATTGCCCAGCTGCTGAACGGGAAACGCCCGAGGTCAAGACCAAGTCGTCCGTCCGGCCGATCGCCTCGACGATCGGTTGCGCGGCCCAACCGGTGATCCCGGCGAAACAAACGTTGATCACCGTCCTGACCCTACGCACCGGCACCGCAAGCAAATACCCGCCTCCGCCTCAGACCCGCGGCCGCAGCAGAGGCGCGACCAGAATGGGGCGCGTGAATGCAAAGCTTCCGGATGCCTACCGGTTGATCAGCACCGTGCCCGCGGTCAGTGATCATCTGAAGCTACGGGAACGGGCCGGGTTGTCGACGATGACCCGGCGGCAGGCCGAAGCCGGCTTACGGGGCAGCTGGACCGCCTGTCACGTCATCCACGAACCGAGCGGGGAAACCGTCGCGATGGGCCGGGTTATCGGCGACGGCGGCTGCTTCTTCCAGGTCGTCGACATGGCCGTGCTTCCCGAGCATCAGCGCCGCGGGATTGGGGATACGCTACTGGCCCACCTGCTCGACCGGATCCGCGGTGCGGCGCCTGGTGCCTATGTCAGCTTGCTTGCTGACCCGCCCGGGCGTCGCTTGTACGCGAAGCACGGTTTCCGCGAGACCGCACCGTCGTCTATCGGCATGGCGTTACGACTCGGCTGAGCGCTAGTGCGGCAGAGCAATGGCGGCGTCAAACCAGGTCGATCGGTCGGCGATGTTCGTCGCGAACCGCATGCTGCGCGCAACTGCCAGGAAGTCAGCTTGGGTGAACTTCTTCGATCGAGGCATCAATTGTCTGACCTCGAGCCACCAGTCCGGATAGATTTCACTCACTAGTCCGTGTTGCTCTGGCACCCACAGCACCGACCGGCCGTTCACCAAGATCGAAATTACCGCGTTGCTTGGCGTCGGTTTTGGCCGAAAGTTCCGCTGATGCGTGAGATCGATCGTGATGCCGGCCAGCCAATCGAAGGGGTCGGGTTCATGCGCCGCCGTCTCCCCGAACGACACCTGGAGCAGGGTTGCGGGCTGATCCCAGAGCCACAGTGCGACCCGTTCGTCCACGGTCGCCGGAAGGCTGTCGATCGTGAACGGAACCAGCACCGGTCGTGGTCCGATGCGGACGGCAGCCGCCAGTCGCTGCACCGCCGCCCGAGCCGCGGGTCCGCCTTCTCCCCACTGGGCAACTGCCCAGCTGTTCGGGGCCCACTGCCAAGCCAGCATCGGGGCTCGCGCGGGCAACGGCGGGGGACCTAAATCCTTTCGAAGAACGCCATTGGGAGCCTCCGCCCGCATGAAGCGTTGCATCGCGATGTCCGGTGCCGCTCCAAGAATCTTCACCTCGGCAAGGCGGCCGGGATGTCCGGCCACTACGACCGGATCACCGGTTTGTAAGGCCTCCCATTCGCCAATGGTGTCGTTAAGCCCTCTCTTGATCATCGTCAGGGGAGTGTCCGTTCGGAAGACCGTTACGGCCGCAACGCCCAGGCGGGGATCATTGGGCAGGCTCAAGGTCTGCCGCTCTCCCCAGGGCCGGATCTGCCGACCTTGGACGACGAATCCGGCCTCCGGCGTGATCGTAAACGTGTCCTGGAACGGCGGACCGAGTGGCATGCGCAAGGTTGACTTGACGAGCGGAGTCGGCTGCGGACTGGGTATGCCTGCCGGCGGACGACGGTCGTATAGCCAATGGCCGAAGACAGCGACGCCGGCGACGGCAAACACCACGATCAGAACCGTCACGAGGAGCACGTTCCGACGTCGTCGACCACGACCTGGCGCCTGGGCATCGAGGCGACCAAGCAGATCGGCCGGCGACACGGCCTCACCGGCTCTCACCTTGAGAGCTTCTCGGAGCGCTTCCTCCGTGCGGATCATGGCTTCCTCCGCTCTGCACCGCCGATACGCGTCGCGCCCGGAGCCGCGAGCTCGACCCGCAGGGCCCGTAGAGCCCGCATGGCGTAGCCCCTAACGGTGGACGTCGTGCACCCAAGAACTTGGGCGATCTCGTTGTCAGGCAAATCCTCGTAGTAGCGGAGCACGATGACGGCCCGCTGGCGCCGCGGCAGTCTCTCGAGCTCGTGCAGCAGGCTCAGGTGATCGGCGTAGCGATCGGCATGATCTGGTGCTCCGGTCTCAGGACCTTCGTCGGCGAGATTGACCCCAGGAACGACCCGAGCCCATTTGCGGCGCCACGAGACGAACTCATTGACGATCATCCGTCTGACGTATGGAACCGGATCCGTCCGAGAACCCACATGCGCCCAGCGCACGTGCGCGCGAAGTAGCACGTCCTGGACGAGATCCGCCCCGAGCTCGCGATCGTTCGTGAGTGCCGTCGCAAATCTCAACAAGGCGTCGAGATGCGCGGAGGCGAACTCGTCGAACGTCAGCCCGGACGTCGACATCTGGCCTCCTCGCCGACTCCCACTCATTACACGCTTGGGCATACCTCGGACGTTGTCTGAGCCACGCGGTCGAGCAACGACGCAGAACTGCCTGCGCGACTACTCGCGGCCGACCCCCCCGTCGGCCTGGTCGGCGACGCGAGCGACCCGCCTCCCGTAGCGATAGGTCAGCGTCTGGCCGAGCCACACGGCGACAAGGAGCAGGGCGACCGCGACCGCGCTCAACGCGAGTTGGCCCCAGCGCGTCTTGTCCAGCTCAACATGGTCCCCGGCTCGCCAGGCGTACCCGATAACGAACAGGACGGCGGCGCCGGCGTTCAACGTCAAATGCGTTAGCGCGATGTCAAACGGCCGGGTCCGCCGCGGTATCGCGCGCAGGTCCAGGAACCCGAACACGGCCGCGATGAGCGCGCCGACCAAGCCCACCCCGATGAGCCAGAACGCGCCGTCGACCAGATACGGCAGACCGTCGGCGCGCGTCCACGTGAGGATGTCGAAGATCAACGACGACACAAACGCCCCGATCGGCACGGGGACGACGAAGGGATGGAACGGGTGGCCGGCGGGACCGGCCAACGCGGAGGACTTCATACCGCAGTGTGTTACCACCGGCCGATCCAGCGCTATCCCCATCGCGGGATCGGTCGAGATCGTCCGTAGCCACTCGCTGGTATCGCGGAACTGGGCGTGTCGTTATGGTCGGCGGGTGAGTAACCCGATGCGGTTCGGCGTGGTAAGCGAGACGGTCCTCGGCGGCTCTGCTTGGGCCGACCAGGCGCGCCGCATCGAGGAGGCAGGAATCAATTCACTGCTTATCCGGGATCACTTTTCAGCCGCTGCTTTCGGTCAACAGTTGGCGCCGTTCAGCGCTCTGGCGGCAGCGGCGGCCGTAACGACACGCCTGACCATCGGCACGCTCGTCCTGTCCAACGACTTCCGGCATCCCGCGCTGGTGGCCCACGAGGCCGCTACTTTGCACCACCTGTCCGGAGGTCGATTCGAGCTCGGCATCGGCGCCGGCTGGTACGAGCCGGAGTACCAGGCCGCCGGGATCACATTCGGCGCCGCCTCCGAGCGGATCGACCGGCTCGAAGAATCGCTCACGATCATGAAGGATCTGCTCGCCGGTAACGCGGTCCACCATTCCGGCCGCTGGTACCAGATCGACGGCCTGGACTTGGACGTGCTGCCCGGGCCTCGGGACGTGCCCCGCCTACTGGTCGGTGCCGGCGGTCCGCGGATGCTTCGGCTCGCGGCTCGCCACGCCGACATCGTCGGACTGCTCCCATCCCCCATCCGGGGTACCGAAGATCAGGACGACGCGTCCGCGCGGTCGCCGGGGGCACTAGATCAGAAGTTGCAGCTTCTTCAATCGGTGGCTGGTGACCGGTTCGCGAACCTGGAGCTCAGCGCATTTGCGACGTTCAGCATCGTCGCTAACCGACGGTCGGCGACTGAAGACCTCATCGCCGGCCGGGGCTGGAGTGGGATCGACTGCGAAACCGTGTGGCAAATGCCGACGATCTTCATCGGCAGCGTCTCCCAGATCCGCGATGACCTTCATGCACGCCGCGAACGGTTCGGCCTGTCCTACTTCGTTGCCCCCGATCGAGACTTTCCCACGATCGCTGAGATCGTCGGCAGCCCGTAATCCAGGCGGCTAACGCCCGGGCGTCAGGAAGGGGATGAGTTACCGGAACCTGTTGGTGACCCGGCAGCCGGGCGCGCTCCGCCTGGCGTGATCAGTCCGGTTTCGTACGCGACGACGACGGCCTGAGCGCGGTCGCGGAGGTGGAGCTTGGCCAGGATCCGGGCCACGTGGCTCTTCACGGTCGCGTCGCTGAGCTGGAATCGGGCGGCGAGTTCAGCGTTGCTGAGCCCTTTGGCCAACATGTGAAGGACTTCCAGCTCGCGAGGAGTGAGCGTCGAAAGATCGCGGTGCAGCGTCGCGGCCTGAGCATCACGGGAGGCGAAGCGCTCAACGAGCCGCCGGGTTATCGCGGGGGCAAGCAGAGCGTCACCAGACCGCACCAACCGGACCGCGGCGACCAGGTGCTCGGGCGGGACGTCTTTGAGCAGGAATCCACTCGCACCGGCCCGGAGCGCGGCGTAGACGTACTGGTCCAGGTCGTAGGTGGTGAGAATGATCACCCGGGGCGCGCCGGTTGGTGATCCGGTGAGGATGCGACGGGTGGCTTCCAAGCCATCCATCTCAGGCATCCGGATGTCCATGAGCACCACGTCGGGTCGCGTGCGCCGGACGGCATCTACGGCCTGGGCGCCGTTACCGGCCTCGGCGACGACGTCTATCCCGTCCGCGCCGAGGATCATCGCGAACCCGGTTCGTACGAGGGCCTGATCGTCGGCCACGACGACCCTCAGCGGCAGCGCGGGCGACATGGTCATGGCCGCGCGACCGGGATGGTTGCGCTCACGCGGTAACCGCCGGTGGGGCGGATGCCGCTCTGCAGGGTGCCGCCGTAGAGCGCGAGGCGCTCACGTAGGCCGATCAGGCCGCGGCCATTGCCGGGGACGTCCGGGGCGACGGAGGTGGCTCCGGTGTCGGCGACCTCGACCCGCAGCGACTCCGGGCCGTAATCGACGTTGATCTGCACATGTGCGCCGGGCGCGTATTTGACCGTGTTGGTCAATGCTTCCTGCACGACGCGGTACGCGGCCAGATCTACACCCGCAGGAAGCGGAGCCGGAGTGCCGGTCACCGTCAGCTCGACCGGGACGCCAGTGGCGCGAACGCGACCCGCTAGTTCCGGGAGTTGGTCGAGACTCGGCTGGGGAACAAGGTCGATCGGTTCTGGCCCGTCCCCGCTCATGGTCAACAGGCCCATCACATGTCGCAGCTCGGCCATCGCCGCCCGCCCGCCGGCCTCGACTGCCAACAGAGACTTTCGCGCCTGGTCAGGCGACATGTCGATCACTTTTCGCGCTGCCCCGGCCTGCACCACCATGACTGCGACATTGTGAGTCACCACGTCGTGCAGTTCGCGGGCGATACGGGCACGTTCGTGTTCGACGGCCTGCCGAGTCGAGGCCTCCTGCTCGGCCTGGACCGACGTTAGGCGCTGCTTCCAGGTGTGCGCTGTGTTGGCGGCGAGGCCA
>Ga0070704_100002457_pt1 | contig 10400 bp, 8 predicted proteins | sample KBSK5252metaG_FD_65467 | JGI IMG/M metagenome (GOLD analysis project Ga0070704, IMG submission 65467) | Corn, switchgrass and miscanthus rhizosphere microbial communities from Kellogg Biological Station, Michigan, USA - KBS K5-25-2 metaG | ecosystem: Host-associated > Plants > Roots >... | reverse complement strand
TCAGTGGGACGGGGGGCGTCGTTCCTGCTCAACCTGCCGCCCGATCGGCGCGGGCGGATTCATGAGAACGATGTGCAAGCGCTGCGCGAATTCCGGCGCATAATCGACGGCACATTCGCGACCAATCTCGCCGCTCTTGCTCGCGTCAGTGCGAGCAACTCGCGCGGCAACGGGCGCGACCGGCGGTTTGCGCCGGGCAATGTGCTGGACGCGAGCCGGCTGACGTATTGGGCAACCGACGACGCGGTGACGACGCCGAGCCTCGTGCTCGACCTGGGTCAGCCGCGCACCTTCAACGTCATTCGCATTCGGGAGTACCTCCCGCTTGGGCAGCGCGTGGAGGCAATCCGAGTCGATCAGTGGGAAAACGGCGGCTGGAGCGAATTCGCCGGCGCGACGAGTATCGGCAACTGCAGATTGATTCGCGGCCCACGGGTAACCACAACACGCGTGCGCCTGCGGGTTACGCAGGCGCCGGTGTGTCCAGCTATTTCTGAAGTGGGCTTGTTTGCCGAACCTGCTTAATGCCGCCGACCGCCCCCGCCCCCGCCCCCGCCCCCGCCCCCGAACGAGCGTCCCGACGAACCACCCCGCGACACACTCGGTCGGCTCCAACCCCCTGACATGCGCGGCTGCGGCCGTGAGAACACGCGCGGCGCGAACGACTTGACCCGAGGCGCCGGATTGATGGCGCCCGTGCGCGGCCGGACTGGCACAGGGTCGTACCGGACACGGGGCTGCGGCCGGCTGAACACCAGCGGCGCGTTCGGGCGGACGAACACCACCGGTGGGAACGGGCGACGGAATGGGAAGCGCGGCCCGCCGAATCCGAAGCCGAGGAAGACTCGAGTTCCAAATCCGAATGGATAGCCGAACCCGTATCCGACGCAGCTCGACCAGCCCCAGAAGGGATCGGCGCAGAACGGACTGTAGAAGCCGACGCCGAAGTGATACGGATATCCCCAGCCGTAGCCGTCGCCATAGCCGTAGCCATAGCGCGACGCCACGCGATTCGAGTTCACCACGTAGGTCGCCAAATCGTAATCGAAGCGGCCACTCGAATCGCCCGACATCTGTTGAACGATGTCGAGCAGCTTCGCCATCGGATCATCGCGCACCGTCGACGAGGGACCGCCGAGCGTGCGGAAATCCCAGTGGTCGTTGCGGACGAACGGATCGAAGTGCAGCGGGTCGGGCGATACCGCCGCCAGCACGGTACCCGATCCTTCGTTGGACTCTATCTGGAACGCGTCGCGATCGGCGCGGCCGCGCACCTCGAAGCGTTTGCCACCGCGGATGAAATCGTCATCGCTGGGATCGATCGGAAACAGCACGCGGACTCGGCCGTCCGGATCCGCATGGAGTACGACGAGATGACCATCTTGCGCACTTTGCACGTACACACGTGCGTGATCGCCGGTCGAGAACTGATCGTGATTGAGCTTCACGGTGACGGGCGATTGGGTGAGGACCAACAGTAGGGCTAGCATCTTTTCCAATATACCTCAGTTTGGAGCCGTCTGAGCGGCTCGCGCCTTCATGCGTGGAATTGGACTCCGTTGCAACGCGCTTCGTTAAAGGAGACCTGATGCAGCGAATTGCCAATCGAATCGCGCTGGTGCTTCTCGCAACGGCCTGCGCGGGTCCCGCGGATCCGATCGCGCGCGGCCAGTATCTGGCCAACGTCGGCGGCTGCAACGACTGCCATACGCCCAAGGTGTTCACAGCGACCAGCATGAGTCTCGATACCACGCGCTTGCTCGCGGGTTACCCAGCCGGATCGCCGGTGCCCGCGATTCCCGCCGGCCTGCCGAATCCCACGGGATGGGCGGCGTTGAGCAACGGCGATGGCACTGCGTGGGCGGGACCGTGGGGAACGAGTTTCGCCGCCAACCTCACGCCGCACGAGACGGGACTCGCGGCGTGGACGCCGGAGCAGTTCATCCAGACGATGCGCACCGGCAAGCACATGGGCACGGGACGCGCGGTGCTGCCGCCGATGCCGTGGCAGGACTATGGGATGATGACGGACGACGACTTGCGGGCGGTGTTCGCGTACCTCAAGTCGCTCAAGCCAGTTGCGAACGCTGTGCCGGGGCCGGTGCCGCCGGCGAGGCGGATGTGATAGTAGGGGCGCAGCATGCTGCGCCCCTACATCCCAGCGCCATTGTGGTGGCTACGAGGCAGCCTTCTGTTGGCATTCCTTCCTTATTAACGCATACCCCAGGGTGTTGAAGTTGTAGATCGCGATCTCGCTGAAGATTTGCTTGGCGTGCGCCTTGTCGCCCGAGCCCTCGAGCGCGAGGGCGTAGTTGTACTTGACGTATGGGTCGAGCAGGTTTGCCTCGCGAAAGTGCGCCGCGGCCTCCTTCCACTTGTCCTGGTACAGCGCGATGAAGCCCATAAGCTGATGCATCGCCTCCAGTTTGCGCGGGTTCTCGTCCGGCGCGAGGATCTCCGAAAACCGCCGCGCCGCCTGGAGCGCGGTGCCGTATTCGCCCCGCCGCGCTGCGAGCCAACCGTCGAAGAACGTGACGTTCGCCTGCTGGCCGCGCCGGAACGCCGCGCTCCCGCTGTGCTCTGCTTGCTGCATCATCAGCGGCGTGCGCTGCTTGAGCGCCGCATCCGCGGCATAAAAGTCCTTCGTGTGAATGCCGATGAACGCGACATTCCCCAGCGCCGCAATCTTCGAGCCCCGGGGCTCGGGCAAATTCATCGCGTCGATGCCGCCGACCAGCTGGTTCAGCTCGGTGATCGCACGCTGCGGATCGCCGGCGTACACGCTGACATACGCCTTGAACGGCGCGAACGCGGCCCGCTCGTTGCCGCGGCCGAGCGCCATGGATGAATCGTAGTCGGCACGCGCCGCGTCGTAGTCCCCGGCAAACGAGTTCACATGCCCGCGCTGCTGCACCATCCCGGCATCCCGCGGATTCAGCTGGTGGCCGCGCGTGTACTCGGTCCGCGCCGCGGGGAGATTGTTCAGCGCCCGCTGCGCGTCGCCCAGAAAGTCGTGCATCGCGGGCTCGTTCGGCGCGAGTGCCGCGGCCGCCTGGTAGTACTGCAGCGCCTTCTGGAGATCGCGCGGCTCGTTGAAGAGATACGAGGTGCCGAGGTCGGTCTGCGGCAGCAGGAAGCGCGGCTCGAGACTCAGCGCCTTTTCGGCCGACGCACGCGCTTCCGCGGTGCGATTCAGCCCGGCCTGGATCGTGCCGAGGAGCTCATAGGCGCGCGCGCTGTTGGGATATTTCGCGACGAGCTGCTGCGCGAGCGTGAGCTGGCCGCTCGCGTCATTCTCGAACCCGCGGCGCGCAATCTGAATCTGGAGCTGCTCGGCGTCGGAAGCGGTGGCGGCGAAATGCTCGGCCCGCTCGAGGTCGGTGCGGAAGTCGACGAGTGAATTGCTCGTATTCGCCATGCCGAGGTACGCGAACGCGAACGTCGAATCGGCGGCGACCGCGGCCTTGAAATGGTCGAGCGCTTCGAACGGCCGCACCAGGTCGAGCTCGCGTTGACCCTGGAGGAAATGATTCCGGGCGGTGGTGGAGGTGGTCGTGATCGGATAGCTCATGATCGCGCTGGTCACGCCATCGAGTGCGGCGAGATCGCGGCTCGCGGGCGGCGGGGCGGCGCCGCAACCGGACAGCAGGACAGCACTAGCGACGGCGAGCAGGGAACGATGCATGTGGACTCCTGGCGAGGATGCCTTGAGGCTGCCCCCCGGGACTCCCGTTCACAAGATCGGTCGCATGCCGAAGACGTCCGAGATTCGTCAGCGCGGCGTCCGGGGCTGCGTCGTTCTGCGATCGGGTTGCATCTTTGAAAACGTGATCCTTCCCGGCGTACTGCTCGTGTTCGCCGTCTTCGCCCAGGTGGATACCGGGGTTGGGACGCCCATCGAATACGGCCGCTCCTATCGCTTCAAGTCACGCATCCTCGGTGAGACGCGTGTGATCGATGTCTCGGTGCCGGATCGGTACGCACTCGATGCGACCCGGCGCTATCCCGTCATCGTCGTGCTGGACGGCGATTTCGAGCATGCGATTGCGGCCTCGATCGCGCAGTTCTATGCGGGGTCGTCGCAAATGCCGGAGGCGATCGTCGTGGGCGTGCGAAACACGAATCGCTCGCGCGACCTGACGCCCGAGCCGGTCGCCGGGTTCGAGCGGCCCCCGGAGGCGTCAGACGGTGGCGGCGCCCCGGCGTTCCTCGCGTTTCTCGGCAACGAGCTGCTTCCGTATCTCGATCGCGCGTATCGCACCGCGCCGCTGCGGGTGCTCGTCGGCCACTCGCTCGGCGGGCTGTTCGCCGCGTACGCGCTGGGCAAGCGCCCCGAGCTGTTCACGGGCTACGTCTTGATGGAGCCGTCGCTGTGGTGGAATCGCGGCCACGAGGCGGATGTCGCCCGCGAGATCCTGCGCCAGCCCGCCGGCCGGCATGCGCGCGTCATGCTGGTGAACGTCGAGTCATGGGGGATCGACACGACCCAGTGGGGCGCGACGAGGCCGATGGTGCGGCAGATCACTGTCGCCGGCGAAACACACTCGAGCATGGCGGTGACGGGCATGTCGCGGGCGTTCCGGGCGATGTTCGCCGATTTCAAGCCATCGCCGTGGCGACCGGGCACGCGCCCCATCGCGATGCTCGATGGCTACGACTCGTTGACCGCGCGACTCGGCTACGAGGTCCCGATCCCGGACGACGCCTTCGACGTGGTGACCCGCATGTCGCTCGACAGCCGGCATTTCGACGACGCCCAGCGCGTGCTCGACCGCTGGGAGCGCGCGCTCGGTGTGTCGGCGCAGAGTCGCGAGTATCGGCAGCGCCTCGCCAATGAGCGCAGCACGCCGCGACCCGCGAACTTCATTCCGCTGGAATTTCCCAATCGCCGACCTACCGCTCAACAGGCCGCGCCGTTCCTGGGCCGCTGGGTGACGGTTGCCCAGGCCGACACGCACGAAGTGGTCATCCGTGTAGATGGTGACACCATCGTCGTGCACGATCGATTGCAGATGCGCGGCAGCGACTGGTTCGAGGCGGATGATCCGGTGATCCAGGTAACGTCCGGCGGCACGCTCGAGTGGGGGCTGCCGTTCTTCCGCGGTCTCGCCGCGTTAGTCGTGCTGAAAGCGCGTATTGATGCGGATGGGGCGATGGTCGTGACGCGCGAGGTCCGAGGCTGGGTGCCGCGTGGGCCGGGGGCGGATTTGACGAGGACCGAACGATTCAGAAAAACTACTTAAGATCCTCCGCCCGAAACAACAGTCCCACGATCCCGTTCGTCACATCCACCTGCTTGCCGAGATCTCGAAACGTCGCCGCGCGCTCGCCGGCTTCCGCGCGCACGGTGGAGTTGCCGAACAGCGGATAGTAGCCGATGGCCATCCGCACGGCGCCTGGTGGGACGGTGCAGCCGCAGCGCTGCGATCCGGCGAGTCCCGCGTTCACAACGATCGACAGCGGTTGCCCCGTCTCGTTCGTGATGAGGGGCTCAAAGAAGGCACCGTGAGTGGGCCGCGCGGTGGCGGCGAGACGCACGCTGCCGCGCGGACTTGCGATCGCGATCGTGTCGCCGAACGACGCGCCGAGCCGCGAGACGAGCTGCCAGGAGAGATCGAGCCTCCGGCCGCGGTCGAGCTTGAGCTCGAAGGAGCCACCTGGAAGAATCCGGCGCTCTTCGCCCGCCACCTGGACCGCGACCATATCTGTTAACCGATTCTGAAAGACCAGCTTTGGCTGCCGGAAGTACATGGCACCGGCACCCAGGGCCAGGACGGGAAGTGCGATGGCTAGCACGATCCAGCCCACGCGCCGCCGTTTGACCGTGCGAACCTGTTTCGTCGCCCCGCTCACCAGCAGCTCCGTCGCAGCCTGCGCCGCGGTCGCGCGCGAGCGCACCGTGCTCGGCTGCTTGTCGCTCTCCAGCGCCGCGATCACTTCGCCGGCCGAGTGAAACCGCTCGCGGGGTTGCTTCGCCAGGAGACGCAGGATCACGTCCGACAATTCGCGCGGGACTTCCGGATTGACGTCGTGCGCCGCGGGTGGCGGGTCGGCGATGTGTTTGCCGACGATCTGTTGCGACGACTCGCCGTCGAACGGCGGCGCGCCGGTGACCATCTGAAAGAGCACCGCCCCCAGCGAGTAGAGATCGGACGCGGGGCCCAGATTGGGATCGCCGAGCGCCTGCTCGGGACTCATGTAGTGCGGCGTGCCGATGACGAGCCCGGTCTGCGTGAGTCCCGCCGGCGCGTCGCTGTCGAGCCGGCGCGCGATCCCGAAGTCGACGAGCAGCGGCCGGCCGCGGGCGACGTCGAGCATGATGTTGTCGGGCTTGATGTCGCGGTGCAGCAGCCCCGCTTTGTGGGCGTGATCGAGCGCGTCGAGGATCGGGATGATGATCGCGAGCGCGCGCTCGAACGGGAGCGTACCGGAGCGCTTGAGCAGCTCGCCGAGCGACATGCCGTCGACGAACGGCATGGCGTAGTAGGCGAGCCCCTCGCCCTCACCCACGAAGTGGATCGGCAGGATGTTGGGGTGCTCGAGCTTGGCGGCGGCGCGGGTCTCGCGCTGAAAGCGCTCCACCATGCCGCTCGTCCAGGCGACATCGGGCCGCAACACCTTCACCGCCAGGCGGCGCTCTAAGTCCTTATCCCACACCTCATAGACTTCGGCGAACCCGCCCGAGCCCACCACGCGGCGGACCTCGTATTTCGGACCCAGGGCACGCGCAAGCTTTGCAGAGGTATCGGGCATGGGCGGGCTTACTATGGGGCCGTGGGTGAGCGAGCGCAAATGGCCCCGTATTGGTTCCAAGATGTCCCTTCTGTGACCATTCTCACGGATTCCACTCCGGGTGGGTCCCATATTGTACCCCGGAAAAGTCCCCCTCGCCCTGAACAACATGCTTAGGAGATGGTCCATGAAGGCCGTCCGCGCGCTAGCGGTCCTCGTCCTCGTTTTACTCGTTTCGCAGTCGTGTAAAGAAGCACCTACCTCCGCTCCCGCGGTTCAGCCTCAGGCCGATCTGATCGGATCGCTGCTCGGACCCACCGGTCTGCTCAAGTGCTCCGACCTGCCGTACGCGTCCTCGACCGCGACGATCGGAGTAGCCGGCGGCACGATCAGCGCAGGTCCGCATACGCTCGTGATTCCGGCCGGCGCGTTGAGCGCACCGACGGCGATTACGATGACTGCACCGAGGGGGTTGGGGGTCAACGCCGTCAAGTTCCAGCCTGAGGGCCTCCGGTTCGCCGTTCCCGCCGTGCTGACGATGAGCTATTCGAACTGCAGCCTGCTCGGCAAGATCCTGCCGAAGCGGATCGCGTACACGGATGACAATCTCAATATCATCACTTACCTCCTCTCGCTCGACAACCTGTTGTCGAAGCGCGTGACGGGTAAGGTCAATCACTTTTCGGATTACGTCGTCGCGTGGTAAACCGCTCGCCCGCGGATCTGCTCCACGAAGCACGAAGTCAGGAACGGGCCGCGTGTATCCCCGAGGCGGTTCGCTGTTACGAGGCGGCCATCTCCACCGCCGAGCGTCTGGGCGAGAAAGCGATTCTCGCCGAGGCGTTGCGGCGGCTGGCAATCGTACTCCATCACCGCAACGAATCCGCCCGGGCGCGCGAGCTCTGTAACCGCAGCTACAAGTTGGCGGGCGGACTCGGCAACGACGTCCTCGCCGGCGAAGCGCTGAACACGATGGGTGGATTGGCGCTCCGCACCGGCGCCCTCGAAGAAGCGCGCGACTATTTCCATCAGGCGCTCGAGCGCGGCGGCAAAGCCCGCGAGCTCCTGGCGCGCGTTCAGCAGAACCTCGGCATTCTCGCCAACATCAAAGGCCAGCTGGTCGATGCCGTGCGGCACTACGAGCGTGCCGTCGAAGCCTATCGCGCTACCAACGACGAGCACGGTTCGGCAACGGCCTACGTGAACCTCGGCATCGCGCACACCGACCTGCGGCAGTACGACTGGGCGGACAGCTACTTCAGCAAGAGCTTCGAGATCGCCGAGCGCGCGGGCGACGTGTATTTGCAGGGGATGTGCCTCGTGAACCACGCCGAGGCGTATTTCATGCGCGAGCGCTACGACCAGGCGCGCCGCATGGCCGAAGCCGCGCTGGCGATCTTCGATCAGCTCGATTCGCGCGCCGACAAGTCCGAAGCCTACAAGATCATCGGGATGGTGTACCGCGACACCGGCCGGCCCGCGCTCGGTGAGTCGCGGCTGCGCTCGGCCATCGAGCTCGCCGTGAGCGCCGGCTCGCTGCTGAACGAGGCCGAGGCGGTGCGCGAGCTCGCGATCCTCATGCAGCTCATGGGCCGCAATCAGGACGCGCTGGCGCTGCTTAACACGGCGCACCGGCTGTTCCGGCGCCTCGATGCGCGGATCGACCTGGTGTATGTCGGCGGCAAGGTCTCCCAGCTCGAGAGCACCTACTTCGAAGTCGTCCGCGAGTGGGGCCAGTCGATCGAATCGGCGGACAGCTACACCTTCGGCCATTGCGAGCGCGTCGCACAGCGCTCGATCGCCGTCGCACGCCAGCTCGAGCTCGACGAGGCCACGCAGACCACGATTCGTCTTGGCGCCTACCTCCACGATCTCGGCAAGGTGCGCGTCCCGCACGAAATCCTGAACAAGCCGGGCCCGCTGACCCGCGAAGAGTTCGAGATCGTGCAGGGTCACCCCATCTGGGGATTGGAGTTGCTCGCGGCGGTCGAGTTCCCGTGGGACTTCAAGCCGATCATCCGCTGGCACCACGAGCGCTATGACGGCACCGGCTATCCCGATCGCCTGCGCGGTGAGGAGATCCCCGTCGCGGCCCAGATCGTCGGCATCGTGGACGTCTACGACGCGCTCACGACCGCGCGGTCGTACCGGCCGGCGATGTCACATCAAGCGGCGATGGCCGAGGTCGAGCGCTGCCGGAGCGGGTGGTCGGAGAGCGTCTACGCCGCGTTCATAGCAGCAGAGCTTCAACCCGATATGCGTGCACCATCCGTGCTTGAAGAGACCATCCGAAGACAGTAAACCGGCCGTCCTGCGAAGCCACAAGCGCTAAAGAGTCTTGCTGCTCGTGCACGAACTGCGCGGCGGAGAGATGTCGCGTGCCGCCCACCTCGGATGCGGGCACCTTGAGCGGGGTGTGGCCGAGGATCGGCTCGCGCACCAGCACCTGATCGACGAACGGTCCTGACTCGGTCCTTCCGATCTTTGCCCCGAAAGCCAGCACGTCCCACTGATCGTTCAAGACGACCGCCCCGTCTACCGCGGTCAGCCCGGCGATGGCATCGATGGCGTCCTTGCTCGCGCCATCGCGCAGCTTCGAGAACGGCGGCGCGACAGCGTAGGGGACCGAAATGATCGATCTCCGCCACGCGTCCGTGCCATGCGGTACGACCAGCAATGAGCCGCCGTGCTTGTGCGCGCGCATCGAGAGCGCGAGCGGCAGCAGCACGTTGTCCGGGTCACTGGTTTCGGCTCCGGGGTTGAAGCCCAGCAGCGTCGCCACAAAGTCGGGGCACTCCGACGTCAGCGTGCCCTCGGCATCGATGACTTTGACCTGATCGCCTTCGAGCACGGCGATGTTGGCGAACTTGCCTTCGGGATCGGGACGGCGGTGTTTGATGACGAGCAGTCCCGGCTCGATCACTTCGACGACGAAGCAGAACGGCGGAATGGTTCGCGTCGCACCCCAGAGGAACAACCCATCGCCGTTCTGCCACACCCCCAGGTGAATGCCGGGCCGTTCGACGGCCGGCGCGAGCCGCGTGAGGATCGTGGGATCGAGCGGGAGCGGCCGCTCGACGAAGAGCGCGGTCCCGCCCGCTTCGCGCGGGAGGTACGCGAGCGAGATCGTCGGTGCGCGGCCTTCTTCGCGCCGCAGGCTCGCCCAGAACGCGGCGTCGATAATGCGCTCGATTGTGTCCGCGTCGGGCGTCAGTTCCGAGCGGGTGGTGTGCTTGTGAAAGTGCGCCGCGATGGTGCGGGCGACCGAATGCGCGGGCGGGTAGGCCAGGCGATCCATGGTTATGAAGCTACCCTGCGACCTTGCAACTTGTGACATCAATCACGCGAAACGATTAAACATCGGGGCGGAACCGGGGTCTTAGGGAGCGCACGAAACCTCATAAGGAGGTGCGCGAATGAAACGGTATCTGCTCATGCCCGCAGCCGCGCTGAGTCTCGCCGGCTGCGCGCCCGGATATACCAGTGCGGAGTTTGTCTACGCGGAGCCGGTGCGGTACGAGTATGTCGTGCCGGTGGATCGCGTCGTTGTCGTGTCCCAGGATGTGCTCGTCACGCGCGGGTGGACGGTGTACCGCGTGCAGCGGTCAGGACCGAACCGCATCATCTGGGCGCAGCGCGGCGACGATGACGTCGTCCGGATCTTTGCG
>Ga0070704_100002455_pt1 | contig 10407 bp, 9 predicted proteins | sample KBSK5252metaG_FD_65467 | JGI IMG/M metagenome (GOLD analysis project Ga0070704, IMG submission 65467) | Corn, switchgrass and miscanthus rhizosphere microbial communities from Kellogg Biological Station, Michigan, USA - KBS K5-25-2 metaG | ecosystem: Host-associated > Plants > Roots >... | reverse complement strand
GAATCGGTAATGGAGGCGCTTGCGCGCACGGTTCCAACGGCATCGTTCTCAACGACGGCAGGCACATTCCCGCTGAACATAGGCATTCATTGCGCGAGCGCAATTGAAAAGGGTGAACGCTCAGAGATGCCGTCCGTTTACGTCGTGGCGAAGCAACAAATCGGCAATCCTGAATACGTCCAGATCCAGACTCAGCTCGAAGCGGCGCAGGTCCACCTCGCGGAGGTGAGACTGAAATGGGCGCTGAATCCACCGATGAATGGTTGGGCAGGACTCGCGAAAGGCCTGGAGGAAGGCACGGCCGTCGGCAGGGTGAACAGCTTGCTGTCGCAACTGCAGGACACGCCGCCATTCCTGGAACGGCCTGTCGACGCTCCATACACCTTCACGTCAACCGAGCTGACAAAGACGGTCGTTGTCGATCTCGATATCGAATCCGTGAACGACACAACGAAGAAGGTATACGCGGCTGAGATGCGATTTGCGCGGGACGCGAAGTCGAAAGAAGTCACCGGCGTAATGGCGAGCGATCGTCGTGGCAATTACGACACGCAGCCATCATTTCCGGCCGATGCGGAGATGCAAACCGCCGCTTTTGCGGGTGCGACTCCGGACCAACTCGATGGTGTTCGGCGGGTGCTGCGAGAGGGATTGGTCGGACGGATCGACGCTATGGGGCCAGGGTGGGACCCTATGGAGCTGCTCGGAACGCTGGCCATCGCTCAGAGTTTCGCGAAGGCGTCCGAGAATGTGCCGCCGGAATACTCCGAGATGCTGAAAGCGATTGATGCGGCCACGCTTCAGACTGTGCGAACTATTAAAGTCGCCTTTCCCAAAGCTCCGGCTCCGAAAGCCGTCGCACCGAAGCTCGCGACGGCTGCCAAGACGGTTCCCTCTCGCACTGACATGCTCAAAGTCGCAATGCAGTCGATCGTCTCGATCGAAACCGAAGCGAAGAGCGGGAGCGGATTCTTTGTGTCTTCGTCCGGCGACATCGTGACGAACGCGCATGTGATCGAGGGCGCAAATCGCATTCGCGTCAAAACTGCTTCAACAGACGTGTATCTCGCGACGGTCGTGAGGTCTGATCCCGCGATCGACCTTGCGTTGCTGCGGATCAGCGGTTACTCAGGGCCATTCTTAACGCTCACCATGACAGACGACGCCGCGGTCGGCACCGACGTCATCGCGGTGGGCAATCCGCTGGGGCTAGAGGGAACGGTCACGCGGGGCATCATCAGCGCGAAGAGGACGATCGACGGTGTGCCGTACCTCCAGATCGACGCGGCAATTAATCCAGGGAACAGCGGCGGGCCGCTTTTGGCAGAGGACGGAGCGGTTCTCGGCGTGAATACGTGGAAGGTGCGTTCGTCGACCGCCGAATCGATTGGGTTCGCCGTGTCGTCCGGGACGGTAAGGAAGGTGTTGGGCCAATACTTTCGCTGATACCCGTCAGCATCCACACACGATCCGCGAGTGCTTTCGTTGGGAGGTTTAACCCGTAGTCTGGGAACGCCGCTTATCGGTCTATCGCGACGAGAACAATTGGTCTTGGCGTGTCCGCCTTCCGCACGAATTTGTCGAGAAGTGTGGCGAGTTCGCTACGTCCTCGACACATGTGGAGGGTCGTCCGAGCTGCGGGTCCAGCACGCGCCGTCTGCGTCTTCGCATGCCGCAATCAAGAGCGTCGTTAACGCACCCGCAGCGGAAACATCTGCCACTCCCCGCTCTCGCGTTTCAGCGCGAGCTGATAGTCGCCGGCGCCGATTGTGCTCAGATCCATGACCGCCTGGAGCGTCGTGATGTAGTTCCGAATCGCCGCTGAGCCCTGCGCGGAAGCTCGTACACGTAGATCTTGATCGAGAATTCGGACGTCGTACGCTCCCGGCTCCGAACCGACCGGCAGCAAGAAGGTCGCGTTGATACGGCCAGGCGGCATGATGAGAGCCGCAGCTTGGACCTGCCGATCGTCCCCGCGCGTGACGGTATACGGTCTCAGATCAAGTGTAGCCGCCTGGTCGGCTGAAGGCGCGGTCGATGAAAGTCGGGCTCCGACTGTCGAAAAATAGGGCCGCATGATCCAGATGCCGGCGACGCCGAGGACGAACACGGCCGCGGCGGCAGCCGCCCACAACCTGTTCGCACGAGCCTTGGCCTTCTCCGCCTGCTGAATCGCGCGAAACTCGCGGAAGCATGGTGAACAGCGCACGAGATGCAGATAGTCCGGCTCGCCAATCGGTTTCTCCCGACGAGACAACGCGAGCAACACCTCGCGAGGGGGACATCCCTCCCGAGTGGGGTTCGGGCTGGCATTCGCGAACAGGTAGTCGAGCTCGTCTTCGATCTCGAACTTGGGGTCAGAACGCTGACCGGAATCCGTCATAGGCGGTTTCAGTGTCGCATTCGCAAGAAAAAGTGTTGAATGAATCGCAGGAAAACGCAGAAGGCATCGTCAGCCCGTTTTCCCGTTCCCGTTCACAAAGGCGCGGAGCTTTTGTTTGAGACGCGTCAGGACGACGTCCACGGCGGCGGCGGAGCTGCCCCGCAAGCGGCCGATGTCCTCGCTCGAATATCCCGCCAGCTTATTCGCGTACACAAGTTCCTCGTCTGGCGTGAGCTGCGCCCGGAACTCACTCAAGAGAACGTTCCGCTCGATCTGTTCCGCTGTGCCGTCGAGCGCGCGTAGTCGGGACACGAGCTCCGGACCGCTGTGCGTCTCAACTCGCTTGCGGTGGAACTCGATCGAGCCCCGCCGGAGCTTTGAGATCGCGATCCTCCGGAGCGCCGCCCACGCGTAGCCAGAGGGTTTCTCGAGCAGCCCCGACTCGCGCTCCCGCCTGGCCATGCCCTGGCCGACGTGCTCGAAGAGCTCGTGAATCTCAACTTCGTCCCGAATCGTGGGGAATTGCCTCCGGAACTTCGACACCAGCTTGCGGAGCGTCGCGACGATACGACGATCGATCGGCTTGCCGTTCTCATCGAGCAACTCGAGTTGTTGTAGTTGCTCCATGCCGTCCCCCGAAATCTTGGCGAGCTGAGGCCCGCCGGTTGAGGGAGCGACGCCAGTGTCGGGCCGCCGGAGAAGGAGAAACAGCGCTGTAAGGTTTTGGTCCGGATTTGCGTTCTAGGGTGATGAGAACGCGGATCGCAGAACCAAGCGATTCAGAAGATTTCAGCGAGGCGGCATCAAGCTGGCGCGTCCTGATGCACTCTCTGTGGCGCATCTTCGCCGGACGCGCGGCAATTGTCAACGAAGAAGGTAATCCATGCGGCGTCATCTTGCAGCGAGTCCTCCCCTGTCCGGCGACGTTGCAGTTTCGCTCATCCGTCGACGCCGCCTGATCTTCCTCGCGTTCGTGCTCGTCGCGCTTCCAAATGCTGCGTTCGCACAGTCGCCGTGGGAGCGCGCCGCCCTCAATCTCCAACTCTCCTTCACCGGTCCGCTCGCGCGGTCGCTCGCGCTCGTCGCCATCGTCATCGGCGGGCTCCTCTTCATGTTCGCCGAGCAGGGAGCCAAGAGGCAGATCTCAGGAATCGTCTTCGGCGGTGGCCTGGCGCTGTTCGCCGGTCAGTTTCTCGCGTGGTTGTTCTGAGCTGTTCACAACGGAACGCTCGTGACGAATCAACCAACGTATCGCGCAGTCCACAAGGCCCTCCATCGTCCGCTGACCGTGTGCGGCGTGGATCGGCGGCTCTTCTTCCTCGCGCTGTTGATGGGCGCCGCCACCTTCAACCTGTTCTACTCGTTTCTGGGTGGTCTGTTGGTATTCGCGGGACTGTACGGGTTCGCGAAATGGGCGACGGGCACGGATCCTCAAATGCTGCAGATCATGCTCGCATCCTCCCGCGCGCACCGACGCTACGACCCGGGAAAGCACGAATGCTTCGAGGTCGAGGTCGTGTCGTGGTGAGGATTTCTCGAATTCTCCGCGACCATAGCGACGCAGGCGGGTTGAACACGCTGCTCGCTCCATGGGGATTCATCGGGGAATCCACGCTGCTGACGAAGGCCGGCCATGTGGCGTTGACCTACCGCCTCCGCGGCGTCGATGTCGATGGACTGACGCACGCCGAGCGCCGCACATTCGCACGACGGATGGAAGCAGCCCTGCGGGTACTGGACGAGCATTGCCGCGTCTACCAGTACCTGGTCAAACGCACAGCGGATCCCTTCGCCGCGCCGAGTTGCCCGGAGCCAATCGCGCAAGAGGCGGCTGGCCGGAGGGCAGCGCACCTGAACGAACGGCGGACAACCTTGTGCCGACTCGAACTGTTCCTCGTGCTTCTGTACGAGCCGCCAACTTCCGTCCGCGCGAGCACGTCTCTGTCCCATTTCTGGCGCGACCCGCGCCGAAGCCTGCGCGGTTGGCTGTCGACGGAACAGACACTGCGGGTCATCGACGCCGAACTCGAGGCCGCCGTTGACGTGCTCCAACACAAGGCCGAGTTGTTCGAAGCGCAGCTGGCCGACGTCGCTCCGACACGTCTGTCACGCGGCGACTGCTTCCGGTTCCTCCGACGCTTGGTGAACTACGACGCGGGCGTCGTGGACGCCACAAAGCTGACGACGCCTGACGTCCACCTCGATTACTTCGTCGCCGATTCATCGGTCGAATGCCACCGCGATCACCTGATGGTGGGCCGACGATCCGTCAAGGTGCTGTCGATGAAAGAGCCGCCGAGCCACACCTTTGCCCATCTGCTCGGTGAGCTGTTCGCGGTTCCAGGCGAATTCGTCGCCTGTCTCGAGTGGCAGCGGATTCCACCCGACCGCATGCGACGTGACATTCAGAACCGTCGCCGGCATTTCTTCAACAAGCGGGTGTCGCTCGTCAACTACATCACGCCTGGCGAAGCTCGCGCGGAGGACATGCTCGTCGACGAGTCCGCGTCGGCAACTGTGAAACAGCTCGGCGACGCATTGACCGACATCGAAGTCAACGGGCACGTGTTCGGCCAGTGCTCATTGACCGTGGTGCTACACAATGAGGACCACCGTGCGCTGCAGCAGCAGGCGGCCGAGGCTGGGAAAGTTCTGGCGCTGCACGACGGAGCGTTCTTCGACGAATCCTATAACCTGCTGAACGCCTGGCTCAGCATCGTGCCCGGGAACGGCGCGCACAACCTTCGTCGTGTGGCGCTGCTCGAAACACATGCCGCAGATCTCAGCTTCCTGTTCACCGTCGATCACGGCTCCGCCGGATCATCATCGCTGAGCGATCCCGTAGCGGTGTTCGAGACACCGCACCACACGCCCTTCGACTACCACCTCCACGTGCAGGACGTGGGACATACGCTCGTGCTGGGAGCAACCGGCAGCGGCAAGAGCTTTCTCCTGAACTTCATCGTCACGAGCGCGCAACAGTACGACCCCTTCACAATCGTGCTGGATTTGGGCCACGGCTACCGCAAGCTCGCAGCCCTGCTCCACGGCCGCTACGTCGAGCTCGGACTTCGTCAACGGTCCGTGACAATCAACCCGTTCGCTCTCGAGCCCACGCCCGAGCACCTGCACTTTCTTCATGCCTTCGTTCGCGTGCTGCTTGAAGGCGAGGGTGGGTACCAACTGAGCGAAGCCGAAGACCGCGAGGTCTACGAGGCCGTTGAGAACCTGTACGCGCTCCACCGCGCCCAACGCCGGCTGCTGACCGTCGCCAATCTGCTGCCGCGCGGCCTCTCCGCCCGACTTCAGAGATGGGTCGACGGCGGCCGGTACGCCGACCTCTTCGACCATACCGATGACACGTTGACGTTCGATCGGTTGCAGGTGTTCGACTTCGAGGCAATGAGGGCATTTCCATCGCTTATCGAGCCGCTGCTGTTCTACATCCTGCACCGTGTCAACGATCGGATCGACGGCGACTCGGGCGTTCGCAGCCTGAAGTTGTGCGTGATGGACGAGGCGTGGCGATTCATCCAGAACCCGACGCTACGCGGATACGTACAGGAGGCGCTCAAGACGTGGCGCAAAAAGAACGCCGCGATGCTCCTCGCGACCCAGACGATCGAGGACTTCGCCTCCGTCGACATGCTCCGGACGGTTGTGGAGAGCTGTCCGACGAAGCTGCTGCTCGCCAATCCGGCGCTTGACCGCTCGCGTTACGCGGACCTGTTTCAACTGAACGACACGGAACTCGATCTCCTCACCACACTGACACCACGGAGTCAGTTCCTGCTCAAGCGTCCGGAGCTCACGAAGGTGCTCATGCTCTCGGTAGACCCGAAGAGCTACTGGATCTACACGAACACCCCGATCGACAACGACCTGGTGGCGGCGGCGTTCAAGGAACACGGCTTCGCGGCCGGTCTGGACCGGCTCGCGGGGCTCGGCGTGACGGAGGTGCAGTGATGGAGGCACGCACGGTGGCGTCTTGGATGTTGATGATGGCGCTCATGTTGCCGAGCGTTTCGGCCCAAGCGCAAACGGGGGTTCGTGAAGTCGCGGCCTCCGAGCGAGGCGTCATCTCTCTGCAAACGCGTCTTCGCTACACGACCATGATCGTGCTGCCGGATGGAGAAGAGATCCTCGACGTCATCTGCGGCGATAAGGATTTCTGGATCATCAGCTCGACGCACAACATCGCTCACGTGAAGCCGGCGAAAGAGGGAGCGGCGACGAACCTCAATCTCGTCACGAAGAGCGGGGCGATCTACTCGTTTCTCCTCACCGAGAAGGCCGTGGCTCCCGACCTGAAAGTGTATGTGGAGGGCGAAACGAGCGTTCCGACGGGCAAGCCGAAGTACTTCTCGGCGGCAGAAATGGAAGCGCTCGAACTTCAGCTAGCTGACGCGCGGGCCTCCTTGAAGGACGCGGATCGCAAGGCGGACGAAGCGCTGGCGGGATTCCGTCAGGAGTACCCAGCTCGCCTCCAGTTTCCGTACGGCACGATCAAATACGAGCGGCCGTTCCTGGTGCGATCGATATGGCACGACAGTCAGTTCACGTACGTGAAGTCAGACGCCACCGAGCTCCCGGCGCTGTACGAGGTGAAGGACGGTAACCCGGCACTCCTCAATTTCGAGGTTCGCGACGGCATCTACATCGTGCCGAAGGTCTTGGAACGTGGGTATCTGGCACTCGGCTCACAGCGGTTTGCCTTCGAGCAGCACGGGCGGTAAGCCATGGCCGAAGAGACCGGCACTCCAGGTGCAACTCCCGTAACCGACCATCGACCGGTGCCGCGTGGTGTCGTGCCACGCAGGTTCCAGACGTGGTTGATGGTTGGGCTCGCGGTAGGGATTGTTCTCGTCATCCTTATCACCGGCGAACGGCAGCCGCCGATGACGCAGACAGCGGCCGCAGTCGCATCAGCCGCACCCAACCCTGATCGCTTGCGGGACTATCAGGAGCGGCTTCGCGCGATGGAGGCGAGGCAGGCATTGGAGCCGCAGGCCGCGCAACCTCTCGCTTCACCGGAGCCCAGGTACGAGCAGCCGACAGGGCCGCCTCCCGAAGATCCCATTGCCACCGAACGGAAGCGCCGCGAGTACGACAGTCTGTTCGCCAGCAACGTCGTATCCAGCCGACGCCCTGAGGGCGAGCGACCCGATTCCTCGACATCAACGGCGCCAGCAACGTCGTCGCCGTCGCCATCTGGAGAAGCGTCGCTGGACGAGATCGCCCAAGCTGTAGTCCGCGCGACCGGCGGCACGCTTGCTGCGGCGCGTCAAGACGGCGTCCCAGTTGCGCCGGTTCAGCCAAGTGCCACTTCAACGAATGCATCGGTTGCGGAAGGACGGGCTCCCGAACGGACCGCCCCCATCAGTCCGTCGGGACCGATGCACACGTTACTGGAAGGCACCGTCATCGATGCAGTCCTGACCAATCGGCTGGACGGAAACGGCGCCGCGCCGGTGAACTGCCTCGTGACCAACCCGGCGTATTCACATAGCGGACAACACGTCCTCATCCCGGCCGGCGCGCGACTTCTGGGCGAAACCCGTCCCGTTCAATCGCTCGGCGAGACCAGGCTCGCGGTCGCATTTCACCGAGTCGTGATGCCAGATGGAAGCACACAGCGCCTGGATCAGTTCCTGGGTCTCAATCAGATTGGGGACGCGGGACTGCGCGACAAGGTGAATCAGCACTACTGGTCCACGTTTGGCGCGGCCGGCGCCGTCGGCCTGATCAGTGGGTTGGCTCAGTGGATCGGAACAGCCGGTATCGCGGGCGGAGCGGGCGACCGCACCGTCATCATCGCCGGCAGCGCGGCCGACGGCGCGTCGCAGGCCAGCCTTCAAGTCATGAATCGGTTTCTGAACCGTCTGCCGACCGTCACGATTGGCGAAGGCCACCGTGTGAAGGTGTATCTCACAAGCGATCTTCAGTTGCCTGCGTACGAGCCAACGCCGATTACCGCGCGCGCTCGGTAGTCAAGAGGAGAAGACATGAATCGACCTACCGTTGTCATCACGCTAATCCTTCTGCTTGGCGCCAGCTCGGCACATGCCCAGATCGCAGTCATCGACCCCGCGAACCTGGCCCAGACCATCCTGATTGTGCAGCGAACCCAGCGCCATCTCGAAGAGGTGCGGGCGCAGTACCTGACAATTCTGCGAATGGCCGAAGGCCTAGGGCGGATGGATCGATATAGGACTCCGCCCTTCGCCTCGAGTCAGCATGACCTGTCGCGTTGGACCTTTGGGCGACCCTGGATCGCTGCCCTCAATGCGGGCGACCCAACCGGCGCTGCGTATCTTGAGACAGCGATGCCTCTCGAGCGGCCGGATGCCCCTGGTTGGCTGACGGCGTCAGCGCGCCACACGTTCGAGCGCCAATACGCCAACGTCGAAATTGCCGACTCGGTCGCGATGATGGGCGGACACCAGGTCGGTGCAACTCGCGGCTACTACGAGGAACTGCAGCGTGCCGTGCAGGCGCTCGAGCAGGACGTGCTCAATCCCGCGACGTCATATCACGATCTGACAGCAATTCTCGACAAGATTGCCGCGAGCGAGCTCCTCGGCCGGCGCCAGGACATGGCGACGAATCAGTTGCTGTCACACGTGCTCGAACAACTGCTTGCTCGAAGCAAGGAGCTGCGCGACACGGAAGCGTCCGTTCTGAACATGCAATTGGTCACATGGCGAGATGCAGAGGCGGTCAACCGAGCGTTTCGTGCCGGTGCGGGCCACGCGCTGCGCACGTGGCGTCAGCCGTAGCGAAGGAGTAAGGAGATGCTGACGCACACCTGGCTTCGGGGGTTATTTGCCTTGCTGCTCCTGGTCGCGGGCGCCTCTCCGTCGTTCGGTCAGTTGGTCGTTCACGACGCGGCCACCACCGCTCGCAACAGAACGACCGCAGCGTTGAACGAACTCCTGTATCAGCTGCAGAGGGTGCAGCACGACAGGATTCTCGAAATGGCACGCCGACTCAGTGCGCTGACGAGTCTGCAGAGATACCGTCTCGCCAACGTTCCCGGGTGGCGAACACACGGAGGCGCGAATGTCTACTTCGCCGCTCCCTACCTCGATGCCCTCACACTTGGCGACGCAAGCGGCGCTGCGTACTCGCGGCTGGTGGCGACCTTGGAGCAATCGGCTCGACTCGAGCAGCTGTCGGTTCCGGCACGACGCTCGGTAGCATCGCGGCTGGCTCTTGTCGATCTTGCCGACGCGACGGCAATCGCCGGTATCCAGACATCGGGACAGCTACGCCTGGATGGTCGACAAAACGAGCTGCAGGCGATTGAAGGGCTCGAACGCGACGTCATTGATCCATCGCCCCAACAAAGCACCACGGCTGTTCTGGACAAGATTAGCGGCGCTGCCCTAATCGCCGCGCGGCAACGGCAGGCACGCATTCAGCTTCTGACCGAGATGCTCGAGCAACTGCTGGTGGACAACAAACAGGTGCGCGACGCCGAAGCGGCAGCCTTGAACATGCAACTCGTGAGATGGCGGGATCGCCGGGCAGCAGACGATGCCTTCGTGGCCGGGACAGGAGACGCCCTGCGCACGTGGCGACAGCCATAGGAGTCCGGGAATGCAGCTTGACCTGATACCCACAATCCAGCAGGCGATTTCGGGCCTCTTGATGACGTACGAGCCGGACTTCCTGCGTCTCGGATTCCGCTTGTTCGTGTCGTTCGCAACGATACTGCTCGCCTGGCATGGCATCCAGATGATGTTCTCGCGCGAGGGCCTCGGCGACTCGATGTTCGAGTTCGCAAAGCTGCTGCTATTCGTCTCGTTCGGTTACGCGATGATCGCCTTCTACGAGTCGCCGATTCCCGGCATTGGCGTCTCGTTCAGCAACCTGATCACCGACCAGGCGTTCTACTTGCAATCGATTCTCGAAACCAGGGCATTCGACAACATCTACGAGCACTTCGACGAGCTCTCGGACCACTTCGTCCAGCCGAGCGCGCTTGCGATTCTCGGCAATCTCATCTATTGGATGGTGCT
>Ga0070704_100002449_pt1 | contig 10418 bp, 6 predicted proteins | sample KBSK5252metaG_FD_65467 | JGI IMG/M metagenome (GOLD analysis project Ga0070704, IMG submission 65467) | Corn, switchgrass and miscanthus rhizosphere microbial communities from Kellogg Biological Station, Michigan, USA - KBS K5-25-2 metaG | ecosystem: Host-associated > Plants > Roots >... | reverse complement strand
CCGCCCAGGAGGTTCCTGATGCGTGGATCCCGAGTCTTCATGCTGGTGGTTGTGGCTCTTATCGCTGCGCCCGCACTGGCGCGCGCGCAGGCATCGATTGCGGGGCAGGTAAAGGATGCGTCCGGCGCCGTGCTCCCCGGCGTGACCGTTGAAGCGTCGAGCCCCGCCTTGATCGAGAAGGTCCGCTCGGTGGTGAGCGGCGGCACGGGGCAATACCGGATCGAGCTCCTGCCGCCCGGCACCTACACCGTGACGTTCGCTTTGCCCGGCTTCAGCACCGTGAAGCGCGACGGCATCGAGCTGACCGGAACGTTCACCGCCACCATCGACGCGGAGCTGCGCGTCGGCACGGTGGAGGAAACCATCACGGTCAGCGGCGAGACGCCGATCGTCGACGTGCAGAGCGCGACGCGGCAGCGTGTCATCGACCGCGAGCTCATCGACAAGCTGCCGGCGGGGCGATCGCCGTTTGCCCAGATGGCGCTCATTCCGGGCGTCACCGTCGCAGCCAACAATCAGGATGTCGGAGGGGCCTTGCAGCTCTCCGGTGCCATCGCCATGCAGGTCCACGGCACCAACGGCGCCTCGCAGCTCCTGCTGGAGAACGGCCTGTCGACCGCGGCGCTCGTGTCGCCGGCCAATTCCCAGATCACGTTCAACATGGCGGCCTCGCAGGAGATCGCCGTCGACTATTCGGGTGCCGGGGCCGACAACAACGCCGGCGGCGTGAAGATGAACGTCATCCCGCGCGAGGGCGGCAACAGCTACAACGGCACGTTGTTCGTCAACGGCACGACCGGCGCGCTCCAGGGGAGCAACTTCTCGGACGCGCTGCAGCAGGCCGGGCTGCGATCGCCTGACGCCATCCGCCGCCTGTACGACATCAATCCGGGTTTCGGCGGTCCGCTCCAGCGGAACAAGCTGTGGTTCTACGCGTCCGGACGGCGCGCGATTGCGTCCAGATGGGCCGCCGGCGAGTTCTATGACAGGAATTTCAACAACCCGACTGCCTGGACGTGGGATCCGGATCTGAGCCAGCCGGTCTCGAACGACTCCGACATCAACGACGCGCGCCTGCGCCTCACCTGGCAGGCCGCGCCGAAGATCAAGGTGGGCGGCCTCTACGTCCAGCAGACCGCCCGCAACTGGCCGTCGGTTCGTGACAGCAACGGGATCACGGCGGCAGGCACGACGCTGTACGCGTACGAAGCGTCGCCCTACCACTACTTCCCGCTGGAACGCCAGGTCACGCTCGACGTGACGTCGCCTGTCAGCAACAACCTCCTGGTCGACGGCGCCCTCAAGCATTCGGTGGAGCGAGCGGTCCGCGATCGCGTCCCCGGGTTGAACCCGCAGATGATCAACGTGCTCGAACAATCGACCGGGCGCCAGTACCGTGCGCGCGAAATCTACATCAACCGTCCGAGCTTCACGTACTTCTACAGGGCCGCCGTCTCGTACATCACCGGCGCGCATGCCTTCAAGGTCGGCGTCGGCGACGTCTTCGGCCACTTCAACGAGAGAGACTTCGACAACAACTCGGCGAGCTACCGCTTCAACAACGGCGTGCCGAACCAGATCACGATGCGGGCGTACCCGATCGACTTCCAGGTGGACATCAACCATCAATTCGGCGCGTACGCGCAGGACCGCTGGACCGTCGATCGGCTCACGCTCAACCTCGGCCTCCGCTGGGACTGGTTCGAGAACACGTTTCCGCAGCAGACGGTTGGTCCGACACCGTTCGCCCCGACCAGAAACATCACGTTTGCGAAGACCGAAGGATTGTCGCTCCACGATCTCGATCCGAAGCTGAGCACGGCGTACGACCTGTTCGGAGACGGCAGGACCGCGGTGAAGGCGAGCCTCAACCGATACGTCGAGCAGTACACCGTCGGGGGCATCGCGGGTGGCCGCAATCCCATCAACCGCCTCGCGAACTCGACGACCAGGTCGTGGGCCGACGCGAACGGGAACTACATTCCCGACTGCAACCTTCTCGATCTGAACGGCAACGGCGAATGTGGCGCGGTGGCGAACAGGAACTTCGGCAGCGCGGTCGCGGAACAGAACTTCGACGACGACATCCTCCGAGGCTTCGGCAAGCGCATTTACAACTGGGAGCTCACGGCGGGTGTCCAGCGCGAGCTGATTCCGCGCGTGTCGGTCGACTTCACGTACTTCCGCCGCTGGTACGGCAACTTCAACATCGTCGACAACCGCGCGGTGACCGCCGCCGACTTCACGCCGTTCACCATCACCTCGCCGTCGGACCCGCGGCTGCCCGACGGCGGCGGCTCTGTCGTCTCGGGCCTGTACGATGTCAACCCCGCGAAGTTTGGCGTGACCGATAACATCACCACCTTCGCCAAAAACTACGGCAAGGAAGTCCGCATGTGGAACGGCTTCGCCGTCGGCGCGAGCGCACGGCTTCTCAACGGCGCGCTGCTGCAGGCCGGACTCGACAGGGGGACGCTGACGCAGGACGTCTGCGAGATCCGCGCGAAGGTGCCCGAGTGGACGATCACCGACGTCTTAGGCCCGTACGCCGGCCCGACGACGCCGTACTGCCACACCGAGCAGAAGCAGACGCAATTCAAGATGCTCGGCTCGTACACGGTTCCGAAAGTCGAGCTGCAGGTGAGCGGGACGCTCCAGAGCCTGCCTGGCCCCGAGATCTTCGCCAACTACGTGGCGACCAACGCGCAGGTCGTGCCCACGCTTGGGCGAAACCTCGCCGCCGGACCGGGCGCTACCGTGACGGTCAACCTGGTGAAGCCCGGGACGATGTACGGTCCGAGGCTGAATCAGCTGGACCTTCGCATCGGCCGCGCGCTGCACGTGGGGCGGACGAGGACGACGCTGAACCTGGACGTGTACAACGCGCTGAACGTGGACACGGTGCTGACGATGAGCAACGCGTACGCGACCTGGCAGCGTCCGCAGTCGATCATCCTGGCGCGCTTCGCGAAGCTGGGGTTGCAGTTCGATTTTTAACGGGAGTGCCGCGCCCCGCGCGGGACCACGAAGGCGGCCTTCGGCCGCATGCACGGAGACCACGAAGAGAATTGAAGTACTTCGATGTGCTTCGTGAGCTCCGTGCATGCCGCGTAGCGGCCTTCGTGGTTAGCGGCTGCGTGACGCCAGCAGCCGGTTGACCTCGGGGTTCAGGCCCTTATCCAGCCACCGATCGAGCTCCGCCATCTGCGCCGGTGTCAGGATGCCCCTGGCGTCGGCCTTCAGCTGCTTCGTCGCGCTCTCCACGCCGGCGTTGTACTTCTCGACCGCGTCCAGCCACTGCTGTGCCTTCGGTCCCGACAGCTTCAAGACGCTGACGGTGCCGGTTGGACACAGGGCGCCGGCCTGCATCGTGTTGCAGAAGACTTCAGGCGCCCGCGCCGCGGCGGGCTGCTGCGTCTGCGCCGGTCGCTGGGCTTCGAGTGTGGCGAGCGACAACGCAACGACGAACATTGCGATGCCGAGACGGATTGCTGTAGTCATCATGTCTCCCCGGCGGCCCGTCAACGGCCGCCCTGCACGTCAGAAATCGAACTGCAGACTCACTTTCGCGAACCGCGCCGGCATGATCGACGTCGGTTGCAGCCACGCCGAGCCGAACGTGTTGTTCTGCGCCAGGATCGTGCTCACGTTGAGCGCGTTGTAGAAGTCGACGCTCGCCGTCGCGCGCGTCCGGCCGTAGCGCAGCACCTTGCCGACACGGAAGTCGACCTGGTTCAACCGGTCGCCGAACACGGTGTTCGGGTCCAGCAACCCGACGGCGACGTTCGCCGCGCCGCCCGAGAGCGGCCGGCCGAGCGTCTGCGCCGCAATCGCCGTCGGAAGATTGTAGTTCGCCAGCATCGGAGGGCCGGGCAGGTTCTGCAGGGTGCCGCTGACCAGGACGTCGAGGCGCGGAATCATGTAGGACCCGAGGAACTTCACCTGCGTGAGCCAGCTGGTCGCGTTGTGACAGAACTGGAGCGGCCGGATGGCGGCCGTCGTGATCAGCCCCGAGTTGGCGCGCGATTCGGCCGGCTCCGGGACCTTCGCGAGCAGCGCGCAGTTGTCGGTGACCGTTCTGCCGGTGCTCGTTCCGCCCTGCAGCAGGACGCCCGGAAAGAACCGCGTGTTCAGGTTCACGTCCACGCCGTGCCAGTACTCGGTCTGGTCGCCGAAGTTCTTCGCGAGCGTCACGAAGTTGTCCGACGCCAGCCCGAACTTCGCGGGGTTGAGGTTGTACATCCCGTGCACCAAGTAGTCGCCGCCGTTGGGCAGCCGCGGATCGGACGGCGCGACCACGTCGAACGTGTCGAAGTCCGCGGGTGAGAGCACCCGGTTGTCGGTGATGCGCGCGTTTCCGTAGGTGCGCCGGAAGTAGCTGACGTCGATGGACGTCCGCGGCAGCACTTCGTGCTGCACGCCGGTGGAGAACTCCCAGTTGTAGCCGCGCTTGCCCCATCCATGAATCAGGGCGGGATCGTAGGTGGCGCCGGCCACCGGCAGGCCGAAGCTGGCGTTGGCCATCGCGCCGCATTCGCCGTTGGCCACCGGGCTCATGAGATTGCAGTCGGGAACGTAGTTCCTGTTCGCGTCGTTCCACGACCTCGTCGTCTGCGTGATCAGGTTGCTGAGCGGATTCGGGTCCTGCGCAATCGGCGCGCCGGCCGACAGGCTCTCGAGGTAGCGGTTCAGGCTGACCTTGACCGCGGTCTTCCCGTCGCCGAACAGATCGTACGCCGCGCCGAGATGCGGCGTCAGGTCGTGCCACGACACGAACGCGCGCTGCGCCGGGAACGTGAGGTCGCGCGTCGGCGTCAGCGGCGACGGCCCCAGGTGCTGTTCGGGCCAGCCGATGGAGGCGTAGCTGTACCTGAGTCCGTAGGACGCGGTCAGGTTGCGGATGCTCCACTTGTCCTGCGCGAACACGCCCATGTTGTGCTCCATGTTCGTGTCCGTATAAATCGGAAACGCGCGCTGACTCAACTGGTTCGGGATGCCGTTGTTCAGGCGATAGCTCAACGGGCTGAGGTTCTGATACGTGAACCCGTTCCACCCGCTCGTGTGGTTCATGCCGACCTTCACCGCATGGGCGCCGGTGATGTAGGACGCCGCAAACCGCACGTGCAGCGTCTTGGCGGGCTGCAGACGATGGGTCTCGAGCGAACGGAACTTCAGGCCGGTTGACTGTTCGGTCACGGGGACCATCACCGAGCTCAGGCCGCGCAGCGGCAGCAGATTGCTCGCCGCCCGGTAACGATTGACGCCCGCTTCGAGCAGGATGCGATTGGTGACCGGTGAGCTCCAGTCCACCTGGACCTGCCGCTGCAGCGGGTAGAGGCGGCTCTCCGCGGCCTCGGGCGCCAGCGTGAGGCTGACGCTGGTTGGCGCGTAGCTCACGCTGTCGTCGTTCCAGTTCACGCCGATCTTGTTCTTCGCCGAGGCCTGCCACGTGAGCCGCAGCTGGCCGCCCTTCCAGATCGACGGGTTCGCCGCGGGCCTGCTCAGATCGGGCTCGAACACCCAGACGTTCGGGTTGTTGAAGTTCTTGTCGTAGTACATCCCCGTCGCGTAGTTCGCGGTGTTCTTGTACCGCGCGGACAGGAAGAACCAGACCTTGTCCTTTCTGATCGGTCCGCCGAAGCCCGGGTTGAAGTCGAAGTTGTCCTTGAGACGATCGCCGGAGTCGATGCCGCGGTCCTTCAGCGCCCTGGTGATGTTGTTGGCCTGCCACGACGGATTCGCGTAGCTGACGTACAGGGCGCCGTTGAACGTGTTGCCGCCGTCGCGGGGGATCACGTTGATCCGGACGCCGCCGGTCGTGTACTCGGCGCCCGCGGATGCGGTATCGACGGCGACTTCCTGCGTGCCGATCGGGTTGATGTTCACGGGCGTCGAGAAGCCGGTGCTCGACTGTCCGACGGTTTCGACGCCGTTGCGCAGCAGCAGCTGGTCGCCGGTTCGGCCGCCGTGAATCGCCACGCTGCCGATTGGCGTGCCCGACGACGAGGAGCCGCCGACGTCCTGGTTGGTCAGGCCGCTGCGCGACACGCCCGGAATGAGCGACGCCATGTCGTAGGCGGTGCGGCTGGTCGGGATGTTGTCGATGATCTCGCGATCGATGACGCGCTCGCGCTTCGTGTTCTGCACGTCGACGAGCGGCGTTTCGCCGGTGACCGTGATGGTCTCCTCGAGCGCGCCGACGCGCATGTCCGCGTCGATCTTGGCCGTGAACGAGCCCGCCAGGACGACGCCCTCGCGCTTGACGATGTTGAAGCCGGGCAGCGTGAACGTCACGACATACGTGCCGGGCACGAGGTTGACGATTTGGTACTGGCCGGTGCCGTCGCTGACGACCGCGCGGACTTTTTCGATGAGCGCCGCGCTTGCGGCCTCGACGGTGACGCCGGGCAGGACGGCCCCGGACGAATCTTTCACGACCCCCGCGATGCTTGCCTGCGCGAACGCGGTCGCGGGTACCGATGAGATGAGAAGAATCCAGCACGCCAACCGGGTCAGCTTCGCGACGAGTCGCATATCGGCTTCCCTCGTTTCTGGACAACGGTCCCTGAGACGGGAACGGCGCGAATGATACGCCAGGACCGCAATCCTATGGACGCCGGAGACTGTTCGGTTCACTATATGGGCCTGCTAATCGGCCGCACCGGGTGCTGATCCCCTCACCGAAAGGGTACACATGGACTCGCGTCGCGTCGTTCTCCGGCTCTTCATCGTCTTCATGGTCGCCGGCGCCGCTGCGGGGTATCTCTCGAAGACGGAACCTGTCCGCGGAATCGACTTCGGCGCCTCGCGCCTGGTCTCGTCCGAGCCGCTCCAGGCAGGGATGATGGAAAGCTGCACGTGGGACGTGGCGACGCCGGAACGCGTGGCGTTCCAGGGACGTCAGGGCGCCGGCGGCAGCGCAACCGGCCCCGGTCCGGCGATGGGCGACCCCGCCATCACCGCGCGCATGCGGTGAAGTACATCCGCGACCCGTACGCCGGGTTTGCGGCCATCCGCGTCGACCCCGTGCACAACGAGGTCGTCGTGATGGACGAGTTCAAGTTCAACATCTACGTCTACGACCGCACGGCCACGACGGCCGCCAACGCCACCGAGACGAAGCCGAAACGGTTTATCGGCGGCGGCAAGACGCGGAGCCGCTACAACAGCGACGGCTACGTCGACACCAGGACCGGCGACATCTACATCGTCAACAACGACTCCGAGCCGGGCATGTTCAAGTTCCCGCGCACCGCCGAGGGGAACGTCGAGCCGGCCAACGAGCTCGTGACGCCGTACGGCGCGTTCGGTGTGACCGTGGACGAGGACCGCGGCGAGCTGTTCGTCACGATCCAGCACGACGGCGCGATCCAGGCCTACAAGAAAGACGCGAAGATGAACGAGAACGCGATCCGCCTGATCCAGGGCAACAAGACGCGCCTGGCGGATCCGCACGGCATCGCGTTCGACTCGAAGACGCGGCTCCTGTATGTCGCCAACTACGGGACGGAGCGGGACGAGGCGTTCGGCACCGAGCAGCAGATGCCGAACCCGCTCAACACGCTCACGCCGCGACGCGCCAACGATCCGCGGCGTCCGAACTGGCCTGCGGGCAATCTGAACAACGCCGATCGCCGCGAGGTGATCTTCGGGACCGGCAAGTTCGGGCCGCCGTCGATCACGGTCTACGCGGCTGACGCGACCGGCAACGTCGAGCCGATTCGCCAGATCGTCGGGTCGAAGGCTCAGTTGAACTGGCCGACAGGGATCTCGGTCGATCCAGACCGCGGCGAAGTCTACGTCTCGAACGCCGCCGGCGACACGATCAACGTGTTCAGCACAATGGCCAACGGCGACGTCGCGCCAATCCGCCAGATCAAGGGATCGAAGACGCTGCTGAAGAACCCGAACGGCGTCTCGGTGGACACGGTGAACGGGGAAGTGTGGGTCGCCAACTTCGGGAACCACACGGCGACCGCGTACAAGCGCGACGCGAACGGCAACGCGGAGCCGATTCGCGTAATCCGGAGCGCACCGCTCAACGCGCCGACCACGCTGATCAGCAACCCGTACATGATCGCGTTCGACACACGCCGCGACGAGGTGCTGGTCCCGAACTGCGTGGCGCAGCCACGGATCTCGGCGTTCGCCGCGTCGGCCGACAACAACGCGGTGCCGACACGGATCATCGAGGGGCAGAACACCAGGCTGAATCGCACCGTGCACGCCATCGCGTACGACGACATCCATGACGAGATCGTCGTGCAGTCGAACATCGGCCAGGCGGTGGTGACCTACCGCGGCGCCGCGACCGGAGACGAGGCGCCCATCCGCATCATCCAGGGCCCGAAGACGCTGCTGCGCGACCCCGTCTCGCTCTTCATCGATCCGGTCCACAACGAGATCTTCGTCTTCAACATGGGCACCGACGACACGATGCTCGTGTTCGATCGCACGGCGCAGGGCGACGTGGCGCCCAAGCGCGTGCTCAAGACCCCGGGCGCGATCAGCGGCGTCGGCGCCGCGGATCCGAACACCAACCTGCTTTTCATCAACGGCCGCAACAACGGCATCCTCGTGTACGACCGTACCGCCGAGGGGACGACCCCGCCGCTGCGCACCATCGGGGGCGGCCCGATCAGCGGCCTGATGAGCCCCGGCCGCATCGTCGTGCACCCGGCGACGCGCAGCGTCGTCGTGACGAGCTCCGACGGCGCCGGCGCGCGCGATCCGGTGACGAAGGACCTGCTCCCCGGGCCGTACGTGGCCGTCTGGAGCGAGGACGACAACGGCGATGTGCCGCCGAAGTACACGATCGCCAAGGGGCATCTCTACATGCCTCGCGGCCTGACGCTCGACCCGAAGAAGAAGACCGTCATCGTCAGCGACAAGTACAAGAATTCGGTGATGACCTTCTCGCTGCCCGAGCTCTACGACCGCCCGGCCACGAGCCAGAGCCAGACCGCGCGGGCCAACGAAGGGCGTTGACGAATTGACCTCAAGGGGACGTGTGATGGATGCGCTGCGTTCGACGGACGCCGCGACGAGGTGCTGGTCCCGAACTGCGTCGCGCAGCCGCGCATTTCGGCGTTCGCCTCGTCGGCCGACAAGAACGCGGTGCCGACGCGCATCATCGAAGGGCAGAAGACGCTCCTGAACCGCACCGTCCATGCGATTGCGTATGACGAGATCCACGACGAGATCGTCGTGCAGTCGAACATCGGCCAGGCGGTCGTGACCTACCGCGGCGGCGCGACCGGCGACGAGGCGCCCATCCGCATCATCCAGGGGCCGAAGACGCTGCTGCGCGACCCGCAGACGATCTTCATCGACCCCGCGAACAACGAGATCTACGCGCTCAACATGGGGACCGACGACACGCTGCTCGTGTACGACCGCCTGTCGCAGGGAGATGTCGCACCGAAGCGGGTGCTCAAGAGCCCCGCGGCCGTCGGCGGCGTTGGCACCGTCGACCCGGTCAGCAATCTGCTCTTCCTCGCCGGCCGCAACAACGGCGTGCTCGTCTACAACCGCACGGCCGAGGGGGCGACCCCGCCGCTGCGCACGCTCGGCGGCGGTCCTATCAGCGGCCTGATGCGTCCGGGCCGGCTCGTCGTCTATCCCCCGACGCGCAGCCTCGTCGTGACGAACTCCGCCGGGCAGGGCTCGCGGGACCCGGAGACGAAGGACCTGACGCCGCAGGCGTACGTGGGCGTCTGGAACGAGGACGACAGCGGCGACGTGGCGCCGCGGTGGACGATCGCGAAGGGCTACCTGTACATGCCTCGCGGCCTGACGCTCGACCCGAAGAAGAAGACGGTCATCGTCAGCGACAAGTACAAGAACTCGGTGATGACCTTCTCGCTGCCGGAGCTCTATCAGCCGGGCATCTCGCGCGAAACTGCGCGGGCGGCGAATTGACCCGAGGGCCACGAAGCGCCGGTTATTTCTGAACGCCCCGGCCGGTCAACTCGAGGAACTTCTGGTTCTCATGGCAGATGAACTCGGTCATCTCCCAGCCGTCTGCCACGATCTGCTGCTCGATCCTTACGGTGAACGGCTTCGTGTACGCCTTCGGATCGTCGATCGTGACGTCGATCTCCAGGTTCCCGAAGTTCACGCGCCGGAACCGCTCTGTCAGCCGCATGGCGTTGGTAAACGGGCTGCCCATCTGGTCCAACCATGCGTCGCTGGGATTCCCGCCCTCAACGCCGCGGAAGTTATTCGATTCCACGACGAACGTGTCGCCCTCCCAACGCCCGATGGAGTACCCGAGCCAGTACGGCTGCGGCTCGCCGAGAGGCGGCAGAGGCCGCCCGTCGGTATAAATCGTACGCAGGCCGTAGTTCGACTCGTAGACGATGAGCGTCCTGCCCGGCATTTGATAGATCTGCCGCGGCTGCGGGTCCAGATGGTAT
>Ga0070704_100002447_pt1 | contig 10422 bp, 3 predicted proteins | sample KBSK5252metaG_FD_65467 | JGI IMG/M metagenome (GOLD analysis project Ga0070704, IMG submission 65467) | Corn, switchgrass and miscanthus rhizosphere microbial communities from Kellogg Biological Station, Michigan, USA - KBS K5-25-2 metaG | ecosystem: Host-associated > Plants > Roots >... | reverse complement strand
GACGGGTCGATCGGCGCGAAGCCGGGGCGAGACCAAAGCGGGCTGAGCCCCATCGACTGCAGCCTTCAGCGCGCCGCTGCCTTCGGGTCCGCACGTCAGCATAACGAGCAATCCGTTCGCGCCGCGAACCAGCAGGCGCGCTTCGCCGCCGTCCACGACGGGTTCAGTGCGTAGAGTGCCCGCGTCACCTCGGGTCGGTTGGCCGCCGCTCTCGGGCACGGAGCGCGGTATTAATCGGGGCAAACCGGCCCAACGCCAACCTAGCCGCAAGACGCCATCGCCCAAGGGACGTTCCGACCAGAGTGGCCGCCCCCCCGCAGCTGGCGCCATGAGCGCATCGGAGGGCCAACCCGAGGATGCGGGTTGTGCGGCGGAGCCGGCCGGCACCAGAGCATTCGAGTTGGTGAAGAGTTTCTCCCATCCTGTGGCGGGCAACGTCGGTGCGGCCTTGCGGGGATCGGCCTTCAACGATTCCAAATAAGCGACCAGGTCGGTGAATTCATCCAACGACAAGGCGTTCTGCAATCCTTCGGGCATGATGGAGAGTGTGCTGCTCCGTCGTTCCAGCACCTGGCTGGGCTCCAGCGTGCGGGTGCGTCCCTCGGCGTCGACCAACACCAACTGTGTAGCAGCCTCAGTTTTGAGAATGCCGCTAATGCTCTCCCCGGACTTCAGTTCCAGTTCGAGCTGCTGATAGCCTTCGCGCACGGCTTTGCTCGGATACAAAATCGCTTCGATCAAGGCGGGGCGCGCGAATTGGGCTCCGGCCGTGGTCATTTCGGGCCCGAGCGCGCCGCCCCAACCATGCACGGCATGACAACGCACACAGGCCACGCGCGTTTCGTCGAAGAATATTTTCTGCCCACGCCACGGATCGCCGTTGGTGACGGCGGCATGGCGGGCGTAATCCTCGGCGGTTTTGCCTTCGTCGCGGCCGGCGGCCAGGAACGGGCAGTTCAACACTTCGGGTTCATCCTCGTAAGCGCGGCGCAGCTCGGCGCGCACGACCGCCGATAATGGCGTGGCGCGCTTCTCCAAGTGGGGCAGCGCCTCGAATCGGATTTCCTTGAAGGCCTTGCGGGCGCGATCGCGGACAACCGCCTCGGGCTGGTTCATGGCCTCCAAATAAGGTTCCAATGCCGCCAGGGACGGCATCGAGGCGAGCCCCCGCCAGGCCGCCTCGCGGGTCTCCGCGTCGCGGGCGGCCAGCAACAGCAGCGGAAGCGCAGCGCGTTCACGCAATCGTCCCAACGCGAGCAATGATTCGCGGCGCGTCTCCAACGGGCTTTCCAGGGCCAATTCCATGAGAAGCCCAACGGTCACGGCGTTGCTGTAGGCGCCCAGGGCATGCACCGCGCTTTCGCGCAAGGCGGGTTGGCCAAAGCGGGCCAAATCGCGGAGTTGCGGCAAGGCGTTGGTGGACTCGACGCGCGCGGTCATGCTGACGGCCTCCAATTGCAAGGCAGGATTCTCACCCGGTTCGAGCATGGTGAGCAGGGCCGCTTCAAGAGCAACCTGCGCGGCGGGGCTGGTCGGCCATAACTGGGGCAGCGCGCCCAGTGCCGCGCGACGCAGTTCTTCGCTCTGTGTCCGGTCCAGCAGAAGTCCCGCAACGCTCCCGGCGAATTGCGCATCGCCCAACTGCCCCAAAGCTTTCACCAGGGCAATTTGAACCGAGTTGGTGGGATTGCTTTTCCAAAGTGTTCGCAAGGCGGACAACGCGCCTTGATCCTGCGCCTCGGCCACGGCCTCGATTCCCGCGATGCGCAAAGGGTCCTCCCGTGCGCCCAAGAGGGAGCGGAAGGCCAGCGTGATTCGGGAGCTTGCCTCCCAATCGACGGTGTGAGCGGGAGGAGAGAGTTGGAACGGGTGATACGCCCACCACTCTCCTTTCCAGGCCGGGGGCTGCCGATGTTGGGCGCGCAATAGCCGCAGGGCATCTTCGCGCGCTTCGGCAGCCACCAACGTGTCGAGCAACAGGGTGATGAGCGCGTCGGCCAGACGGGAGTCGTAAGTATCGCGCAGGGCCAGGGCGACGACGGCCCGCGCCGGCGCATTCTGCGTCCGCAACGCATCGACAATTTCCTGCCAACTGCCTGAGTGCGCCTGGCCGAGGCGATGGAGCGCGGTGAACTGGGCAAAGCGCGGCCAAAGTTCCGTTTCGGGAGCAAGCAGCGCTTGTAACAACGGACCAACGCTGGCCGGGTCTGCCAATCTTCCCAACGCCGTGGCAGCAGCAAACCGGATGGAGGGGTCCGGATCTCTCAAACGCGATTCGACGATGGGGACTGCGCCCATGCCGCCACTCTGGCCCAGCTGCCGGAGCGCTTGCCGCGCGAGACCCGCATCCTGGCCCGAGGCCAATCGGAGGACTTCGTCACGCACCGACCCGCCTCGGTCGAGCGCATGCAGCGCCCACAAGGCGTGGTACCGGGCCAGACGCGGACGGTTCGCGTCCACCAATACCCGTTTGAGATGCGGCTTGGCGGCCAGACCTTGGGCGCTCAGTTCGCGTTGGGCCGTCAGGCGGACCAATTTGCGCGGGTGCCCGAGGCCCGTGAGCAGATCTTCCGTTCGCACCGGCACGGACCGTCCCATGGCGAGCGGAATGTACCAGGCCGGCGTGGGGGCTGCGTTCGTCGCCGCGCCGGCGGTCAAGCGCCAGAGGCGCCCGACGGTGATCTGCTGTTTGTTGTCGAGATGCTGCCAGTCGCAAATATAAAAACCGCGCCCATCCGCGGTCTCGTGAAGGCCGACCGGGCGAAAATCCGGGGGCGGGTCGGGAAAGAGCAGTTCATCGCTTTGGGCGCGGAACGTGCCGCCCGCGCGCTCCAAAACCACCCGGCGCACATTGCGCTGACCGAAGTCGGCCAGGAACAGATTGCCTCGATACGCTTCCGGCAAAGCGTCGTCGTTATAAACCAGCGCCCCGCACGCGGCGCCTGGCCCGTAGTCCGCCAGCATCCAGAGCGTGTAAGGCCGGCGCGGAATGAAATCGAACGGGTAGCCGTAAAATCCCCCATCCACCATGTGCGTGACGCGGCCCATCCATTGGTGCTCATCGGTGTTGTCGTAGGTGAACAATTCATCCTCCGCGTCGATGGCCACATCGAGAATGTTGCGCACGCCGCGCGCGATAATCTCCAATCCCGTTCCATTGGGACGAATTCGCACGACACCGCCGCCATGCAAATCGATCCGTTGCCCGGCCCGGTCCACCGCGCCATAGAGTCCTTTGTCACCCACGGCCAGGTAAAAGTAACCGTCCATGGCCAGCCGAAAATTGGCCGGGACGTGGTCGTTCCAATCCAAAGCCCACGGTTCGGGATTCGTCTGCTCGATGAGCTCGACGCGGTCTTGGCCCACACCGTCCACATCCCGAAACACGCTGAACTTCGGGTTGTGCAAGACATACAGGCGCCCTTCGAGATATTGCATGCCGAAGACGGCGTGCAGATTTTCGGCGAACACGGTCATCCGCCCGTCGGGGAACAGGCAAATAATCCGCCCCAATTGTTCGCTCGCCTTCTTGGTGCTGATGTCCATCGGATCTTCGGCGACGAAGACCCGACCATCCGGGGCGACACAAACCACGGAGGGATGGCGGATGACGGGGGCTTCAGCGACAAGTTTGATTTCCCAGCCGGTCAACGGCACTGGCACGCCGGAGAATGCCGGAGTTGGCGCCATGAGCATCCAACTGGCGGCCGAGAGAACAAGCCTCCCAAGGACAACTTCGCGCCATGAACCTCTCAGGGTCGGGTTGGCGCCAAGAAGGCAGCGCCGGAATGGCGTGCGAGAGCGAGCCCATAAGCCGGACCAGAGATGAGCGATCCGGGACACTAGCGCAGCAATTCTTTCACGCGCGCCGAATCGTGGGTCGGAGGCTGGCAGGCCGTGCCGGTGCAAAGATATACCGTGGGCTTGTTATCTTTCGGCTTGAGCGTGCGGGCGAACGCCTCGACCGGGCCAACCGGGGTTAGAACAACCTTGTTCGGCTGATAAACCCGGTGGGCGGCGCGCATCAGGTCCTTGCCATCGGGCGAAGCAACGTCGCCAGCCAGGACCACCCGGCGCGGTTCCTCCAGAGAAAAGTCGAGGGCCAGCAACATGTACGGAACAGCTTGCGGCAGTTCCTGGAGGCGCGAGGAAAAGAGACGCAGGCTCTTCTCCGCCGCCACGCGGAAATCCGCGCGCTCCGTGATGGCCGCCAGCTTGAGCAAGGCCAGGATGGCGACAGAATTGCCGGACGGCTCCGCCCCATCGTAATCCTCTTTCAGGCGGAGGATCAGGTCGCGCGCGCCGGCTTCGCTTTGCCAGAAGCCGCCCTCTTCGGGGTCGTAAAACTTTTTCAACATCGCGTCGGCCAGTTCGAGGGCGAACTCGAGATGGTCGGGGGTGAGTGTGGCCTGGTATAGTTCCACCACACCGCCCAGGAGGAACGCGTAGGCCTCCAGCAATTGCGCCTTATCGCGCGCGCCGTCGCGCCAGCGGTGATAAAGCGTGTGGGTCGGCGCGTCCCACAGTTTCTGCCGCAGAAAAGCCAGATTCTTCTCGGCGGCCCGGCGGTAGGATTCATCACCCAACACCGCCGAAGCGCGCGCCAGCGACGCGAGCATAAGACCATTCCACGATGCCAGCACCTTGTCGTCAAGATGCGGGCGGACCCGCCGGCTTCGGATCTGAAACAGTTTCGTCTTCGCCGCCTCCAGCAACCCGGCTTCATGCGAGGTCAGGTTGGTGTTCACCAGGCTGAGCACGTTCTGCCCCGCCAACGGTTCGGGGTCGCTGTGATCGACAAAATTCCCCCGCTCCGTCACGCCGAAGACGCGCAGAGCCACTTTCAGTTCTTCCGACGAGAGCACGCGCGTGAGTTCCTCCTGCGTCCAGCAATAGAACTTTCCCTCCTTGCCTTCGCTGTCGGCATCTTCAGCGGAATAGAACCCGCCCTCCGGGTGAGTCATATCGCGCAGGACATAGCGGATGATATCGCGCGCGACGTCGGCGTAGCGTTCCTCGCCGCTGACGAGATAACAATCGAGGTACAGCCCGAGCAACTGCGCGTTGTCGTAGAGCATTTTCTCGAAGTGCGGCACGAGCCATTTGGCATCGACGGAGTAGCGGGCGAAGCCGCCTCCAATCTGATCATAGATGCCTCCCGCGGCCATGCGTTGGCAGGTGTGCAGGACCATTTCCACCGCTTCACGATCATGGGAGCGAACGCCTTGGCGAAGGAGAAAAGCCGGATGACTGGGCGACGGGAACTTCGGCGCATTGCCCCACCCGCCGTGGCGGCGGTCGTAACCTTGCTTGAGTTCCGAACTCGCATGCGTCAACACCGCGTTGGTCAGCGCCAGCGGATTGCGGATCTGGCGCGAAGTCGCCTCCAACAGCTTCTGATGAAAATCCGCCGACGAGCCATTGATTTGTTCCCGCTTGTTTTGCCAGGCATTTTGAATTTGTTGGAGCACCTGGAGAAACCCAGGGCGTCCCTGCTTGCTCTCCGGCGGCCAGTAGGTGCCACCATAAAAGGGCTTGAGGTCCGGAGTGAGAAAGACGTTGAGCGGCCATCCCCCCTGCCCTGTCAGCACTTGCACAAAGGTCATGTAAATCTTGTCCACGTCCGGACGCTCTTCGCGGTCGACTTTGATACAAACAAAATGGTCGTTCAGAAACGCGGCCAGGGGTTCGCTCTCAAACGATTCGCGTTCCATCACGTGGCACCAATGGCAGGTCGAATAACCAATGCTCAGGAAAATCGGCTTGTTCTCCTGGCGCGCCCGATGGAATGCCTCGTCGCCCCAGGCGTACCAATCCACCGGGTTGTGCTGATGTTGGAGAAGATACGGCGACTTCTCACGAGCCAGACGATTCGTATGCACAAACGTAGTCGATTGAAGTTTCATTCCCTTCGGGGGCGCGCACGCCGTCAACATCAGCGCCAACCACCCCGCGGTGAAGGTTAGTTTCGTCATCAATGCTGGGTTACTCTAGGCAACTCATGCCCCGCTGCCAACCCAGGAGTCGAAGATTTCGGTCGAAAGGGTATGGGAACAGTCCCGCGCCGCCGCCTTTGAACAGGAGGCCACGGAGCCAACCGCGGGGCTTCCCTCTCCGTTGCCTCCGTTTGCTCCTGTTCAAGAGAGCTCAGCCGCCTTTTTTGGATGGGTGCATTCCTCGAATCTTATCAGGAAAACACCAAGCCTCCTGTCAGACATCGCTCCTGTTTAAATCTGCAGAGGTGACGGGAACACCGCCACCTCTGCCTCGCTGCCGAAAGCCCGGCTCTGGTAAACTCGCTTCGGACCTGCTACCGATTCGCCGGAGCCGCAGCGCCGTCGAGGCGCACACGGAAGAATCCATTCGCACCCAGCACACCCGGTTCCAATTCCATGGAGTTGAACGGCGGCGTCGCCTTGATGCCTTCTTCGAGCACCTTGTAACGATTCGGCGCGTTGCCCGCTTCAACCGTGTAGGTCCGGTCCGCGGCGCTTGGCCAGGACAACACCATGCGTCCGTTGCGCTCACGGAGCGTAAGGCTCAGGTTCGACGCCGGATCGTTTGGGTCCGACCCCAAGGCCTGCTCCCCGAGATTGTTCACGCCGTCTCCGTCAGGGTCGTCCGAATAGAAAACGCCTTGGATGCTGCCGAAGGCGTTCTCTTCCCAACGATCCTGCAAGCCGTCAAGGTCCAGGTCCCCTGCCGTGGGCTGGACGGCCAGGAGCGTGACCGCCCCCGGTTGGGCCTCGAGAACTTCGCCCGTGATGGCGACAAAGTTGGCGAACTGCCCGGCGCGTCCGATGCTCAGCTCAAATCCAGGCGTAGCCTGCGACCCATTGACCCGATTGAAGACGAGCGAAGCGAGCAACGTGCGGTTGCCCGTAACGCCCGTGTGCGGGTCGCGCGCATCGAAATGCGCGCCCATGAAGAGCACTTCGCCATTCGTGGGCTGCGCGGGCGACGGTCCGGGAACCACCGCAGTGCCGTTGTGGAAAAACCAGACGGCCTCATTGCCGTTGGCTTGAGCGACCTGCAATTGTCGCGGGTCGTAGAACACCTTGAACGTGTGACTGACAATGGCCGGGCTGGTGATGTCGGCATAGACCTGCACGGAGATCTGCGGACCACTGGAGGAGGCCTCGCCGTAAACTCGCACGGAGGCCGTCGCCGGCGGCGCCCAGAGCGCCGCCGCCAACAGAAGGCTCGGCGCAGTGAGAATGAACTTCATGGAGAATCCTGATGTCTTCATGGGATACACGCGAAAAGTTCCAAATTTATGGCAGAGAGATGATGCAGTTCGTCCGGCCAAACTGGCTGGCGAAGATCGCCAGGTCCGCGCCATCCACATCGCCGTCCCCGTCCAGATCGGCCACGCACGAGGTCGGCAGGAGGGAGGTGAGGTTCAGGGAGTAGTGGTCGCCGAAGGTCGCGTAATAGAGATGCGAGAACCCATCGGTCGTGCGCGCCCAGGCCGACAGGCGGAATTCATAGGCGCAACTCGTCCAGGGCAAGAGCGCGCCCGAAGCATGAGCCGGGGCGGTGTTGGAGACGATGCCGGTAACGCCGGACCAAACCGGCGGGGTGGAATCGTGGACGCCGACGTACTGGTCGGCGGCGATGGTGCCGCCGGAATGGTTGCGGCCATAACTGACCGTCAGCGCGTAGTCGCGCAGGAAACCGCTGGGGTGCGAGGCGGTGAAATCGAACTGGAGGTTCTCCGTGCTGGAGGCGAGCGGGACGACCCCGCATTCCGGGATTTCCACGCCAAACCGGTTGCGGACGTTGTTGATCGTCGCCGTCACCGGCTCATTATTCACCCAAAGTGTGATCCGGCTGAGGGTGTTGGCAGGAAGCGGCACTTCGACGAGAGCCGCCGTGTACGCCTTGCAGATCAAATCGTAGCGTCCGTTCGGCACGGCCAAGGTGTTCCAGACAATCTTGAGGTCGGGATAAGTCCAGTAGCCGGCCTCTGTGCGCAGATACATCCCGTTGGAATCGGGACCGATGTTTTCCATCGTTGCGGTGACGATGCCGCCTGGCCCGATCGAATAGCGAATCTTGGAAAGCGGATCGGTGATGGGCTGAAAGTCGGCCAAGGCCGGCGGCGTGGAGCCACTCCACGCAGCGACATAGATGCGGTAGTAGCGCACACTGTTGTCGCTGCTGCCGAACAGGCCATGAATCCAAAGGTTGCCGCCAAACGGCGCATCCTGGTGCGGGTAGATGTAAAGAGCGCTGGCCGTGCTGGCATCGACGTTGGCCAGGCCGGCTCGAGCTCCAGTGCGGGTGATCTCCGAAGTTGGAATCTTGCCAATATTGTTGAACAGGAATCCGGTCGTCACGATGCTCCCCAGGCCCGCCTGCATTCCGCTGGGCCCGCCGAAGGCGCCCTGATCGTTGCGGGTGCCGTCGCGGTCGTTGTAGAGCGGGTTCGGATCGCCCGCGTTGATGCAAGGCGAAACCGCCTGCAGCAAATACGGCGGACTCGCCGCGGTGTCAAAACGCGGGTCCACCGAGATATCGCCAGGGCCGGCCGCGGCGAGCCCGCCCGATTGTGGGTTGTAGTTCAGCCACCGATTCCCCCAGACATCGTTGAAGGAAATCAGCGGGACCGCGCCGTGCGAGGCGGTGATGCCGGCACTGTTGCGGGTGAAAATGTTGTTCTTGATGGTGACGTTGGCGCCGTTGTAGCACCAGATGCCGTCATCGGTGTTGTCGGCGACGGTGTTGTTGAGCACCTGAGCGCCCGTGGAAGCCGCCCAGGCAAAATAAAGGCCGGCGCCGCTGTTGCTGTGGATCAGATTGTTGGCAATCAAGGGGGTGGAACTGAGGCTGAGCACGCCGTAATCGAGCAACCCGTCGTCCGGATCGCCATTGGCCTGGATCAGGTTGTTGCGAATGATGGCACTGCTGCCGCCGGAGATGCGCACGCCATTCTTGTTGCCGGCAATCCAGTTGTTGTTGAACTGGACACTGCCTCCAACAATGTTCACGCCCGCAAAGGAGCCATCTCCACTGCGCGTGATTTTGAACCCTTCCATCCGGGTGTCCGAAATGCCGATGGCCGTGACCACATTCGTGTTGCCCAAGCCGCGCAGTATCGTCCGGTTGTAACCCGCTCCCACCACATCGATGCCGCTGCGCAGATGGATGTTTTCCGTGTAGGTGCCTGGATCCACGTTGACCGTGTCGCCCACGGAAGCCGCGTCAATCGCCGCTTGGATCGACTCGCCCGGCGCCACGATTAACGTGTCTTGCCCGGTAATCACCAGGTCCACACCATTACGACGGAAGGTGTCCAGCGGCGGTGTCGTCCCTTCGGTCTCAATGACGGTAGTACAACCGCCGCTCGTGGCGGAGGTGCCGAAGAAAAGGCTGACTCCGACCGGAATCCGCGCGGACATGGTAAAGCAAACGCGCGAACCTTCCGTGATCCGCACGGAAGGAAACGTGAATGTCACCGGCCGGTTTTGCGGTTCGGCGCCGAGGATCAGGAATGTTTCCGTGGCCGTGCCCAGAATGCGTCCATCGTAAGCTCCCGCGCGCGCCGTCAGCGTCATCGAATACGTGCCCGGCGTCGAGGCGCTGATGGAAAGCCGCGCCGAGTCGAGGCTGTTTCCTGGAAAATGTGGAAGGTAGAACCCCCGCTCAATGAGGTCGCCTCCTGGAATGCCTACGCAGGTCAACAGCGTCTCCGCTCTGACGGTAGGGCTGCCCAAGGCTAATAGAATCACCGCCAACAGAGAAAGGATCGTGCCTCCATGCTGGGGTCCGCGCCGTTTGCCAATTTGTTTCATAAGTCCGTTTGTGTCGTGTCCTTGATAAGGGTGTGCTGGTCGCTGCCTTGGCCTTCGCTCCGCTCCAGCGCGCCCCGCATTGGAACCAGAGGCAAAGGCCACTGCTCCTCTAAGAAGAAAGTGCGGCCTCAGGATTACACCGAAAGTAGCATTGACCACCGTGGCGGATTGGAACAGGAAGGCCACCGAGACAACCGAGGCGCGGGCGCCTGCGCAAAAAAGTCGCGAAATACTTTGAACACTTTCGGCTGAACATTGCCAAAACAGGTATTATGCAATCAGAGGTAGTGGAACGAGATTTAAGCCGCGCCGGACCCTGACCGAGTTTGACCTGTAGGGGACGCGGCGGACGACCGTTCGGCGCCTCGATTGCAGCAGCGCTGGAGCTGCCTTGGACATGGACTTTTTCGACAACTGGACCGTGCAAGTGCGCAAGGGATTGTTGGAGGTTTGCATCCTTAACGCACTGTCAGGCCAGGAACGTTATGGCTACGACCTGGTCAAAACGCTGGTGCAAATCCCCGGTCTGGGAGTCACGGAAGGCACGCTTTACCCGTTGCTCTCAAGGCTGCGGATGCAAGGACTGATCGAGGCGCGGCTGGAAGAGTCTTCGGAAGGACCCGCG
>Ga0070704_100002446_pt1 | contig 10424 bp, 17 predicted proteins | sample KBSK5252metaG_FD_65467 | JGI IMG/M metagenome (GOLD analysis project Ga0070704, IMG submission 65467) | Corn, switchgrass and miscanthus rhizosphere microbial communities from Kellogg Biological Station, Michigan, USA - KBS K5-25-2 metaG | ecosystem: Host-associated > Plants > Roots >... | reverse complement strand
GTGCTGACGCGGCGCTCGTCCAGATGGCGTTAAGGCACTCCGACCCTTCCTCCACAGCCATCTATATGGCGGTCTTCCCCGAAGACGTCGCGATCGCGCAGGATCGGCTCGACTATCGGAGCACGCGATGACACCAGACCAAGTGAGACTGTTCTCGAGGTTCGTCGAACAGCTCGCGCGAGACATCCCTACCCAGAAGTTGAGCCCGGATCAGGTTCGCTTCAAGATCGCCCATAAGCTCGCCGAGATGAAACTAGTCGAGCGGCCCATGTTTCGCGTCCGTCGACCAGGCAGGACTAAGGTGCGACCGCCGGAAGGGAGGCGAACATGAAGTTCACGAAGCAGGGCCGCGCGTCAGCGGCGAGCGAGAAGGCTCAACGCGCAATCGACGAGGGCCACAAGATACTCGTCTGGTCGGCGCCGATCGCGGAGGCCGAGCAGATCGAAGCGATCGAAGAGCTCGGCTGGCGGCTCGACCATATGGCCGCCTACTTCTCGACCGTCGGCGTGAACCAAGCCGTGATCGTCTATCTGTTCCGCCGCTAGAAATGGGCAAACGTATCGCGATCATCTCCGCGGCCGTTCTGCTCGTCGCGTTCGGCCTGCTCGTCGCCTGGGCTTATCACGACACCGGCGTCCGCAACTATCGCTGCTCCGGACAGATCAGCCAATGTCGATGAGTACGTCGTCGCCCGTCTGCCCCTGATTGACTCGCAGACCACTGGTGCAGCACGTCTCCGAGTATTCGATGTAGTAGAGGTGCGTGTTGTAGTCCGAGTTCGCGGGCTTCCACACGTACAGCGAGTTTTCCATCCACACGTTCGAGAACTCGTGATAGTCGATGTCGTCGACGTCGGTCGTCTCATCCGCAGTCACCGCCGCTCCCGTCCACGGCGCGTTCGGGAACGTGAACGTCTGCCCCGTGTTCGTCCACACACCCCCATACGCCCAACGGAACCGGAACACGTCCGGCGTCCCCGCGTTCTGATAGATCTCGAACCGGTACTCGCCGTTGGGGAGCGAGCCGGGGTTGAGGTCCATCCAATGCAGCGCCTCGACGCCGAGGTACTTGCACAAGATGAACATGTCCTTGTCGCCGTAGCCGAACGGGAAGCGCGTCTGCACCCACCCGAACTCGCAGAAATTGTCGACGTTCTTCCGCACGTAGACCGACCCCACGTACTGCGAGGTCTGCGTTAGCGGCTGCCCTAAGACGACGTCGACGACGTCGATCGACGCCATCACGCCACGCGTCGACCAGCATTTGGTAAACGGGTAATCCGCGGAACATGTCGCGAACGCGCCACCCGCCCACGCCGCCTCGGCAGCCGGCGCCGGCGCCAACGCCACAAGCAGCCCGACAGCGAGCGTAAGGACCGCGATCCGGCGTCTCACGGGAGAACCTTCACGTCTTCGAGCTTGTCGACCACGGCAGGGCTCCCGGCGCCGGCGACCTCGAGATGGAAGGTGGCCTGCTGGGCGAGGAAGATCGGGCCGAACGCCGCCATGATCGTCGCCGTGCCGAGCACATCGTTACGCATGACGACTTGCAGGACGGCGCCTCCGAACGCGAGCGCTGCGGCGACGAAGAAGCGGAGCTGCGACGGCCAGTGTTTGCGTTCGAGGAGTGCGGCGACGGGGACCGCGACGTAGCCGAGCGCTGCAGAGATGAGATAGTCGATGCCACTCACTTGTCCCTCCTATCGTTTGGCGACGAGGTAGCCGATGATCGAACGGTCGACGGGATGTCGTTCGCGTGAGCAGCGGCGGTAGCGTGAGAAGTTCTGGTCGAACGTGTAGATCGAGTTCGCGGTCGAATCGTCGCGAACGATCGCGACGTGCCCGTAGGAGTTGTCGCCGTGGGCGCGCATGATGAGAAGCGCGTTCCGTTGAGGGATAAAGCCTGAGGCGCGGCCGTGTTTCGACCAGATGTCGGTATCGCAGACGTCCCAGATCGATTCGGCTCCGTTCGTGCCCGTGCCGGGGATACCGTGCCATGCGCTGCCGAATCGTTCGAGGAGGTAGCGGCGCATCAGATCGACGCATTGGCCGCCTGAGCTCGAGTAGCCGGAGACGCGGCGCCCGTCGTAGCGGGTGATGAAGCCGGCGAGACTGAACGAGGCCATGCTTCCTCCTACCGTTTAGTGATGGTGCAGCGGTCGTCACCGCCCGGCCCGAACGAGCGGAACGTCCACTGGCCGGGGCCGGTGATCGCCTGGTCGTAGGTCGCGATACTCGTCTTGCCGAACGCGAGATGCGGGCCGTCCTTCGCCTCACCCCAGAGGCGCCCGTCCCTGAGCGGCCAGCCGTTCCAGTGGACGGCGTGCTCGTTCCGGTCGACGATCACGCCATAGCCGTGGAGGTAGATGTCGACGTAGACGTAATGAACGCGCGGGTCTAGGACGCTGCCGCAGGCGATGAAGCCGACGGGATCGTTCGGGTTCGTGGCGCCCGTGTCGTAGGTGCGGATCCGCTGCGAGATGCCGGCCGTGGGCAGGAACGCGAACAAGATGAGCGCGATGAGGGCGATGCGTCTCATACGCATCTCTTGACGCTCGGGGTCGGCTTCGACCGAGGTTTCGATTCAGGTGTGAAAAAGTCAACGACGACGTAGAGGGTGTGCTCCGCGTCGTAGCGGACACCGACGCCGACCTGCGTGTAACTGCGGTCGAGGATGTTCGCCTTATGGCCGGGCGAGCTCATGAACGCCGCATGGATCGTCTCGCAGTCCGGGCCTTGACCGACGTTCTCGCCGCCCTCTTTGTAGCCGCCGAGTTCCCGGTTGTAGTCACTGGCAAGATGAGTGTTGTGATACGTGTCACGGTCGGCAGCCATCTCGGCGGCGTGGCGCCGCGCGATCCGATCGACGCCAGGGTTATCCGTCAACGCAGGGATGCCGCGCTGAGTGCGTTCGCTGTTCGTGAGGCGCCGGATGCACGCCTCGTCGGGGTTGTCGGCGGCGATAGCCGAGAACGGGAAGGCGACTAGGGCGAGCGCGGCGAGTAGCCTACGGACCACCAGGGGACCTCGCGGGGCGTGCGACGCATAGGCGCGGGTCGTTGGGCGGGCAGGGTGCAAGTTTGACGGCGCGGCCGAGCTTGACGGGTGGGACGGCTGGCGTCGGATTGTTCGGCCAGAGCCATGTTCCCGATACGACGGTTGCGGCGACGATTCCGAGTGCTGCGATGTTCCGACGATTCATCTGCTCCTCCCCCGAGGACAGTTCCCTAAGATCGGTGTCGGATCGCACGGCGAATAGACCACCGTCGGCGACGCATACGGGCTCGGTTTCACTTCCACGATGACGGTGCGGGTCGGCTCGCGGATGATCACGGTTCGCGTGCCCGGCTGGACGGTCACGGTCGCACGCGGCCCCGGAGTCGGTGAGACGGTGACGGTCGAGGTCGCGACCGGGCCGGGGACCTCGACGATATGGTCGCGACGATGTTTGACGGCGATGATCGCGCCGGCGGCTAGGAGCGCGATGCCCGCGAGGATGCAGAACGCGAGCGCCGCATCTTTCTCAGCCGAACGACCTCGGCTTTCAGCGACGTGTTCTCCGCTTCCACTTCCGCCGTGTACCAGAGCCTCGGCTCCACTTCCTCCAGCCGCATCCTGAGCCGCTGGTTCTCCTGCCGGAGTCCCGCGATCGTCTCCTGTAGGCCGTTCTTGCTTGTCCTCGAGCGGCGCAGATGTTTCGCCCCCAGCCGGAACGCTGGGTACGCCGTCATCAGGCCCGCCACTCCCAGGAGCACGTCCCCCAGATCGATCTGCAAGGCCGCCAGCCACACTCACGAACCTCTCTTCCGTTCACGTAACGGGATGTAGGGCGCGTGGCGACGCGACACCGGGTCATATAAGGCGCGGCAGACGTCGCATTGAACCCAGATGCACGCGTTGCAGTGACGCCGCCAGTCGCAGTGATGGCAGACGGGACACGAGACTTCGCTCGTCACCACCCGCCAGTGTGGCGGGCTAGGTCACGCTGCGATGACGATGATCTCGCGGCGAGAGAAGCTGCCCGTCCCTGTTTGAACGTGATATTTCATCTTGAACGTGTTCGACCCTGGCGTGAGGCCCGTGATCCGGAACGCCTTCCCCATATTGAAGACTTCCGCGGTGGTTGTCTGCTCGTCGCTGATGATCGCGAAATCGTCGGCCGCGGCGACGGTGGTCGCGCCGGAGATGTCGAGCGCCGCGTAACACTGGCCGGCCGCCGTGTTCGACATCTGGGCGCCGATGAAGACGAGCGCGGTACTCGGAGTGGTGACGGTAACGCTCGGCCCGGTTGTCGTCAGGTCCACGTAGCTCGTCGACGCGGTCGTCTCCAAAGTGATGACACGCGCGCCAGTCGCCTGCAAGGCGAGCGTATTGCTGTTGATGTTCTGATTCAGCTTCGCGGCAGTAACGACCTCGCCGGTCGTGAACGCTGCGGGCGCGACCCACGCCATCAGACCCTCCTCGCTCCATGCTCAATATTCTCAGCGTGCAACGCGGCGACACTCTCACCAGGAACCCAATTCCGATTCTGCTTCGCTCGTTCCGATAGAGCGTCCTCGATCTCGGCGCGTTCGCTCGGATAGCTGATCGTTTCAACGTGTCCGCAGCCGCCGTACTCGTCGCGGCAACGGAACTTCTTCTCGCCGTAGACGACCTCCTCGGCAGACATGCAGACGGGACATCGGACGATCCAGCGTCCCCAGTTGATCTCCGCGTACAGCATCTTAAAATCCCAACCTTGCCGTCTGATCGAGCTTCCCGTAAGTCGAATCACCGAGGATCCACCATTGGTCTGAGGCCGTATTCCAGCCGGATAGCCAGTAGGTCGTCGTCCATTTCCGGTCGTTGCCGACGCTATGTTCGATGCCTTCGAGGCGGACCGTCTTGGAGATGACCGCTCCCCCGCCCGGCGGCCGGCGTTTCACGGTCACGAGATCGCCGATCTCTCGCGTCAAGACTTGCGTCCAGAGGGTCGCGCGTGATTCGGGGCGGATCACCATCGACCGGACCTCAGTCTTCGCATCCTTGCGGCGTGTCACGATCCAGTTCGCGTAATCGACGACCTCGAGGTCGGAGGCGGTCATCAGATCGGAACGGTCGAAGGTGCGCGTCTGGTAGGCGGCGATCGATGCGGCGTCTTGAGCGACGACTTGCGTCCCGCCGGCGCGAGACACGTGTGCCTCGTTGTAGAGGTTTACATCATCGTTCTCTAAGACGAGGTCCGCGTAAGGGAGTTCGGCCGTATCATCACCGAAGGTGGCTTGCGAAACGTTGCCTGGCGCGGTCTGCGTGAAGTTACGGTTGATGAACCGGACGGCGCCGTTAGGGTCGATGAACATGTAGCCGGCTTCGGTGAGCGTGATCTTCTGCAAGATGTCGAGCATCGTCGCACCCGCCGTCTGCGTCGCCTGGCAGAACGTCCCACCCGCCGCGATCGAGCGCAACGCAGTAGGCCAGGAGATGTAGTCGAGGATGCGGACGAGCGCTTCACTAGTGCGGAGCCCTTCGAACGGTTTGCGCCCCGCCTTATAGTGCTGCGTGATCTCGGTGAACGTGAGCGCCCGCTCGTAGAGAGCGACCTCGTCGATGGTTCCTGTCCACGCGTCCGCGGAGAGTGGTGATTGATCGTTGCCGACGAACGCGGGTTGCGCGAGCTGGCTGGTCGCGTCGACGAACGTTGCCGACCCGTCGGGCGCGCCATCTACATAGAGTTTGATGGTCGTCGCGTCGCGGACGGCGATCACATGATGCGGCTTCCCGTCGTTGATTATCTTCGTGCCGGTGACGGAAGCGACCGTGCCGCTCGTGGGGATGACCGTGAAGATGAGGACACCGCCCGCGGTCGTGCTTACCGTGATCTGCGTCAACGCGACGCTCGGGAACGCCCACTGTTGGAACAGATAGTCGCTCGCGGTCGTCGTCTGCACCCATGCTTCGACCGTGAACTGAGCGCTCGTGATCGACGCTTCTTGCGGGATGACGAAACGGTCGCTGCCAGTCGTGTTGAAACTGATCGCCGTATCCTCATCCCCGAAGATGAGCCCTTCGACGGCGAGCGTCGGACTCCCCTCGACCGCTCCCGAAAAGCGGGAAGGTCCCGAGTCGGTGAGTGTCGTCGCCTCCACTGCCTCGCCGAACCGCCACCATGATTTCGGGACGGCCGCCGTCACCGCGCGAGCCCACTCAGACGAGAGCGTGATGTTCGAGAAGATTTTGAACGCGTCCGTCGCCGTCAACTCGACGACCGCCTCGCCGGCGTTCGCGACCGGCCGGCCGGGCCACTTCTGCGGCCAACCATCCACGAAGCCCCGCCAGAGCTCATAGGTGACGGACGAATAGACGGCGCGGAGACGGATATGCCGCATCGGGAGAACGTTCGGATAGTAGGGGCTGGCCGCGTTCTCCGGATCGAAGCGACGATCATCGTTGCGGAGAACGATCGTCGCGGTCCCTGCCTCGGTCTGGTCGAGGTCGCGGTTCTTCCCACGTTTCGTCGAGAACGATCGCAGGTACGCGGACACGTCGACCCATTGGCCGGCGGACGGGTCGACCGTCGCGTTCGCCGCGAACGCGATCTCACATTTGAGCGTCGGGAACGTGCTCATGCGAATCCCAGCGGGCCGGTGCGGCGCCGCAGCTCGAGGAACTTGCGGCGCACCATGTTCGCGAACTCGTCATCGAGTCGCGCATTTCCTTGGACGAAGATTTGGACGGTGACATTCCCGCCGCTGGTGGCGCGGTCGAGTGGGATGATCGCTTCGGGGCCACGTTCACCGACGAGCGCGAACGTCGGTCGTGTCACGATCCCCCCGGATGCGAGTGCCTGCGCTTTCCCTCCACCGGGAAGCGACGTGATCTGACCACCCTTGACGGGGCCGGACAGGGTCGGGATCGTCTTGATGTCTTTGTGGAACGGCAGCGCGTTATATGCGCGGATGAGGCCGTTGATGATGTGGATGACCACGTTGATGCCGGTTCGGATCGCGCCGACGACCCCGTCAAACACGTTGCCGACGAAGCCCGCGATCCCCGACCATGCAGCCTTGATCCCGCCGACGATGCTGCGGAAGACGCCGATGATCTTGTCTTTGTGTTTGAGGAAGCCGACGATCGCGAGCCCGATCGGGCCGAGGATGATGGGTAGTAGGATCGGCCAGAAGCGTTTCACGAACCCTACGATCGCCTGGAAGGCGCCGACGAACTTGTCGCGGAACTTCCAGATCACGAGCCCGACGGCGATGACCGCGGCGACGAGGAGCGCGATCGGTCCTGCCGCGGCTAACCATGCGGCGCCGGCCGTCTCGCCAAATATCGCGGTGACGACGGTCGCGATCGCGGTCACGGTCTTGAAGGCGATGATCCCGCCGACGATCGTTGCGATGACTGGCCCGATCACGTTCATGTGGTCGAAGAGGAACGAGAACGCTCCAACGAGTTTCCCGCCGACGACTTCCTGCATGTCGTTGAACTTGTTCTTCATCGTCGCGAGGCGCCCCTCGAAGGTTTTCCCTTCCTTCGCGGCGAACCCGCCGACCGTCCCCGACAATCCTTTGACGACCGAGGCGTAGCCTCCACCGGCTTCACGCGCGTTCCTCGTCGCGAGCTCGAGTTTCTGCGCCGACGATGCGCTCTTCGCTTGCGCTTCCGCGAGTTTCTGTTCCGCGTTCCGGAGCGCGATCCGTTCACCGATCGACAGTTTCGTTTTACCGCTGAGCTTCGCGCGCACATCTCCGAGGGACCGCTCCGCGTCTTCGACCTTCTTCAGGTCACGTTCGTGTTCGTTCTCCGCTTTCTGCGCTTCCTGCGTGAGTTTCGTCGTGTTCGGGAGCACGATGCCGAGTTTCTGCAAGCCTTTCGTCTGCCCCATGACGGCTTTGCCGACCGCTTTCGTCGCCGTCTGCAAGTCGATCCCTTGTTTCGAGGCGAGGTCGGCGATGAGAGGCAGCATCTCTTTGATCTGTTTGCCAGTGAGGCCGAGCTGGCCGAGGAACGCTTCGGCGTTGACGACGCTCTCATCATCGAACCGTGTCTTGTTCTGGATGCTTTTCGCGAGGTCTTCGAAACTCTTGCGGTTCTCTCCGGCGAGTTTCGGCATCTTCGCGAGCGTCGACTCGAGTCGCAGCCCTGCCTTCTCTGAGTCTTCGAACGCGTGGATCGATGTGCCGGCGAACGCGATCATCGGCAACGCGGCGATCTTCGCGGTCTTCGCGATCTTCGGTCCGAGCGACGCGAATCCGCCCTTGGTCTTGTCGGCTTGGACGCGGACCTTGTCGAGCCCCGAGTTGAGCGTCTTCAGCGCACCCGTCGCGCCGGTAACGTCAGCGAGGACTCGGAAGGAGAAGCCTTCACGCGCCATCTAGACTCTCCGCAAGTAGCGATCGACGGTATGGGTTACGAGCTGTTCGAGGTCGCGGCGTATGCGTTCCTGCTGGTGGTGGGCGGCGGGAAGCATGAAGGGTTTCGGTGTGAGTGTCTGCTCGCCGCCTTTGCTCTTGCGTTTCTTCCCGAACTCGATGATCGGCGCGTAGGGGGCGCGTGCGGCGAGCGCCGTCCCGAACCGCAACGATTCGATGCGGATCTTGCGTTTGAGGGTCCCTGAGCGTTCCGGGGCGAGACTCTTCGCTTCCGTGATAACGGGCGCGAGCGTCTTCCGAGTCTCGCTGCGTAACTGTTTCGCGAGCTCGGGTGCGACTCGTTTGAGCGCGGCTTGAAGGTCGCGAAGCCCTTCAACTTTGACGACGAACGATTCGCTCATCGTCTAGTTTCCGATCCTGCTGCGAAGGTCCGCCATCCGTCGCGCACGCTGTTCTTCTTGAGCGCGCGTCTCGAGATAGTCGACCATCGCGTCGAGCACGTCCGGGGACGTGTCTTCAAGGAGTTGTTTCTCGCTCATGTGGAGTTCGCAGGCGAGCATCGCTATCAGTCCGATGGTTGATCCGCTGCTTTTCCCGGCGGCTCGTCTCCGTTCGCTTGGAACGAGATGTCGTCGATCTGGTCGACGAACTCTTCGAACTCGCCGACCGCGACCTGCTTCCAGCGGAGTCCTCGCCAGACGAGGAACGCGACCCATTCGGCGCGGGGATCCTCATCGATTTTCGGTGCAGGGATACCGAAGTGTCGTTCGAAGGCGACGAGATCCGCGAACGGCGGCTGAGCTACTTCGTGGGTGTCGCCGCTGCGGAGTTTCACGGTGAACTTCATGTGCCCTCCTCGGGAAGGCTGATGGTCAGATACCGCGTGGGGCGTCGGGCGGGGACGCGGCCTGGGCCGCCCGGTGACTAGTAGGAGGCGTGCTGGTTCTTGACGGTTGCGGTAATCGCGGCGCCGGCGGCAGGCAGAACGATCGCGCCGTTCAAAGTGAGTTCGCTCGGTCCACCTGCCGGGTCGGCGTCAGGGAAGTCGCAGGTATAGGCGACGCGGGTGGAGACGAGCTGGAGGGACGTGTTCGCGTCGATCGTGAACAGCATGTCGAACGAGCCGTAGACGACGGCGGGCGTGCTGGTGGTGCCGGACGCGGATCCGGTGACGGTTTCCCGCCAGTCGCCGAAGTCTGCCATCGCGAGCGTGAACGAGCACTCGAGGACGTGTTCGGCGGGGAAGACGTCATCGGGTTCGATGGATGCGGAGAGCATGATCGGTTCGAGGTTGTTCGCGATCTTGATCTCGCCGCCGGTGATGGGTGCGACGACGGGGGTCGCGGACGCCGAGTCGATCTTGAACGTGCCGCCGGCGGTTGGGAGGAAGATGGCGCGCGAATCGTCGACGGTGGGTGTCCATGTGGAGCCGCCGAGGAGCATGACGGCGCCGACGAGTTTCACGTCGACTTCGGGAGGCGCGGTCTTCGACCATTTGATGCCGAGCTCGTCGATCTTGCAGTCGCGGACCTGCGGGAACTCTGTCGTTCCGTGGAGGCCGCGGAGCGTCAGGTATGGAAGATCGTCGAAGGGGGTGATCGTGTGCGTGTAGTTGCCGGAGCCGGATGTGGAAATCGCTCCGAGCGCCCCGTAGAGGAGGAGCCCGATGCTTTTCGGGTAGAGGCGGGTGGTGAACTCGACGCCGGGAACGATGCCGAGTCGTGTCGCCACTGGCGCGACTCGGTTGTCGAGCGTGATCGCTTCGCGTTCTTGTTGAACGTCAACGCCGAAGACGCTGCCGGAGCGGATGCCGAACCCGAAGTTGGGGGTGGAGATGGCGGTCCCTTTGACGCTCTGCTTCGCGATGCCGACCTTCGCGAGTCGTTTCTGGATCGCAGACATCTAGGCTTCCTCCGCTTTCGGGGTCTTGCGGCTGCTCTCGACGGCGAGTCCCTGGTCGATGAGGACTTGGAGAGCGAGTTCTTCTTGTTCGCTCTTTGGGGTCACGTCGCCGGCTTGGAACTCGACGGAGACGCGCCCGAGGGCGGCGCTGTTGATCTCGACGGTGTG
>Ga0070704_100002444_pt1 | contig 10425 bp, 6 predicted proteins | sample KBSK5252metaG_FD_65467 | JGI IMG/M metagenome (GOLD analysis project Ga0070704, IMG submission 65467) | Corn, switchgrass and miscanthus rhizosphere microbial communities from Kellogg Biological Station, Michigan, USA - KBS K5-25-2 metaG | ecosystem: Host-associated > Plants > Roots >... | reverse complement strand
TTGTCGGCGTGCCGTTGTCGAAGCGGGTGATGTATCTGGGTCTGTTTATCTTCGGGATCTCGTCCACCGAGAAGTCGAATAGTGAGCGGTCGTAGTACAGTCCCCAACCGCCGAATACCGTGGTGACATTGTCCTGATCGAGCGCGTATGAGAACCCGAGCCGTGGTTGGAACGCGCCTAAGAACGGCTTGCGGTTCTTGCCGGTGCTGATGTAACGGCTCAGATCGAGCGGAACCGGCAGAGAATCGTTGTAACGAGTGAGGGTATCGACCACCCACTGTGGCGTGACGTAGTCGGTGTTGATCATGCGGGATTCGTAGTCCCAGCGAATCCCGAGGTTCAAGGTCAGGCGAGACGTTGGCGTCCAGTCGTCCTGGAAATAGGCTCCGATCTGTGTGTTGTTGACATCGACCAGACCGGCACCCGTTGCATAGGTCAGCTGGTACGGGTGGTTGTAGTCGTACACCAGCGTGGGAGCACCTGTGCCCCTGCACCAGCAGTTGGTGTTGAGCGTGTCGACCCACTCAAACTTGGGTACTCCGTCATTCAGCTTGTTGATGTGGTAGTTGACCAGGTCGATGCTCACCCCGCCCTTGAACATGTGCTGCTCTCTGCCACTGTAGGTGAGGTCGTTGCGGAACCCCAAGCGTCGCTGAATGAAGTTCTGCGTGCTCACGTCGCTGCCGATCCACGCATCCTGGCCTCGGTAGTGATAGATCCGCGCGATCGTCCCCTCAGTGGTCGGTGAAGGGTTTCGCTGGAAGCGGGAGTAGTCCACTTTGGCCTCGTTCAACCATCCGCCCCAGAACCGATTGTACTTGACCTGCGCGATCGACACGTTTTGTCGGAAGTCATTTGCTGCCGCGAGAGTACGACTTCCCCCGAAGTCCCGCACATCCGTTTCGTGTCGATTGTTGACGTTCACTTCCGCGGACGAATGCGCGTTAATCGCGTAGGTCAGCTTGGCGAAGAGCAGTGTCTCGCGGAATGGTGACGTGAAATTGCCCTTGTACTGTGACAGGTTCACCGTATCGAGCGGCGCACCAAACCCAGTCGGGGGCGTGAGGTTCACAAAGTTCGAGCGATCTTGGTAGTTGCCCTCGTACGACCCGAAGAAAAACAACTTGTCCCGCTGGATCGGTCCACCGGCACTCAACCCTACGAGGGAGCGCGTGAAGGCCGGCTTCCTAAAGGCCGTATCGGTCCGCTGCTGGGCAAGCTGGAACGTGTCGAGCGCTACGAGACCTTTGTTCTGATAGCCGAAGAACGCGTTCCCGGTCCACCTGTTGCCGCCCGAGCGGGTCGTGGCGGAGAGGATCGCGCTCGAGGCTTTCTGGTACTCCGCCTTGAAGTTCTGCGTAATGACGCGGTACTCCCGAATCGCGTTGCGCGGGAATGGATTGCCCCGGCTCGCATCCTGTCCAGCGACGCCCCCGCCCGTCAGGTCGTTCTTGAGGCTCGTGCCGTCCACAAAGACGTTCACCTGGTTCGCCGTACTGCCGCCGGCCGAGAATGTGCGGAACCCGATCGAGTTCACGCGATCCTCGGAAACGACCACGCCGGGCGCCAGTGCCGCGAGGTCGAGGAAATTGCGGCTCGCGGTCGGCAGCGCTTGGATCTGCTGCTGCGTGATGTTCGTGGCCCCTTCCGAGGTCCTCAGCTCGATTGCTGAAGCACCCGTAACCGTCACGGCGGCGAGCTCCAGCGCGCCCGCTTGCAGCGTAAAGTCGATGGGCAACGTCGCCCCGATCTGTACCACGACGGTGCGCCGCTGCGGCGAACTTCCGATGCTTCGGACGGACAGTTCGTACGTCGCCGGCACGAGGCCCGGGAGGATGTACGAGCCGTCAGCCCGGCTAGTGGCGGCTCGCTGTACACCGTTCTCAACGTTCCGTGCTTCGACGTCGGCGCCGCTAACCGCGCTGCCGTTCTGATCCTTCACGTATCCGCGGATCGTGCCGGTGGTCGTCTGGGCGCGCGCCGAGCCCGCGAACATTAGGGCAGCGACGCCAACAATGAAAACGTGTCGTAGATTCATGGCTCCCTGCATGCGGTAGGGTGGAGTCGTCGTCGTTGGCATAACATGTGCCGAGTCTTGGAACGCCGCTAGACTTTTGTCGCACCACGCGACGTCTTATTTCGCATCGGTCTTCGAGGAGAACCATCGTGATGTTGCGCCCACGCCACACCCTGATCGCTGTGCTCCTCGCGAGCCTCCCACTCGCCACGGCCCCTGCGCAGAACCTCGACTCCCTCCTCGCCCGCATGACCCTCGAAGAGAAACTCGGCCAGCTGAACCTCCTCTCCGCGGGCGGCAGAGCGTCGCCGGAGCAGACGGCGCTGGTGCGGCGCGGCTTGGTGGGCGGGCTCTTCAATGTCATCGGCACGGAGAACACCAGCGCGGTCGACCGGGTGGCGACCACCGAGTCGCGCCTCAAGATCCCGCTCCTCTTCGGCCTCGACGTGATTCACGGCTTCCGTACCACGTTCCCGATCCCACTCGCCGAGGCGGGCGCGTTCGATCCCGATCTGGCCGAAGCCACGGCGCGCGCCGCGGGGCGCGAAGCGGCCGCCGCGGGCATCAACTGGACCTACGCGCCGATGGTGGACATCGCGCACGACCCGCGCTGGGGCCGCATCGCCGAGGGGTCGGGCGAAGACCCCTACCTCGGCTCGCTGCTCGCGGTAGCACGGGTGCGCGGTTTCCAGGAGTCGATTCTGGCGACGGCAAAACACTTCGCCGCCTACGGCGCCGCCGAAGCCGGCCGCGACTACAACTCGGCAGACATCTCCGAGCGGACCCTACGCGAGGTGTACCTCCCGCCCTTCAAGGCGGCCGTGGATGCCGGCGTCGCGACGCTCATGTCGGCGTTCAACGACATCGGGGGCGTACCGGCCTCGGGCAACGCCTGGCTCACCGACACCGTGCTGCGGCGCGAGTGGAAGTTCAACGGCATGGTGGTCAGCGATTGGACATCGGTGGCGGAATTGATTCCGCACGGCATCGCCGGCTCGCGCGCAGAGGCGGGACGGCGCGCGCTCACCGCCGGCGTGGACATGGACATGCAAAGCAGCATTTACGTCGAAACGCTTGCCCCATTGGTGCAGAGCGGTCGTATCCCGATGGCGGTCGTCGACGAGGCCGTGCGGCGGGTGCTGCGCGCCAAGGCGCGCGTGGCGCAGCTGCGGCCCGTGGCGCCCAACGCCGTGGAGATACGCGCCCTCGCGCGCCGTGCCGCTCGCGAATCGATCGTGCTGCTCAAGAATGACGGAGGAGTACTCCCGCTCGATAAGGCGGCGCCTGTCATCGCGGTGATCGGCCCATTGGCCGACAACCGACTGGACGCGCTCGGGCCTTGGCACACCGAGGGTAAGCCGGAAGACGTCGTGACGGTCCTGGAGGGGATCAAGAGCCGTGTCCCGTCCGGCACGCAGGTCCTGTACGCGCAAGGCGCCGCCATTGAAGACACATCGACGGCCGGCTTCGCCGACGCGGTCGCCGCGGCGCGTCGCGCCAAGGTGGCGATCCTCGTCTTGGGCGAGCGGCACGACATGAGCGGCGAGGCCGCGAGCCGCGCGTCGCTCGGCCTCCCGGGCGTGCAGCAGCAGCTGCTCGAAGCGGTGTCCGCGACGGGGACGCCCGTCGTCCTCGTTCTGATGAACGGCCGGCCGCTCATACTCGAATGGGCCGCAGAGCACGTGCCGGCGATCGTCGAGACGTGGTACTTGGGTGTGGAGGCAGGGAATGCAACCGCCGAGGTGTTGTTCGGCGACGTGAACCCGAGCGGCCGCCTTACGGCGACGTTCCCGCGGGCCGTCGGGCAGATCCCGCTCTATTACAATCATCGCAACACGGGCCGCCCGCCCGCGGGGGACAAGTTCACGTCGAAGTACCTCGACGTCCCCGTCACGCCGCGCTACCCGTTCGGCTACGGCCTGTCGTACACGACGTTCGCCTACCGCGATCTCAAGCTGAGCGCAGCGCGCGTCGGTCCGAATGACACGCTCAAGGTGACGGTGACCGTCGCGAATACGGGGACTCGCGAGGGGACCGAAGTCGTGCAGCTGTACGTGCGGGACGAAGTGGGCAGCGTGGCTCGCCCGGTGCGCGAGCTGAAGGGGTTCCGCCGCATCACGCTCAAGCCGGGCGAGGCTCGGCCCGTGGAGCTGCGTCTAGCGGCCCGCGATCTGGCGTTCTACGGTCTGGACATGAAGCGCGCGGTCGAGCCGGGCACGTTCCGTGTGTTTGTGGGACCGAACTCCGCTGAAGGCCTGGAGGCCGTCTTCGAGGTGATACCTTAGAGGCATGCGATACGACGCCTTAGTCCAAGCCATCACGGATGCGGTCGTGGCCGGTCCCGGCCAGACGCCGAGCGAGCTGCGCCGCGCCGTGCTGGCACGGGCGACGCGACTCGCTGGGGCGCGCAGCGGTGCGCCGGCTCCGGCGCCGTTCGGCAGCTATGTCGACAAAGTCGCGCAACACGCCTTCAAGGTCACGGACGCGGACGTGGCGGCCCTGAAGAGCGCGGGCAGCACGGAAGACGCCGTGTTCGAGGTGACGGCGGCTGCGGCCCTGGGTGCCGCGCTGGGGCGGCTCGAGCGCGGGATGGCGGCGTTGCGAGGCGAGGAACCAACCTGATGCGCCTACGCGCGGTCGAGCACGGGCATCGCCTGCCGGAGAAGCTCAAGCTCATCCTGATTCGCCTGGTGGGCATGCGCCGCGTGCCCGACATCGTAAAGACGCTGATGTACCGGCCCGAATTCTGGGGCCGTCCCATGTGCGACTGGACGCAGGCGGTGATGCGGGGACCGTCGGAATGGAGCGTGGGGGAGCGCGAGCTATTCGCCGCGTTCACGTCGCGCCTGAACCAATGCCTCTTCTGAACGGGGGCTCACGGCGCGGTCGCGTCGCTGGCGTTGAAGGATGACCAGGTGGTGGAGGCGGTGCTGGCCGACTGGCGCACGGCGCCGATCGATCCGAAACTGCGCGCCACGCTTGGGTTCCTCGAGAAGCTCACGCTCAACCCCGCTGACGTGGGCCCCGCCGACATCGCGCCGCTGCGGGCTGCGGGCGTCAGCGACGACGCCATCGAGGACGCGATTCACGCCTGCGTCTTGTTCAACGTCTACGACCGCATGGCCGATTCCCTGAGCTTCCACCTGCCGGGACCCGCAGGCTACGCGGCTTCGGGGCGCTCCCTCATGAAGCGCGGATACCTGCTTTGATCTCCGTCGCGGCGCTCGCCGCGACTTTGCTCAGCGCCGGCATCCCCGCCGGCTCCGTGTGCTACGAGATCTTCGTCCGCTCGTTCTACGACAGCGACGCTGACGGCGTCGGGGACGTGAACGGCCTCATCCAGAAGCTCGATTACGTGCGCGACCTCGGCGCCCGCTGCATCTGGCTGATGCCGGTGGCCGAGTCGCCGAGTTATCACGGCTACGACGTCACGAACTACTATCGCGTCGACCCCGATTACGGCACCAACGACGACTTCAAGCGACTGGTCGCCGAGGCGCACCGGCGCGGGATCAGCGTGCTCGTGGATTTGGTGCTGAACCACGTCTCGAGCGAGCACCCGCTCTTCCAGGATGCGTTGCGGAAGCCCGGGTCGGCGTACCGCGACTGGTTTCGCTGGTCGGCGACGCCGGGGCACAACTGGCACCGCTCTCCAGCGCGTGACGAGTACTACTACGGCTTCTTCTGGAGCGGCATGCCCGATCTGAACTTCGAGAACCCCGCGGTGCGCGAGGAAGCGAAACAGGTCGCGCGCTTCTGGCTCCGCGAAATGGGCGTGGACGGGTTCCGACTCGACGCGGTGCGCCACCTCATTGAAACAGGCGATTCGACCGCGAACACCTCGGGGACGCACGCGGTGCTGCGCGACTTCGGCCAATACGTGCGCAGCATCGCGCCGGACGCCTTGACGATCGGCGAAGTGTGGGACAGTACCGGCGTGCTGCTCACCTATTATCCCGACCAACTCGACGCCTATTTCGCGTTCGAGCTGTCGGACGGGATTCTCGAGGCCGTGCGCAGCGGATCGGCGAGCAAACTCTTCCCCGGCTACCTGCGCCTGCAGCGTGAGCTGCCGGCAAGTCGCTGGGCGCCTTTCCTCCGCAATCACGATCAGACGCGCACCCTGACGTTGCTGGGCGGCGATGTCGCGCGTGCGAAGCTCGCAGCCACACTCCTCCTCACGCTTCCGGGGCTGCCATTCGTGTATTACGGCGAAGAACTCGGCATGACCGGCGACAAACCGGACGAGCGCCTGCGCACGCCGATGCAGTGGACGCGCGGCACGGCTGCGGGCTTCACACGCGGCACCCCCTGGGAGGTGCTGCAACCGGACTCGCTCACGGCGAATGTCGAGGCTCAGGAGGGCGACACGGGCTCCCTACTGAACCTGTACCGCCGACTGATCCATCTGCGCGCGGAGAACGCAGCGCTCAGTTCCGGTGAGCTGGTGCCGCTCACCGCGAGCAACGGCGCCGTGGCGGCGTACCTGCGGGTCGGCGGCGGTCGGACGGTCCTGGTCGTTGCGAACTTGGGTCCGACGCCGCTTGCAGGAGTCACGCTGTCGTCAAGGCGGGGAGTACTGCCGGCGGGTCGTTACCGCTCGGCCGCGACCGCGCTGCGCGTCGGGCCGGACGGGCGGATCAGGGCTTACGTCCCCTTGAGGTCACTCGAGGCGAAGCAGAGCTACGTGTTTGAGTTATCACCTGCAGCCGCTCCCCGTTCCGTGCCACGACAATGAGCCGCTCGCCCCTCGCTCCTTTGAGTTGCGCCATGCGTCGCACCTGCCCCTCGATCACCACACCACTGCGCTCCATGTCGACGGGAACGAAGCCCCCCTTCCCATCGCCGGAGAGTAACAGGCCGTAGCTCGCGTCGTAGCGCCCTTGCACGGGCGTGACGCCGTAGAAATTCCCGCCGAGCAGCAGATCGACGTGGCCATCGCGATCCAGGTCGTCGGCCAATGCCGCGTAGACGGGAGCGAGCTGCGCTTCGGGCGGCAGCGGCTGCAGATCGAATGTGCCGTTCCCCTTGCTCAGCGCGATGGAGGTTGCGAAGTCGCGCGCTTCCAAGACCCTGGCGCGGCGTAAGTCGGCGGCGGAAAAGATGTCCTCGATTCGGGCTGCACCGAACGCCTGGTACGACGGGTATTTCGTTCGCAGCTGCGGCATCACATCCAACAGATCGTCTCGCCCGGGCAGTGGATAGCTCACGCCGTGTTTGTAGAAGGTGAGGATCTGCTCGAGCGTGCTGTTCCCGAAGAAGTCGTTGACGTAGAGTCGGGCGGGCTCGGTTTGCGAGGCCCGAATGTACGAATTAAGGCCGAGGTTGCCGAGGACCAGGTCCTTGCGGCCGTCGCCGTTCAGATCGGCGGCGGTCACGCTGTTCCACCAGCCGTTCGTTCCCTCTAGTCCCGCCTGCGCCGTGCGGTCCACGAACCGGCCATGCTCCTGCCGGAACACGCGCACCGGCATCCACTCGCCGACGACGATAAGATCCTTATCGATCCACGCGGCCGCCGTGACCATCCCGGCGTCCGCGAGTGCCGGGGCCTTCTCGAGAGTGACGTCCGTGAAGTGGCCCGCGCCGTCGTTCTGGAGCAAGTAGCTGCGGGGCGTCAGGCCGTACTTGCGCGATACGACCCGGCTGCCGACAAACAGGTCCACGTCTCCGTCACCGTCGAAGTCCCCTGGGGCCACACACGAGCCGTTGTGGAAGAAGTCAGGGAGCGCGTGCTCGGCGCGGTGAAAGGACCCGCGTCCATCATTGATGTACAGCCGGTCCCGCAGCGGCTCGGCGTCATCCCAGAACTCGTTGCCCCCGCTCACGACGTACAGGTCCATATCGCCGTCGCCGTCGGCATCGAAGAACGCCGCGTCCACATCCTCGGCAAGACTGTCGGCGGCGATTGCAGGCTCGATCGCGGCGCGGAATCCACCCGCCCGTTGCTGGAAAAAGACCCGGCCCGGCTGCCACTTCGCGCCACCGACGTAGATGTCGTCGAACCCGTCGCGATTCACGTCACCGACGGCCAGGGCCGGCCCTTCGGTCGACAGCTGATGCGGGATGAGCGGCTCGCGGGTGTAGTCGTAAAACGTGTTCTCCTGGTGCGTGAAGTCGAGGCCGAGTTGAGTCGTGAGGTCGGTGAAAAGAGGGGCGTTGGGCGTGGGGCGTGGGCTCCAAGGGCCGGCGGCATCCTGTTGGGACAGCGTGATCCCCTGATTGGTGGTGACGTCAGTCAGGATCTGGAAGCGCCTGTCAGGCCAGATTACGGTCAGTGAATCGATGCGCGTTGCCGAGCCGAGGCCGAAGTGAAGGCGCGGATCGACGGAGGACTGGAAGCCCCGCGTCGGCATCTGCTCGAGCAACTGCGTCCTGCCCCCCGCGCGGACGATCACCTTGGCGCCGATGCCGGCGGTGTTCGCCCCCGCGCCGCGTAGCTGCACTCGCAGGTAGGCGCCTCCGCCGGTCTCCCGCGCGCGGTTCCGATAGATCGCCGCCGGTGCGTTGACATTGTTCACGACGAGGTCGAGCGCGCCGTCATTGTCGAGATCGACGTAGGCCGCCCCGTTCGAGAACCCGGGTTGCGCCAGCCCCCACGCGCCGGCCATGTCCGTGAACGTCAGATCGCCGTTGTTGCGGTAGGCGTACTTGGCGAGCGGGACGTGCGGCATCATCTCGATCAGGGTCTTGTCGTCGCGCCGCGCCTGGCTCTGTACGAACGCGATGTAGTCGAGGTCGTTCGGCCGGCGCCAGATGCCGTTGGTGATGAAGAGATCCTTGAGGCCGTCGTTATCGAGGTCGGCAAAGAGGGGAGCCCAGCTCCAGTCGGTGGCGTAGACGCCGGCCAGATATCCGATGTCGCTGAACCGTGTCGCCTGGCCCCCGCCGCGGTTCAGCTGCAGCGTGTTGCGGGCGTACTGGGCGTGGTAGCCCGCCTCCAGCTTCAGATTGAAGACGTTGAACGCGTCGGCGTTGGCCGACGTCTTGAGGATGTCCTCCCGATCGGGCAGCATGTCGAGCACCACCAGATCGACTCGGCCATCATTGTTGAAGTCGGCCGCGTCGACCCCCATCGAGAACTGGCTGGTATGCGGTGCGGCGCGGGTAATCCCCTCCCTGAACGTGCCGTCACAGTTGTTCCAGTAGAGAAAGTCGTTCTCCTGGAAGTCGTTGGCGATGTACAGATCGGGGCAACCATCGCCGTTCAGGTCGCTTGCGACGACGCCGAGGCCGTATCCTTCCACGCCGCCGTAGATGTGGGCCCGCTCGCTGACGTCGATGAAATGATTGTGGTCATTCCGGAAGAGACGGTCGCCGGCGCGTGGGTGCCGGGGCGTGCGCTGGGGATGAGAGCTGGGCTGGCGCTCGGTATGGACCGAGCTGTTGAGCAGGTACATGTCGAGGTCGCCGTCCTCGTCGTAATCAAAGAAGGCTGCCTGCGTTGAGTACCCTTCGTGCTCGAGACCGTACTCGCGTGTCCGGTCCGTGAACGTGCCGTTTCCGTTGTTGATGTAGAGAATGTTGCGCCCGTGCATGGCGAGGTAATTGACGGCGGAGACGTAGATGTCGAGGTGCCCGTCCCCGTTCACGTCGGCCATTGTGACGCCGCTCTTCCACCCTGGAGGAGCGGCGACGCCCGCGCGCTCGGTGACATCCTCGAACTGGAAGTGCCCCTTGTTGCGGTAGAGCCGGTCGGGCCCCAGGTTCGACGTGAAGTAGAGGTCCGGCAGGCCGTCGCCGTCGACATCGCCCGCGGCGACGCCGCCGCCGTTGTAGTAGTAGAGATAATCCAGGATGTTGAAGGCACTGTCTTCCGGCAGCGTGTTGGCGAACGTCACGCCGCTCGCCGCGGGTGACACCAGCTCGAAGAGCGGCGGCCGCGTGTCGCGCCGGCAGCTCACGCACGCCAACGCGCCCGCGAGGAGTGCACGGCGCATGAACCGGGAGTCGATCGACTTGACGATCATGCCGCAGGATAGCGCATCCAAGGTTGTTTCGCTCGCCGTCGCATTGCTGGTGGTGAGCGGCTGCCGGTCGAAGCCGATCGACCGGCAGGAGCTCTTCACCGCTCACTACCTCGGGCTCACCGACCTCGAGCGGGGCATGCTGCCGGAAGCGGAGGTGCAGTTCAAGACGGTCGTGGCGCTCACACCGAAGGACCCGACCGGATACGCGAACCTCGGCCTCACCTACTTGCGGGGCGGACGCTACGCGGACGCCGAGGTCCAGCTGCGTCGCGCGCGCCGGCTCGATCCGGCGAATCCCGAAGTCGGGCTCATCGCCGCCAAGCTCTACGCGCTCACCGGCCGGGAGGCCGAGGCGCGTACGACGTTGGAAGGCCTGCCGCGCGATGCGAAGGTCTTGTATGCGCTTGCCCAGATCGATTCGCAAAACCCCGTCAAGTTGCG